>Ga0307478_10002674_pt1 | contig 13776 bp, 22 predicted proteins | sample atmos_gasesECM4C_2_FD_203713 | JGI IMG/M metagenome (GOLD analysis project Ga0307478, IMG submission 203713) | Hardwood forest soil microbial communities from Morgan-Monroe State Forest, Indiana, United States - atmos_gasesECM4C_05 | ecosystem: Environmental > Terrestrial > Soil > Temperate...
CAACTTTTTGGCAAAGTCTCCGTAAAGCAGGCCAATGGTACTGTGGTTTCTGGCGACTCCGCTAAGATTGAGGTTTACCGAATTGACGCTCCGGGCCATTGGAAGTCGACGGCGAACAAACGAGGCGAGTTCGTCTTTGCAGGGCTTCCAGTGGCGGGCATCTATATCGTCGCAGCCTGTGCCCGCGGCGCCACGCCGGACCTTAAGGTTGGCGTGAAGGTAGGAGGTGACGACAACGTCATCTTTACGCTCGAGCCGGGTAATAGCGACTGCCTGACAGCTGCCGACGTGAAAGCCAGGGTAGGCAAAGAGTAGCTGCCTAACCGGGTCGAAAAGGGACACCCTAACGGAGGTTATTCAGGTGTTTTTCCTGCAATGACCTAAAAGCTAGAGCGGCAGTTTACGCTTGCCGCATGGGGACTCGGGGGAGCAACATTACCTTTGTGCAGTGTTTTACTCCTGTGTCCCCGGCAAGACCAAGATATAGACTGCAACTAGGCGCCTTATTTCACGACATTTTGCCGCACGATTCTCGTTAGGCCGAAGAGAAATCGTATGAACTGGGAAATGCTGGCAGCGCTCGGGCAGTTGGCGGCGGTGTTTGTTGGGATCCCTTCTCTCATTTATCTGGCGGTCCAGATTCGGGCGCAAACGAAGGAACGGCGTCAGTCGGCCGTGAATATTCTCACTGCGCAGTGGGGAGATCTGACATGCGCTCTGCACGATAGCGCGGAGCTCAGCGCAATTTTTCTTCGCGGCGTACAATCTTTCGCCGCTCTCGATCCTGTCTCCAAGGTCAGGTTCAGCGCGTTCTTCAACCGTTTCTTAAACCACTTCGAAGCAATGTATTTCTCCCATTGCGACGGCATACTCACGGCGTCGTCATGGGGCAAGGTCGAGCGGGCGATGAGCGATCTAATTGCCTATCCCGGTATACAACAATGATGGGAGACACGGAGACATTGGCACACGGAAGAGTTTTGCCGCGTCGTCGACGCGATTATCGCCAGAGGCACCGAGCCCAAGGCTTACTCAGCCTACAATCTACGAGACGTGCCGGCAGCCTAACCAAGCGATGGAGCGAACGACGGACGGCCCTTCGGCAAGGCTGAATTAAAAATTACGAAAGAAACAATGCGCGCCCACGTCCGCCGTCACTCATCTTGTTCTCGTTAGATCTCATGCGCGCCGCCGTTCTCTTCATGATCTTGTCGCTCAGCTCCGGGCATTTGCTGACCGCACGGCCCAATCACACTGCATCCGACGAAGCCGCCATTCGCGCAACCGTCACCGACTACATCGAGGGCTACTACCTGAGCGATCCTGTCCGCATGGAGCGCTCGCTGCATCCTCGCTACCTGAAGCACACGATCAGTGCATCTGATGGCCACTTGAACATTATTGAAAAGCGCGGAACGGACATGGTGCGGGAAGTGCGAAACAAGAAAGAAGTCACGCCTGCTTCGCAACGGAAGAAAGAAATCACTATCTTCGCGGTCGACGGCGATGTTGCCTCAGTCAAGCTGGTCGCCACCGCTTGGACGAACTACATCACCCTTTTGAAGCAGAACGGCGAGTGGAAGATTCTTTCTGTCGTTAAGAGAAATCACTTTTGAGCCGAAGAGACCGAACCATGCGATGGAGCGAACTCCGAGAGTCTTCGCGAGCAGGCTGGCGGACCGCCGGACCCTCAATTTTTGAGATGACTTCCACACTTCCACTCCGAGCAACGCGCGCCACAGTTTACCCGCCGCGGCGGGTCCGCTGTCGCTCATTTTGTTCTCGTTAGACGTCATCACATACGCATATGCTCGTCGAGTACTGCATTCCTGTCATACCAAGCGCCGACCTGGAAAAGAGCCTTCGGTTTTGGGTGGATGGCCTTGGGCTACATATGGATCGTGCCATGCGCCAGGACGGTCGTCTTATCGGATGCATGGTCCATAATGATCGCTTATGGTTCTGGCTAAATCGGCGTGCTGGCACTCCAATTAAGCCCGATAACTACGAGGGGCTCAAGCTGTATTGGACTCCCGAAGATATCCACGCGCTCAGGGAACGGCTCCTGCGACTAGGCTACTCGGCCTCAGAGATCGTCAATCGCGACTATGGTCAGACAGAGTTTATCGTCACAGACGATGACGGCTATTCTCACACTTTCGGAGTCGCGACCAAAGGGAACGTCCCATGTTCCTGAGAGAGCCGCCTAACCAATCGCTGCAGCTAACCGCTGACGTCGAGATCATCCGCTTGAACTTATGAAACACATTGTCGATGTTGCGAAAGCTCGCTCCGGCCAGCGGTAGCTGAGCTCCGTCTCGTTAGGCGCGGAACTCGCAGGCTAGCGAGGAGCGTTGTGGCTAATCTGTGTTGAAAATTGTCGCCAAGGAAGCATGTTCTGGTATGAACAACCGCCAGCGTTTTGCCGTCCTCGGGCTGCTTTTTCTGCTGCCTGCATTTCTCTTAGTCTCATCGGGTCTCCTGCGAGTCCCAGTTCCGGAAGCGCTTATTAGCCCAGTGCTCGTCCTCCCTGGGCTCGTTGGAGCATTCGTCGTCGGTGCCATGGGTATATTGCGCGTACGACGCGAACACGAGCTGAACGACAGCCCAGTAGCGATCAGCGTTCGCATAGAGGCGCGGTTGCTAAATCTCGCGGTAGTGGCGCTCAGCTTAGCGCTGACCGCAGTCATTGCTGCTTATCTTTTCGTCGAGAACTTTCGTCCTCGCTGATACGGCGCGATGCTATCGCCTAACCAGGCGATGGAGCGAACGGCCACCCGCCTTGGATCAAGGCTGAAGGATGAATTATGAAGGATGAAATGAAAGCAGGGCTCGCTCCCGGTGGCCGTCGCTCATCTTGTTCTAGTTAGGCGGGCTCAACGTGCTAGTCGTGCCATGAACGCAAAGCAAGCGCTAGCGTGGGTGAAAAGATGTGGAATTTCCGTTGAGTCGGCCCGCGCAACCGTTCCGAGTCTCGCGCAGGTGGTCGCAGGCGAACCGTTGCGGGGCAGTTGGTGGGCACATCCGAAGGGAAACGATATATTCCTGCTCTCGCGAACGATTCGCCGATCTCCCGACGTTTTGGTATGCCGATTGGTAGATGGAAACATTACGTACGTGCATCGGCGTCTGTGGCCCGCCCTTGTCAGATTGGCCAGCCGCTTTTCCAAACATAGGCTTGCCGCGGTGAAGGAAGTGCACACGTTAACAGGCAAACACAAACTGCTGGTCACGCCATTTCCCGAGTGGGTGCCGAAGGAAGTCCTGAGAATCTCCCAGCAACTTAGCGAGAAAAAGGCCGCTTCACAATTGGCGTTCCCTCTGTGACTATTGAGTTTAATACGAAGAGCAGCCGCCTAACTCGTTCTCGTTAGACGGCAAAAGAATTTGGAGGTAACAATGGTTCAGACCCACGGCCTTACGCACATCAATCTAGCGGTCCGCGATCTGGGACGCTCGTTGCAGTTCTACGAACAGGTTTTCGGTCTGCGCGAGTACGGGCGTGGAGATGGCCTCGTCCATACTCAGGCTGCTGGCAGGCATGACATTGTCACTTTTGCCGAGGACCCCGCCACCGCCGGTCTCAGCGGGGGCATCGCGCATTTCGGCTTCCGGCTCGTGGATCCAGGCGACATCGACCGTGCGATCGCCGAGGTTGAACGCGCCGGAGGGCGCCTGCTCCGTCGCGGCGAGTTCGCTCCCGGGCTCCCTTACGCTTATGTCGCTGATCCCGATGGCTATGAAATTGAGATCTGGTTCGAGTAAACTACGTCCGCCTAACCATGCGATGGAGCGAACGGCGAAAGCTTTCGGAGTCGCTGATCTTGGATCTCGTTAGATGCTATGCCACCACTCGTCGAGTTCGCGCCGACTGCGGTAGTGCTTTTCCTCGTCATCGGCGGCGGTTTGCTCTGGAGCCGCACCAGGCGCGCCTCAAGTCTTTTGCAGTTTATCGCGTCAGGGATTCTATTTTCGGGCATCGTTCTGGAGCAGATTCGTTGGCTCTTTGTTTTACCATCTGATCAGTCAGTGTTCGCAAACGTAATGCGATCTGAGGCAATGCACATTACAACGACCTCAGCGCAGTTGATCGGCATCGTGACCTTCCTGAGCAGCTATCTATGGTTTGCGCTCGCGCACAAACGCATCTAACCAGGCGCTGGAGCGAACTCCGAAAGTCTTCGCGAGCAGGCTGGCGGACCGTCGTACGTCCCGCTTTTAAGATGGCACCCACACTTCAACTCCAAGCGACGCGCGCTACAGTTTACCCGCCGCGGCGGGTCCGCCGTCGCTCATCTTGTTCTCGTTAGATCTCACCGTGCCTACCGAGTCACTGCAATCTTCCTTTCCTAGTGCGTGGCGATGGCTATGGCGGTGGAGCATGCTGCATTGCATCGGGCTCACAGCGTTGATCGTATTCACGATTGTCGCCGCTGCCCTGGGCGGGCCCGTTCTCTCTTGGCCATTTCTGGTCTGCTTTTTTCTCGTTTTCCTCCTGTACGCGTTGCCGAGCTCGCAGCTCCGCAGGTTTCACTGCCCCCGTTGCGGCGAGCGATTTGCCTGGGGCTTAGGATTCGGGATTTTCTTCCAGAGTCACTGCAACCATTGTAAACTGCCCAAATACCCGGAAGATGCTGATAGCCCCCAACAGATCTAACCATGCGGTGGAGCGAACTCCGAAAATCTTCGCGAGCAGGCTGGCGGACGGCTGTACGCTCCGCTCTTGAGATGACTTCCGCACTTCGAATCCGATCGACGCGCGCTACAGTTTACCCGCCGCGGCGGCTCTGCCGTCGCTCATCTTGTTCTCGTTAGATGCTCCACGAATCCTAATTTAATGCCGGGAACTGGCGTAACCAGATAGTTGACCGGATCGATATGAGCCCGTTTGATTTTGTTTGTGCGTTTTATTCAGTCGTGCTCGGCGTCGCCGTCGCCCAACTCATGACCAGCGTGGGACGATTGCTCGAGGTGCGCGATCAAGTACGAACCTATTGGGTGCAGTCGCTCTGGGTCGTGACTGTCCTCCTGTACGACGTCAACAACTGGTTGGCAATGTGGAGTTATCGTAGCGCGAAAAGCTGGAGCGTCGTTTCGTTTCTTCTCCTGGTCGGTCTGGTCGCCTCAATCTATCTCGTAACCGTTCTGCTGTTTCCGCGCGTCCCGGAGTCACGAGGGCAGATCGACTTGGACGCTCATTATTATAAGAATCGCCGCGTCTTTTTTCTGGCGAACGCAGCCGCATGGACCCTGGCCTTGCTCTGTAACTTGACCTTCCTACCGCTAGGGAGCTGGTTAAGTCAGGCAGTCATCATCCCGGTGCTCGTTGTCTTCTTGTCGATCCTGGCTGCCATCACCGGGAATCGTCGTTATCACGCCGCCTTCGCTATCTTTGCTCTGGCCACGATGACGTTAGGCCTGCTCGCCGATCCCGCGCTCATCCAATGACGGGAAAGGCGACCTTGGATTTCGGAAATCATACCGCAGAAACTTCGCTAGATGAACGCATCTAACCAGACGATGCAGCCAACCGCTTCACCGCGTACGGCTCCACTTTTCGATGAATAACAAACACTCATTGCAAGCCAGCCTTGCCGTCATCAGCGGTGGCTGATCTTATTCTCGTTAGATGAGTGTCAGCGGCCAAGATTCTGTGCGATCACGAGCCACAGCTGGAATCCGCTATGTGGCCCGCGGCCCACGGTTTGGGCCCGTGCTTATCATGGTCATCGCCCTCGCTGCCTATCCTCATCCCGGGTTGGCACAAGATCGGGCCTTAATTCCTGACTCCTCGATCGCCATTCCTCCGCTCCAATTCGACAGTTCAGGCGCGCTGGTCATTCGGGCCTCTGCAACTTCCTCGCAGCACGATTTCGACTATCTCGTCGGAACGTGGAAATTGAGGAATCGCAAACTGACTTCGCGGCTGACCCACTCCACAGAGTGGGCATCGTTCGAGTCCCGTGTTGAGATGCATCAGATCCTCAACGGCCTCGGGAATATCGACAAGTACACCGACCAAGCTTCTGGAAAACTCTACGAGGGGGTCGCGATTCGACTGTTCGATCCTTCGACTCGCCTATGGAGTATCTATTGGGCAGACAGCAATTCCGGAAAGCTCGATCCGCCGGTGGTGGGCTCCTTTGAGAACAAGGTTGGCCATTTCTTTGCCCGGGACACGTACAAAGGCCGGCCCATCATCGTGGTTTTTCGCTGGGACGTGCGTAATCCCAACCTGCCGGTTTGGAGTCAGGCCTTCTCTACCGATGAGGGCAAGACCTGGGAATGGAACTCGATCAATGTGTCGGAGCGAGTTCGCTGATCTGAAGGTTTGGCAGGGCGAGTCGCCTAACAACCGCATGGAGGGTGACGGCCTCGCCATCGGTTTTCCTAAGGCTGGCGCCCTCGGCGCACGCCTACTTACTTCCAGCGCTTTTAGTCGGTCGGTTGTGTATGCCAAAAGCATCTAACCAGTCGATGAAGCCAACGGCCCCCCGATCAAACGAGCGCGAGTGCGCTTGCAGGAACACCCTGCCGGGGCTTATCTTGTTCTCGTTAGATCTCGTTCCCCATGAGCTTTCGGCCACAGGGCTCCGATTGTTAATCCTGCCGCGCCCTGTTTTGCTTTTCGTGCTTTTCGTTTTGCGCAAATAATTGTTTCCAGGCGCCTTACGTGGCGATACGCTCGCCCGATGGAAAGAACCATCCGCACCACACTTTTCCTCATAGCCACGGTCATTGCGACCGTCTGTTACGCCGGACCGCTCGAGGGCACATGGTCGGGGGGCCATGGAGGCACTGGAATGACCCTTACTTTCCGGAGCGAAGGAGGCAAAATTACTGGCAAACACCATGAGACCGGCCTCGACTGGTCCTTTGAGACCAGACCGTCCGGATGGAAAGGTGGCGTCCAATGGGAAGAGTCTGGCGGGGGGGCAACCTCGCATTACTCCGTCGAAATCCAAGGTGACAAGTTGGCGCTCTGGGTGCAGACGAGGGACAGCACCGGTCGTGAAGCGAGAGACCATTTCTTTCTCAAGCGCGTCTCGAACTAAGGCGGATTGATCCGGAAACAGGAGCGCGCAATGCACGCGCACGCTTTCGCCGGTTCCCTGTGCGCTCCACTTTCGAAATGATTTCCACACTTCCACTCCGAGCGACGTGCGCTACAGTTTACTCACCGCGGCGGGTCCGCCGTCGCTCATCGTGGTTTCGTTAGAGCGCACGCGCAGATTATGCATCCACTCATTCTCGTCGGCTTGATTCTGGTAGCGGGGATCTTTGCCGGACTCGGTGCGCTGGCGCTTCGTTTGAGTCCGTGGCCCGGGTTGCGTTGGTCCTCCCTTCTTTGGTTTGTCTTCAGCGCCTTCGTTGGAGCGGGTGCATATGCGATTGCCTACGAGGCGATCTTCGCCGATGCCACTGGCGCGCTTACTACAACCACTAGCCTGATGTTTCTCCTCGTTGGCATTCCGATTGTTGGATCGCTGGTCGGTTGGCTGGGTGCGGGCGCGGCCAGGCTTATCAGTCAGCGGATTCAGCGATAGCAACGATTCACCCTCGCGCCCTAACCAGTCGATGCCGCTAACGCCTACCCGCTATTCGCTCCACACTTTGTATGACTAAACCACTCCAACTCCGATTGACGCTCGCTCTCAGTAGGCGTAGCTCATCTTATTATCGTTAGACGTATGAACCGTCGCTTTGGGGATGTTGGCATTGCTTCTTCTAGTTCGGCTGGAGCTTCACGCCTAGGTAGCTGAATGAAATACCCCATCACTTTACTGGCCGTTGCAGCCGTGATGCTTCTTGTGGGCCTAGGAATCCGCATGCACGCCGACTGGAAATACACCAACAAGATGTATTATCATACTGTGGCGTCAGGGTTGTACGAGTTCGACGAGGTATTCGCCGAACGCAAAATCGGCGACACTCTCCAGACCTTGGCGATTATTTTAGGTTCCGCAGGAGGGCTTTGGTTCGTTGTCGTCGCAATCAGTCGAGATAGACGTCGGCAGAACTAACCAGGCGATGGAGCGAACTCCGAAAGTCTTCGCGAGCAGGCTGGCGGACCGCATTGGATGAAGGTTGAAGGATAAATTATGAAGGATGAAGTGAAAGCAAAGCGCGCTCCCGGTGGCCGTCGCTCATCTTGTTCTCGTTAGGCACTCTCAGACGCTTCGAGTGAGCGAAAGTCGATGATCTTCCAGAGAGCTACAATCGCCAGCCTGGCAACGCTCGGCCTGGCTACGTTGGCCACCGGCGCCGCCCTGGTGCAGGCGGCCGGCTGCTCCGCGCTGCTCAGTAGATTTAGCCTGTTGGCACTCAGCCCTTACGCGGTTTTCTGCGGCGCCTGTTTTCTTGCCAACAGTAGCCGTGGCCGAGCCATCGCCACCCTCGTCGTTTGCGCTTTAGCCACCGCTTGCGCGATCTTCTTTTATGGCGACCTTATCTTCCTCAATCCTGGCTCGATGAGTGGGTTGGTCTTTCTCCTGGTGCCGTTCTACCAGCTTCCCGCCGCGATCCTTCTTCTGGTGGTGGTGTTTTTTTCCCGCCCGCGCAACCGCAGGAACGCCAATGCCTAGCCAGACGATGCGGGTAACCGCTGGGACCAAACTTCAGAATCGCTCCTGGGCGATTTCCGCCCCGACTCCGCGGATGCTGCTGTTCGGGTTCGCTCTGCCAGTCGGCGCTGCAGCTCCGAGCGCGCAAAGCAACTTGCCTGTGGATCGGAAGAGTGGAGAGTGATCGCGCCGTGGAGTCCCGATCGGTCCGCTTTTTTGCTAAGGTTTTGCCAAGGGGGACAAATCGGAGGTACAATGGCCCGAGAAGAATGGCGTCAATGAATGTGCTTTTCGCTCGTAAATGCCGGCATAGCTCAGTTGGTAGAGCAGCTGATTTGTAATCAGCAGGTCGTCGGTTCGAATCCGTCTGCCGGCTGTCTTCTCCAAGCGGACAAGGGCATCTCGATTTCCTGAGTGCAATGACAACCGTCGCCGCTCATCTCGATGCCCTGGAGAGCCACAGCATTTTTATTCTCCGCGAGGCGAATCATGCCTTCCGCAGCATGGCCATGCCCTGGTCGATGGGCAAAGATTCCAACGTCCTGCTTTGGCTCGCGCTGAAAGCATTCCTCGGAAAAATTCCATTTCCGCTTTTGCACATCGATACCACGTACGAATTTCCGGAGATGCTCGAATTCCGGGACTGGGCGACGAAGTATTACGGCATCACGGTGATCGTGAAGGTGAACACCGAGGCGCGCGAGCAGGGGATTGGTTATGAAACGCACGATCCGGTGACGGTGACGCACGAGCTGAAAACCGTGGCGTTGAAACAGGCGATCGCCGAACACAAGTGGGACGCGCTGATTACTGGGATCCGGCGCGACGAAGACCCGACCCGCGCCAAGGAACGTTACTTCTCGCCGCGCGACGCCGATTCGGAATGGCATTACAAACATCAGCCGCCGCAGTTCTGGGGACAATTCGCGATGAAGAATGCGCCGGGCGAACATGTCCGCGTTCAGCCCATGCTCGATTGGACCGAAGTCGATATCTGGCGCTACATCGAGCGCGAACAGATTCCCATCCCGCCTCTTTATTTCTCGCGGAACGGCAAGCGCTACCGGTCGTTAGGCTGCCGCCCAATCACTCATCCGATCGAGAGCAATGCCGCGACCATCCCGGAAATTATCGCCGAGTTGGAGAAGACGCGTTCCAGCGAACGCGCTGGCCGCGCGCAGGACCGTTACGAGCCATACGCAATGCAGAAGCTGAGAGCCAGAGGATTCATGTGAGAGCGGAAAGCGGAGACCGGAAACCGGAAAGAGAAGAATCGTCACACGGCGATTTTCGGCAGAGAACGTTTCAATTTGGCATTCGGTGTGTTCGACTTGTGGGGACGCTTCCAAAATCGATCGCTGCGCAAACCGTCGGGCGACAGTTGATTCGCGCAGCGACGGCCGTTGGAGCGAATTATCGGGCAGCGATTCGGGGTCGTTCGCGCGGCGACTTCCTTTCGCGAATGGGAATCGTCGAAGAAGAACGCGATGAAGCGCTCTATTGGATCGACGTGCTCGTTGAATTGGGTTTCGTGTCGGCCAAACGGGTCGAGCCATTGCGGACTGAGGCAGACGAAATCATTGCGATCACAGTTTCGTCGATCAAGACGGCACGGAAAGGCGGCCGAACTTAGCTCATGGATGGGCAAACAAATCTCTCTCCGGTTTCCGGTTTCCACTCTCCGGTTTCGCTTAAGATTGTTTTCGTTGGCCACGTTGACCACGGCAAATCGACCTTGATCGGGCGGGTCCTGGAAGCGACCGGCGCGCTGCCAAATGGAAAGATCGATGCGCTGCGCGCTAGCGCTCAGGCGGAAGGCCGGCGATTCGAATATGCGTTTCTCCTTGATGCCCTGTCCGAGGAGCAGCAGCAGAACGTCACCATCGATACGACGCAGATCCATTTTCGCACCGCGGCTCGCAGCTATGTGATTATCGACGCGCCCGGCCACGAGGAGTTTCTTAAGAACATGATCACCGGCGCCGCCAGCGCGGACGCGGCCGTGATGGTGATCGCCGCGGATGAGGGTGCGCGCGAACAAAGCCGGCGCCACGGACAATTGTTGGGCTTGCTTGGGATTCGCCAGCTAATCGTCGCGGTAAACAAGATGGATCTGGTTAATTACAGCGAGACAAAGTTCCGCAAGATCGAGCGCGAATACGGAGAGTTTCTGCGGCATCTTGGCCTAAGCGCGTGCGCGTTCGTGCCGGTCTCCGCCAGCGCTGGAGTGAATGTTGCCAGCAATCGCGAGGCGGCGATGCCATGGTTCGACGGCGCGAGTTTGCTCGAGGCGATCGACGGATTCGAACCGACCCAATTACTCGGCCACCAGCCTCTGCGTTTTCCCATCCAGGACGTTTACCGTGTCGGCAGTCGTCGCGTCCTGGCTGGCCGAATTGAATCCGGGACGCTCCACGTAGGCGATCAACTGCTTTTCTCGCCTCATCACAAGACCGCGCGCGTCGCCACGATCGAGCGCTGGCCTTCTTCGGCGGCGGAGTCCGCTTCGGCTGGCGATTCTATCGGCATCACTTTGCGCGATCAGATCTTCATCGAGCGCGGCCACGTCGCTTCGCATGAAGCCGATGCGCCGGTCGAATCGAATCGCGTCCACGCCACCGTTTTCTGGATGGGAGCCGAACCGTTGCGAGTCGGCGGGCGCTATCGGCTGAAGCTGGTTACCCAGGACGTGGAATGCGAGGTCGTCACCCTGACGAATGTCGTCGATGTTGCCACGCTCAATCGTGCCGCCGCCGAGCGCGCCGAACTGCGCATCAACGAAGTGGGCGAAGTGACGCTTCAAACCCGGCGGCCCCTCGTCCTCGACAATCACGAACGCGTTCCGACGATGGGCCGCTTTGTCCTCACCGATAACAACAGCCTCGTCGGAGGCGGCGTCGTTTCCGGAGCGCTCTACACCAGCCCGAAAGCAGTCAAGAGCGAAAACATCTTTTGGAGTGAAAGCGAAATCACGGCGGAGCATCGCGCCCGGCGCAATCAGCACCGCGGCGCCGTCATCTGGCTGACGGGACTCTCCGGCGCGGGAAAGTCCACGATCGCGCGGTTGCTGGAGAAGGAGCTTTTTCAACTCTCGATGCACACCTATGTCCTCGATGGCGATAATCTCCGGCATGGCTTGAACGCGAACCTTGGCTTTGCCCCAGAAGATCGGGCCGAGAACATCCGGCGCGTCAGCGAAGTGGCGAAGCTGATGGCCGATGCCGGCGCCGTCGTTATCACTTCCTTCATTTCGCCTTATCGTGCCGACCGGGCCCGGGCGCGCACCATCGCTTTGCAAGCCGGCGCCGAATTCGTGGAAATCTTTGTCGATGCGCCGCTGGCCGTTTGCGAGGAACGGGATCCGAAAGGCCTTTATCGGAAAGCGCGCGCCGGAGAACTGAAAGGCTTTACCGGCATCGACGCGCCGTACGAATCTCCGGAGGATCCCGAAATCGTCGTGCGCACTCACGAACAGACGGCCGCGGAATCGGTCGCGCAAATTTTGACCGAACTGTTGCCGCGTTTACGTTTGAGCAACGGCTGAGGCGAGATTGACCGCATGCAACTTGCTCTGCTCGGACTAAAGTCGTGAATCGTCTCCATGAGCCATGATCGCTGATCGCAAACCGCGCGCGTTAGTTTTCGTGGTCGCCTACCACGCCGAATCGACAATTGTTGGCGTGCTCGAGCGCATTCCGGAACTGCCGGACTATGAGACAGAGGTGTTGATCATCGACGATTCATCGAGCGACGCTACCTACGCGCTCTCGGAGAAATTGCGGCGCCTGGGTAATTATCGACACACCCTGACGGTGCTGGCTAATCCGGTGAACCAGGGCTACGGCGGCAATCAAAAAATCGGTTACCACTACGCAATCAAGAAGGGATTCGACATCGTCGTCCTGGTCCATGGCGACGGCCAGTATGCGCCCGAGATGTTACCCGAGATCATTCAGCCGATCGCCAAAGGCGAGGCCGACGTCGTGCTCGGCTCCCGCATGCTGGTGCCGAAAAACGCGCTCAAAGGCGGCATGCCGCTTTACAAATTCGTCGGGAACAAGGTTCTGACCTCATATCAAAATTTCGTCTTGGGATCGTCGCTCAGCGAATTTCATACTGGTTACCGGGCCTATTCGGTAGATCTGCTTCGTCGCCGGATCCCGTTCGATCTTAACTCCAACGCCTTCCACTTCGATACCGAAATTCTCATTCAGGTATTGAGAGCCGGGGCGCGGATCGTGGAGATACCCATTCCCACCTACTATGGGAACGAAGTTTGCCGCGTGCCGGGTCTGCGCTACGCGAGAGATGTCATTAACGCGTCGACCGTCGGGATGTTACAGGATTATGGCTTCGTCTACCGGCGAAATTTCGACATCGAATCCGTTACGCCGGATAACAAGCATTATCACCGAAAGGTTGATTTCGTCAGCACGCATTCCGCCGCGCTCGCGGAAGTGCCTGAGGGCGCAACCGTCCTGGATGTTGGTTGCGGCCCGGGTCATTTGTCGGAACCATTGCGAGCAAAGCACTGTCGCGTCATCGGCGTGGATCAGTTCCCGCCCGCGGAAAGCTCCGCCTTCGACGAATTTTACCAGGCCGACCTGGATGCGAATCCATTTCCACGCCGACTCGGCGACGTCCAGGTGGTCCTCTTACTCGACATTATCGAACACCTGAAATCGCCAGAGCGCTTTTGCGACGAGCTCCGCCGCTGCGCGCAGGGGAACCTGGGGCTGAAGGTCATTATATCGACTGGCAACATCGGGTTCTTCGTCACCCGGCTGATGCTGTTCCTCGGCCAGCTCAACTACAACAAGCGCGGCATCCTCGATTTGACCCACACCCGTTTATTCACCCGCTCGTCCTTGCGCCGGCTCCTCAAGGAAACCGGCTTTGTGGTCGAAAAGGAGAGGGGGATTCCTTTCCCCGTTCCGCTTTTCTTCGAAAGTCCGCGCTGGCAATCATGGCTGATGAAACTCCAATCATTCTTCATCAGTCTTTCGCGCGGTCTCTTCGCCTACCAGATCTTTATGGTGGCTCGCCCTCTGCCAACGCCGGAGACGCTTCTTGCGGAAGCTCACCGTCACACGGACGCGAGAGCATCAATCTTGACCGCCGAGCTCGAGAAGGTGTGAAAGCCGTGGGCTCCTACCCCAAGTCATAGCCGGTGTCGTTATCACACGACCCAATGATCCGACAGAACGACTTC
>Ga0307478_10002675_pt1 | contig 13772 bp, 10 predicted proteins | sample atmos_gasesECM4C_2_FD_203713 | JGI IMG/M metagenome (GOLD analysis project Ga0307478, IMG submission 203713) | Hardwood forest soil microbial communities from Morgan-Monroe State Forest, Indiana, United States - atmos_gasesECM4C_05 | ecosystem: Environmental > Terrestrial > Soil > Temperate...
TGAAGGGTGAAGTTATCGCCGACGGTCCTTGCACGGATCACGGCGAGCTGGCGCTCGGACGGAACGTGCTCGTAGCCTTTATGCCGTGGCGCGGTTACAACTTTGAGGACGCGATTCTTGTCTCCGAGAAGATGGTGAAGGATGACTACTACACTTCACTGCACATCGAGGAGTATGAGATCGAAGCGCGCGACACGAAACTTGGTCCGGAAGAAGTGACGCGCGACATTCCCAACGTCAGCGAGTCGATGCTACGCAATCTGGACGAAGCAGGAGTGATCCGCATCGGAGCCAGCATTAAGCAGGGCGACATTCTGGTGGGCAAGGTTACGCCGAAGGGCGAAACCCAGCTTACGCCGGAAGAGAAGCTGCTGCGTGCCATCTTCGGCGAAAAAGCCGGCGACGTGCGCGATGCTTCGCTCTACTGCCCTCCGGGCATTGAGGGCGTAATCGTCGACGTGAAGATTTTCTCCCGCAAAGGCCAGGAGAAGGACGAGCGCGCGAAGTCGATCGAAGCGACGCAGATCGGCAAGTTGGAGAAGAATCTCTCCGACGAAATCCGCATTCTCACCGATGAGCGGCTCAAGCGTCTGGAGAACATTCTTGGCGGCAAGGAAGTGCAGGCCGATCTGCACGATGAGCGCACCAACAAGCGTCTGCTCAACAAGGGGAACATTCTGGACCGCGACGCGATCGAGCGCATCTCCACCCGCAACCTGAAGCGCATTAAGTATGCCGACAAGGATCCGCGAGTGAATGAGCAGATCGACGAGATCGAGGAAATGACCTCGCGCCAGATCGATGTGCTCAAGAAAATCGTCAACGAGAAGAAGGAAAAACTCACCAAGGGCGACGAACTTCCGCCGGGCGTGATCAAGCTGGTCAAGGTCTACATCGCGATGAAGCGCAAGCTGAGCGTTGGCGACAAGATGGCCGGCCGTCACGGCAATAAGGGCGTGATCGCGCGCATTCTGCCGGAAGAGGACATGCCTTACCTCGAGGACGGAACGCCGGTTGAGATCGTACTCAATCCCCTCGGCGTACCCAGCCGTATGAATGTGGGCCAGATTCTCGAAACCCACCTGGGATGGGCGGGCTACACCCTGGGCGAGAAGATCACCAACTTGCTTAAGGAAAACACGCGCACCGAGGCGATCCGGCGCGAGTTGAAGGCTCTGTTCAAGGACTCAAAACTCGCTGACATCATTTCTGACATGGGCGACGACGAGTTGGAAGCGGTGGCACCTACGCTCGCGCGTGGGGTGTACATGGGGTCTCCCGTGTTCGACGGCGCGAAGGAAGGTGAGATCAAGGCGCTGCTGGAGCGTTCGGGTCTACCCACTTCGGGCAAGACAACTCTGCACGACGGCATGACTGGTGATCAGTTCGAACAGCCAGTCACGGTTGGCTACATCTACATGCTGAAGCTGTCGCACCTGGTGGACGACAAGATTCACGCGCGCTCCATCGGGCCGTACTCGCTGATTACCCAGCAACCGCTGGGCGGCAAGGCGCAGTTCGGCGGGCAGCGTTTCGGAGAGATGGAAGTCTGGGCGCTCGAAGCCTACGGCGCAGCGTTCATTCTGCAGGAACTGCTGACGGCGAAGTCCGACGACGTATACGGCCGCACCAAGATTTACGAGGCCATCGTCAAAGGCGAAGCTGCCATGGAGCCGGGCGTGCCGGAGTCATTCAACGTGCTGATCCGCGAATTGCAATCGCTCTGCCTTGACGTGGAGCTGATCAAGACCGGGGAGAAGAAGCCCACGGCCAGCGCGGCAGCGGATTGAGAAACAGTGGCCAGGGATTAGGGGTCAGGGGATCGAGCACCGACCCTGCCCTGGCTCTTGAAATGAATTCTTGAATTAAGCCGGCCGACTGCGAAGCATCTGCGCAGTCTTGGTCGTAGGAATACTGGCCCCTAGTCCCTGACTACTGGCCACTCCTTCTCAGGTGCCGGAAGCGGCAACGATACTGCCGCAGGAAGCGGAGGAACACCTTGTTTCGTTCGAGCCCGTTCGAAATGCAAAACACGATTGCTGATTTCGATGCCATCCGCATCAGCCTGGCGTCTCCGGAAAAAATCCGGAGCTGGTCGCATGGCGAAGTCACCAAGCCTGAGACCATCAACTACCGCACCTTCAAGCCGGAGCGGGACGGCCTGTTCTGCGCCCGCATCTTCGGCCCGGTAACAGATTGGGAGTGCCTCTGCGGCAAGTACAAGCGCATGAAGCACCGCGGCGTGATCTGCGACAAGTGCGGCGTGGAAGTTACGCTGTCGAAAGTCCGCCGCGAACGCCTGGGGCACATCGAGCTGGCTTCGCCCTGCTCGCACGTGTGGTTCTTCAAGGGCCTGCCCAGCCGCATCGGGCACTTGCTCGATATTTCACTGCGCGACCTCGAGTCCGTGCTTTATTTCGAGGCCTACGTGGTAGTCGAGCCCGGCGACGCTCCGGTGAAAGAGCGTGAGGTCATCAAGGACGAGGCCAAGTTCCGCGAACTCGACCAGCAATACCGCCCCGCCGGATTCAAAGCGATGATGGGCGCTGAGGCGATCAAGGAATTGCTCAAGCGCATCGACACCGACGGCCTGGCCGTTGAGCTGCGCGAGAAGATGAAGAATGAGAGCTCGCTGCAGAAGCGGCTCAAGTATACAAAGCGATTGAAAGTGGTCGAGGCCTTCCGGCGCAGCGGCAACAAGCCGCACTGGATGATCCTTGACGTCATTCCGGTGATTCCGCCGGAGCTGCGCCCGTTAGTTCCACTCGATGGCGGCCGCTTCGCGACCTCCGATTTGAACGATCTTTACCGCCGCGTCATCAACCGCAACAACCGGTTGAAAAAGCTGATGGACCTGCACGCGCCCGAAGTGATCGTCAGAAATGAAAAGCGCATGCTGCAGGAAGCCGTCGACGCGCTGTTTGACAACGGCCGCCGTGGCCGCGTGCTGCGCGGCGCCAACAACCGTCCGCTGAAGTCGCTCTCCGACACGCTCAAAGGCAAGCAGGGACGCTTCCGCCAGAACCTTCTCGGCAAGCGTGTGGATTATTCCGGACGTTCCGTCATCGTGGTCGGCCCCGAACTCAAACTGCACCAGTGCGGACTGCCCAAGAAGATGGCGCTCGAATTGTTCAAGCCGTTCATCTATCACCGGCTGGAGCAGACCGGCAACGTCACTACCATCAAGCAAGCGAAAGAGATGGTCGAGCAGCAGGAGCCTATCGTTTGGGACATCCTGGAAGAGGTCATCAAAGATCATCCCGTCCTGCTGAACCGCGCTCCAACACTGCATCGCCTGGGCATTCAGGCGTTTGAGCCGGTGCTGGTGGAAGGCAAGGCCATCAAGATCCATCCGCTGGTCTGCACTGCCTTCAATGCCGATTTCGACGGCGATCAGATGGCGGTGCACATTCCGCTGTCTCCGGAGGCGCAGGTTGAAGCCAGCGTGCTGATGCTGGCCTCGCACAACATTCTTTCGCCCGCATCCGGCCAGCCGATTACCGTGCCGACGCAGGATATGGTGCTCGGTCTCTATTACCTTACGAAAGCCAAGCCCGGAGCCAAGGGCGAAGGCCGCGTGTTCGCGAACATTGAAGAAGTGTTGCTGGCGCTCGAAATGGGTGAAGTGGAAACGCTTACTCCCATTCGCCTGCGCTACACGGGTGAACTGATTGACTTGGGCACTGCCTATGACGATCAGGACATTATTCACACCGAACCGGTTCACATCGATCGTGCGTTCATCAACACGACGGTGGGCCGCGCTATCCTGAACGACCATCTACCCGAGGGCATGCCTTTTATCAACGGCTTGCTTAAGAAGAAGGGCATCGGCGCGCTGGTGAATTACGGCTACCTGCGGTTTGGACTCGAGACCACAGTCAAGATGCTCGACGAAGTGAAGGAGTTCGGGTTCAAGTATGCGACCCGAGCCGGTCTTTCCATCGGCATCGACGACATGGTCATCCCTGACAGCAAGAAGACTTTGGTCAAGGACGCCGAGAAGCAGGTGGTCGCCGTGCAACAGCAATATCTCGACGGCGCCATCACCAACGGCGAACGCTACAACAAGGTCATCGAAATCTGGTCGGCGATTACGGAAAAAGTTGCCGATGAGATGTTCGGACAGATGCAGCGCGCCGATAAGGAAGGCTTCATCAATCCGATTTACGTCATGGCCGATTCCGGCGCTCGTGGATCGAAACAGCAGATTCGCCAGCTCTCAGGCATGCGCGGACTGATGGCCAAGCCTTCCGGCGAAATCATCGAGTCCCCCATCACGGCGAACTTCCGCGAGGGGTTGACGGTGCTCGAATACTTCGTCTCGACGCACGGCGCCCGCAAGGGACTGGCCGATACGGCGCTCAAGACGGCGGATTCCGGTTACCTGACTCGCCGCCTCGTCGATGTCGCGCAGGACGTGATCATCAGCGAATACGATTGCGGCACAGTGGACGGCATTTTCGTCCAGGGTATCGTCGAAGCCGGCGAAATTATCGAGCCTTTGCGCGACCGCATCGTGGGCCGCGTATCGCTTGAGAAAATCAAAGACTACGACGGCAACGTGATCGTCGACATCAACAACGAGATCACCGAAGAACTCGCCGGATCGATTCAGGCTGCAGGAATCGAACGGGTAAAGATCCGCTCGGTGCTCACCTGCGAATCGAAGCGCGGCGTCTGCGTCATGTGCTACGGCCGCAACCTGGCTTCAGGTCGCTTGGTCGAACTCGGTGAGGCTACCGGCGTTATCGCGGCGCAGTCGATCGGCGAGCCCGGAACTCAGCTCACGATGCGTACCTTCCACATCGGCGGCACGGCGTCTCGAGTCTCTGAGCAGTCGCGCCTCGATGCCAAGAATAACGGCACGGTGCGCTTCGTAGGTCTGCAGACGGTGAAGTCCAAATCGGGCGATCTGGTGGTGATGAACCGTCAGGGCTCGATCGCGGTCGTGGACGAGAAAAACCGCGAGCGCGAGCGCTACTCCGTGATCTACGGCGCCAAACTCAAGGTCAACGACGGCGACGCCGTGCAGCAAGGCAAGGTCATGGTCGAGTGGGATCCTTACACTTTCGCTATCCTTACCGAAATCGGCGGCACCGCGCAGTTCAAGGACTTGCAGGAAGGCGTCACACTGCACGAAGAAGTGGACGAAGTCACCGGATTGTCGCGGCACGTGGTGGGTGATTCACCCGACGAGAAGCGGCAGCCTGCGATCGTGGTCAAGGGCAAGAGCAGCAAACGCTACCTCATGCCTTCCCGCTCGCACCTTATGGTGCAGGACGGCGACACGGTTTCGCCGGGCGACGTGCTGGCCAAGATCCCGCGCGAGACGACCAAGACCAAGGACATCACAGGTGGTCTGCCGCGCGTGGTCGAGCTTTTCGAAGCCCGCAAGCCGCATGAAACCGCGGTCATCAGCGAGATCGATGGCACGGTGAAGTTCGGTGAGGTTTCCAAGGGACAGCGCAAAATCTATGTGCAGGCCGACAACGGCACGGAGAAAGAATACTCGGTGCCGCGCGGCGTTCACATTAACGTGCAGGAAGGCGAGCGCGTCAAGGCGGGCGAACCGCTGATGGATGGCCCGCTCAACCCGCACGACATTCTGGCTGTGCTCGGCGAAAAAGAGCTGCAGTCTTACCTGGTGAACGAAATCCAGGAAGTCTACCGGCTGCAGGGCGTCAACATCAGCGACAAGCACATCGAAGTGATTGTCCGCCAGATGATGCGGTGGGTGCAGGTCGAGGACGTGGGCGACACCACGTTCCTGCTGGAGGACAAACTGGACAAGTTCCACTTCCGCGAAGAGAACGAGCGCGTGATCAAGGAAGGCGGCAGACCCGCTACCGGGCGGCCGTTGCTCCTGGGCATCACCAAGGCGTCGCTTGCGACCGACTCGTTCATCTCGGCGGCGTCCTTCCAGGAGACCACTCGCGTGCTCACTGAGGCTTCGATTAACGGCAGGGTCGATTACCTGCGCGGCCTCAAGGAGAACGTCATCGTCGGACGCCTCATCCCTGCCGGCACCGGCATGGAATACTACCGCAACGTGCGCCTCTCGCCAGAGATGGAAGAGGCCGCGGCCAAGGTGCAAGCGGAAGTCTCGGCTGCTTACGAAGAGGCCGAGCGCGCTCTCGAGATGATGCGCCACGAGGGCGAGACGGAAGAACTGGCGGCGGAGTAAGCCAAACTACAATCAACCTCGGGGGCGAACTAGTTTCGCCCCCGAATTTGTTTGTCATCCTGAGCGAAGCGTTCTTTGCGTAGCGAAGGATCCGGGCGAGCCGCGCGAAGGGCCGCGGTTTTGCGGCCCAATATAAATCGAGTGTTTGGCTCGCTTCCTTATTGATAATTCATGCACGCAAACGCAAAGCGATTGCCGACCGAGGAACCTGGCCCGCTTCCCTCGTTGCAACCGGCGCCTTCCGGCCCTAAGCTAGGGCCAGCGATGCTTCGTTTTCTACGCCTTCTGCGGCTGGCCTTTTGGCGTGCCTTCCAGCACGACGCCTTTTCCATCGCCAAAGCCTCCGCCTACTCCTCCATTCTTACTTTTTTCCCCGCGCTGCTGGTGGTGGGCTCGGTATTGGCCACCTGGCGCAAAGGCGCGCCCTACATGCGGGAGATCTCCTACGCGCTCTCTCGCATACTTCCCGCTGGCAGCAACGCGGCCATGAATTTTCTGCGGGGCGCCGCGCAGCGTCCGGTGAGCCTGCTCATTACGGCTTCCTTGCTGACGCTTTGGACGGCCTCCGGCGTCATGATTTCCTGGATGGAAGGCTTCCGGCGCTGTTACGAACTCCCGAAGATCTGGGGACTGGTGAAGGAGCGCCTGATCTCTTTCCTGCTGGTCATTTTCGCTCTTCTCCCCATGACCTTTGCGACCCTGCTCGTGGCTTTGGGCAGCAAGGTTGAAACCAACATTCTGTTCTACACCCGGAGCGAATACAGTCCATACATTCTGGTAATGTGGGGCGCTATCCGCTGGCTGATTGCCACGCTCACCAGCATTGCTGTGATCGCACTCATCTATCACAATGCGGTCCCTCGCACTCAGCCCTGGCACAGCGTAATCCCGGGCGCAACGCTCGCGACTGCCATGTGGTTTTCAGCCACGCTGCTGTTCGGCTTCTACCTGCGGCATTATGCTGATTACAGCATTATTTACGGATCGCTCGGCGCCGGCATCGCCCTGCTGGTCTGGATGTACATGGTATCCCTGGTCGTCCTGGTGGGCGCGGAATTCAACGCCATGCTGTTCCCGCGGGCCATGCTGGGGAAGGAACTGACTGCGGTGAGTGGTCCCCGCGCGGCGAATTAGACTCGGATCAGGGCTTTAGCCGTGCCGCCAAGAACAACAAAGAAACTGGGCTTTAGCTTTAGCCCCTGAGGGATTCGTCGAGGAAAAGTGAAGTCCAGTAAGCCAGAACTCGCAACCGCGGACTCGCTCACGGCAGAGATCTCCGCCTCGTCTCCAGCATCCCCCGCCGCCCGCCGCGCCAAGATCATCTGCACCATCGGTCCGGCCTGCCATTCTGAGGCTGCGATGCGAGACCTGCTCCGTCTGGGGATGGACGTCGCCCGCCTGAATTTTTCCCACGGCTCGCATGAAGATCACGCTCGCAACATCGAACGCCTGCGCCGCGCCGCTGAAAAGGAAGACCGCACCGTCTGCATCCTTCAGGATTTGCAAGGCCCCAAGATCCGCACCGGACGCCTCGAGCGCCACGAACCTGTCGAGCTGAAAAGCGGCTCGACCGTGATGATTACTCCGCGGGACATCACCGGCACCGCGACTCGCATTTCTACCACCTTCCCTGATCTTGCCCGCGAAGTAAGTCCCGGCACACGCATTCTTTTGTGCGACGGTCTGATCGAATTGCGTGTACGCACGGTCCGCGGCAAGGATGTGATCTGCGACGTTTTGAACGGAGGAATGCTGGGGGAACATCAGGGCATCAATCTACCAGGGACTGCGTTGTCGATTCCCGCCATGACCGAAAAAGACCGCAAGGATCTCGAGTTCGGCCTCAAACATGGCGTAGATGCGGTTGCGCTCTCTTTCGTGCGCTCCGCCGCCGATGTGAACATGGTCAGACAGATTGTTACCGGACACGGCGGCGACACTCCTCTCATTGCGAAACTGGAGAAACCGCAAGCGATTGACCATCTCGAAGAAATCCTGCAGGCCTGCGACGGCGTAATGGTGGCGCGCGGCGATCTGGGCGTTGAGATGGCGCCGGAGAAGGTTCCGGTCATTCAGAAGCATGTAATCCGCCGGGCCGCTCAGTGGCGCAAGCCCGTAATCACGGCCACGCAGATGCTCGAGTCGATGATCGAAAACCCGCGCCCCACACGGGCTGAGGCCAGCGACGTAGCCAACGCCATTTTCGACGGAAGCGATTCGGTAATGCTGTCCGCGGAAACTGCCAGCGGCCGCTATCCCCGCGAAGCGGTCGCCATGATGTCGCGCATTGTCGTCGAGGCTGAAAGCAACATGGGAGAGTTCACTTCGCCCCGCCGCCGCCGCGACCGTCACGGCCTCTCCGTTGCCGAAACCATTTGCGAATCCATTGCGCACGCGGCGGAAGACCTGCCCATGGGCGCAATCGCGGTTTTCACGGAGACCGGCAATACCGCCCGCATGATTTCCAAATATCGTCCGCAGGCCGCCATCTATGCCTTCACTCATAACTCGACTGTGGCCCAACGCACCAACCTGTACTGGGGTGTACATCCCGTGAAGTGCGCCCAGTCGCTTTCTACCGATGACATGGTGGACACGGCGGAGCATGAGCTGTTGGGCCGCGGCCTGCTCAGGCCCGGCGACGTGCTGGGCGTGGTCGCAGGCACGCGCCAGGCTTCGGGTTCCACCAACTTCATGCGTCTGCACACGGTCACCACCGAAGAGGCCAACGCCGTGACGGGCACAAGACGCAAGCGCGCCGCCACCCGCTAGAAGCTATAATCCCGGAGTATGTCACAGGAATTCCTGTCCCTCGCGATCTGGGAGCCTCTGCCCGGCATGGAGGCAGCTTCGCTCGCGACCGTCCGCGAACTGAACGCCATCGTCTCCAGCAAAGGATATGGCCGCGATCTTCTTTATCGCAGCGGCGATTCTCACTACCTGCTGCTGCGTTACTGGAACTCCGAGCAGGCGCGGCGCACGGCGCAAGAGGATCCTGAGTTGCTTCGCTGTTGGGCGAGGTTGGGAAACGAGATTCAAATCCTGAAGGTCTATGAAAAGCTGGAAGAAGTCGGCGTTTAAGATCGCTGGATTGGCCGGCCTGAGCGGGAAAGCGAGCCAGCCATCGTTAATATCTACAGAATCCAGCCCGCAGGTTTTCACCGACGTCTCAGTGGACCCGTTCGTGCGCGGACTTCTGCATCGCCCCGGTAATCCCAACGGCGACGGCCTTGTCCTGACTCATGGCGCGGGATCAAACTGCCAGGCCCCTTTGCTGATTGCTTTAGCGAACACGTTTGCTGACGCGGGCTTCGTCGTGTTGCGCTGCGACCTTCCCTATCGTCAGGACCGGCCCTACGGTCCGCCGGGACCGGGCGATGCCAAACGCGATCGCGCCGGCCTGAAGAATGCAGTCGGAGTTCTAACGAATCTTGTGAGCGGCCGTGTCTTTCTGGGCGGACATTCCTACGGTGGACGGCAGGCTAGCATGCTGTGCGCGGAACTGGCAGAAAAAAATCCGGAGAAGGCCACGGAGTTGACTGCTGGCTTACTCTTGCTGTCTTACCCTCTGCATCCGCCGCGAAAGCCCGACCAGCTTCGCACTCAGCATTTCTTTCACCTGCACACACCCGCTTTCTTTGTTGAAGGCACGCGCGATCCCTTCGGATCAATCGCTGAAGTCGAGCAAGCCTTGAAGCTAATCCCGGTGAAGACGAAACTTCTGACCATTGAAGGCGCAGGCCATGATTTGGGATTCAAAGGGAAGGCCGCGCGGGAAAAGTTACCGGCAAACGTGTTGTCGGAATTTCAGGCGTTCTTCACGAAGTAAGAATTCCGGGCCCTTGACCGGCATTCGATCCGTGTAAATCCGTGGCAAACCGGTTTAGTTCACCCAGCCCGACTTCGATCCGCCGTTACCCTTGTTCGGATCGTCATCCGGCGGAATGTAATTGCCGTGCTCGTCGAAATGGACATCGCGGTCGTGCTTGCGCATGTAGACTTCGAACTTCCTCGCCGCCCGCCGCCGCCGCCAGCGGTAATACTCGTTGCGAGTCGCGTAGAACCGCTCCGACATGCGGAGCGTAAGCCCTCGTGAAAAAAAAGCTGTATGCCATACGTACCCAGCTCCCAGCCCCAGCAGCGAGACGCAGTAAAAAAGAGCGAAGTGGCTGAGAAGCAAGTAAGCGGTTTCGATCGCCGCGATGCCCAGGACGATCCACTTCACTGGAATCTGAATGGGGATGGGGAACAGCATTAAGGGCGCGTCCCGGTTGAACAGATAAAAGACCATCAGAATCGCGTTGGCGGCAGCGCCAGAGCCAAAAGCTGGGCCGCGCGCAATGACGCCGGTAAGTGAGAGAAAGAATCCAGCGATTCCCGAAAGGGCGATGCTGCTGAAGAACAGGCCGTAGAAAGAGGCCCGGCCCACACGCTCCTGCACTGCCGACCCAAGAAAGTAGACTCCCACCAGCGACAACACGAAGTCCAGGGGATCGACATACATGAAGGCGTAAGTCACGAACTGCCACAGCCAGCCTTGCCGAATGCGTGCCGGATCCAAAGTGCCCAAAGTGAGCAGCGTTGAACCAGCCGCCGGGGCAAACGACATCAACAGAAGAATAACCACGTAGATCGCCGCGCTGGCGATGATGATCTGCCGGACCGCGCCGCGAAACGGCGGCAGCGACATTTCGAAGGAAGTGTTTCTAGGCATAACTCGAAACCGACTCACTCATCCTAACAGTTTCTCCGTTATCGTTCCGGCACCGGTACAACCGGCAAGCTCCGGTGTCCCTCCGTGTCCACAGCCCTGACTGCAAAGATGACATTATCCTTTGAAAGTTTCAGTGTGGCGCGAGTATCGCCGCCAACCTTTTGGACGTGCTCCCACTCCGGGCTGGTCGTGGCCCGCCACAGAACCTCGTACTCCGCCGCCCGTCCGCCCGGCGATGCTTCCCAGGCGAGCGTCGAGTCGTTTTCCAGATCTTTGGTGAGCAAATGCACGTTGGCCGGAGGCGCCGGCGCCGACGCGAGTGACGCCAGGGTTGCCGCGTTCAGGCGTGCCACGTGCGCTACGTAGTCGAAGTCCACAAACTTCGCCAGGTCGCCATATTCAATGCCGTTCTCGATGCGCACGTTCTGATGCTGGTGATGAAAGTCCTCGCGAAACTCAGTGAAGCGCACCGCGGTAATGCCCTGCTGATTGAATGCAGAATGGTCGCCGCCGCGCAGATAACGGTCCAACCGGAACACCAGCACAGGTTTCACGCCAGCATTGTAAGTACGGCCCACATCGGCGATGTAGCGCGCCAGTTGCCGAGATCCAGAGTCGTTCTCCCCGCCTAACCCGCGAATCCGACGGATTTCCTGTTCCGTGGCGGAGGCCGGCAGTCCCTCGGAAAACACGCGCACCACGGAATGATCCTGCTCCGCGCTCTTGTCGCCGCCGACGATGTCATTGTTAAGCACGGCTTCCAAATTCCAACCTTGTTCCTTCGCCATCTTCGCGAAGTGACGGCTGCCGTTCAGTCCCTGCTCCTCGCCCGCCACCGTCAGAAAAATAATCGTCGCCGGAAACTTCAGCTTGCTCAGGACCCGCGCGCATTCCAGGCTGACAGCGGTTCCGCTGCCGTCGTCGTTCGCACCCGGAGCATCGGCCTTCACGTCCAGAGTGTCGCTGGGACGCGAATCATAATGCCCGGTCACCAGCACGATGCGTTTCGCGTTTTCCGCATCCGTACCCTTCAAGGCCGCATAAACATTGGTGATTTCGGTGGGCTGGGGAATCCGATCGGCGGCCGGTTCGGTGAAGCTGTCGGTTTTCACTTCCAGGCAGCCGCCGCAATCCTTGGCGTAGCGCTCGAATTCCGACTTGATCCACTCCCGCGCCGCGCCAATCCCGCGTCCCGCAGCGATCGCAGCCGGGTCCTGCGCCGAGAGCGTCAGTCGCGTCCCAAAGCTCGCCAGCTTTTCAATGTTCGCCCGAATGCGTTCGGCAGAAACCTGCTGCAGCGCGGCCGAAATGCGGCCATCCGTCGCCATGGCCTCCGCCGCGGTAGAACCCGCTTGGCTTTGCCCGTGCGCCCCAGTGGCGAAATCTAGCATCAATAAAACAACAATCACCCACGGTCTTTTCTGCAGAAGGGAAATCATGTAGGCTCCGGCGTAAAGAAATGTCAAGGACGACGGCTGGGCACCTGAGGATTATAATCTCTTGCTCTTGGGCCCTCACCCCTTGACCTGCGGTAGGGAAAGTATCTAAATATTATGAGACGGACGTATCTAAAAAGTCATCGAAGAGGTCGAAGTATGTTGCCGAATGGGAGTGGAGGCGTCATGGTTCTTTGTCCCGAATGCGAAACTGATCTGGACGTCGAAGAAGACGAGGTCGACGAAGGCGAGATCGTCTCCTGCCCGGAGTGTGGCACCGACTTCGAGGTGGTGACGACCAGTCCGCTGGAGCTAAAGGCGATCGAGGCCGGCTACGTGGAAGAGGAAGAAGAAGTGGAAAGCGAAGACGGTGACGACTCCTAGATTCCAACCCACGGTTCTGCCTGCGTGTTTGTCCTCTTTCTGCCTGCTGGTTGTCTTCTTTCTTGTTGTCCTGGGCCCGCACGTCTTGCCGGTTGCACTCGCGTCTCCCGCGTCCAAGCTGAAACCCACCGATCCTTACGCCCTCATTGCCGGGACGGTCTGGGGGCCCGACGATCGCCCGGTCTATGGCATTACCGTTAAGATCCGCCGCGTGCCTGATAAAAAGCCCAAGTGGGAAGTCTATTCCGATCATTCCGGCGAATTCGCCCAGCGGGTTCCGGCCGGCCAGGCCGACTACGTGGTGTCGACCGATCTCAAAGGCGTGAAAACCACAGATGGCCACGCCTTACATCTGGCGGAAGAGGTCCCGGTCCACGTAGAGTATGACGAGCGCGTAGATATTGGCTTGCACCTGGTCCGCGAGACGAAATAGAGGGGTTCAGCAGAGGGATCCAGCAGAGGGAAGAGGAATATGGCTCGTATGAATTCCAGAACGTCTTTCAAGAACGCCTGCCTCATTGGCGGCGCGTTTCTTCTCGTGATCTCGGTGGCCGCTCATGCTGCCCCCGATAAGAAGGACAAGGCGCAAGGACGTCTGCTCTTGGGTAAAGTCCTCGATCAGAAGGACAATCCCGTGGTCGGTGCCATCGTCTACGTGACCAACATGCGCACCCACGCGGTGAAGACCTACATCGTTGGCCAGGAAGGCAGCTATCGTTTCCCAGGGCTCTCGACGGTGGACTATGAAGTCTACGCTCAGTACAACGGTCATAAGAGCGACACCAAGTCGATGAGCCAGTTCGACGACCGGTCTGAGGTCTACATCGACCTCAGAATCGCTGCGCCGTGAGGACGTGCGGTAAGAACGTGCGGTGAGTTTGCCGAGCGCGAAAAGAGCGGTTGCCATACAACTTTTGCTGGTCTCACGGGTTCAATCGGTAAGGATGGTCTTTTTCAGGAGGAGAACCTTGAACGTATCGCGCTGGTTTCACGATAAGAATCGTCATACTCTGGCTGCGGGGATAGTGTTCGCGTCCCTTGTCTTGATGGC
>Ga0307478_10002676_pt1 | contig 13763 bp, 15 predicted proteins | sample atmos_gasesECM4C_2_FD_203713 | JGI IMG/M metagenome (GOLD analysis project Ga0307478, IMG submission 203713) | Hardwood forest soil microbial communities from Morgan-Monroe State Forest, Indiana, United States - atmos_gasesECM4C_05 | ecosystem: Environmental > Terrestrial > Soil > Temperate...
CTGCCAACAGCCCAATTCGCTGGAGTTTCTACGGAAAGACCTCGGATTTCAAATCTCAGAAGGGAGTTACGATTCCGTACTTCCCGGGCGCTACAAATCCGGCGTGCGAAACCCAGGCAGTGGCGGTTGACGGCGCCGCGGTCGGTCCGTCGAACGCGTCTCTGCATCTGTTCGGCTGCTACGCCAACGGCAATTCCGTCATGATTCCTCCACCGCTCGGCCAGTTTGGCAACATGGGCCGGAACATGTTCCAGGATACCGGCTTCAAGAATTTCGATTTCTCTCTGGCGAAGAATTTCCACTTTGGAGAGACCATGCGGCTCCAGGGCCGCGTCGAGTTCTTCAATATTTTCAACCACCCGAACTTCGCCAACCCTTACGGCGGTCAGAATGGATTTGGCTTGAACGATCCCTCAGTTCATCCTTTTGGCTGCGGCTGCGCTACGCCCGATATAGCTGCCGCCAACCCCGCCGTGGGCTCAGGTGGCCCGCGCTCGATTCAGCTCGGGGCGAAGTTCACGTTCTAGATGCGCGGTCAGGTTTGAAGGCATGAAGCAGGGCCGGACGCAATTCCGTCCGGCCTTTTTTCATAGATGGCTCGCGTGATTCGCGAGGGAAGGCACAGGATAAAAAATGAGAGGTCAGATTTCTTTCGTATGTTTCTTGCTGGCATTCTTCGTACTTATTTCTGGCGGAGCTTCGGCTCAACAACCAAAAGAGGAGCGGCGCGAGCGCACGATCGACGAGATTCGGGTTGAGGCGATTCGCCGGGCCGAGGTGGGACAGTACCCGCTGATAGGGCTTGATCCCGCCGACGTGAGAGAGGCTTTCGAGAGCATCCACACCAGCGACAAGGACGAGTGGGCCGCCGGGTTCATGCGCGTAGCCGATCGCTACTTCAATGAAGCGAAGTCGCTGGAGAAAGACAAGTCTGATCCCACCAAGGCCAATGCGGACTACATCCGGGCGTGGCGGCTTTACTCGTTCGGACGCTGGCCCATCCCTGCCTCTCCGGGCAAGCAGCGCTCGTATGAAAAAGCCCTCGAAGCCTTTCTGGATCATGCCAAGTTCTTCGATCCGCCGCTCGAAGTCGTACACATTCCTTTCGAAGGCAAAGAAATCATCGGCTACCTGCGGCTGCCGAAAAATGCTGCTCGTCCCGTACCGTTGGTGATCGCAGTGAATGGCCTGGACAGCCGCAAGGAGGACTTGACTGAGAGTTTCAGCGCGATCCTTCCTCTCGGAATCGGTTACCTCGCGGTCGATGGCCCCGGGACAGGACAGAATCCGATCAAAGTGAGCGAAACTGCAGATCGCATGCTATCGCGCGTGATTGATTACGCGCAGTCGCGGCCGGAAATCGATAAGAACCGCATCGCCATGCACGGCGTGAGCTGGGGAGCGTACTGGGCGACGAAAATGGCCATCGTCGAGCGCGCCCGGCTGCGGGGTTGCAGCGCACAATCTCCGCCGGTAGATAAATTCTTCCAAAAAGACTTTCTGATGAACTCGCTGCTGGGCAATCGCGAATATTTGTTCGATCAGGTGCCCGCGCTCATGAACATTCTGGAAGGCGTGCACACGCTGGAGGAAATGGGCGATTATCTGCCCAAGATGTCTCTGGTGCAGCAAGGGCTGCTGGGCAAGCCGATGGCGCCCATGCTCATTCTTGCGGGAGTCAACGACACCCAGGTTCCCATCGAGGACGAATATTTACTGCTAAGCAAAGGCGATGTGCCGAAAGAAGCCTGGATTAATCCTCATGGCGGGCATCTTGGGAGGCAGGTTGGGGTGTGGCCCGATCCGCGGATCTTCAAGGAAGTGATTATTCCGTGGCTGGTGAAGACGCTGCAGCCTCCGGCAAATTAAGACTTCTGGCCTGATCCATGCCCGATCCCATCGCAGATTCAGAGTTCGACGCCACCCCGCCAGAACCGCGCCACAAGCCGTTCTACGCGTCTTTGTGGGTGCAGGTGGCTTTCGCCATGGCAGTTGCCCTGGCTCTGGGATACTTCAGTCCCGCGCGCGCCGTCGCCATGAAGCCGCTGGGCGATGCCTTCATCCGGATGATCACCATGATCATCACGATCCTCATCTTCTGCACCGTGGTCACCGGCATCGCCGGCATGCAGGACTTGAAAAAAGTGGGTCGGGTGGGCGGCAAAGCGCTGCTTTACTTTGAAATCGTCTCAACCATTGCGCTGGCGGTTGGGCTTATTGTGGGCAACGTGGTTCGGCCCGGAAGCGGCTTCAATGTGAACCCCGCCTCGCTCGATGCCCGAGCCGTCGCTGATTATGCCGGGCAGGCTAAGGCTCAAAGCGTTACCGAATTCCTGATGCATATCGTCCCTACCACGGTAACGGACGCCTTCGCCAAAGGTGACATTCTGCAAGTTGTGTTTGTCTCGATTCTGTTCGGCTTTGCCTTGTCGTCGGCGGGACCGCGCGCGAATCCGATTGTAGCCCTGCTGGAATCGCTGACTCACGTGGTCTTCCGCGTGGTGAACATCCTGATGCGCTTCGCGCCGATCGGCGCTTTTGGCGCCATGGCCTTCACCATCGGCAAGTACGGGCTCGCCTCGCTGGGACCGCTGGCCAAGCTGATCGCAACTTTTTGGCTGACTTCAATTCTGTTTGTGCTGATCGTGCTGGGCGCGATCTGCTGGGTCGCGGGATTCAACATCGTGAAGTTTCTGCTGCACATCAAAGAGGAAATCCTTCTGGTCCTGGCCACCAGTTCGTCGGAGACCGCAATCCCCACATTGATGGAAAAGCTCGAAAAGCTGGGCTGCTCGCGCTCTTTGGTAGGCCTGGTGGTTCCCACCGGCTACACCTTCAATACGGACGGCAGCAGTCTCTACATGACGCTGGCGGCCTTGTTCGTGGCCCAGGCCACCAACACTCACCTCACGCTGCTGGATCAACTGACTATTTTCTCGGTGGCCACACTGACATCGAAGGGAGCGAGCGGGGTACAGGGAGCGTCTTTTATCGCGCTGGTCGCCACCTTATCTGTGATCCCTACCATTCCAGTGGCGGGGATGGCGCTCATCCTTGGCATTGACCGCTTCATGAGCATGTTCCGCGCGTTGGTCAACATGATTGGCAACGGCGTCGCCACCATCGTGGTGGCGCTCTGGGAACGCGAACTGGACCCGGAAGCGCTGCGGGCCAAGCTGACCTGAGATTCCGCGCCCTTTCTTCGGTCGCCGGTTCGCCGTCTTTCTGGAATATAATGTGGCGGTTTCGGAGCTTGCTCCCGCATTGGAGGCACTTTGCGCCTTTCACTCGACACTCGTGAGGTCGGACGCGTCACCATCGTGCGTTGCAACGGGCGGATCGTTTCGGGCGGCGAGAGCGAGTCTCTGCGCACGCATGTAGCCTGGTTGTTGCGCGACCGCCGCTCCATCGTCCTGCACCTGGGCGAGGTCGCGTTTGTTGATAGCAGCGGTCTGGGCACGATGGTCCGCACGCTGACCAGCACCCGCCAGGTTCATGGAGACCTGAAGCTGTGCAACGTGCCGGAACATGTGCGAAAAGTTCTGGAGTTGTCGCACCTCACGAAGGTGTTCGACGCACATGAGTCGGAGGAGAAGGCGGTTGCTGCCTTTTACCAACCCCGAGCCCAGGCTGAGACGCCTTTCCACACCGGCCGCAGCGTTCTGTGCCTCGACCATAATGCGGACGTACTGGCTTACCTGCGCGAAGTGTTGCGCCGCGCCGGATACGAGGTTCATACCAGCAGCCACCGGGGCGACGCTCTGATGCTGATGCGCATCACGCATTTCGATCTGTTGCTGGTGGGCCCGGAGATAATGGCCGCCCCGAACACGCAGCAGGCCTTCCAGTCGGCGTGCGCCAAGCTCCCGGTAATTGAACTGGGCAGCGAGTTTTCCACTCGCGACGCCGGGGAAGCGGTTGCCGGGTTGCTGGAAAAGATCGAAGCTCAGTTCAATGAGAAAACTGCATGACGACTAGGACTGCTTTGGTAACCGGGGCCAACGGTGGCCTCGGAACTCACGTCACGAAAGCTCTACTGGATGCGACCTTCACGGTCGTCGGCCTCTCCCCGCAAATCCAGCAGTCCGATTTCGGCCACTCAAATTTCATCGCGCTTCCCGCCACGATTGCCAGCCTGGATGCCGCGAAGAAGGCCGTCGACAGCGTGATCACGCGCTGCGGCAGGATCGATGTTCTGGCCCATCTCGTGGGCGGATTCACGGGCGGCCAATCCATCGCTGAAACAGACGACGCCACCTGGCAGCGCATGTTCGACGCCAATCTGAACAGCGCGTTTCACATCCTGCGTGCTGTGATTCCTCCCATGCGCAAAGCCGGAGGAGGGCGCATCATCGCGATCGGCAGCCGCGCCGCCGAAGATCCTGGCCCCAAGGTTGGCGCTTACAGCGCGTCGAAGGCAGCGCTGGTGTCGCTGATGAAGACGGTCGCTCTCGAAAACAAAGATGGCGGCATAACCGCGAACGTGATCCTGCCCGGAACCATGGACACACCCGCTAATCGCAGAGACATGGCCGGTGCAGATACCTCCCAATGGGTCCAGCCTGCCTCGGTGGCCAGCCTGATCGTTTGGCTGACAGGAGACGCGGGCAAAGATGTTACTGGAGCTGCAATTCCGGTATATGGCCGAGGACTTTAGGGTCGCAGCCCTACCTTTCGTAACCGCCCCACCTGCACAATTTTCGTTGCACTTTAATACTGGTGAAATATTCTCCAGGTAGCATCAGTTTCAGGAGGGCGCCCCATGGCTTTGCCGCGCAACTCGAAATCGCTGCCGCTGCAGGTGGCCGCGATCTGTTACCGCAAGCGAGGCGCTGGTGTGGAATTCCTGCTGGTGAACACCAATGGCGGAAACAAGTGGACTTTCCCCAAGGGATCACCGGAGGCCCGCCTCTCCCACAGCCAGGCTGCCGAGCGCGAGGCCGCGGAAGAAGCGGGAGCCGTGGGCACGATCGAGCCGCGCCATTTTCATCTCTACATTCATTCCAAGGGTGTTTTCTGGCAGCCGGGCGGCGTGCAGGAGTTTGTGGTAAAGGCCTTTCTGATGGAGATCCACGAAATGCGCCGGCCCGACGAACCGATGCGCCATCCCACCTGGTTCAGCCCAGAAGAAGCGCGTCGGCGCTTGGCCAAGGGCCGCGAAGTGAAGTACGCGCACGAAGTGGAAGCGGTGATCGATCGCGCCCTCGAGCGCATTCACTTCCATGGCGAGTTGTGGGGCAAATTTCCCGAAAGCCGCAACACCCGCGCCGCCGCGCATTCCTGATTAAGACCATGTCAAGGCTGGCATTCACGATACAGCTGCCTTTTTCAGTCTCGCGATGAGTCGAAGCAGATCGGGACGGTTCTTGGCAGAGAGCAGCCAGGCCGGCAACACAAACGGCATTGCTTGATTCTGCCTAATCCTCTTACCTGAAAACACGGCGCGCTCCCTCAGACCCGCACTTATCACCTGCTCCAGGTAAGCAAGATGATCCTCATTGAGCGCCCAGAATACTTGGTTTCGGAATCCTGATTTGAACCACAGCGGCAGGCTCTTAACGACTTTCGCGAACTGATCCCGCGGAATGTCGACGGTATAAAGCGCGCCGCAAAACTGACATTTGCACTCCCCTACCTGATTGTCCCAATGCGGCCACATTTTGGCGATCCTAAAACATTTTTCGCATTTGAGCCACCGCGGCACGAAACGCTCAACCCTAACACCGACCTCTGAATTCAGACGTTTGGCGCTGGATTTCATCTCGCCCAACCTTGCCTCGCTTCGTTGACGCATTGTGCCGGATGCCACTGCCGCAATGCCGCCTCTCGTGAGACCATGATACTAGCCCATGATTCAGCTTTCCGGCGCCGGAAAACGTTTCGGCCACAAACTTCTTTTTGAAAACACCGACTGGCTGATCACGCCCCACGACCGCGTTGGCCTTGTGGGCGCGAACGGCACCGGCAAATCCACGCTGATGAAGGTCCTCGCGGGCCTGGACACGTTCGACTACGGCTCGCTGATCGTCGCCAAGGGCACCACTGCCGGCTATCTGCCGCAGGATGGCCTTTCGCTTTCCGGCCGCACCGTCTTCGCCGAATGCATGACGGTGTTCTCCGGATTGCATGCCATCGAGCGGGAACTGGAAACGCTCACCCACAAAATCTCCGAACTCGACCACACTAGCCCGGAGTATGCCGACGTCGCCGACCGCTATCACAGCCTGGAGCATGAATTTCGCACCCGCGACGGCTACTCGATCGAAGCTGAAGTGGGACGCGTGCTGCAGGGCCTGGGCTTTCGCAAAGAAGACTGGGAGCGGCAAACCGACGAGTTTTCCGGCGGCTGGCAGATGCGGCTGGCGCTGGCCAAGCTGCTTTTGCAAAAGCCGAACCTGCTGCTGTTGGACGAGCCGACCAACCATCTTGATCTCGAAGCCCGCAACTGGCTGGAAGAGTATCTGCACGATTATCCGCACGCCCTGGTGCTGATTTCGCACGACCGCTATTTTCTCGACGTAGTGGTCAACAAGATCGCGGAAATCTGGAACAAGCGCTTCTGGTTTTACACCGGCAACTACGACAAGTTTCTGACGCAGAAGACGCAGCGCAACGAGCAGTTGCAAGCGGCTTACCGCAACCAGCGCGACCGCATCGAGCAACTTGAAGTATTCATCAACCGCTTCCGCTACCAGGCGACGAAGGCCAAGCAGGTGCAGAGCCGCATCAAAGAGCTGGAGAAAATCGAGCGCATCGAGGTCCCGCCGGAAGAAAAGACGATTCACTTCTCTTTCCCGCAGCCTAAGCCCAGCGGACGGATCGTAGCCGAGTTTGAGGGTGTAGCCAAGAGTTACCCGAAACCCGATGGCGGCGAAAAAGAGGTGTTCCGTGACGTCAGCTTCCTGATTGAGCGCGGCGATCGCATCGCGCTCGTCGGCATAAACGGAGCCGGCAAATCCACTCTGATTAAGCTGCTGGCGGGCACGGAGCGGACAACCCAAGGCGAATTCCGCCTCGGTCATAACGTGCAGGCCGATTACTTCGCTCAGGATCAATACAAAGAACTCGACGCCGACGCCCGAATGATCGACGATCTGGGCAACGCATCCCCGCGCTCGACTCAGACGGAACTGCGGAGCCTGCTCGGTTGTTTCCTGTTTTCCGAGGACGACGTGTTCAAGAAGATCGGAGTGCTTTCCGGCGGCGAGCGCGGACGCTATGCCTTGTTGCGCCTGCTGCTGCATCCGGCAAACTTTCTACTGCTCGACGAGCCCACCAACCATCTCGACCTGCGGGCCAAAGATGTCCTGCTGGATGCGCTCATGAAATATACCGGAACGGTCGTCTTCGTCTCGCACGATCGTTACTTCATCGACAAGCTGGCGACGCGGGTCTTCGAGATCGGCGACGGAAAAGTCGAGGTCTATCCCGGCAATTATGAAGATTATCTCTGGCGTAAGCAGGGCGGCAGCGCGAAGCAGAATGAAGCCATCCGCCAGCAACTGAGCGGGACTGAGGCCGCTCCGCAGACACCTTCCAACGGCAATGAGGCCACAGCCCAAGCCGCGCCCGCTGCGAAAGCAAAACGCATGAATCCCATCAAACGCAAGAAGATGGAAGATCGCATCCGTGAACTGGAAGGGGAGATCAGCCGCGCCGAGACCGTGATCGCGCAGTGTGAAACCGCCCTGCAGGACTTCGTCAGCGCCGAAGAGAGCCAGCGCCAGTCCCAGGAACTCGGCCAGCGCAAAACTGCGCACGCCGCCTTGATCAAGGAGTGGGAAGAACTCAGCCAGTCTCTCCAGGCAGCCGATTAGCGGCCTGTCGCCGTGCCCCAACGGTACACCCTCTTCCGTAATCTCGGAGGACTACTTACCTCTGTGCGATAGTGAGCATGGCCGAAGGGACACGAACTAACCAGAGGTCAAAAATTCAGACCCACCGCAGGAGCGGCTCGGACAGGACGTGCCGCGCGGAATGAAGGAAGGTCGCATGCTCCAGTCCTCAGAGTACACGTACGGCGGGAAGTCCAATACTCCAGCCTCCAACCCTAACTCTTTGAATCCAGTCAAGACCGTCAGCGCCCCCATCGAGCAGGCCACCATTGGCCGTACCCTCGTCATCAAGGGCGAAATCAGCGGTGCGGAAGCGCTTTATATCGATGGCCGCATCGAGGGCAAGATCAGCCTGCCGGACAACCGCGTCACCATCGGACGCAACGGCACCGTGCAGGCCAACATCACCGCCCGCGAGGTTGTAGTCATGGGCAAGGTGAATGGAAATATCGATTGCACCGACCGCGTGGATATCCGCAGCGAAGGCTCGGTCACGGGAGACGTTTCCACCATACGCATCAGCGTGGAAGACGGCGCCGTGCTCAAAGGCGGCATCCAGGTACGCAGCGGCGATCACAAGCAGCAAAACCAGGCAAAGGCAGAGGCAACGAAGTCCGCTTCGGTGGAAACGCCGAAGCCTTTGGCCGCAACCGCGCACGCTTAAGTTAGAGACACCGCAAGAATCAAAAGGGGCACGCACGAGCGTGCCCTTGATTTTTCGCGCAGGTTTTCCAATCGTTGCGCGATCGCGCTTACTTCTTTTCCTTAGGCTTCAAATCCAGCGCCGCGGAATTCATGCAATACCGCAACCCGGTCGGCGCGGGACCATCCTCAAACACATGCCCCAGGTGGGCGCCGCACTTCGCGCAACGTGCCTCGGTGCGCACCATCCCGTAGGTGGAATCCTTGTGTTCCTCGACCTTGCTCTCATCCGCGGGCTTGTAGAAACTCGGCCAGCCCGTGCCCGAGTCGAATTTTGTCGAAGAGTCAAATAAAGGTTCTCTGCAGCAAACGCAGTGATACGTCCCCGCGTCCTTGGTCTTCCAGTACTTGCCGCTAAAAGCCGGCTCCGTGCCCGCCTCGCGGGTCACATGATACTGCTCCGGCGTAAGCTTCTGTTTCCACTCCGATTCGCTTGTTGCCGTTTTCTCTGTCATGAATGTATGCCTCCTGTCGATTAGTGCTCACCCTATCGAAATTCCGTTGACCCACATTGGATGTTCGGCGACCAGAAAAGTAGCGATTCGCAGATTCCTGACTCACATCTTGCCGACTTTGTCTGTGACGTCCGTCACAACGGTGCTGTGACATCTAACCTTGTCCTCAACAGGCGGGTTAGGCCAATATCACCGAAACGTCTGCGAGTCCCTCCGGCCCGGCGTCCCTCAGAAGGCACCGGGCCTTTTTATTCTTGATCCGCCACCTGCGACCCAATCTTGCGGTACTTCCCACGGAAAAACAGTAGAGGATCGCCCTGGCGGACGACAACGTCCTCCACTTCCGCAATGAAGATAGTGTGATCGCCGGCTTCCTGCGCCGACTGCAGCCTGCATTCCAGGTACGCCAGCGCTGCGCATAAGATCGGCGTTCCCTGCGCCGTGCGTTCAAAGCGCGCCCCGGCTTCTTCCTCAGCGTGCTCGTGAGTGTGAACCGGCCGCGCGTAGTATTCCGAAATCACTCGCTGGCTCTCGGCCAGAACGTTAACCCCAAAGCGCTTCTTCGCGTGTAGATGCGCATGAGTGCGCGCGCTCTGTTCCACACAAACCAGCACCAGAGGCGGATCGAGCGAGACGGAAGCAAAGGCGTTGGCGGTCATGCCGTGGACTTCGCCCTCCAGATCGAGAGTGATAATGGTCACTCCCGTGGCAAAGCTTCCCATCGCTTTTCGGAATTCGGTTGCACTGAGGGCCATATCGTATGTGGAGTTTCCTGCCTCGACTGCCTACATTAGCACGGCATTGGCTTGCTGAGGCCAATGAGTGCTATCGCCTGTTCTCGACAGTTATAGGGAACCTGAAATAGAATTTCGGCCATGAACGCACGTTGCGTCTCGGCAATCGTCTCGCTCGTTGCAATCATTTCCCCAACCTCTCAGAGTCCATCGAGCCAGACTGCAATGACCCCGCCTTGCCCTTATTTCGGCTCTACGCCTGAGACTCGCGGCAAGCTCGTCACGCCAGCCGCTGTACTTCGCCACGTTCATCCCAAATATCCCCCTGATGCCAGAAAATCGCACATTGAGGGCATCGTGATACTGTGTGTCACGATCGGGAAAGACGGAAGTGCTAGTAACGTGAGTGTGATCTCCGGCCCGAAAGAACTAGTCACTTCCGCAGTAGAAGCCGTGCAGCAGGGCCGCTTTCGTCCCTTTCTCGCGAATGGTGAGCCAGTCGAGGCCGCGGCCAGAGTGCTGGTCAATTTCCGTCTAACCGGAATTCGGGTCAGCCTCACATAGTTGGCGTAACATCCCCATAGCACTCACTGGCCCGCCGGCCACTGTTGTATGATTCGATGCATCCGCACGTCGCGGAACCGAGCATCGTGACCCTAACCGCCATCAGCACAGCCGCCCGGGAGCACCGCGCATACGCAGCAGAACTGGCGGATTTGCAGCCCGGATCGCCCATCTCACGCGACCTGGCCCTGCGCCTGATCCACAGCAGTGACGACGATCTCCCCGCCCTGCTCGCCGCCGCCCGCGCTGCAAGAGAAAGCTTCAAACCCGGCGTCATCACCTATTCGAGGAAGGTTTTTCTGCCGCTGACCAATCTCTGTCGCGACTACTGCGGCTACTGCACCTTCCGCCGCGATCCGGGAGACCCCGGCGCGCACACCATGACTCCGGAAGAAGTCCTTACCGTCGCCCGCGCCGGCGAAAAGCTGGGATGCACCGAAGCTCTCTTCAGTTTAGGGGATAAGCCGGAACTGCTCTTCCCCGAGATGCGCGACATACTGCACCACCTCGGCTATAAGTCCACACTGCACTATCTCGAAGCCATGTGCGAACTCGTCTTGCGTGAGACCAGCCTGCTGCCCCACCCGAATCCCGGCCTGCTCAGCACCGAATGGATCGCACGTCTGTCCGCCGTCTCGCCCAGCATGGGCCTCATGCTCGAAACCACCAACCGAGCTCTGCTGGCTCCCGGCGCGGCCCACGATAATGCTCCCGACAAGGTCCCGGCCAAGCGCCTGCGCACCATTGAAGAAGCCGGAAGGCAGCAAGTTCCGTTCACCACAGGACTGCTGATCGGCATCGGCGAAACGCCGGAAGACCGCGTCGACACGCTGCTCGCCATCCGCGAGTTGCATGAGCGCTACGGCCACATCCAGGAAGTAATTGTGCAGAACTTCCGCGCCAAGCCCACCATCCCCATGGCTCACATGCCCGAACCGAGCCAGGGGGAAATGCTCCGCACCGTGGCCGTAACTCGCTTGCTAATGCCCAATGCCAATATTCAGGCGCCTCCAAACCTGAATGCGCCGTATTATGAGGAGTTGTTGGATGCTGGCATCAACGATTGGGGAGGAGTGTCGCCGCTGACCCCTGACTACATCAATCCGGAAAAACCCTGGCCGCATCTGGAGCAACTCCGCCTGCGCACGGAAAGCAAGGGATTCGAGTTGCGCCAACGTCTTCCGGTCTATCCTGAATTCCTGTCGAAGCTTGTCGCGCGACCTGGATTGCTTTCGGAAAGACTTCAGGCTTCCCGCGATGGCGAAGGCCTCGCAAAACAAGAACAAGGGACGGCCGCATGATTTGCGTGCTCACCGGCGGCACCGGCGGCGCCAAGTTCGTCGACGGCCTGCGGCAAGTCATCCCGGCCGAAGAAATCACTCTCGTCGTCAATACCGGCGACGACTTGCTCTGGTGGGGACTTTACGTTTCCCCGGATATAGATTCCATCACCTACGTTCTCTCCGGCCTGCTCAGCCGCGAGCGCGGCTGGGGCGTAAAAGGCGACACTTTCCTCTGCCTGCAAGCCATGGGGCAACTGGGCGAGCCCACGTGGTTCCACACTGGCGACCGCGACCTGGCGGTGCACCTGCTGCGCTCGCGCCTTCTGGCGGAGGGCAAGACGCTCTCCGAAGCCACGTCCACAATCTGCGACAAGCTCGGAGTAAAGGCGCACATTCTGCCCATGAGCGATTCGCGGGTCGAGACGCGTGTGGATACACCTTCCGGCGAAATGAGTTTTGAAGAGTATTTCGTGCAGCGCTGGTATCAGGACCCGGTGAACTCGGTGCGTTTCGCCGGAGCCTCCGACGCTGAGCCTGCGCCAGGAGTGATCGAAGCCATCACCTCCGCCGACGCCGTGTTCATAGCTCCCAGCAACCCCATAACAAGCATAGGTCCGATTCTTTCCGTGCCCGGAGTGCGCGATGCTCTGCGCAGCGCCCGCGGCAAAATCGCGGCAGTAAGTCCGATCGTCGGAAACGCCCCGGTTGCCGGACCTGCAGGCATCCTCATGACCGCGCAGGGACTCGCTTGCTCAATCGCGGGAGTGGCCAAAGCTTACGAAGATTTTCTCGATGTACTGATTTGCGACACGCGCGACGTCCGCCCAGCGGAAGCGCTTCGCAAAACCGGTTTGCGGGTCCAGTGCGTGCAAACCATCATGCGCTCCCCGGAAGACCGCGCCGACCTGGCTCGAGCCGTTCTTTCCTCGACGATAAGCGGACTGCTTTCTGACCAACCCGGTTCTGATAAAGCTGGGTCCGACAAGCCAGCTCCCGATAAATCAGCGGCCCGCACCGCCTCCGACCAGCCGTGATCCTCGTTCCGGTCAAGAATCTGTCAACGGCCAAGCAGCGGCTCGCCGCAGTGCTCGATCAGCCCGCGCGCACGGAGCTGGCGCAAGCCATGCTGCACGACGTTGTGGCAACACTTGCTGCCTGGCCACGCCGTCCCGCCTGCGCTCTCGTGACTAGCGACTCCTTCGCGATTGAGCTCGCCAAGCGGTACGATTTCGAAATCATCCCCGACCCCGCGAATCCCGGTGAAAGCGGAGCCATCGAGATGGCCACACGACTCTGCGTAGAGCGCGGCCTCGAGAGCACGCTCGTTATCCCCGCAGATATTCCGCTGATTCAAGCCAGCGAGCTCGAAGAAATCCTGGAGCATGCTCCCGACGAAGGCTCTGTGCTTGCGCCTGCCGCCGACGGACGAGGAACCAACGCCGCCTTCCGCCGCCCCGCGAATCTGTTCCCCTTGCGCTTCGGAAACGACAGCTTCAAGCCTCATCTCGCTGCGGCCCAGACCACCGGTAAACCGTGCATCGTGTTGCACCTGCCGGGCATTGCGGTCGACGTCGACAATCCCGAGGACTTGCAACGGCTGCTCGCACTCCCCGGCGAGGCCCGCACGCAAAGCCTGCTGCGGCGGTGGGCATTGGGCAGACGCTTTCCGGCGACCGGAACGGAGAACTCGTGAGCAAGGCCAGGCTCACAGGTAAGAAGCCCGCAGTACGCAAAAAGCACGACTCGAGGCAACCCCACACCGGACTCCACCTCATTCCGGTTTCGCTTGCCGATGAAATCAAACCTGGGGATTCTCTGGCTGAGAAAATACTACAAGCACTGCGGCAAAACAGCTCCGCATTCGCCCCCGGCGACATTCTCGTCGTCAAACACAAGATCGTTTCCAAATCAGAGGGCCGCATGGTCGATCTGGCAACAATCAAACCCTCCGCCCACTCGATCGCCTGGGCGAAGAGACACAAGCTGGATGGCCGCGTCATCGAGCTCGCGCTGCGTGAGAGCCGTGCCGTCATCCGCCAGAAGAACGGCGTACTCATCACCGAGACTCATCATGGTTTTATCTGCGCCAACAGCGGCGTGGATGTCTCCAACGTCGATGGCGGCCACCACGCCCTGCTTCTGCCCGCTGATCCCGACCGCTCCGCTCGCAAACTCCGTCGCGAACTCAAG
>Ga0307478_10002679_pt1 | contig 13746 bp, 11 predicted proteins | sample atmos_gasesECM4C_2_FD_203713 | JGI IMG/M metagenome (GOLD analysis project Ga0307478, IMG submission 203713) | Hardwood forest soil microbial communities from Morgan-Monroe State Forest, Indiana, United States - atmos_gasesECM4C_05 | ecosystem: Environmental > Terrestrial > Soil > Temperate...
CCCAAAATCCAAGCCAGGTGCGGAGATAACCGGAGCCACGAGTTGAGTGGATGCCGAACACTCTGCATCACCGAAATATGAATGAGGTAGAGGCAGTAGGCGAGGGTCCCGAGTTTCGTTAACGCGGGATTGCGCAGAATGCGTTCCAGCCACCCGCCGCTATCGACGACCGCGAGCAACAGGAATGCCGCGTAGAAGAGAGCCAGCCACGAATATCCCCAGCTCGTCATGGCAGCAGAGAATGCGTCGTACTGCCGCCACGTCATAAAGACGATGCCGCAGAACAGGAGACCAAAAGACACGCGCAACCAATTCTTCTGCGCGACCAGCCCAGCCCACACGCGTTCGCGGCGAACCATCAGTGCGCACAAAACGCCCAGAGACAATCCATCGGCCCGTGCGGGAGTTAGCACGTAGCCCGCGATGCCGCCGTGATCCCCGAGTAACGAACGCAATGCCAGCCTTACCAGCGGTGCTCCGATCACAACGGCCACCAACACCGCGGAGAGGAAACGCCGGCGCACTTTGCGAATGATCCAGGGGATCGTCAGGTAGAACTGCTCCTCGATCGCCAGCGACCAGGTGATGCCGGCTGAGTTCAATCCGAATGTTCCGAGATAGGCCATCCAGAAATTCTGCGTAAAGGTTGCATACGCCCACCACGGGATTTCCAGCGGCTGAAAGCGGCCGGGCTTCGCGATCAGAGCGACCCATGGTAGATGTTGAAAGAGAAACATCGCCACGACGACGAAATAGAGCGGCAGAATCCGGTAGAAGCGACGGAAATAGAAAGTCTGAAAATACCGAGGCGAATTCCGCGCATCAAGCAGGATCCCGCCAATCAGGAAGCCCGAGAGCACGAAGAAAAGATCGACGCCGCTCCAGGTGAGTTGTCCAGCCGCCAGGAACCACGCGCGAAAGCCCGTTGCCGGTGGTCCTCCGATCGCCGACTCCATCGCAAAGATGGAATGCCGCAGCAGCACGAGAAGGATCGCGATGCCACGCACTCCGTCGAGCGCTGGAATACGCTGCGACCAATCGGGCCGCACGCGAGAGGCGAGTCGCTCCTCCCTCTGCGAAGGGCTTTCCGCTGCGGACACGATGTTTCCCCGAGGTCCCACGAACCGGAGGCTACCAGAAAAGAAAGTTTTGCAAAAGGAACGCGCGTCGAGGAACGCGCGTCGAGAGGAACCTGGGCCGTCCTCCTTTTTCTGATAACTTAAAAAGCGTGCTCCAGGAGACGCGAATGAAACTGGGTTTGGGCAGAAAAGATCGTTGGCCATTTGAGCCAGGGGTTGGAGAGGATGCCAATCTCGCCCAGACTTTGCAGGTGTTGCGCGGCAAATGGGGCGAGGTGCCGCACACTGAAGAAGCGCGTGCGCATTCCGAGGCGCTGCTCGATCTCTCCGACCAGGAATTGCTGCGCACCTGGACCGACGGATTTCTCGATTCCTCGGCCGGCAAGGCCTTTGACGTGCGTGGCTGGTATCACGTGCTCTACAAAGACATCTTCCGCGGCAAGAAAGTGATGGACATAGGTTCCGGGCTTGGCTTCGACAGCGTGACCTATGCAGAAGCTGGAGCCCAGATGACGTGCGTGGACATCGTCGAAACGAACCTGGAGGTCGTGAAACGTATCTGCAAACTCAAAGGGCTCACCAATCTGCGCATCTGTTATTTCAAGGACCTCACTGCTTTGGACGAACTTCCCACAGATTACGACGCGATCTACTGCCAGGGATCGTTGATCAACGCGCCGACCGAAGTCACGCGCATCGAGGCGCAGGCGTTGCTGAAGCATCTTCCCGTCGGGGGACGCTGGATTGAGCTGGCCTACCCGAAAAAGCGCTGGGTCCGCGATGGCCGGATGCCGTTCACCAAGTGGGGCCGCAAGACCGATGGCGGTGCGCCCTGGATGGAATGGCACGATCTCGACAAGATCAAAGCTTTTCTGGGGCCCGCGGAATTTGAAGTTGTCTTTACACTCGACTTCCACCACAGCGACTTCAACTGGTTCGACCTGATTCGCCGCTCCTGACAAGTTCTACCTGGTCTTAGTACGGGTTCTCTTTTGGCATCGGAGTTCGCCAGGCCGACATCCGCGGAACCTTTGACATTCCGTCCGGCTTCCCGCACCATAGCGCTCGCCCACATGACCCGGACCATTCTCCTGCTCATTCTCTGCAACCCGCTTGCGGCTGCGGCCCAGGACTCTCTTCCCAAACTCGCCTCGGATTTTTGGATGTGGCGCGCGCAGTACCAACCCTTCAACGCCGATGACATCCCCCGCCTGGAGCGACCCAACGGGCTGAAGCGCTCGTGGTCGAACGACGCGGTCGCGCGCCAGAAATCAGACGTGGCAACGTTCGAAGAGCGATGGAAGAAGCTCGAATCGAAGAACGTGCTGGCGGCTGACCGGGTTGACTATCGGCTTATGGGTTCGGCCCTGGGCCGAGTGCACTGGGAACTGGAACTCAACCGGCGGTGGGAGCGCGATCCGTCGTTTTATGTCGAGCAGACAGTCAGCGCTTTTACCGAAATACTCTTGCCGCCTCCGCCCTTCGACGAAGTCCGCAGCAAGGAGGTCGTAGCGCGCCTGGCAAATATCCCATCGATTCTCGACGACGCGAAAGCCAACCTGCGGCGCCCGGCGGCGCCATTCGCCAAGCTCGCCATCGACGGGCTTGCGAACATTCGGGCGCAACTCGCACAAGTCGAGCGAGGCGTCGCGCCTCTTCTCTCAGGCGATTCGCGAAAAGGCCTTGGTCCGTCGATCGAAGCCGCCACCAAGGCATTGGAGTCGTATCGTGGCTGGCTGCAGGAACGTCTGCCAACCATGAGCGAGCAGACCGCAATCGGTCGTGAGTCGTACGTCTATTTTTATCGGAATGTCGCGCTGTATCCCTTTTCGCCGGAGGAGTTGCTCGCCGCAGCCCGGCAAGAATGGGCGCGGTCGGTAGCCTTTGAGGAGACCGAGAGCCACCGCAATGCTGCTCTGCCGTCGCTGCCGATCTTCCCCAACATCGAGGCTCAAGTTGCTGCCACTCAGAAGAGAGAAGCACAGGTGCGGCGCTACCTCTCCGAAAAAGGCATCCTCACAGTTCCCGACGATTTCCCGCACTACACGGTGCGTCCTCTGCCCAGTTACATCGATGCGCTCGGCGACTTCAATGAACAAGACGACTTTACCGGACCCTCCCGTCTGAAAGACGATTGTGTGCGCTGGGCGCCGAATCCGAGCACGAGCCTCGGTTACTTTGCACTCGCCAACGTCCATGATCCTCGTCCGGACCTGGTGCATGAAGGCGTGCCCGGCCATTACATGCAGTTGTGGCTGGGATGGCGGAATCCGGATCCGATTCGGCGCCACTACTACGACTCCGGCGCGAACGAAGGGCTAGGGTTTTATGCGGAAGAGATGATGCTGCAGGAAGGGCTGTTTGACGACTCTCCGCACTCGCGCGAGATCATCTATAACTTCGCGCGCTTGCGCGCTCTCCGCGTCGAAGTCGACGTCAAGCTGGCTCTAGGCGAGTTCACTCTTGATCAGGCAGCCGACTATCTGGCGCGCATGGTGCCGATGGACAAGAAAACTGCGCACGAAGAGGCGTCGATGTTCGCGACCTCTCCGGGACAGGCGATTTCCTACCAGGCGGGCAAACTGCAGATCACGAAATTCCTCGCGGATGCGCGCCTCAAGGCTGCCGACAAGTTCGATCTACGCGCGTTCAGCGACTTCGTTTGGCGCAATGGCAACGTGCCCATCGAACTGCAGCGGGAGGAGTGGTTCGGGGAGCAGGACGTAGCGCATCCGCACTGACCGCGGGAAATTCGGTCGCGCTGACGTGATCGCTACCGCTAGTTCTTGTGGTGCAGAAGTTCTGCGCTCTTTTCCGCCGTCTCTTTCACGAGAAAGCCCATCTTTGGATGCGAGGGCTCGAGATCGGGGCTGATCCCGAATTCGCGCAGCGTTTCCGAGGTCACCGGCCCAATCGAAGCGATTACCGCACGGCGAAGAGCTTCGGCGACTTTTTTATGCTCGCCGAGTTCGTCGGCAAAACGGAACAGGTGATGCACCTGCACCGACGAGGTAAAGAGCACGACGTCGAAGTTGCCGGACGCCAGGTTGCGAATCGCATCTTTCAGGGGCGTCGTGTCTTCGGGAGGCTCCCACTTGTAAACCGGCACCGGAAACACCAGCGCGCCTCTCTCTGCCAGACCGGCGTATAACTCTTTGCTTGGGACTCCGTGCTCCTGCACAGCGACGCGCGTGGCTTTTAGTGGAATCTTGTCTTTGTTTTCATTGAGTGTGTGAAGCAGCTCCCGCCAGGTATTCGGCTCGGGCACGGTCAGGGCGATGCGAACTCCCCACTCGCGCAAGACCGCGACAGGCTTTGGGCCGCGCGCCACCACAGTGACCCGGTTCAGTGCTTCGACCAGCTTTTCGCGCGGGCATGTCGCCTCGATCGCCTGAGCCAACGCGCGCGTGCCCACTCCCGTCATGAAAATGACAACCGGGAACTGACCCTGCAGCAGACCCGCCGCGAATGCGGATTCCTCGTCGTTGGGACCTGAGGGCACCTCGCGCGTGGAGGCGACGACGGTGGGTTGTCCACCATTGTTGGCGATCAGCTGCCTCATTTCCCGCGAGCGGCGGCTTTCGAGCGAGAGCACGCGCAAGTTGGCGAAATCACTTCCGGCCATGGAATCTTCCTCAAAAGCGAGTGCCGCTAGTGTAGAACGTGGGCGGAAGTTCGAGGAAGTCGCCGCGCAGGCTTTGCGATGCGCGTGCCGAAAAGAGCGGTCATCGATCGCAGTAGGGATTTTCTGGCGGCCGCTACAAAGAAAACTCAGCCACGTGGCTCAGGGTGCGCTTCTCGTTGATCGTCAGCTGTCCCAGCGCCGGGAAATTCCTGAGAAGGAATCGGCTCGGCTGCCTGAGGCTCTCCCGTCTCGAGGCTCCGAACCAGGCGAGCCACCACGTCGGGAAGATTCTGATCGAGCGGCACCATCTCTATCACTTCCTTCCCTTCACTCGCGCCGGGTCCGGTGCTACCGCCGGCGTAGATCGCGACCGCGTCCACGGTTTTACCAGCAATCCGCGTTTTGAATCCGCGAAAGCCGATGTCCGCCGCCTGATGATTGCCGCACCCGGCCGGGCATCCCGACCAATGGAAGCTGAACGCACGCCCGCGGCCCGCAATCTTGTGTTCAAGTTGACGGGAAAGTTCGGCGGCGTGGCCTTTCGTATCGATCTGCGCGAGATTGCAGTAGTCCGTACCGGTGCAGGCCACGACCCGACGATGAGAGCGCGAAGGGTGCGGAGAGAATTCACTCAGCAGATCTTCGTCGAGCAGTGCGTCGAGCCGCTCGTCGCTCACATTGGCCAGGATCGCGTTCTGGCCGGTGGTAAGGCGGATTTCTCCGTCGCCATATTCCTCAGCCACTCGCGCCAACTCGTCCGTTTGTTGCGGATTCATTCGACCGAACGGCACACAAAGACCCACGGACCGCAAGCCGGGTTGTTTCTGCGCTGTGATGCCCAGATGGTCGGAATGGAACTGGCTGCGGACGTCTCGTCCCGCAGGCTCGAGGTAATGATCGACTCGCCGGGCCAACTCTTCCCGCAGACGAGGGATTCCCCATTCCTCGATCAAGAATGCGAACCGACACTTGGAGCGCGCATCGCGCGGCCCGTGATCGCGGAAGATGCTGACCAAGGCCGCGACGAGCTGCGCAGCTTTGGGAATCCAGACAAATACATCGAGAGGAGACGCGATCGTGAAGCCGCCGGAACCCATTTTGCCGCCAACTAAAACATTGAAGCCAACGCGATCACGGCGGATCGCCGGCACCAGGGCCACATCCTGCGATTCGTCGTGCGTGCAATTTTCCACGCAGCCCGTGATTGTCACGTTGAACTTCCGCGGGAGATTCGTGAACTCCGGATTGCCGTCCTTTCCGACCAGGATGCTGTCGAGCTCGGAAACGACGAGCGATGCGTCGAACAACTCGTTCAGGGTAAGCCCGGCGAGCGCGCAGCCATTAATGTTGCGCACGTTGTCCATACCGGTTTGTAGAGAACACAGATCAACGCCGCGCAGCCTCTCCCAGATTTCCGGCAGTGTGCTAAGAGTGAATCCGCGCAGCTGGATCTGTTGCCGCGTCGTGATGTCGACGACGCCATTCCCCAGCCGGCGCGAAAGGTCCGCGATGGCGCGTAATTGGCGGCTGCTAGTGAATCCGTTGGGCATGCGAACGCGCATCATGAACTTGCCGGGAGTGGGCTTGCGGAAGAAAACGCCGATCCACTTGAGCAGATCTTTTTCTGCGTTGGTCAGCGTTTCGCAGCCTTGTCCAATCAACCGGGGCAGTTGCTCGCGAATGCGAAGGCCATCGCCCCCGATGGAAGCCTTGGTTGCCTCAACCGCGTTCGTGCCTGTACGCATCTTTGGATTCTCCAACTCGATGATGTAAATCAGCGTGCGTCAACACACGGCGCGAGTACTCGTTGGCCTCAGTGATAGCGAAGCGTAGCCGCGAACGGAAATGGAAAAAACTGATCCGGCGGATAGATGAGAAGAGATCGAGTCGTGAGCGCCCAAACCCCGCGCCATTACAGGGCAAAAGCAATGCAAGGGATCGCCGCGATCAGCGTTGTCGATGCGCGCGATTGATTCTTTGCATCAGGGCGCGTCCCTGGAAGCGGGCGGCTGTCTCGATCCGCGCCAATTATTCGCCGTTCCGAGAATCCGGCTGGGGAGATTTCGTGCCGCAACCGCCGGGAAGGGAAACGATCCACCGGCACAGAAGTTGCACGCCTTCCACATGAACGACGTCGCGGCCCAGCGCGGGCATTGAGACCTTGGGCCGCCCGTCGCGTGAATGATTCCGGATCACAAGGCTATGTGATTTGGATCACAGTGGATTGGGTCATCGATGGCGAGGATAGTAGCCCACATGCGTCCACGGGGGGACAACAGCGTTCGGCTGGTCATCCAGGAGGTCCGTGGCCCGGGCTTCCCGACCAACCGGGTCATCGCCTATCCGCGCCGCGCGTGCATGCGCGACGAGCCGGCCACCCTTTCTTCTTTTGAAGAGTTGCTGGCGCGGCTCAAGGAGGCGCTTCCGGGGGTCGACGAACTGGTGGTGGCAGCCGGCAAGTCCCGAACCCAGATCCTGTTGGCCCGCGAATTCGAGTTGAGCGACGACCAGTTGAGATCTTGGGCCTTGCGCGTGAGACGTTTTCGCAACCGGAACAGCTCCAGTTGTCAGCTACTGAGCGTCAGTACCGGCAGGTCGCCGCTGGTTCTCAAAAGAAAAGCGGCCCCTTGTGCAGAGCCCGCCTTGGGTCAACCCTTCAGAATTCAACGCTGCTTCTTGGCGCGAAGCCCCGCCAATTTGCGAGACTTCCATCCCGCGATTGCTGCCAGCCCCGTGCCTAGAAGGAGCAGGCTCGCAGGCTCGGGCACGGCGCTCTGGAACATGAAGTCGAATCTCTGCCCCGATCCGTTCACGTTCACCGTCAAAGTTCCCGCGGTCGGATGATAGAAGGTGGGCATGTTGAAGTCCGCCGAGACCGTGCAGCCGCCGCCGTGGGTGCAGGTATCGCTGGCGATCGGAATATTGAATTGCTGCCCGCCAATGCTCAGCGAGAACGAGTTGGTAAAGCTCCCGATCGGTGCCAGGCTGGTCTCGAACACCAGCGCGTTCGGGTACGTGCTCATCATCGAGGTTCCAGCGTACGTGTCCGTAAGCAACAAGCTTTCGCCGGGGATCAACTGCACCAGCGAATTGCCGCCCGATTGCAACGCGAAGGTGTTCAGGGTGGCTGCGAATGCGGGGGTCGCGAACAGGAGGGCCAACAGGAGCAGGCGCTTCAAGAGTCATCCTTGCCGCCGCCGAAACGGTGCGGCGCGGGACCCGAAGTATACAACGGTTTTCGCTCAGAACCCGTAACCAACGGGCGTCTTCGACGGAAAGGATTAAGAAAAGAGCGCGACAAAGATGAACGCGTTTGCGCCTCAGCGTTTGTTAAGAGAGAGGGTTTGGTCCCGGGTGCTCGCGCCAATTCGAGAAGGTGCGAACTTCGGCTATCGTCGGGATGACGGGCTGACTTGCGAGAAGGCGAGCCCGCGCCGCCGGTTAATTCGGCACACAACGTCGGTCAAAACCTTGGGCAAGAGGTTAATTCCCTTATCCGGCATGAGCGTCCCTTTCTCCAGGTAATCTTCCGCTCCGGCGGCCAGCAACTTCTCGCGATTCTTCTCTGAGAGTCCACTTACCACCACTACCGGGATGCTCGAGGTCTCAGGTTCGTTCTTTAGCCGGGCCAGGACCTCGACTCCCGGCATCTTCGGCAGCAGCAGATCCAGCAGGATTAAATCAGGATGCTCCCTGCGGGCATACTGCAACGCTTCCTCGCCGTCCAATCCTGCCTTGCTCATCGGCAGAAGGCGGCCCGCGCATTAGGCCGGAGGTCGAAGCACTCCCACTTCAGCGCAAAGGTTCCGGTGCGGCCAGTTTTTCAGGTTTGGGCTCTGATCGAAAATGCCGCACCCGCTTGTACCCCTTCGGCACGTCAAACAGACGCGAATCGACGGCCTGTTCCGAAAGTTCAATCACGAGGGTTTCGAGGATTGGTTGCTGTTGCGCCGGCCCCGCGATGGGTGAGTTGGACTGGTACTTTACCTGCACCGGAAGTCCGAGCGGCCGAGCCGCATCCACCTGCGACAGACCTGCCGCGCCCGGTAACGCTGTCGGTGTGCACCCACTTGGCAGGATTGCCTTCTTCACAAACCATCCATCGGCGATATCCTCTTGCGGCCCCACGCCCCCAATGGGCATGCCCGTTGTGCGCGTGATGAAATGGCGTGCCGTCAGCCCGAACATCTCCCGCGTCTCTCCCGTGTCTTCCGTCTCGGAACTCAGTGATGAGTACGTTTTGGTATCGGCGGCAGCGGGCTTTGCCGCTTTCGTCGAAGTGCTGTGATGCGTGCGAACGAAAACTCGATGATGCGAAGCTTTCGTCTTGTGCCGGATGTATTGGTGAGTAATCGGGTTCACCAGGAATTGCAGTCCTTTGTCGCAGTGGTCGATCGTAATCAGCCGAGGCCGCCCGAAGCTGAAGTCCGGAAGTCCCGGTTCCACCGGGTCGAGCGACTCGCGGCGCAGCTTGTTGCCCTGAACGAACAATGTTTCCAGATGGACTGTGCGAGATTTCGCCAGCGTTCCAGAGGAGTTCGGCCGGTTGTCTTCGACGCTGGTCACCGTTTTGACGGTCATGTCGCTGGAAGCCATCGCGGCCGACAACGCCATAGAAACAAACACAACGGAGCGCATCATGGGCACGCCTCCTGAACAGTTTTAGAACTGCGCCACGGCGTCCGGGTTGCTCCCGGCGCGACCGAGGCTGTTGATTCTAGAGGGAAGCGCCCGGTTTTGCGACCCCGACCGGGGCCGGTGCATGGGCTGTTACCATATCGCAACCCTGTGAATGCTCATCCAATAACGCCGCCTCTGCTCGAATTGCAGAATGTCGTCGTGATGCGCGGCGCTCGGCCAGTCCTGCGCAACCTGAGCCTGCGCATTCAAGCGGACGAACATGTTGCCATCGTCGGTCCGAACGGCTGCGGAAAATCCACGCTCATCAGAACCATCACTCGCGAGTGTTATCCAGTCGCCGGCGACGATTCGCGCATGGCGATCCTCGGGCAGGAAAGCTGGAACGTGTTCGACCTGCGCAATCGGCTCGGCATCGTCTCCAACGACCTGATGTCCTTTCTCACCACGGAAGCCACCGGACTCGACGTGGTCCTGTCGGGTTTTTTCAGCAGCGCCGCAATCTATTCCAATCACCGCGTGGATCGTGCGCAGCGCTCCGCGGCCGAAAGGGCATTAGCGCAACTGCAGGTCGCACATCTCGCCGAGCGGCCAGTGTGCGAAATGTCCTCCGGCGAAGCCAAGCGCATTCTGATCGCGCGCGCTCTCGCGCACTCGCCGCGCGCATTGTTGTTCGACGAGCCCAGCAACTCACTCGACTTTACGGCGCACCAGGCCTTGCGCGAATCCATGAGCGCGATGGCGAAGTCGGGTATCGGATTGATTCTCGTCACACACGATCTTTCCGACATCGTTGCCGAGATTTCGCGCGTGCTTTTGATGAGCCGGGGCCAAATCGTCGCAGACGGCCCGAAGGAACAGATCCTCGAACCCGAACGCTTGTCAGAAGTATTTGGCACGCGCGTCGAAGTCGCGCGTCGCAACGGCCATTACTATCTGTGGAGATAGTTTGTGACGGTCATTTAAAAGTAGCGCCGTCGTCCCGGCGGCTGTCCGGCGGGCGTCTCGGCCGCCGCGCCGAGGGCGAGGACGCCCTCGCGACAGCCGCAAGATGCCGGCGCTACATTTAGGCGGCTGCCGGATCTATAGGCCAACCGATGGGGATCGACCGCCAAAGTGCTCAGAATTCAAAGACCATGCCCACCGTCGGGGTGAACGGCAACGCGCCCTGCGTGTGCACGATCTGCTGGCCGCCGGGCGTCACCTCGATGAAATTAAGAATGCGATTGTCGTGATTGGTCAGGTTGAGTACTTCGCCGTATAGCGTCATCTTCCAGCGGCGGAACGCCCAATCCTTATCGGTGCGGAAGTCGGCTCGAAAATAATTTGGCAGTCGCTGCACGGGAAGCGGCTCAACACCCCCGCTCGGTGTGCGCTCGAGGCCGGTGACTGCTGGAAAACCCGTCCCGAACAAAACCTTGGCTGCCATGTTCACCGTCGGGCGCAGGCGATACGTGGCCAACGCGTTCACCGAATTCGGTTGGTCGGTAGTGCTGTCGAAATATGGGCTGTACAGCACCTGCTGCGGCGGCGCCGCGAACAGATTGTTTTCCCGCGCGCGGGCGAATGTGTATCCCACCCAGCCCGAAAGCCGGTTGGCGCTTCTTCTCTGCAGCACGACCTGCACTCCGCGCGAGTAACGTTGTGCCGTGTTGAATGTCCCGGGCTGGATCAGGCACGCGAGGTCGCCCTGGTTGGTCACGAAATTGTTGGTCTGCCGATCAAAGAATTGCACGCGCACTTGCGTGTTCTCGCCCATCCGCTGCTCAACCCCGACCGAATAGTGATCGGATTTCTCATAAGTCTGCTCCGCAAACGGACACGTCGTCCCCTGGCCAAATTGAAAATCCGGAAATTCCAGTTCCGCATAGCGCCCGATGCTCAGCTGCAGTTCGGTGGCGCGGGCCACTCGCCACGCCGCCGAGCCCTGCGCCGAGAATGGCCGCACGCCGAGGTCTTCGCGGCTGTCGACGCGGATTCCGCCCAGAACGTGCAGACGATTGTCGAGAACACTCGAGCTTTCCTGCAGGAATCCATCTCCGCGAAGCGCGGCCTGGTCGCGGTCATAGGTCGATTGCGGAACTCCGGGCGTGACGTCCACGACGTGATCGGCGAGCCGGCGCAGATTCCATCCGCCTTCCAGCGTCGAGTTCTTGCTCCACGCCCAGATCACGTTGCTCCCTCCCGCCCACTCGCCATACGAAGTGCGGCTCAGCAGTTCTCCGCTGGGATTCGTCTCGAGCGTGGGCTGTCGGATGTAAGCCGCTCGATTGTCCACCAGCAGGTGCGGGCTCACGCTCCAGCGCCATCCCGCACGCAGGAAGATGAAATCGCTGGTCGCCCTGTGGACGTCCGTGTTGTCGGTCACGCTCGGATCGTTGACCAGCGTGTTTCCGCCCAGGCCGAAAAAGGTCACGGTATGCCGCGGAGTCAGATCGTAGGTGAGCTTGAGACTGCCGTCGTAGAAGGTGATGTCGGCGAAGTCCGAGCGAATCAGGTTGCGCGTCAGATAGCCGAGATAGCTTCTGCGAAACGCTCCCAACCACGAGCCGCGTTTCGCGTCGCCGAGACGTCCTTCCCCCACGATGTTGCTGTCGCCAAGGCCAACCGATACGCGAAAGAGCGGGCCCGTTGTGCTGCCGTCGCGCGTATGGATGTCGAGCGCTGCCCCCACCTGGTCGCCAAACTTCTCGGGATACGCCACCGGCAGCAGGCGCATCTGGTCGACGATTTCACTCGTCAGCAGGCTCAGCGACGCGCCGTTGGTGACATTCGATCCGTTGTGAAACGGGCTGGGAATGAGCACGTCGTCGACGTAGATTCCCACTTCGCTGAAAGGAGCGCCCATCACGGTGAAGTCGGCGAGAAGCTCATTGTTCCCGGAAGCCGAGACTCCGGGCAGAGCCTGGACCGCGCGAAACGGATCGTCGGCCAGCACCGTCGACGCCTCGCGAATTTCAGCGCTGCTCAAGTTTTCCTCGACGACGGCGGGCGAATCGCCCGCCTGAAAAACATCCGCTTTGACATCGACCACATCGGTGCGCCGAAAGTTGTCGGGCACCATAACCACATTCACTTCGTGCACGTCTTCGGACGTCACGATCGTGAACGATTCGGTCAACAGGCGAAAGCCGACTGCGTTCACGCGCAGCGTGTACTGCCCCGGGGGCAGGTTCGCGATCAGAAACGTGCCGTCGGCTGCTGTGGTTGTCCCAAGCTTTCGTTCCAAAACTGAAACGTTGATTCGGCCCAGCGGCTCACCGCCAACCGCATTCGTGACTTTGCCTCGGAGTTCGGCGGCGTGAAGGAGAGTGCCGATCGTAAACAGGATGGCCGCCACGGCAAAACGCATGAAAACCACTTTCGAAAAGACTCGTGATTCTATCGTACGAACGTTGAGGCACTCCCGACTTTGCGCCATGCGCGTTGACAATCAACGCTTGTCTTGCCCGCCGCATCCTAGCTATAGTTCGGTAAGAACTGCGACCGGACAATCCGAGCTTCCCCGCACGGAGGTCGCCCTTGCGAAAATATCTCACCTTAATCCTGCTGCTGACGTGTGTCGCCTGGACGCAGCAGATGTCCCATCGAGTCAACAACCAGGACATCATTGACATGGTGGCCCTTGGCTTGTCCGACGACATCATCATCGCCAAAATCCACAGCGCCACAAAGCCCGAGGACCTCGCTTTCGATACGAGTCCCCAGGGTTTGAAAGCGCTCAAGGCGGGGAACGTTTCCGATGCCGTGATGAAGCTGATGATTAATCCCGCGGGCACGCCGATGGTCATGGCGGCTCCTGCGAGTGCTGGATCGTCGATCGCGCCGGTGGCGGCCGATCCGAATCTGCCTCCGCCCGAGGTCGGCGTGTATTGGAAAGATGGATACACGTTTCAGCGAGTCGAGGGCGAGACCGTGAGTCAGGCCAAGGTCGGCGGCCGCGCTGGAAGCATGTTCACCTACGGCATGCGGTCCGAGCACTGGGACGCGTATGTCAACGGCTCGACTTCAAAGAACCGGGTGCGCGAACGGCGCCCGACGTTTTTCTTTTACGTCCCCGATGGCGGCAGTTCGGCGGACTTCATCCTGATCAAGCTGCAGAAGAAAGGGAACCGCCGCGAATTCCAGATTGGATCGTTCGGTGGGATCACGGGCGGCAAGTCCGGCGTGAAGCGCGACAAGGAATTGCCCTACCATGCCGACCACGTTGCCATTCGCACGTATCGCGTGACGGTCGACGAGGATCTGAAGCCAGGTGAGTATGCGTTCTTCATGGGGACGGGTCAGCAGGCGATGATGTCGAGCGCGACCGTGGGCAGTAGTTCGGGCGGCAGCGCTGCCGGGCGGGTCTACGATTTCACCGTCCCGGACTGAAGAGAAGGTATCCGGTATTCCGTAAGCAGT
>Ga0307478_10002680_pt1 | contig 13744 bp, 13 predicted proteins | sample atmos_gasesECM4C_2_FD_203713 | JGI IMG/M metagenome (GOLD analysis project Ga0307478, IMG submission 203713) | Hardwood forest soil microbial communities from Morgan-Monroe State Forest, Indiana, United States - atmos_gasesECM4C_05 | ecosystem: Environmental > Terrestrial > Soil > Temperate...
AATCCATTGCGACTGCTTTCACTCAATACCTGGCGGACCAGCCCGACGCTCGCCTGGTTCTCTCCGGGCACGCCGATCGGCGTGGGCCGCAGGCCTACAACCAGCCTCTCTCCGAAAGGCGTGCCGCACTCGCCAAAAAGTTCCTCGTGGAACAGGGGGTTCCCGAAGACAAAATTGAGACTCAGGCTTTTGGCAAGGAGCAGAACCTGAGTGTCGATCAAGTGAAGCAACAGGTGGAACAGGATGCCAGCCTCAGCCCGGAAGACCAGCAGAAGGCCCTGAAGAAAATAGAAACCATCGTGCTCGCCTACAACCGCCGGGTGGACATCACATCGAAACCAACTGGGCAAGAGTCAGCTCGCGAGTATCCATTCAAGGCGGAAGATTTCGCCAGGCTGGTCGATCGCAACGGTCCGGCGAAACCCGGCGGTGTTGAAATGGCAGCTAAAAAGGAAAAGGTAGGCGACAAGCAGAAGTAGAGTTCCGCGAACCATACGAATGAAAAAAGCCGGGTGCCCCATTTCTCGCGCGTTCTGTGCGCGAGAAGTGGGGTTTTGAGTGTTGCCCGTACTCGGCCTTCCGCACGGAACCCGAACGCGCCAATTGGCCAAGATCGCCCGACGGCCTGATAATTAGATCAGCCTATGTTCCGTCGGACCCCACTGCTCTTGATCGCCCTCGCCGCAATCCTGGCGCTTCCGATTCACGCCTCCGCCGAGGACCACGCCCGTCGTCTCATCCTCAAAGACGGCTCCTACCAACTGGTTACCAAGTATGAGGTCAAAGGCGACCGCGTCCGCTACAAGAGCGCCGAACGCGACGAGTGGGAAGAACTCCCCTCCGCGCTAGTGGACTGGCCGGCCACCGAGAAGTACGAGAAAGACCGCGCCACTTCCCCCATCCCTGAAGCCTCTGCTGTCGACAAGGACAAAGACAAGGAAATCGACGCCGACCACGAAGCCGAACAGTCCCACCTTCCCCAAGTCGCTCCCGGCCTGCGCCTCCCGGAAGATTCCGGCGTCTTCCTGCTCGACAACTTTCAAGGCCAGCCGCAACTGGTTGAAGTGCAGCAAAGCGAGGGCGACATAAACCGCAACACCAAGGCAAACATTCTGCGCGGAACTCTCAGTCCCGTCGGCGGCGCCAAGCAGACCATTGAACTCGAAGGCGAACACGCCGCCGTTTACGCTCACGTCGCCGTGCCCTCCATCTACATCAATGTCAATGATGCGCCGGACAGCGAGCCGCCCAGTGGCCAAACCGCGTCCGCCAAACCATCCCTCCCCAGCCTCGACGCTCCCCGCCCCGAGCAACAAGGCCCGCAGCAGCCCGAGCAGGCCCTTGTCCCCTTCGACCGCTTCCGCATCGTCCACGCCAAAGTGAAAAACGGCAAGCGCATCGTAGGCGACTTCAAGCGCGCCCCAAACGGCAAGTTCAGTCAGGACCAGAATTTCGTGAAGACCACCATCGACCGCATAAGCGGCGGCTGGTTCAAACTAACCCCCATCGAAAACCTCGCCCCCGGCGAGTACGCCCTGATTGAGACGAACGGCAAAGAAGGAATGAACCTCTACGTCTGGGACTTCGGCGTAAACCCCACCGGACCTGCGAATACGAATCCCTGGAAGCCGGATGCGAAGCCTGCCGAACCGCAGAAGGCTAAAGAGAATTTGTGATTTTGCGATCTCAGTTGACAAGTGACAATGTACACTTTACACTAATGATCAGGAGCTTTAAACATCGTGGCCTCAAACGCTTTTACGAGCGCGACGACCGTAGCGGAATACGACCCGATTTTGCGGATACAATCCAGGAAATATTGACCGTCCTCGATGAGGCGGCAGCGCCGCGAGAACTCCACCTGCCCGGCTACCGCCTGCATCCGCTCAAGGGCGACCTCAAAGGGTTTTTGGTCCGTTACTGTGCGCGCGAATTGGCGAATCATATTCCGTTTCGAGGGCCCCGATGCCTTTGATGTCGAACTGATCGACTGTCACTAGATAACGAGGGAAACATCATGCCAATGAAAAATCCCGCTCATCCTGGACGTATTGTAAGAAGCGCCTGTCTCGAGCCCTTGGGGCTCTCCGTCACAGAGGGGGCGAAGATCCTCGGCGTCACACGGCAAACGCTCAACAACGTCATCCACGGCAAGTCGGGAATCAGCCCGCAGATGGCGATCCGTCTCTCGAAAGCATTTGGCAGCGCGCCCGAAACGTGGTTACGGATGCAGCTTGCCTATGATCTCGCACAGGCCCGGAGAGACGAAAGCAAAATCAAGGTCCGGCGGCATCCTGCGGTCGAGGAACTACGCGCGCAGTAATTGAGTAATCGGGTAACTTACGCCAGACTGGCGTGGATGCCAAGAGTTCGGCGACCTTGCGGAGCGGCACCCGAGAATCAATTCGGCGCCACCCGGCGGCGTCGAACATTCTTCAATTTTGGCATCGTGCCTCCCAAGGGACGCCAACCGGCGGGCGCTTTGCAGTTCGATGAGAGCTTTAAGAGCTTCCCGAACCAAGGCCGTTTTCTCTTCTATCCCAGTGAACTCCTGGGCGATGAGTACGAGATCGTCATCCAGCGCAACGGTTGTTCTCATAGAAAACCTAAGGCACTGATGATGGCATCAAGGAACTGAGAACTGGTTTCCTACTTCATCACTCCCCGCTGCGCAATCCCAATATTGTCCCGAGTCGTGTTCTTCACCAGATACATCATCTCGTCGGCCTGACGGATAATGTCATGCGCGTCGCGCGCATCGTGCGGATAAGTCGCCAATCCAATCGAAGCCCGTACATTCAAATTCAACCCTTCGTCGCGGCAAAAGCTGCTGGCCCGAAGCGCATCCCGCAACCGTTTCGCCACCACCAGCGCCTGATCTTTTCCCGTCTGCGGCAGCAGCACCACAAATTCATCGCCTCCATAGCGGTAAGCGAAGTCAATCAAGCGCAGCTGCGCCTTCACCAAGTAACCAATCTCCGCCAGCAACTTGCTGCCAATCAAGTGCCCGTGAGTGTCGTTGACCGACTTGAAGTGGTCGAGATCGATAAACAGCACGCTGAACTCGTAGCCGAAACGCGACGACCGGTAAACCTCAGTCTCCAGCGTCTTGTAAAGGTGCCGCGCGTTGTAGAGTCCGGTGCAGTCGTCTGTGATCGTAAGTTCCTGAATCTTCTCCACCCAGCGCGCATTCTCAATCGCGATGGCGGCGTAATCGCAAAGCGCCTGCAGGAAGAAGACTTCCGGCTCGTTGAATTGCGACATATCCACATTCACCAACTGGATCACGCCCAGCACCCGCAGCCTCGATTTCAGCGGCACGCAGATCACCGAGCGCGTCTCCCACTGCGTGGTTTCGTCGACCCGCTTGGCAAACCGCGGATCGCTTTCCACGTCAGCCGATACCACCTGCTCGCCGTGTTTCGCTACCCAGCCGGCAATGCCTTCGCCCACCTTCAGCCGGACATTCTTCAGCGCCTCCGCCGCGTCCCCCACCGCAATGGCGAAGTAAAGTTCGTTGTGCTGCTCATCCACCATCAGCAAAGACCAAGTGTCGGGACGGAAGTACTCCGCCATCTTTTCCATGATGGTCTGCAGAATAGAGTCGAGGTCCAGCGACGACGTGAGCGCCTTGGCCACGTCGTGAAAAATAGTCAGCTCCTGGCTATGGCGCGTCAATTGTGTGCCGGTGGCCTCGGGCATGCCTGATTCCCTGATCCTGAATTCCTGATCTCAAGTTCCTGGATCTCAACTGGACGGAGTGACGGTTCCGAAAATTATATTAGTGGTACGCGGCAGGGGCAACGAACGTTGGTAACAGGAACCCTTAAAGCCAATGCCATGCTGAGTTTAGCCTCGCCAGGTGGGAACGGCCGCCTTGGTCCGTGCGGGGACGGCCGCCTCGGCCATCCAGACGAGCGCAGCGAGGCGCATCACTATCGCTAAAGATGCAGATGGATTTCCTGTTGGCGGAATTCACTTCCTCGCCTGCAAAAGCGCGACGGACCGTTTTTCATCAATCAGGTGGCGTCGGCCATCCTCGCTCGCACTGGCGCCTTGCCTTATCAGTTCGACGACCTGCGCGGGCGTCAATGAAGGGTCGAGCGCGAATAGCTTGGCTGCGAGATTCACCACGTTCGGCGAAGCCATGGATGTGCCCGACAGCCTAAGCTTCGCCCCGCCCGGGACAAAGCTTTCCACGTTATAGCCGTCCGAATCCACCACCACGGCCTTTCCGTAACTGGTAAATGAGGTCTCGTCTCCCGCCTGGTTCACGGCGCCAACCGCAATCAGGTTTGGCAGCTGCAACGAAGACGGGACGTCCGCGGTAAAGGTGCTGTCGCTGTCGCTATTCCCGGCCGCAGTCACAAATAGCGTGTTCGGCGCGCCCTTAATGGCTGTCTCCACGGCTTCGCGCCAGATAGCGTAGAGCTCAGCAGCCCGCTTCTTGCGCTCTGCAGGGTCGGCGCCGCCGCCAGTCTTCGAAATCCAGGTTTCAAACTCCTGCGGATCGTCTCCCCAGCTCATGTTCACCACTCGCACGTTGCGCGTTCGGAAGTAGTCGGACATTTCGTGAAACGCAGCACCCATATGGTGGGCCCATTCCGCGGTAGGAGCAAACGACAAGTCGGTCAATTGATCGTTGAAGCGCGCAACCACCAGGCGGGCGGCGGCATTTCCCCGCACTGCGATTCCCGCACAATGCGTTCCATGAACATAAAATCCGAGCACTTTATCCAACTCGAAGAGTTGATGTATCTGCTCTGCAGACAGCGTAGCGTACTTCTTCTGCAGCGCGTCCGCCGCCGGCGAATCGATGCCATTTTCAATGTCCAACCGCCCCTGAATGATTTCGCGGAATTCCGGATAAGCCCTTTGCTGCTCAGGCGTAAGCGGATACAGCCACGTCGTAGACGGGTCTCCGCGATCATCAAACGCCAGCCCATGCGTGCCGCTGGCTGTAGGTTTCGGGTCGGTAAAGACTTGATCAGGGAAGATCGAGACGTCGATCCCAGAATCCCAAATCGCAACCAGCACCGGAGCCAGATTCTGCTCTTTCGTGAGCGTAACTTCGCGCGCGGCCCAGATATCGGGTTGAACCACATTGTGCGCTGCGATGTATTGCTTTAGAACTTCGCCGCGGGCAGGGAGCAGCGGAATCCAGCATTGCAAGTCATTTCGCGCGGAGACCAACTCCCAGGCTTCCTGATTGTCGAGCGCGCCCGACTTCTGGACCGCCGGATCAAGCTCGGTTTCCACGTTGCCCACAGCAACCGCTTTCGTATACAGCCGGGTGCCTGCATAACTCGCTTTCATCGAGTCTTGAACCACGTCCCAGGGCAGTGGATCGATCGCTTCTCTAAAATACTTCGTGAATGCCTGTTCGTAAGCAGCACCATGCGTCATCTTAGTTTCGAGTGCGGCTTGCAACCTCGCTCGCGGATAGAGGAAGGCCAAGAGCTTGGCTGCAGGCTTCTGCTGCAAAGCGCGCAGAGCTTCCACCGTCTGCAACCCGCTTTGATACTCGCCCGCAAGTTCCTGTAAGTTGAGCTTGACCGAGAGCAGAGTCCGCAGCGTAGCTTTGTCGTCTATCTCATAATCGCGCAACACCGTCTCGAGGTCGGCGCGCACTTTGCTCGCAAAGGCGCTAAAAGTGCCGTCGTCCGCTTGCACCAGCCCGGACGCTGTGCCAGTGATTGGATAACTGAACCGCGGCAGGTCAGTTTGACTGGTGACTTTCTTCTTCCCACCCGATTGCGAGTGTGCGAAAGTCGAAACCAGCAGCAGAAACCAAACCAGTCTACGCGCGACCCGGCAACGTTCCAGCATGAAACACCTCGGATTGGAAATCGACGGCAGAAGTTACAACTCGGGATACCGGGCAGTCTAGTGATCGAAGTGCAAGCCTGTCAACGCAATCGGCGCGCCCTTGGGCTGCCGAGTCTCGACCGCGGAGTCTGGACCGCGGGGTTAGGCAGGACTAACCCGGCCCGTCACCGTTGGTTTATTCTCATAAGTATGCGAATGACCATACAGCGCAGAATCGTCTTTTCGACCGCGTTCTTGCTGACGGCTCTTTCTTTGCCGACGCTGCAAGCCCAAGCCCCGCCGGTCGATCCCAAGTCCGTCCCCGTAATCGATGGTGGCGTCGGCCCCTGCTCCGCCGAATTCACGGTCACGGATGCCGCGCAAGCGCCAGTCTACGCCGCCAAGATCAGCGTCCACATCGCCTACGGATTCATGTACCTCCACAAGCTGGACCTCGAAGTCGGCACCAACGCCGCCGGCAAGGCCCGCTTCACCGGACTGCCCGACCGCACCAAGCAGGGACTCTTCTTCCGCGCCTCCGAAGGTGCCCGCGAAGGCTCAGCCTTCGTCGACCCCTCCAAAACCTGCAAAGCCGAACTCACCATCGTTCTGGAGAGAAAACCCCAGTAACAATTCTCGGGAAGGGCACGGCTTTAGCCGTGCCACTTAACAATCTTAAGTATGCAGGCTTTAGCCTCTGAGGTACTCCCCACCCTGCGCCCTTTGAAGGAGTGCCGAGCCACCAAGTTCTCGTACTGATCGGACGCTTGCGCCACCGCGCCTTATCGGACGCTTGCGCCACCGTGGAAGAGCGGCGCTTCAGCGCCGCGTAAAGCGGTCCTAATCAACCGGGCTTTAGCCCCCGAGGTACGCTAACCCACGGTAACCCTGATCCCCCAACCCCTTCTAGCATCCGCCCCGGCCTTCGCCTATGATTATTCTGCGGCCGGAATACCGGCCCGCCGGAGTCAGCCGTGGGTACGTTCGGAGAAAAACTTCGCAAGCAGCGCGAGCAGCAAGGCATTGGGCTCGACGCCATCTCCGGCACCACCAAAATCAGCACCCGCATGCTCCGCGCCCTCGAAGAGGAGCACTTCGACCAGCTTCCCGGCGGCGTCTTCAACAAAGGTTTCGTGCGCGCCTACGCCCGTCAGGTCGGACTCAACGAAGAAGAAGCCGTAGCTGACTATCTCGAGGCGGCGCGCCAGAACCAACTTCAGTCGCGCTCCCTTTCGCCGGATTTCCCCAGTCTTCCCGGTGACGATCTAAATGGCCACGATCTTCATGGTAACGATCTTCCCGATCGCGACGTTCCCGGCAATCTCCCCGGCAGGCACGCCCGCAATAATCGCAGCCAACCGCCTCTCGCAAACGATCGCCGAAAGCAGTCTCGTCGCATCGAAGATCGGCGCAACGAAGCTCGTCGCCCTGCAGCCCATGCCAGCGAAGCTCGTCACAAAGAAGATCGCCACAAAGAAGATCGCCGCCCGAAAGATCTTTCTCCGCCGTCCGATTCCTCAACCTCCGCCCTCGCCGCCCAGCTTCCGTGGGGAAAACTAGCCGTCGCTCTGCTGCTCATCACCTTCGCCCTGGCCCTCTGGAATTCTCGCCGTCACCGCGAGCCCTCAGCCACGGCGCAGCCCGCAGCCTCTTCCCCTCAATCTCCCGCCCCTGTCTCCGGTTCCGCGCCCGGCGTGGCAAAAGCAGCGCCTCCAAGAACATTGTCCTCCGGAAAGTTTTCCCCGGGAACAATCTCGACAGCATCCGCCCCGTCACCCGCAACCAACGCCTCGATAACCCTGCCTGTGCCTCCGCCTCCCTCGAAAGCGGCACCCACGGCGCCAACCCAGGCAGAGTCCCAAGGCTCCGCCCCAGCCCCTTCAGCGAACGCGCCCCGCGCCAATCCCACACTCGCACCGGGCACTGCTTCCGCCGCCGCGGCGAAACCGCCCAGCAGCTTTAGCCTGCTCATCCGCGCCGAGGAAACAAGTTGGATATCGATCACAGCCGACGGCAAACCCGTAGCCCAGGAAACCCTGATCGCGCCCGCGCACACCTCCGTGCGAGCCACCGGCGAAGTCGTAGTCAGAGCCGGAAACGCCGCCGGCATCAGCTTCCAGCTCAACGGCGAAGATATCCCGGCGCAAGGCAACGAAGGCGAAGTCAGGACTTATGTCTTCGACGCCGCCGGATTTCGCATACTCCCGCAGCCGCAATCCCCCGCCGCCATTCGCTAGCAGTAGAAAGATTCCGACCTGCCGCCGACGCCCCTCCGCGGACGACTCAGGCTCCGGTATATGCATCGCAATCCAATAAAGCGAGGCCTGGTCGCCGCACCTGAGGAATGGCGGTGGAGCAGTTATCGTTTCTATCTTTTGGACGAAGCCGGGCCGGTGCGCGTGAATGAAGGCTGGACGAAGATTTCGTTCCAGAATCGGGTGGCGTAGGCTGCTCCGCCCGCCTCCCGAATCCCCCCGTCCACCATACGAATTCCGCTATTGAATTCATCCCGCGGCATTTAGCCCCAAAACCATTGCGCGCCCGGAGACGCTCTGTTAGCTTCTTTTCAGGCATTTCTCTCGACGGATCTTGTTCTTGATCGATCCCGATAGTATGATTATTGCTAGTCTTTCGTGTGATCATTGTGACCGCGAGCCGTACCCCCCACCGTCGCCAGATATAAGGTCCAAAGCAGCTTTCTAAGGAGAACAAATCTTGGCAGCAACGAAGAATCGCATCTTATTTACTTCCGAGTCCGTCACTGAAGGCCATCCCGATAAAATCGCCGACCAGATTTCCGACGCCATCCTCGACGCTTGCCTGGCCGAAGACACCGCCAGTCGCGTAGCCTGCGAAACCTTAACCGCCACCGGCCTCGTAGTAATCGCCGGAGAAATCACCACCAAAGCCTACGTAGATTTCCAAAGCGTAGTCCGCGGCACCGTCGGCGCCATCGGCTACGACAACGCCGTCTACGGCTTCGACTGCAACACCTGCGCCGTAATCTCCAGCATCAACAAACAATCCGGCGACATAGCCATGGGCGTAGACACCGGCGGCGCCGGCGATCAGGGCATGATGTTCGGCTATGCTTGCAATGAGAATGAGGAGTTGATGCCTACTCCTATTTCTTTGGCGCATAAGCTGACCATGCGGCTCTCGCAGGTTCGCAAGAATGGAACGCTTCCCTTCCTTCGTCCGGATGGAAAATCCCAGGTTACGGTTGAATATGATTCCAAGGGTAAGGTGCTGCGGGTGGATGCCGTCGTAATCTCTACGCAGCATGCTGAAACTGTCAGCAATGAGGAATTGCGGGCGGGAATTTTGAAGCATGTGATCCAGGCGGTGATTCCTGCGCACCTGCTGGATGAAGATACGAAGTACCACATCAATCCTACGGGACGCTTCGTCATCGGAGGCCCTATGGGCGACACCGGGCTTACCGGACGAAAAATTATCGTCGACACCTATGGCGGGATGGGGCGTCACGGCGGCGGGGCGTTCAGCGGCAAAGATCCGACTAAAGTTGATCGCTCGGCGGCCTACATGGCGCGCCATATTGCCAAGAATATTGTCGCCGCCAAGCTGGCCGACCGTTGCGAGGTGCAGCTCGCTTACGCGATTGGCGTGGCTGATCCCGTGAGCGTTCGCGTGGATACTTTCGGCACAGAGAAAGTGGATCCCACGATCATTCCGGATTTAATTCGCGCGCACTTCAAGCTGACGCCGCGCGGGATCATTGATTCGTTGAACTTGCGGCGGCCGATCTACAAGAAGACGGCGGCTTACGGGCATTTCGGACGTAACGATCCCGACTTCACATGGGAATTAACCGACAAGGCGGCGAAGTTGGCGAGCGATGCTAGGGTGGGGGAGCCGGTGGCTCACACTGTGCGTAAGTAACCGGAGCCGAGAATCTTAAACACAGAGGGCGCAGGGGTTCACAGGGTACGGCGCGGATTTTTCGCGTGGCCAACCAAAGTTCAAGTTTGGAAATAGGCCGAAGGTGCCACTCCCCGAAGAGTATTTAGGCATGCTGACCTTTCCCCCGGTTCGTGTATTCTGAAAAAGCATCGAAATCAAACGAGTTAATCGAAACAAGCTAATCGAAACAAGGTAACCAGGTAACCAACCAAAATCTTTCAGCAGGAAAGCGCCACAGGAGGAGTATGTCGACAGCAGCACAGATCAACAGCGATATCAAGAGCCTGGAACTGGCCGAACTGGGCAAGAAGCGCATCGAGTGGGCGAACCAGTCCATGAAGGTGTTGCAGATTATCCGTAAGGAATTCATCAAGAACCAGCCTCTCAAAGGCATCCGCATCTCGGCCTGCCTGCATGTCACGGCGGAAACCGCGAATCTGGCCATCTGCTTGCGCGATGGCGGAGCTGACGTTGTGCTCTGCGCTTCGAATCCGCTGTCGACGCAAGACGATGTCTCCGCCAGCCTGGTCCGCGATCAAGCCATTCCGGTTTACGCCATCAAGGGCGAAGATAACGACACGTATTACAACCACATCCTCGCCGCCATCGATCACAAGCCGCATATCACCATGGACGATGGCGCCGACCTGGTCACTATCCTCCACACTAAGCGCACCGACGCGCTCGAAGGCGTGATCGGAGGCACCGAAGAAACTACCACGGGCGTGATCCGCCTTCACGCTATGGCCAAAGAAGGCGTGCTCAAGTATCCCATCGTCGCGGTGAACGACGCCGACACCAAACATTTGTTCGACAATCGTTACGGCACGGGACAATCGACCATCGACGGCATCATCCGTGCCACCAACTTTCTGCTGGCCGGGTCGAAGTTCGTGGTGGCCGGCTACGGCTGGTGCGGACGCGGACTGGCGAGCCGCGCTCGCGGCAACGGCGCGGAAGTGATCATCACCGAAGTCGATCCCACCAAGGCTCTCGAAGCCGTGATGGATGGCTTCCGCGTGATGTCGATGACCGAAGCGGCAAAATTAGGCGACGTGTTCTGCACGGTCACCGGCAACAAGAGTGTGCTCACCAAAGAGCATTTCGATCTGATGAAAGACGGAGCCATTATTTCGAACTCCGGCCACTTCAACGTGGAGATCGATATTCCCGCGCTTGAGAAAATGTCGTCCTCGAAGCGCACTACGCGCGCCTTCGTCGACGAATATTCCTTGAAAGACGGCCGCAAGATCAATCTGCTCGGCGAAGGACGGCTGATCAATTTGGCCGCCGCCGAGGGCCATCCCGCGTCGGTAATGGACATGAGCTTTGCTGACCAGGCGCTGTCGGTCGAGTACATGGTCAAGAATTTCAAGACGCTGGAGAAAAAGGTCTACCGCGTTCCTGACGACCTTGATAAGCGCGTCGCCAAGCTGAAGCTGGAGTCGATGGGGATTAAGATCGATCGGCTGACTCCGGATCAGGAAGAGTACTTAGCGGGGTGGAGCGAGGGAACGTAGATTCGTGGTGTGTGTGGAGCGGGCGCCCTCGCCCGCTGCTTTTGACTTTGAAGCGGGACGGCGCAAGCCGCCCCGCTTACTTTTTGCGGCGTCTGACCACAAGCCCACTTACACAAGCAGCCCATCATGCGACAATCTTCAGAGCGACGCTGAATTGCTGTTTCCAGGTCGGCGTCGCACCACGGACTACCATGCCAAATACATCGCAACATTTGGAGCCGCGTTGGCCTGCGATACTCGCTCTGCTTGCCATAGGCGGATTGCGCCTTTCTCTGCCCGAATCCCTGTCAGCGGGTCCCGACTGGTTGATCCTGGTCGTTGTCGGAGTGCTTCTGATTCCCACGACGTGGGCACGCCAGCGCGGTAAAGATAGCCTCAATAAGTTTTTGGGCTATCTGCTGAGCTCCATCGTCACCATCGACATGATCTGGTCGCTAGCACTGCTGGTCGCGGCTCTACCCGCGCATCGCCAGTCTCCCAAGGAGCTGTTGCGTTCCGCCGCCGCCTTATGGATTACGAACATCCTGGTCTTCGCCTCGTGGTACTGGCGTTTGGATGCAGGGGGCCCCCGCGAGCGTGAGTTGCGTGGCGTACATACCGACGGAGCATTCCTTTTCCCACAGATGACTCTCGATCAGCAAGCCAAGCGCGAGATGGGAGAGCAATGCTGGAGTCCAGGTTTTGTGGACTACCTTTTTCTCGCCTTCAATACCAGTACCGCATTTTCACCAACCGACTGTCCCGTATTATCAGCATGGGCCAAAATCCTCATGATGGTTCAATCCCTCATTTCCCTCACAACGGTGGCTCTGTTAGCCGCTCGCGCAGTAAATATTCTCTAGCGTTCCACACACCATGAGTGAGTTGGTTCGAGAAGCGCTCCGTCACTACGACCCGCGGGCGTGGTGGGATCAGGTCCGCATACATCTTGTCATCCTGAGCGGAGCATGCGGATTCGCTTTATGAATCCGCATGCGCAGTCGAAGGACCCCTGCACTCCCACCCTATCTCAGCCGCGTCAGGGAGTTCTCCCACATCTCCGCCAACCCTCGCCACTAAGGGCGCCAGGAGTAAACCGTGTCTGCATACATCTCGTATACATCTTGTCATCCTGAGCGGAGCATGCGGATTCGCTTTATGAATCCGCATGCGCAGTCGAAGGACCCCTGCACTCCCACTCCCACCTCAGCCGCGTCAGGGAGTTCTCCCACATCTCCGCCAAGCCCCGCCACCAAGGGCGCTAGGGGAATCCCCAGGACATGCGGGTGCCCCATCCTTCGCGCCCTTTGCGAAGGGTGGGATCCACGGCTGCGGCCCGCTCGGGATTTCCAATCGCCTCCCGCGCGGCAAATTGAACGTAAGCGAGTACATGTGTTGTGTGGAGCGGGCGCCCTCGCCCGCTGCTTTTGACTTTGAAGCGGGGCAGCACAAGCCGCCCCCGCTTTGTTGTCTTGGGGGTGATGGATCGGGAAGGGCACGACTTCCAGTCGTGCCGCTAAAGTCATCACAGTTCGGATGGCTTCAGCCGCTGAGGGATGGCGTGGCAGGCACTCCGGCCGGGTACCCCATCCTTCGCGCTCCTTGCGAAGCATGGGATTCCACGGCTGCGTGCGGGTTCATGAAGCGAATCCGCATGCTCCGGTCTGGATGACACCGGTCTGCAGTCTCGGATTTTGGTATATACTTGTATCTACATCTGTAGATACTCTGTATCCCTAGGAGACGCAAGTGCCAACAGCGCAGATTGTGAAGTGGGGGAACAGCCTGGCTGTGCGGATTCCGAAGCCGGTCGCGGAAGAAGCGGGCGTGCGGGAGGGTGATCCCATCGTAATCGAAGCGGCCGCAGGCCAGATCAGCCTGCGCCGGAAGCAGAGGATCCCTACCTTAAAGGAGTTGGTGGCGCAGATCACGCCCGAGAATCGCTATGAAGAGACGCTGACTGGCGCGGAGCGTGGAAAAGAGAGTGTCGAGTGGTGACGCGTTCCGCGAGTTCTTATGTACCCCAAGCGGGCGACATCGTGTGGCTCGACTTCGATCCCCAGGCCGGGCGGGAGCAGGCCAAGCGCCGTCCGGCACTGGTGGTCACCGATCAGAGCTACAACCGGGCCAGCGGCCTGGCGATCGTGTGCCCGCTCACTAGCCGTCGCAAGCCCTATCCATTTGCTTTGCCCGCCAGCATCGACAAGGTTGACGGCGCGGTGCTGGTCGATCACATCAAGAGCATGGATTGGACGGCGCGCAAGACGACGTTCCACTCCAAAGCCGATCCCGCACTTCTTGCTAAAGCGCGCGCGTACCTGGGGGTTCTCCTGGGAATTCGCTGATTCCCTGCGCGAGCTAACCCAGTCTCCTGTCATCCTGTCTCTAACGACGCTGCACCCTGTCAAGCGTTTTATGGCGACACTCCGGCGTGGACGCCGAAAGCAGCGCCATTTCGCTCTCGCAGAAAGTTTTTGATGTCCAGACCAAGCTCGTCACTCTCTTCAATCCTG
>Ga0307478_10002683_pt1 | contig 13740 bp, 10 predicted proteins | sample atmos_gasesECM4C_2_FD_203713 | JGI IMG/M metagenome (GOLD analysis project Ga0307478, IMG submission 203713) | Hardwood forest soil microbial communities from Morgan-Monroe State Forest, Indiana, United States - atmos_gasesECM4C_05 | ecosystem: Environmental > Terrestrial > Soil > Temperate...
CAAGCCGTACGCGGAACACGGTTCGTTCCTGGAGATCGAGCTCGCCGCCCGGCGCGGGGAAGCTCACCGGACCTGCGGTGGCCGGGCGCTCAACGACGACGTGATGGACACGATCTTCACGCTGCTCGTGAACGCGGGGAACGGGCCCATCATCCGCGACGGCATCGACCAGTCGACCAGGCCCGGGTCGCGCGCGTTCCCCTACCTGGCACCGCCGAATCCCGACCCCCCGGAGGCTCCCCGCCATGGGTAGCGAACGAACGTCCGCGGACACCGTGACGACCGCGGCGGGCACCGCTCTCGAGCTCGACGACATCCAGTCCGGAATGCTTCACCAGCGGCCGACCTCCTATGTCGGCACCTACCTGCTGTTTCGTATCGACGATCGCTCGGCGGGGCGGACGCTGGTCGAGCGGCTGCTCCCGGTGATCGGGTCCGCGCGGTCCCCATCCGATCCGTCTCAGAACGCGTGGGTCTCGGTCGCGTTCACCTACCAGGGGCTGAAGGCGCTCGGCGTGCCCCAGGACTCGCTCAACAGCTTCGCGCCGGAGTTCCGGCAAGGGATGGCGGCACGCGCGGCCGAGCTGGGCGACACCGGCGAAAGCAGCCCCGAGAACTGGGAGAGGCCGCTCGGAAGCCCCGAGGTCCATGTCGCGCTGTCGGTCCTATCGCCTGACGCCGAGCAACAGGAACGCCTGGTCGCGCGGGCGCGCCGCGCAGACGAGCAGCTTGCCGGAGTCGAAGTCATCTGGCGTCAGGACTGCTATCAGCTCCCGACGGGACGCACCTCCCTCGGCTTCAAGGACGGAATCGGGCAGCCGGCGGTGGAAGGCAGCGGAATCCCCGGCTCCAACCCCGCCGAGCCGCCGATCAAAGCGGGCGAGTTCATCCTCGGCTACCCCGACGAGACCGGAAGCGCGGGGCCGGTGCCGACCCCTGAGGTCCTCGGCCGCAACGGCACCTACCTGGCCTTCCGGAAACTTCACACCCGGGTCGCTGCCTACCGGCAGTACCTCCGCGCCAAAGCGGCCGGCCGCGAGGACGAGGCACTGCTCGGCGCGAAGATGGTCGGCCGGTGGCAAAGCGGCGCACCGCTCGCCCTATGCCCCGGACGAGACGATCCCGATCTCGGTGCGGACCCGGGCCGCAACAACCGCTTCGGCTACGGGGATGACCTGCGCGGATTCAAGTGCCCCGCCGGGGCGCATGCCCGGCGTGCGAACCCCCGGGACGCGCTCGATCACGAGATGAGCGCCGACGTCCGCCTGCATCGCATGCTCCGGCTCGGGACGAGCTACGGCACGATGCTGCCCGACGGGGTCCTGGAGGACGACGGCGCCGACCGCGGCATCATCTTCGTCTTCGCCGGCGCGCACCCCAAACGCCAGTTTGAGTTCGTCAAGACGCAGTGGCTGAACGACGGCATCTTTATCGGCGCGCCGGCCGAGAAAGACCCGCTCGCCGGAGCAAACGACGGATCCGGCACCTTCACCATCCCTCAGCGGCCGATCCGCCGCCGGCTGCAGAGCCTGCCGCCGTTCGTGATCACCCGCGGCGGGGAGTACTGCTTCGCCCCGGGTCTGCGAGCGCTGCGCTGGCTGGCCGACCTGGACACCCGGAACGGCTGAACAGGAAGGCGAGACAACGTGGCAACGAGCCCAGCACGCACGGACCGCTGGAAGACTCTCGATTTCGGCCCGCCGCCGTCGGATCTGGAGGAGCCCGGCCAGCCTGTGCTCGTCGAGTACACACCCGACGAGCGGATAGCGGTCATCACACTGAACCGGCCGCACGTAGACAACGCGATCACCACGGCAATGGGGGCGCGCCTGACCGAGATCCTCGAGACGATCGCGGTTCGCCTCGCCGTCCGCGCCGTCATCCTCACCGGAGCCGGTCACCGGGCCTTCTCCGTCGGCAGCGACCTGCGCCAGCGCAGGGACATGACCAAAGAGGGCTGGCTGCGGCAGCGCCAGGATTTCGACCGCACCCTCTATACCGTGCGCCAGCTACGCAAGCCGATCTTCACCGCGGTCAACGGGATCGCCTACGGGGGCGGCTGCGAGCTCGCCCAGAGCACTGACTTCATCATCGCGTCCGACACCGCCACCTTCGGCCAGCCCGAGGCGATGCTCGGCCTCGCGGCCGGGGGCGGCTCGCCAGCGCTGCTCCCGCGCCTGCTCCCCCCGGGGAAAGCCATGCAGATGCTGATGACCGGCGATCCCATCAGCGCGCAGGAAGCGTACCGGCTCGGGATGGTCAACGAGCTCTATCCTCAAGACGACCTCATCGCCGCCGCCCACCGGATCGCCGAAAAAATCGCGAGCAACTCACCGACCGCGGTACAGGCAGTCAAGCAGGCGGTCCGGATGGGCCAAGGCGAGCCGATCGAGCAGGCCATCGCGATCATGATGGAGGCACACTGGCGCTCTGCCGTCCATCCCGACCGAGTCGAGGGCATCGGCGCATTCAACGAGGACCGCGATCCCGACTTCCAGGATCCCGACCACTGATGCGCGGCACGCGAAGCACCACGCAACCCGACGGGGTGAGGTGTTCACGGCGACCAGCGACGCTACTCGCCGCGCAAGATGCCTTCACCCTTAGAGCAGGCGCAGTTCGATTGCACGCTCGATGGCCTGCGAGCGAGACTCCACCCCGAGCTTCTGGTAGACCGACCGCAGGTGGGTCTTGATCGTGTTACGAGAGACATACAGGACCTCTGCCATTTGCAGGTAGGTGCTGGTCGGTAGCAGCTTGAGAACGCGAAGCTCGGCAGGGGTCAGCGGCTCGGCAAGGTGGCTGCGGGACCGGGATGCGTCCGGCTGGGCGGCGCGCACATCGAGGCCCGCACCGATCAGTTGCTCGATGAAAGGATCCCGCGGCGCCTGTGTCCCGTGCTCGATGAGGTAGCTGATCACCTGGGGTGCGGTGCTGACGACAGTGTTGAGGTAGCCCTCCTGGCGCGCTGTGTTGACGGCACTGCCTACGCTGCCAGCAGCCATCGGATCGCCGCGCTCAATGGCGGCCGCGGCTAGGAGCAGCTGGCGGACCAGTGCCCGGCGCGGTGTCGGATCACCCAGTGACGGCGAGTGCAGGTGCTCGGCCGCGGCGCGGTGGTCGCCGGAGGCCAGGGCGATCCTGGCGCACAGCAGGCTCCGACGGGCGGGGGACAGCCGGCTGGCCAGTTCGGCGGGGGTGCGCGGGTCGCCGAGTGACAGGCGCAGCAGCGCTTCCAGCTCATCGGCCCACGTCAGCAGCACCGAGCCGGTTCGGGTTAGAACCTGCCGTGCGGCCTCGATGGTCGCCAGCGCCTCGCGGACCTGACCGCGGGCGGCCCAGATCCGGGCCCGATCCAGCAGCGCCAGGAACTCAAACATGGGCCGCCGCCGCTCGGCTATGGACAGCGCCTGCTCGGTGAGCTGCTCGGCTGTGTCGAGGTCTCGCCGCTCCAGCGCCAGGCCGGCCAGCGTGCGCAGGCAGTCCACGGCGAAGAAATGCCGGTCGAATCCCAGCCGCCGGGCCTGTGCATAGGCGGCCCCGGCCGCATCGGCGGCCCGCTTCAGGTGGCCGGCTTCGAACCATGCCAACGCCCGCACGCCGGGCACCATCACCCGCTTGACCGGTTCGGTCAGCTCGGGTGTCGCAAGAGCCACCGCCGCCTCACGCTCAACCGCTGGGAAGTCTTCTAGCCACGTGTAGGCAGTCGGGAGGATCATCGGTGCGGCGACGTTCCACTCCTCGGTGAGCTGCATCTGCTCCTTGATCGACCGGGCCTCCAGGGCAGCGGTCACGGCCTGGTCCGCTTGGCCCATCAGCGCATAACGCACGGACTGGAACGCCATGAACCGGGCCCCCAGCCTCGACTCGCGCGGGATCGGCGGCTGAACGCGCTCGAGCAGGTCAAGGTACTGACCGGCACGGCCCGTGTCACCCGACAGCAGCAGGTCGGCCGCCACCGTAATTAGCCGGTCGGGCGCATCGGTGAGCACTGCCGCGTCGATCATGCTGACATCCAGTGGTGCTGGCATGGCCGGGTCGGCCAGGAAGGCGGACACGACCCGGTCCTCCAGCAAAGCCAGTGCACGGTCGGCCTGCCGTGCGGCAAGGTAATGACGGGCTGCACGCCGGGCGTCACCCGCGGCCTGGAACCATTCGGCCGCCCGCAGCTGGAGCTCCTGCTCGCGGGCCTGGTCCCTGACATGCAGCTCGCCGCGCAGCAGCTGGCGCACCAGATGGTGGTACCGGAAGCCGGTCCCCTCCGCATCCAGCGCCACCAGGAACAAATGAGCCGCGCCAACGGCGTGCAGCAGCGCCGCCGCGTCCGGCCGGCCGGTGACGGCCGCGCACGTATCAGCCGTCAGCTCGCCCAGAATGGAGGTGTCCAGCATGAACTGGGCCACCTCCGGCGGCTGCTGCTCGAGCACCTCAGAGACGAAGAACTCGGCGATCGTGTGACCCCGGACCTCCAGCGCCTGCGCTATCCGCATCGGGTCAGCGGCCCCGCGCAGCGACAGCGCCGCCATCTGCACGGCCGCCGCCCATCCCTCGCTTCGCTGGTGCAACAGCGCCAGCTCGCTATCGCTCACCGCCACGCCGAAACCCGCCAGCAGGTCGCGGCTTTCAGCCAGGGAGAAATAAAGGTCACGGTCCCGGAGCTCGCACAGTTCCCCGGTCATCCGCAGCCGGTGCAGCCGCAGCGGCGGGTCGCTCCGGCTGGCCAGTACCAGCTGGGCGGTCCCGGCTGGCCACCGCTCGACAAGGTCGGTCATGTCTCCGGCGACCGCTGCCGCCGCGGTGTGGAAGTCATCCACGATGACGGATGACCCCACGGGCAGTTCCGCGGCATCGTTGGCGATCGAGGCGGTGACATCCGCCGACATGGTGTTGTCCATCGCCAGCAGGTCGGCGGCATCGGCGCCGAACCACGGCGCCATCATCCGGGGCGCCTCGATGAACCCTGCCCAGAACCGGACCGGGTTGGCGTCAGCCCGGTCGCAGGACAGCCACGAGGTCATGCCCGGGGGCCGCGCCGCCGCCCAACTCGAGAGCAGCACGCTCTTGCCCGCGCCCGCGGACCCTACCACCACGGTCAGCCGCTGCCCGGCTCCCGCATTCAGCCGGTCATGCAGCACCGGCCTGGCGACCAGCGTGTCCGGCAGGGTCGTGGACCGGAACTTTGCCAGCGCAAACCGGGCGCCTCGCGAGGCGTCGTGCTCAGCCGTCGCGCCCTCTGCCACGCCTCTCCCGCAGTCATTTCCGTCAGGCAGCGGCTACGGTTCGCAGCCGTTTCCCTGCTCAACCCTCCTGGCAGCATGATTGTAGATGCCGCGCGATCCCAGGCATGCCGGCGGGTTAACCACGCATGAACGCTGGCTTTCTCGACGCTATCCAGGCTTTGAACGCCCGTTGAAATATGGGTCTTCGGGCGGCTCGGAAACCGATATGAGCGGATGGGATGACTGCGAAGTCACCCAGGCGCTGGCATGACAACCTTTCGCGTCGGCCTGCCTGGCCAGGCGGCCTTCGCCAGCATCGGCTCTTACCGGTGTGCCTCGGCAGGCTGTTCTTCGGCTGGCGTGAATACTCTGCCAAGTGCCTCAAGGCGTGCGGGCCTTTTGACCCGGAGAACGCCGGCGGCGATCCCCCCCAGGCATAGCCAGCCGAGCGCTGCGAAGGGCAGCAGGTTCGCCAGCGTGTAAGCGCGCGGGTGAAGGATTCCCCACAGCGGGAACAGGAACAGCACGGCGGCTGCGGCCGGGAGCAGCAGGTGCCGCCAGAGCCGGAACTGGTCGCGGAACTCGGTGCGGAACGCGCGGATGGTGGCGATGTTCACGGCCAGGTAGATCAGCACCACGGAGAGCGCGCCGGCTCCGGCCAGATACTGGAAGGTGCGCGGGCCGCCGTAGGCGTACGTCAGCGGCAACCCGAGCATGAGCATGAGCACAGCGGTGCAGCCGATCGCGATGACCGGGGTCCGGCGGCCGGACAGCCGGGCCAGAGACCCTGGCAGGACCTGTTCGCGGCCCATGGCGAACAGGATCCGGATGGCCGCGTTGAACACGGCGATGACGAAGCTCAGGCCGGTGAGCACGACCACCAGGTCAATGGCCCACAGCACCGATGGTGACCAGTAGCGGCTGGTCAGATAGCCCAGCGGGCTGGGCTGCCGGGCCAAGCCGGTGATGCCGTGCCGCCCCGTGCCGAACGTCTCGGCCAGGGCGACGAGCAGGTAGAAAAGGCCGGTCACGACGACGACGGCAATGGTGGCTGCGGGGATGGAGCGGCGCGAGTCCCGTGCCTCTTCGCCGAGCGCCGCGGCAGCCTCGAAGCCCGCGAACGCCGAGATGCCGTAGATCATCGCGTTGGTGATGTCGCTGAGCTGGCCGTGCGGCGACGATGCCGGGGAGAAAACCGCGGCGGAGTAATGCGCGGCCCCGGTCTTGACCAAGATCGTGATGGCCAGCGCCGCGATCACGGCGACCTCCCCGGCCGCCAGCAGCAGATCGACCGTAGACGAGGTGGCGATGCCCAGGTAGGCGACCAGGACCACCACCGTCAAGATGACCACGAACAGCACCCACGGGGCGATGGTCACATGCACCACGGCAGCTAGCAGCATCGACGCAAACGCGCTGGTCAGCGCGACACCGGCGGGCGCGTACAGCGCGTACGCGCCGATCATCATCCAGCCGGTCAGGAAACCCCCGATCTGGCCCAGGCCGCGGCTGTTGTAGGTGTACAGCGAGCCAGCCGAGGGCAGCCGCCGGGCGAACTCCGCGATGCTGCTCGCGCAGCACAACGACGCGACGAACGCGACGACCACCACCAGCGGTGAGGCGAACCCGGCGTACGACACCAGGATCACCAGCCCGCCCACCACCGCACCGGCCGGCGCCACGCTGCTCACCCCGAAGGCGATAACCCGCGCTGGCCCGATAACGCCATGGGCCAGCCCACGGATCTCATGACTGCCCTCACTCAAGCTATAGCTCCCTCATCATTGGGTTTGGTACCGATGCCGAAGTTCGCCAGGCCGGCAAGGTGCCTTGATATTTACCCTGGTCATAACACCCTCAGGCATCAAGCGTGCGGTAATTCCCGGCTGGGGGCCCGGAGCGCGCGAAGGGACGACTCGAAGAAGGCCAGACGGCTGCGGACCACCTCGGCTTGCCCCAAGCTGGAGCCGCCAGGGGCCCGCTCGGCGTCCATCGCCGAGCGGGCAGCCTGCAGCGAGGCGAGCGTGTCATCGATTCTGGCCCGGTCGCCGGAGTCGTTCGGGACCGCCTCGCGCAGTGCGTACAGCGTCTGCGCCAGATCATCGGCGCGCCGCTGGATGTCGGACCACCGGGCGCCCGCGTCAGCGGCGGCCAGCCCGCCTGGTGCTTCGGCGACACTCATCGCATCATGCAGAGCCGAGCCCTTGGCGTACGCGTCAATGAGCCGGGACTGCTGGCCGGCCGCGGCCGCCGAGCGGCGGCGGGCCGAACGGGCGATCAACGCGATCAGGCCGGCCACGACCACGACGCCGAGCAGGATCCACAGCCAGAGCAGGCTAGTGCCGGAGGAAGCGCCGGGCGCCGCAGAAACGCTGGACGGGGCGGACGGCGCTGACGTGGTCGCGCTCTGCGTTGGCGGCTGGGTTGTCGGGATCGCCGTCGCACTGGGCCTAGCGGAGACGGTCGCGGTCCGGCTCGGCAGGCTGCCGATCGAGCTCGTGACGGTACCCCCGCACCCCGCCGCCAGGCAGCCGACGACCGCGATGGCCACCAGTAGGGAAAGTCTTTTCGTAGAACGCCGCATGATGATCCCTCCGCATTGTTTATGGCCATCCGCTGAAGCCTCCGCCGCTGGCGACCGGGAAGGGGTTTATTCTGTCCCAGCTGCCGTGGAGCTTCGCCATCCACCGAGGGTGATTCCTACCTAATAAGGTGTCCTAGCCGCGGCAGAGAGCTTGCCCGTGAGATCCGCGGTGATCGCGCACGCACCCACCTTTCGGTCCCCCGCGCTTTCGGTCCCCGCCGCTGTGGGGCCCGGCCGCGAGGTGCAGGGAATGCCCTACCGGTTTGGTGAGGCCGCCGATCTGGCCCGCGCCACCGGCCCGCACTGTCGCGTCGAAGTCCTCCGTCCGGCGCCCTGACCTGGACGCTTTCGCGTAAGCCTGGGCACCGCTGGCTGGCGGGGGAACCACTCGGAATGCCCTCACGAATCCCTGAGAGTCCTGCTCGTTCTGATCAACGTAGTGCTCTGAGAAGCCGGTAATGCATCGGTCGAAGGCATTACTGCCGCCCAGGTATTCGGAGATGGCGCCCGGGTTCCCTGACCGGGCTATGCGCCCGCGCCCGACGTCCACTCGCGCGGGACTTCACCCGGCTCTGGGTGACTACAAGGCAGGGCGTCTTCGGCGAAGGTCAGGTGGAAGGACCGCTATGGTTGTGAATCTTATTGTGATTGGCCTGGCGATAGCACTCGACCCGCTGCCGCTGACCGCATTCATTGTTGTGCTGCCCTCCAAGCGTGGCGTGAGAAAGGGTGCGGCATTCCTGTTCGGCTGGCTACTTTCGCTGGCCATCGTGGTCACGGTCACGGTACTCGCCACCGGCAATAACCCGCCCAAGCCAAACACAGTCCCGTCGCTGGCGTCGTTGGCGGCGAAGATCGCCATCGGAACCTTGCTTGTCCTGATCGCGATCCGGCAGCGCCGACAGATGGGGCGGCCGAAGAAGCCGAAAAAGCCGCCGAAGTGGCAGGAGAATGTAGACAACATGTCGCCGCGGTTCGCCATGGTCCTGGCCCCTGCGCTTCAGCCCTGGACCCTGATCGCTGCGGGGGCCGCCAGCGTTGTGGAGGCCAAGCTGTCCAGTTGGGAGAGCTATCTCGCGCTGATCGGCTTCTGCGTCCTGGCTTCAGCGTCCTACATCGCCATGGAGATCTACGCGGGTTTCAAACCCGACCGGAGCCAGGCATTCATGGCCAGGTTCAGGACATGGATGGAGACCCATACCGACCAGGCGATCATCGTAGGCTGCCTGCTTATCGGCTTCTGGCTCATTGCCAGCAGCATCCACTACGTGATCAGCTAAGGGAGCAACGAGACCAGTAGGTCCGCGCCAGACAGCGCCGAAAGTGTGGCGTGTGGTCTCAGGACTCGATTGACAATTTCGGCTCACCACTTGTCATGACGGCTCCTCCCAGCTTTTAGCTGGCGGGTGGTGATGGGGAATGTCGCGTGGCGGGCTGGTTCCGGCGCCGGTTTTGGCCTGGTCCCGTCTGGTCAGCGGTGGCCTGGTCGGCGGCGGCGGTCCATTCAGCGCCGGTCTGGTGGCGGAAGGCGGTAATGGCGGATTCTATGGTCGGGTAGAAGTGGCGCGGGTCGATGGTGCGGGTGAGCCCGTAGCGTTCGATCTTGCGCCGTACCGGGTCCTTGAGCTCGGCGAACACCAGACTGATGCCATCGGCGTTCAGCGCCTCGTCCAGGTCTTCCAGGACGTCGGAGGCGGTGGTGTCCACGTCGGTCACCGGCTCCGCGGCGATCACGATCCATTTGGGCTTCGGCTCAGCCTTGGCCAGCCGCCTGACCTCGTCGCGGAACGTCGTGGCGTTGGCGAAGAACAGCGGGGCGTCGAACCGGTAGATCACCAGGCCGGGCAGGTGCTGCGCCTGCGGATAGGACTGCACGTCGTGGTAGCCTTCCAGCCCTTCCACGCGCCCGAGTTCGGTGTCGTGGGGCCACCAGGCCCGGCGGAAGACGTTGAGGATGGACAGGCCGACCGCGATCGCGATCCCGGGCAGCACGCCGAGCAGGGCGACTCCGAGGAACGCCGCGATCGACAGCAGGAACTCCGCCTTGCGCTGCCGCCACAGCCGCGCCGTTCCTGGGATGTCGGCCAGGGACAACGACGCGGTGATCACCACGGCGGCCAGGGCGGGCTGGGGCAGGTTCCGGAACAGGCCCGGGACCAGCACGATCATCAAGATGATCAGGGCCGCCCCGGTCACCCCGGTGAGCTGGGTCTTCGCGCCGGACCGTTCCGCCACCGCGGTCCGCGACCCGCTGGTGCTGACCGGGAACCCCTGGAACAGGCCGGCGGCGAGGTTCGCCGCGCCGATCCCGATCATCTCGCCGTTGCCGCGGACCTCCTGCCCGGTGCGGGCGGCGAACGCCGACGCGGTGGAGATCGTGTCGGCCAGGGAGACCAGGGCGATCCCCAGGGCCCCGGCGAACAGGGGCCCGAGGTCGGCCAGCCGGACGTGCGGGATGGTGAGCGGCGGGAACCCCTTGGGGAGCACCCCGACCAGGCTGACATCGTGATCGGCCAGGTCAAAGACCGACGTGGCGGCGATGGCGAGCACCACCATGATCAGCACCGCAGGGACTTTCGGCCGCCAGCGCTGCAGCACCAGGATCAGCGCGATCCCGGCGATCCCGGTCACGGCCGCGGCGGCCACCGCCTCGCCGTTGGCCAGCCCTTTGACCAAGCCGGTGAACTCCCGGATCAGGCCCTCGGCCTCGACCTTGAACCCGAATAGCTTCGGCAGCTGCCCGATCAGGATGGTCAGCGCCAGGCCGTTCATGTAGCCGATCATCGTCGGCTTGGAGATCAGGTCGGCGATGAACCCGAGCTTCGCTACCGCGGCCACGATCATGATCGCCGCGACCATGATCGCCAGGATCGAGGCCAGCGCAATGGCCCGTTTGGGGTCGCCGTCGGCGCCGGCCAGCGGCAGGATGGTCGCAGCGATCATCGGCCCGAGCGAGGAATCCGGGCCCAGCACCAGGATCCGCGACGGGCCGAACACCGCATAACCGAGCAGGCACAAGATAGACGTGTACAGGCCGGTGATCGGCGGCAGGCCCGCTAGTTCCGCGTAGGCCATGCCCTGCGGGACCAGTAGCGTGGTAAGCACAACCCCCGCGACGACGTCCTTGGCCAGCCACTCCCGCCGGTACGACCTGACCGCCTGCAAGCCAGGCAGCCAGCTGAACACCGACATCACCTCCCGGCCGTGAACGGTCACTGCAGGGCGAGCATGCGGAACTGCCACGGCCCCAGGTCAGCGAACAACCCGGGCCTGGCCAGCTCGGCGCCGCCCCGCTCGAACACGCTCGGCCCGAGGATGCCGGTGAGCTGCCAGCTGCGGTAGCGGGCTTGCTCATGCGAGAAGCACGACCACGTGTCATCGCCGCTCCCGTAATCCTCGCGGACCGTGCCCCACTGCCGCTCACTAAGGTACGGGCCCCACCGCCGCCAGGGAACCCCGCCCGTATCCGCCTCATCCAGCCGCAGCCGCCCCGCACTGACCATCGTGTTCCGCCCTTCCGCTGCCGGACCGACGGCACCCGTCACGACGTCCTGTGCCGACACCACTCACCCGATTATCAGCCTCCTTCCTCGTCAGCCCGCGTCACATCACCCTCGCCGGGTTGAAGCTATGGCGGCAGGAGGTCGGGGCGGATAACCGGCGGCAAGCGTGTCCCCGGCCGTGGATCTGCGTGTGATCCGTCATAGCCCTGGTGACGGCGCCACGAGGTGCTTGTGCACCACCTCAAGTCCGAGGCCGGCGATCCGCTGCACCAGCCCGAAGAGGGTCACGGCCCTGCGCGGCGGAGTGTGATGCACGGTGACGCAGATCCGCAATGGTAGCCAGATGAGCGATTCCCCACTTTGAGTGAGCCAGGCTGGCGCCGACCGTGGGCGACCGGGTTACGCGACGGGCTGGGAGCGGTGCGCCTGGTCGACGGTGTCCGCAGGACCGAACAGGCCGAGCTGGTGCAACCGCCAGATCCGCCGGACGGTCCAGGGGTGCGTTCGAGGCAGCTGGGAGATCCCCACCCAGAAACCGCCGAGGTGGTGTCCTTGGTCGACCAGCTCGCTGACCTGAACGTTATCCGCCGCGTACCGGCCGGCGGTCAGCAAGACCAGGCCCAGCTCGCCCTTCGACTCCAGCGCGGCACCATTCCGGTCGCAGGAATACTCGCGCAACCGGGACAGCGTCGGTCCCAGGACCGGGATCAGCTGCGAATAGCAAAGCACCAGGTTGTACCACAGCGCCACGTGATGGAGCCGGATGTGCCCGATCTCGTGGCCGAGGATGAACCGCGTTCCTTCCCGGTTGTCATTACGGAGATTCGCGAACAACTCGTTGGACAGCACGACGTAATTGTTGGTCCATCCGCTCTGTGCCGCGAACGCGTTGAGCGTGCCGTTGCCGTTACCGAGATACACGGCCGGGGCGGGCTTCACGCCCAAGGTCGCCGCGAAGTCATCCACCGAGCCGTACAAGTCCGGGAACTGAGTCCGGGACAATCGCACGGCCGTCCCGCGGATCGATGCCCGCTGCACCTGGCGGACGACCAGGATCGCCGGAGCCACCAGGATTATCGCCCCCGCGACCGCACGCCACGCTGTCTCCCAGTTCGTGCCGCGCAACGCGGGAGGAATCAGGGCTACCGAGGTTAGGAAGTCGATGAGAACGCCCAGGATCGCGAAGTTCAGAACCACCATCAAAATGAACGTCGGGTTCTCTGCCGGATGGCGCAACGGAAGCTTCCGCGCAACTCGATCAGCCATGGCATTTCCCTTCCTCGTTCGGTCCTTTCGCTTGCTGATTCTGCCTCCGACGCGCCGGGAGCTCTTCACCCTCTTGTGGGTGACTCGTGGCGATCTGGGGCTGCGTGGCCCGTCTCAGGCCCGGAACGAAGCAAGGCTGCCTACTTAGGGACAGGGACCATCGACCCGTTCACTGTCGTGGGGCAATGCGGGCAGGTGCGGAATCGCAGATTTCGTTGCTTACTGGCGCTGGGTCGATGATCGCGCCGGTCTCGTCCATGACGACCGCGCCGGCTGCGGCCAGGGCGGCTTTGGATGACAGGTAGTGGTGGCCGCACAGCAGGAGGTCAACAGGGTGCCGGCGCGCCGATGCGGGCGGGATCAGCACCACGACGACGGACCTGGCCGGGCAGCAGCAGCTTCGTTCGGCAAGACGAGGCGGCCCGAACCAGCCGGCCTGGCGGTCGGTCGCCTTTCCGGCAGCCGCGGTCCTACGCCACGGGAACCTCATTGTTATTCACCGCCCTTGCGCCTCCCGCATCCGCGGCATCGGGCAGCTCACGTTGCTTACCGCGACCGGACCGGGAGGGCCTGCGGGCCGACGGCAGCCGGTCCATCAGGCCGGCCACCGCCTGCCCGGTGCCCTCACCGATCAGTGCGCCGGCCACGGCGTCGCTCGGGTAATGCACTCCGGTGTGCACCCGGGAGTAGGCCACCGCCGCCGCCGGGAACCGCAGCGCCAGTCCGAGCCAGGGCTGGTCCCGGCCGATGGCCGCGGCGAAGGCGAACCCCGCTGCCGCGTGGCCGGACGGGAACGACGTGGAGCCCGGCATCGGCACCCTGCGCCGTACCGGGACCCGGGTGCCGGCCCGGTCCGGCCGCTGGCGGGACCAGGCCGACTTCACCGCCAGGTTCACCAGCGCGGACGTGACGCCGATGGCCGCTGTTCCCCGCACCGCGGCACGCCGGCCCGCCGGGCCCCCCGTCACGCGGAGCCCGGTAGCGATGGCCAGCCAGAGGCGGGAGTTATTAGCGGCGTTGGAGAGCCGGCGCAGCGGCTCGTCGAGTGACGGGGTGGGTGGCCGCCACCGCGGCGTAGATCGCCCGGTCCACGGCGCTCAGCTCACGCAGCCCGCTGGCGGGCCGCGGGCGGACCGGCCCGCCTCGTCGCGCGAGCTGGTCAGCGAGC
>Ga0307478_10002684_pt1 | contig 13740 bp, 17 predicted proteins | sample atmos_gasesECM4C_2_FD_203713 | JGI IMG/M metagenome (GOLD analysis project Ga0307478, IMG submission 203713) | Hardwood forest soil microbial communities from Morgan-Monroe State Forest, Indiana, United States - atmos_gasesECM4C_05 | ecosystem: Environmental > Terrestrial > Soil > Temperate...
GCAGCTTGCCCAAAATCGCTTGATCTTCTGCCGCAGCATTGGTCAACGATTCGAAATGCTTCCGCGGACAAATCAGGATATGCGTGGGCGCCTGCGGGCTGATATCTTCAAACGCAAACAAATCCGCATCTTCATAAACAATCTTCGATGGAATTTGTTTCGCGCCGATCTTGCAGAACAGGCAGTTGGTATTCATCGGATTCCTCCGGCGGAAGCACCTTCATCCAGTCTGGTCACGAACGGCAGGAAACCCTCACGGTCATGGAGGTGATCGCTCAACTGGTGTGCCGCGTCTTCTCCCGAAATTTTTCCGACCCGGACCCGATACAAGACTCCGTCGGGCGAATCATACTGTTGGATAAAAATGGGCACGTACGCACCGCTGAGCCTCTCGCGAAGTCGCTCGGCGTTGCCGCGATCCCGGAACGCGCCCACTTGCACCGTAAAAAATCCCACTGTGGGATCGACATTCCCGAGAACTTCAACGCGTACGGGCGCCACCCCTGGTCCGATCAATTCAATTTCGCGCGCCGCTGCGAGCGACAAATCAATGATGCGGTTGTCGACGAACGGGCCGCGATCGGTGATTCGAACGACCGTGGATTTGCCGTTGTTCTGGTTGGTCACCCGGACCATCGTTTCGAACGGCAGCGTCCGATGCGCCGCGGTCAATTTGTACATGTCGTAGACCTCGCCGTTCGAAGCGCGCCGTCCATGAAAAGGCTCGCCATACCACGAAGCGTTGCCTTCTTCCGTATAGCCGGAAGGAGCCGGGGTGGGAGCGGGCTTGTTCCGCTTCGGCATCGGCGAAACCGGAGCTGGCCCGGGGGACGGTTCGGGAATATCCCTTGAGCGCCTTGCAGCCTCGGCAGCATCCGCAGGCGTCTCCGAAGGTTGGCTCGGAGGAGGCTGGCGCCGGTTCGCGATTGGCTGGCGCGCGCCGCAACCGGAAAAAATCATACACAGGACGCAGAGCGCAGACAGAAGAGAGTGCGAATCTACGCGAGAGAGCGACAATCGCTTGTGCCCGTCGTTTGGAAACGCAAAACCGAAAGTTTGTGAATCCGCGCCAGCGGAGAACGGTTCCAATGAGATCTTCAAAGAGCTGCCCGTCTCATAACGCCCACTTCATGACGATGAGGGAGTCTGCGTATGTTGCGGATTCTGGGCGTTCCGCGCCTGGCGCGCGGCGTTCCGCGCCTCGATCCATCCTGCCGCTTCGCTGAGCTTCTCCGAAACTTCGCGCAAAAATTGCGCGGCGCGCTTTTCCGTTTCCGGCGCGGCATCTTCTTTCACAAAGCTCTTCACCCGCCTCAGTTCTTCGTCAACGCGCTTCCCGAACTCTTCGAAATTGTTGATGCTCTTAAGCCGCGCGACTTCCTCATCGATGCGTTTGCCGAACTCTTCGAATCGGTCCATGGTATCCCCTTGTCCATTCCTCGGGTGCCGGAAGCCCGCAATCTCTTTCGGGTATTATAGGAACGCCTTTCGCAAGCTGCAAGGAGGAGAATTGGCGCTTCCCTATAAATGGCAGTGGCGCGTGGATCAATGGAAAAACGCGACGCGCGGATTTTTTGGCGGCGGCGAACAGCAACCCCGGCCGAAAATTTGCCCCGCCTGCGGCACGCTCGTCGGCATCAGCGCCACGCGCTGCCACCAGTGTGGGGCCAGCCTGCGATTTTCTCTCGCGGCCCTCAGCAAAAAACTTTCCGGCCTTTTCGGTGAGCATGAAGCTCCGGTGACGACCGTTCTGCTGATCGCCAACATTTTGATGTTTGGCGTGAGCTGGGTGATGACCATGCAAGCAGGCCAGGCCGGCGGCCTGCGCACTCTCTGGGGTATGAGCGGCGAAGCGTCCTATCAATTGGGGGCGAGCCTTCCGATCTTCTTCTTTCTCCAGGACCATCAATGGTGGCGGCTGGTTACGGCGATGTTTCTGCACGGCGGTTTGATTCACATCGGCTTCAATATGATGAACCTGATGCAATTTGGTCCCGCGTTGGAAGAGCTTTATGGCTCCTCACGCTACCTCTTTTTGTACGTGGTCACCGGAGCGCTCGGATTTGTGGCCAGTGCGTTGACGGGACACTTTTCCATCGGCGCCAGCGGCGCCTTGTTAGGGCTGATCGGCGCGATGCTGGCGGTTACCACAAAACGCGGCGGCTCGTTTATGCGCGATTTGCGGTCCCGGCTGATTACTTCGGTGGTGATCCTGTTCATGATCGGTTTTTGGGGCGGTCTTGGCATCGACAATTCGGCCCATATCGGTGGTTTCGCCGTCGGATTTGTAATCGGCAAGATTTTTGACGACCGCCAGCCGATGAACGCTGCCGAGCAAAAGCGGGCGCAAGCACTCGGTTGGCTCGCGGGAATGGTGATTGTCGCGTGCTTTGTCCTGATGATTTTTCATTTTCATGACCCGTTGCCCGGCCCTGGTTAGCCGCAACGGTTTGATTTGTCTCACCAAGCCAGCAAGTGTCTGGCCCTCATGTCCTAAGGAACGGGGTGAGACGTGTTGAGGCGCCGGGCGGTGGTGAAGGAATAGTGCAAGCCAGAGCCGACGCACAGCGCGGTAACGGCGTAGACGAGAATTCGCGTGAGGATGGCAACTCGGGGATTCGGATAAGCCGCGCCAAGAACCACGAAGAAGACCAGAACAATTTGAAAGGCGGTTGTGAGTTTCCCCCAGAGTGTAGGTGGAAACGGGCGATAGCCGGCGCTGAGAATGATGACGACAGCGACGATCAGAATCAGCACGTCACGGCTGAGAACAAGAATCGTGAGCCACCATGCAAGCTGCTTTTTGAAAGCTAGAATGAGAAACGAGGAAGAGAGCAAGAGTTTGTCCGCAATGGGATCGAGATACGCCCCGAGTGAAGACCGCTGATTGAATTTCCGCGCGATCAATCCATCAATGCCATCGGAGAGTCCGGCGACGACGAGCACGAGCAAGGCCCACCGGTAACGTTCATAGGCAATCAGAATCAGAAAGAACGGCAGAAAGCCGAGCCGGAGAAACGTGATTTGATTGGGTACCGTCCAGATGCGGCCTTTCATTTCTCTTGAGAATATCCCAGTTCAGCAGATTTTTTCAGGCAAATCGGCGGCGGCCCATTTCGCGTGATGCAGGTCATCCTCAATTCAGATTAGATTTCTTTGGAACAGTCGCTATTTCTCATACCCCGTCAGGCGAACTGCGCGAGGTACTGGGCGAGCGAGCGGCCGATCTTCCTGGCGAAGAGCTCGTCCATGGACGGGATCGCCCCGGATGGCTCGTCGAGAGAGATGCGCTCGACGCGGTTCATGGGAAAGAAAACCGTAGGCAAGCCCATGCGCTCCCCGTCCGGCTCGTTGAGCTGGCGGATGAAGTGGTCAAAGGAATTGAGATCGATGCCGCGCATGGTGATTCCCGCGGGATGAATGGCCAGCAGTTCGCCCCAGACTTTTTCCTTGGGGGTGTGCAAGCTCACGACGACAATCGAGTGCGGATCCATGGGCTGTGTATTGTGTGTCTCTCTTCAGCTTACCGCAAGCCGCTGGCGCATTGTTTCCCGAGTATGGAAACAGTGACGGGTGACTGCTAACCTGCTGAGGCATTGAAAGCGACGATGGCGAGCAGATATGAATTGCAAAATCTGATCGCGTGGTAAGGTGCCGGCTACTTTTTGGCAGCTTCGTAAGCACGGCCAAGCCAGCCGAGGGCGCCCTGCGTGGCCGAGGCATCGTCCAGGTCAAAGAAAAACCATCCCGCACCGGACATGCCCGAAACCGGGTCGACTTGGGGATCCTTCTTGACGGACTCCAGAATGGATGGGGAGATCGAAGCGAATTTGATCATGATGGATCTTGGCGATTTCATGGCGCGGGAACGGGGAAGGGCGGCAAAGATTTTTCCATTTCGATAAACACCTTGGTACCCGAACATAGGTCTCTTTGATACGCCGGGCCAGTCCGAGACTTCTGTTTCGAGCATGGCCGAAAGTTCCTTCATCTCGTCGTCGACGGGGAAAAACTTCGGCATCTTCGAGCGCTTGGATTTTGTCTTGGCACCTTTTTTCTTAGGCTTCATGTGGCACGCCTTCGCTTTCTACGCTTGAATCCTACACCGACATGGATTGGGGGCCGCCGGGAGGAACAAGGAGTTTGGGCTCGGTGAGGGACTGGACCTGTTCGAGAGTGGCGTCGGGAGCGATTTCGCGGAGGAGGAGGCCGTTGGGCGTAACGTCAATCACGGCGAGCTCCGTCACGATGTGATCGATGACTTCGACGCCGGTGAGCGGGAGCGTACACTTTTTCAAGATTTTAGGTTTGTTGTCTCGCGTGGCGTGCTCCATGGCGATGAAGACGCGCTTGGCTCCGGCCACGAGATCCATGGCGCCGCCCATGCCTTTGAGCATTTTGCCAGGGATGGCCCAATTGGCGAGTGTTCCCTTCTCGTCCACCTGCAGCGCGCCGAGAACGGTGAGATCGACATGGCCGCCGCGAATCATAGCGAAAGAATCGGCGGAAGAAAAATAAGCAGTGCCAGGGAGTTCCGTGACAGTTTCTTTTCCGGCATTAATGAGATCGGGATCGACTTCGGATTCGAGCGGATAAGGGCCGACGCCGAGCATGCCGTTTTCGGATTGGAGGATGACGTCCATTCCCTTCGGAACATAGTTGGCGACGAGCGTGGGCATGCCGATGCCGAGATTGACGTAGTAGCCATCGCGCAGCTCAAGAGCGATGCGTCGCGCAATGCGTTCGCGTTTTTGGTCTTCGGTAAGGGGCATAGTTGAATCCTCGATAGTAGAGGCACAGCATTGCTGGGCCCCTACTAAACCAAGATGGCGACATAAGTCGCGGCTACAAAATCTAAGCCGACAAGGATGCCAGCACTACAACTTTCGGGTGGTGCGGCGCTCGATGCGTTTTTCGTACTTCGAGCCTTGGAAAATGGCGTCGACGAAAATGCCAGGCGTGTGAATCTGATTCGGATCGAGCTGGCCAAGCTCGACGAGTTCTTCGACTTCGGCGATAACGTAGTCCGCCGCGGTGGCCATCATGGGATTGAAGTTGCGCGCGGCTTTGCGATAGATGAGATTGCCCCAGCGGTCGCCCTTCCAGGCTTTGATGAAAGCGAAATTGCCGCGGATGCCGCGTTCCATAACGTACATGCGGCCGTCGAAATCGCGGGTTTCTTTTCCTTCGGCGACCATCGTGCCGTAACCCGTGGGCGTGTAAAACGCGGGAATCCCGGCGCCTCCGGCGCGCAGACGCTCGCTCAGCGTGCCCTGCGGATTCAGTTCGACTTGCAATTCCCCGCTCAGGACAAGCTGCTCGAAGAGTTTGTTCTCGCCAACGTAGGTGGAAATCATTTTCTTGACCTGGCGCTGCTGGAGCAGCAGGCCGATGCCAAAATCATCGACGCCCGCATTGTTGCTCACGATCGTGAGGTCCTTCGTGCCTTTGCGCCGGACGGCAGCGATCAGATTTTCCGGAATACCACAGAGCCCGAAGCCGCCCATGAGGATGGTGGCACCGTCATTCAATTTCGCGATGGCGGCGTCAGCGGAGGCGATGCGTTTGTCCATAGATAGTTGCCAGTTATCCGTTGTTAGTCTTTAGTTTTAGAAGGGAAAAAGCAAGACACTCGTTTTGTGCGACGCGGTTTCGGGATTGGGGTCCAGGCCGGAGCGGTGACGACCAAGATGGCCCCGATCGAACTCTGTGCTTGGGGTTGGATGAGCTAACCCTGGCGGTCGCGAAATTCTTCGTGCCAGGCCATCTGGATGGCTTCGAGCTTGGCTTCGTTGGAGGCGGCGGGGTCGCCAGAAAAGCCGGGCAGTTCGGTGATCCACTTGTGCATGTCTGTGAAGCGGACGGTAAGGGGGTCGGTTTCCGGGAATTTGTCGGTGAGGGCGATGGCGATGTCTTCGAAATTGTCCCAACCGAATGTCGGCGGCATGTCCACTCCAGAAAGAGATTTAACACGGAGAGAGCACAGAGAAAGATGGCGGGATAAACCCGCCACTAGAATAAGTTAGTTAGTGGTCGAGTTCCTTGGCGTAGTTTTTGTTCCACTCGGGAATTTCCACAACGATGTCGGTGGTGCCGTCGGGCACGGTCTGGCAGCCGAGGCGCGACTTCGGCGTGATGCCGGGGGCTTCGTCGAGCTCGTCGAGTTCGGCGTCGGTAGCTTCGTTGCATGACTCAAGGCCTTCCCGCACGATGACGTGGCACGTCGAGCAGGCGCAGACGCCGCCGCAGGCGTGGTCGAGGCCGGCTTTGATGCCCTCGGAAATGTCAAGGATGCTGCCCGGCAGGCCGTTGTGGCCATACGGGATTTTTTCCGGGTCGACCTCGATGGTTTTGCCGCTGGGAAGAAATGTAACTTTATATTTCTTCGTGGCGGGTACGTATTTGACTTCTTCGATGTATGGATTGCTGCCGCCCATGGTTTATCCCCCAGAACTAGAGACGTTCGGATGAACGTCCAACAACCAACAATCTTGCGAGCTGGCGCGCAGCATGCTGCGCCTCCCCAAGAAAGAAAACTCAAACTTCGGCGAGCTTGCGGCCTTCGAGGGCCGTCGAAACCGCGGAATTCATCAAGAGCTCCGCCAGGTGCTCGGTCGCGTGATTCAACTCGTCGATGCGCTTGCGCATCACCTTGTAATCGTTGCGCGCGGCGGCTTCTTTCAACGCGGCAACGCTGGCGTCGATGGCTGCGCGTTCGTCGATGGACAAGCCTGCCGATTGCGGATTCGCCAGTGCTTTCGCGGTGGCGGTCAGGATCGATTCGGATTCCGTGCGCGCTTCGATGACCTGGCGCTCGGCGAAATCCTGCTCGGCATATTCGATGGATTCCTCGAGCATGCGCTCAATTTCGGAATCGTTGATGCCGTAGCTGGGCTGCACTTCGAGGGAGTGCTGCTCGCCGGTACGAAGATCCTTTGCGCCAACCTGCAGGATGCCGTTGGCGTCAATCAGGAATTTCACCTCGATGCGCGGCAGGCCGGCCGGAGCAGGCGGGACCTTCAAAGTGAAGCGCGCGAGCGAGCGGCAATCCTTGGCGAGTTCGCGTTCGCCCTGCAAGACGTGAATGTCGATGCCGGTCTGATTGTCGACGCCGGTGGTGTATAGCTCCTGAGCGCTGGCGGGGATCGTGGAATTGCGCGGAATGATTTTGGCGACGGCGCCGCCGTAGGTCTCGATGCCAAGAGAGAGCGGCGTGACGTCAAGGAGAAGCATGTTTTTTACCCCGCGATCGAGAATGCTGGCCTGGACGGCGGCGCCGAGCGCGACAACCTCGTCGGGATTCAGATCCGTGTGCGGCTTGCGGTCAAAATATTCCTGCACAGTGCGGCGGATGAGCGGCGTGCGGGTGGCGCCGCCAACCAGGACGACTTCTTCGATGTCGGCGGGCTTGAGCTGCGCGTCGGCCAGCGCCTGCTTCACGGGGCCCCTCGTGCGGTCGACGACGGGGCGAATGAGTGCTTCGAGTTCACCACGCGTAAATTCATGAGTGAAAATTGTACCGTTGGGGAGTGTGAACCGGAGCGTGGCAGCGGCGGATTCGGATAGTTGGTGCTTCACGTCGATCAGCGCTTTACGCAGTTCCTGGGCGAGTTCGCCATGGGGAGAAAAATCGACCTGGTCGTGCTGAAGAATCTGCTGGTGCACGAAAGCTTGGAGCAGATTGTCGATGTCGTCGCCGCCGAGGTGGGTGTCACCATTGGTGGAGAGCACTTGATAGATGTCGCCTTCGCTCGTGGAGATGAGTTTCAGAATTGAGATGTCGAAGGTGCCGCCGCCGAGATCGTAGACGGCAACTCTGCCGCGCTGTTTTTCGTGGAGTCCATAGGCAAGTGCGGCAGCGGTCGGTTCGTTGACCAGGCGCAAAACTTCGAGGCCGGCGATTTTGCCGGCATCTTTGGTGGCTTGGCGCTGGGCGTCGTTGAAATAGGCCGGTACGGTGATGACGGCGCGTTCGACGGTTTCGCCGAAATGAGCTTCGGCCCAGTTTTTCAGCTCGCGAAGTATGAACGCGGAGATTTCTGGCGGGGTGAAAACTTTTTCGCCGAGCAGGACGCGGATGACGTTTTTGCTCGCCGGGTCGACGCGGAACGGGAACAATTTCAGCTCATCCCGAACGTCACCGGGGCCGCGGCCCATCAAGCGCTTCACCGAGTAAATGCTGCGTTCCGGTTGCGTCAGCAAGCGGCGGCGGGCGGGTTCACCGACAATGATGCCGCCGTCGGGATCGAGGCTCACGACCGAAGGGCAAAGCGTGCTGCCATGGGGACCCACGATACATCTCGGCTGGTCCGTCTGCGGATCTGCATAGGCGACGAGGCTGTTGGTGGTGCCGAGGTCGATGCCGACGATTTTTCCCATGTTCGATGCTCACAAAGCCTCAGGCCTGAAGGCCTGAGCTAGAAAAGCTCCTTTTGGACGTTGGTGACCAAATTCCGGATGTAAGAGCGGCGGTTGAGCAACTCGTTGAGCCGCGCCTTGATTTTTTTTCGCGTGGCGGCGTCGCTTGTGAGAGCGCCGTCCCATTCGCGGGCCGCCTCTTGGAGCTGTGCGTCCACCTCGCCGAGTCTCGCCTGAAAATTTTTCTCCGCCGCTTCCAGGCGCGATCTCAGCGCGCTGAGATCCTCGCCGGACGTTTTTGCTTCGCGCAACTCATCGAGCGACTCGTTCAGCTCGAACACTTCCTCGAGCAGCTCCGGCGGCGCCTGTTGCTTGTGCTCGCCTTCCTTGCGCGCGCCTTCAATGCCTAGCAGATACTCGACGCGACCGACTGGATCGCGCAGCGTACGATAGGCGTCGTTCAGTTCGGAGCTGCGCTTAAGGGAAAGCTCGCGCTCGGTCTCCGTGGCGTTGACAAAATTGTCGGGATGCAGCTTCCAACTGAGCTGCAGAAATTTCTGCTCCAGCCCATTCATCTCGATCCACAGCTTGCGCGGCATCTCGAAAAGCGCGAAGTAATCCACCGCCTGCGGGAGCTCGAGGAGTTTGCCGCAACTGGAGCAAAAATGCGTGCCGAGCGTGCGCTCGTGACAGTTCCAGCAGACCAGAGGCGGATTCGTCGTCGATTGCGTGGGTGTGCTCATCAGATCTTGTTCTTCAAGAACTCTTCTCGCCAACCGCGAGCGCCAAAGTAATCACTCGCAAATATGCCCAACTCCCGCGTGTACCTGAAAGTCGCTCTTGAGAGTTCAAAGGCCAAGTCAAAAGAATATCGAGCACTGGATCGCTCCTCAGGCACAAAAAAAAGTGGCTGGCGGGTGCGGCTGCCAACCACTTGTCAGACTCGCCCGAATGCTTCCCCCGCTGGACCCGAATCATGGGCGAAGAGCACAGGCTGAAGTCTGTGCTACTAGGCCGTGAAAGAGCTGCCGCAGCCGCAGTTCCGCGCCGCGTTGGGATTCTGGAAAACAAATCCCTGGCGCATGAGCGTTTCTTCGTACTCGAGCGTCGTGCCGTTCAGGTACAGGAAACTTTTCGGATCAACGAAGAGACGCGCGCCGTGCTCCTCGAAAATTTTGTCGCGGTCGCGTGCCTGTGTGTCCAGCCGCATGGCATAGGACAGACCGGAGCAGCCGCCTCCCTGCACGCCGACGCGCAGCCCGCCCACATCCGGAGACACACCTTCCTTTTCGAGCAACTCGCGGATTTTCTGCGCGGCGCGCTCGGTCAGGTGGATCTTTGCGATGCTCGGACTTACAACTTCAGTGGCCATGCTGAGTCGTCCCTACGGCAAGCCAGCGATTAGTGCGAGGCCTTTTCGTGCACCGGCACTTCGATGCCGTTCTTCTTCTTCCAGTCGCCGATAGCGGCCTTGATGGCGTCCTCGGCGAGCACGGAACAGTGAATTTTGACCGGCGGAAGCGAGAGCTCGCGCACGATGTCCGTGTTCTTGATCGAGAGCGCCTCATCGACCGTCTTGCCCTTCACCCATTCGGTGGCGAGCGAGGAGCTGGCGATGGCCGAGCCGCAGCCGAAGGTCTTGAACTTGGCTTCTTCAATGACCTGGGTCTCCGGATTGATCTTCATCTGCAGCTTCATGACGTCGCCGCACTCCGGCGCGCCGACGAGGCCGGTGCCGACGTTGGGATCGGCTTTCGGAAGGCTGCCGACGTTGCGGGGATTGTTGTAATGATCCACTACTTTGTCGCTGTAAGCCATTAGCCGTTGCTCCTTGCCAGATTCACGAGATTTGCGAAACCCGCGCTCTTGACAGCCTTATCCGAGAGCGAAACGTTCGGCACGGATGCCGAACGGCCCGCGGTGAGCTGACGAAGAGCGTCCTTGATGAACTCCGTACCGAGACCGAGCATCTTCAAAAACGCGCGCACCTGCTGAAGCTCATGGAAAGAGCGCTCGCCGGCAGCCGGGGCGTCTTCTCCTTCCCCTCCGTAGGGCACGAACGTCACGCGAAAAGCCGCGCCGGTGCCCCCAATCGAGCGATGAATGCGAATTGTTCCTTCGTTTGCCATGTTATTTCTTCTGTTCCTTTAGGCGGTTTGCCATTTCATTTTCGAGATGTCGATTCCCTCTTTGGCCATTTCATAGAGTGGGGAGAGCTCGCGCAGCTTGGTGACGACCTGGACCATCTTATCGATGACGTAGTCGACTTCCTCCTGCGTATTGAAACGGCCGAGGCCGAATCGGATCGAGGTGTGGGCGAGATCTTCGCCGACACCTAAAGCTTTGAGTACGTAGCTGGGCTCGAGGGTTGCCGAGGTGCAGGCCGAGCCGCTCGAAACCGCAATGTCGTTGATGCCCATCAGGAGCGATTCGCCTTCGACGTAAGCGAAGCTCATGTTCAGGTTGTTGGGCAGGCGGTGCTCCATCGAACCATTGATGAAGACTTCGTCCAGCTTCGCTTCCAGGCCCTTGCGAAGACGCTCGCGGAGCGCAAGCAGGCGCGCACCCTCTTCCGGCATCTCCTTTTGGGCGATCTCGCAGGCCTTGCCGAGGCCCACGATGCCGGGCACGTTTAGCGTCCCGGAGCGCATGCCGCGCTCGTGGCCGCCGCCATCGATGATGGCGGAAAGCTGAACGCGGGGATTGCGGCGGCGCACGTACAAGGCGCCAACGCCCTTGGGCCCGTAAATCTTGTGTCCGCTGATGGCCAGCAGGTCGATGTTATCCTTCTGGACGTCGACCGGAATTTTGCCGACGGCCTGCACGCCGTCCACCGCGAAGAAAATCCCGTGTTCCTTGGCAATCTTGCCGATTTCCGCGATGGGGTTGATGACGCCAATTTCGTTGTTGGCGTACATGATGGTGATCAGGATCGTCTTCGGCGTAATCGCGGCTTTTAGATCGTCCAAGCTGACCCTGCCGTCGCGCTGCACCGGCAGGTAGGTGACCTCGAAACCGTGCTTCTCGAGGTTCTTGCAGGTATCGAGAACGGCTTTGTGCTCGATGGCCTGGGTGATGATGTGGTTGCCCTTCTCGCGAAACATTTCCGCAATGCCCTTGATCATCAGGTTGTCGGATTCGGTGGCGCCGCTGGTAAAGATGATTTCCTTGGGCGTGGCATTGATCAGCGAAGCGATCTGCTGGCGCGAGGTTTCCACGGCTTCCTCGCCAGCCCAGCCGAAGGAATGGTTGCGGCTCGCGGCGTTGCCGAACTTTTCGGTGAAATACGGCAGCATTGTCTCGACAACACGCGGATCAACCGGCGTGGTCGCGTGATTATCCATGTAAATCGGCAGCTTTACGGCCATAACCCTTAATCTCCTAAGTCCGCAATGCGACGAGCGCTGGTTCCTGAGGTTCCTCGCTCATCTGCGAAATCGTTACCGTGCTCAGCACGGTCAAAATACTTTCATTCACGCGGCGCAACGGCTCTTTGACCGAGCACCTCTCCGTGGCGTCGCAATTCCCGTGGCTGGTCACGCAAGAAGTGATAAGTACGGGACCATCGATGGCCGAAATCACATCCAGAGCGCTAATCTGCGACGGCTCCTTGGCCAGTTGGTAGCCCCCACTCGAACCGTGCCTAGCCACAACGAGCGACCGATGGGCGAGCTTCTGAAGCACCTTGGCCATCAGTGTCGCCGAGATTCCGTACTCCCCGGCAATTTCGCTGGCGCTGCAAGCATGCTGTTGGCGGTGCAGCGCCAAATGCTTCACGGCAATCAAACCGTAGTCCGCTTTTTTCGAAAGCTTGAACATCGTTCCCCGGGGCTTCCTCGACCCCAGAATATGCGACTGAATCAGTCGCACATGAAGTATATCCCCAGAAAGACTCCCAAGTCAACCCGAGTGTCTCCTAGACCTCAGTCTAAACCCTGTATTTCCTTCAGGATATAGTAAGACTGAATCAGTCTTATTTTGAAAGTGATTTTCGGCGGACGGCAATTCCGTACAGCGAATGGCAGGATTCTGCACCCCGCTGGTAATTCAGAAAAATGGGTGGCGCGCCATGATAGCCTGTCCCTTTGATGGTGGTGGGGATGGCCAGTGAAACACCTCGAACAATCGAGCACGCGTTCCGTTGTGCCGTAGTTGCGGCTTTTCTACTTCTCGGTCTGCTTTCGCCGGTCGGGGCTCGATCAGCCAACCCCAAGCCGCCGCATTCATCCCAGAGGGGTGGAATCAGAACTCCGCAGAAAAAACGGGCAGTACAGAGCTTCGTTCTAGTCGGCGCCGGCGACATCGCCAGCTGCAAGGAACCGGAAGGCGCGAGGGCGACAGCCAAGCTCGTCGAAAAAATCCCGGGAACGGTTTTCGCGGCGGGCGACTTAGCTTACGAAAAAGGCAGCGCGGAAGAATTCAAGAACTGCTATGACCCAACCTGGGGGCGGTTCAAGGACCGCACGAAACCGGCTCTGGGAAACCATGAGTACGTCAACCCGACCGCGCAGCCTTATTTCGACTACTGGGGCGCGCAGGCCGGGCCGAGAGGGCAAGGCTACTACAGCTACGACCTTGGGGCTTGGCACATCTTGGTACTGAATACGAACTGCAACGCGAGGCGTGTCGGCGGCTGTGGTTCAGGCTCGCCGGAGGAGACTTGGTTGAAGTCGGACCTCGCGGCCCATCCTAAGGCGTGCATCCTCGCTTACGGCCATCATGCGCTCTTCAGCAGCGGTGTTTTCAAGTGGCACGCAGTCCATCCCGAGCTGAAGGAGTTGTGGGCGGACCTGTACGCAGCCCACGCCGACCTGGTTCTCGCGGGACACGAACATTCCTATGAACGTTTCGCGCCACAGGACCCTGAGGGCCAGGCCGATCGAGAACACGGCATTCGTGAGATTGTCGTGGGCACGGGCGGGAGGAGCCACGGCTTGCTCGGCTTCGCGACACCGAACAGCGAAGTGCGCGATTGGCAGACCTATGGCGTCTTGAAGCTGACTCTTTCACCGGGAAAGTACATGTGGGAGTTCATCCCCGAAGAAGGCAAGGACTTTCGCGATTCCGGTAGCGGAACCTGCCACAATCAGTAGTCCACCGTATTGGCGCTATCGAACTGGCAATGTCAGTTCCGAACGGCGCAAGCCCCTCCCGACGCGGCCGCTTCAATTAATTTCTGCACGGCGGGAGTGGGAATGAGCAAAAGCTGAGCCTTTGGCTTCTTCGCGCCATCGATGCTCGCCAGTTGTTGCGTCTTCCACGAATCCGGCGCTGGTTGCCCTTTGGCGATGGCGTCGAGAGCAGCGAGTCCGGCCAATCCCAGCGCTGAGAGATCCTGCGAACGGCCAGCGACTTCCTGGACCAGGAAAGACCGCTGCGCCA
>Ga0307478_10002686_pt1 | contig 13732 bp, 10 predicted proteins | sample atmos_gasesECM4C_2_FD_203713 | JGI IMG/M metagenome (GOLD analysis project Ga0307478, IMG submission 203713) | Hardwood forest soil microbial communities from Morgan-Monroe State Forest, Indiana, United States - atmos_gasesECM4C_05 | ecosystem: Environmental > Terrestrial > Soil > Temperate...
GTGAGATCGAAGGCGGTCTGCGAGACCAATATCGCCAAAAGAACAAACACCGCAACCGCCAGCGAGATGATATAAGCCTTGCGGTTCGGTGAGGAAGAACGAGTTGGAACGGTTTGACCCAAGATTTGCGCGGCCCGCTGTTGCCGCATGCTCACCAGGCGGCGAAAGGGCCCAACTAATTATAGATGCCGCGGCGGGGAAGAAGACTTTGAGGATGGCATTACGCAGTTGACTAGTGCGGGGGCCGGCCAGCCGAGAGTTCTTCTTGTATCGCACGATACGCCGGTTTGGGTTGATAGCTTCGATCGAATGGCAGCGCGCCTCCGCGAGTGCCGCGAGTGTGGGAGCCGATCCACGAGTATTTGTCACTGAATCCCCAGGTCTCGATCGCAGTGCAATCCTGGTTGGCCAAACAAGCACGCACGATGTCTCGATAAACTTTTGCCTGATTTTCCGTATCGGTAGGTTGCGGCTGCCCGTTGGAGTCGAGCGGCAGGGAAACGTCAAGTTCCGTGATGTGAACCTGCACTCCAAGCGCTGTAAGCCGGGAGATGTTCTGCGCGATGGCAGGAATATCCGCATCGAGCGCGGGAATGTGCATTTGCAAGCCTACGCCATCGATGGGCACTCGCCGGCGCTTGAAGTCTTTGATCATGGCGTAGATAGCGTCCGACTTTCGATTCAATCCTTCGCCCTCGGCTTCGTTGTAAAACAGCAATGCTGCCGGATCGGCCTTATGAGCCCAGCGAAAAACCTGCTCGATGTAGGCGGTTCCTTTTCCCGAGACTCCAATCCCTGGCTGGTTGTACCAGATCGAGTCTCGTATATTTCCATTCTCGTCCATTGCTTCGTTGATTACATCCCACGCGAAGACCTCGCCGGCGTAGTGCTTCATTACTCGAGTGATGTGTTCGCGCAGCTGTTTCCGGAGGCGCGCAGGAGTGAAAGAGCCCTGCGTCAGCCAGTCAGGGTTGTCGCGGCCCCAAACCAGGCAGTGGCCGCGAATTTTCATTTGATGGGCTTCGGCGAAGCGCACCACTTCATCGCCCTGGCGAAAGTCGAAGCTCACCGTATCCGGCCGGAGGGTGCGCCACTTCATGGCGTCTTCGGCTTCGATCATGTTGTACTCGCGAGCCAGGGTCGAGGCGTAGGCGCGCTCGGAAAGTTGTGCCGGACGCACGGCCGTGCCAATCAGCACATTCGCTTGATCCGCTGCCTGGCGCAGGGATTGAGCGCTACAAAGAAGAGAAGAAAGTGCCAACCCAAGAATTACAGCCCAACGATAGCGACATTTAACGAATACACGCATCGGGAATTGCCGAACGGTTCTTGGCGACGATGGCCACGGCCAAAAACCAAGATCTGTCTCCTGGGACTTAGGACCTTTCTTGTTTAAGCGCAGGCAGGAAATTCTGTAAAGGGCATCCGTCACATCGAGCCTGTGATTTTCTGCAGTAGGTCTTTCCGACTCCTACGATAAGGCCATGCATCTCGTTGTAAACCTGCGCGAGGGCGGTGCGCTTCGCTGTACTCATTTTCGAAGGAGGATGGGCAGTCCCGCGCAGACCACCTTCGAGTGGAGCCAGGCCGGCTTTACGCGATTCGGCAATTGCTTGTGCCACTGGAGCCAGTGACTGTTCAACCAACTCCCGAATCTCCTCGTACCCAGATTTCTCCGAAAGTATTTTCGTGACGAGTGAGGATTCTTCGCGTGTAAGCATCCACGACAAACACCGGATGATTGCCTGCGTAAAGCAAGATCGAATCGGCTGTCTCAAAACCAATCCCGTTGAGAGAAAGCAATTCTTCGCGAAGCTCTCCTGTCGGACGGGCAAACATTCTTACCAGGGAGCCCCGGTATCGCCGATCCAAAAACTCAACGAAAAGTTTTAGCCGCTTCGCCTTCTGGCGAAAATATCCAGCCGGATGGATTAGTCGTTCGATCTGGCCAAGTTGCGTCTCCCGAATCCCTGTTAGGCTTAGTGCTCGTGCAGCCCGAAGATTAGCGAGGGCCATTTCTACATTGGTCCACGCGGTATTTTGCGTTAAATAAGCGCCCACAATTACTTCGAAACGGGACTGCGCCGGCCACCAGTGCTGCGGTCCCCACGCACGATAAAGGGCGCCATAATAGGCTCTAATCTCCTTATTTTTCGAGTCCGCGGGCAAGTTCGGCAATTCCTCTCCTCAGTTTACGCTGGACCGGGATGCCTGCCCGATCGATTCCGCACAGGCTGGTCCACGCTTACCGAAGTGCATGTACTCCGGCCAACGATCTGAGAAGCTCTCAGCGAAAATGCTCAATTGGCGTGGGTTTCCATCAGGAGTCTGCGTGGCCGCTGACTTTGCGCGCCAAGTGCAAGTACTACGGTAACTGGTACGGTAATCGACTTACCCTGACAATTTATGTCAACGCAAGCACGCTGCTTTTCTCCCACAGCAGGAAGCAGCGGTTTGCGTTAATGCCGGCGAGTCGGCGCGGCATCGTTCCACTACGTGGATAGGAGATCGACGTATGTCTCAACGGCTGGGTGACCTTCTCGTTAAAGAGAAGATCATTACCCCGGAGCAGTTGGAACAAGCGACCAAGGCGCAGAAGGAGCAGAATTGCCGCTTGGGGTCTGCCCTGGTGAAGCTCGGCTTCCTCACGGACGAGGACGTTACAAATTTTCTTTCCCGCCAATACGGCGTTCCCGCGATCAATCTTTCCTACTTTGAAATTGACCCGGCTGTCGTAAAGCTGATTCCGTTCGAAACCGCCAAGCGATACCAGATTCTTCCGCTGAGCCGCGTGGGTGCATCGCTGACCATCGCGATGGTCGATCCCACTAACGTCTTCGCCATGGACGATATCAAGTTCATGACCGGCTTCAACATTGAGCCGGTGGTGGCCTCGGAAAGCTCGATTCTAGCGGGCATCGACAAAGCCTATGGAACTGGCGGTAAGGAAGAAGACCTTGAAGCGGTAATGCAGTCGATGTCGGAGATGAGCGACGAAGACGTCGAACTTCAGTCGGAACAACAAGAAATAGGGTTGTCGGAACTGGAGAAAGCTGCCGACGAGGCCCCGGTCGTGAAGTTGGTGAACGTTGTGCTCGGTGACGCCGTGAAGCGCGGGGCCAGCGACATCCACATCGAGCCTTACGAAAAAGAATTCCGGGTCCGCTTCCGCATTGACGGCGTGCTGCAGTCGATCATGTCTCCGCCTATGAAGTTAAAGGACGCCATCACATCGCGTCTCAAAATCATGGCGAAGCTGGATATCAGCGAAAAGCGCCTCCCACAGGACGGCCGCATCATGCTGAAGATGAACATTGGGGGCCGCAAGAAACAGCTCGATTTTCGTGTCAGCACTCTACCCACTCTTTGGGGCGAAAAAATAGTGCTCCGGTTGCTCGATAAGGAAAATCTTCGCCTCGATATGACCAAGCTGGGATTCGAACCTGAATCCCTCGTCAAATTCGAGAAAGCGATTCTCAAACCCTACGGCATGGTGCTGGTCACCGGCCCGACGGGTTCAGGAAAAACCAACACGCTCTATTCGTCGATCTCACGCTTGAACCAACCCGATACCAACATCATGACCGCCGAGGATCCGGTCGAATTCCAGTTGGCTGGCGTCAACCAGGTGCAGATGAAAGAGCAGATCGGTCTGAACTTTGCGGCTGCTCTGCGTTCTTTCCTGCGTCAGGATCCCAACATCATCCTCGTCGGCGAAATCCGCGACTTCGAAACGGCGGAAATTGCCATTAAAGCCGCTCTTACCGGTCACCTTGTGCTTTCAACGCTGCATACTAACGGCGCCCCCGAAACGATTACGCGATTGATGAACATGGGTATTGAACCGTTCTTGGTTGCGACCTCGGTTCACCTGATTTGCGCGCAGCGACTGATTCGCCGGATTTGCAAAGACTGCTCTGAGCTGGTGGAAGTCCCGGTTCAAACATTGATTGAAGAAGGATTCACGCCCGAAGAGGCAAAAAACGCCAAGATTCATAAGGGCAAAGGCTGTGGAGTTTGCAACAACACTGGCTACAAAGGCCGCTGCGGTCTTTATGAGGTGATGGAAGTGGACGACGAAATCAGGGAACTGGTTCTGGTGGGCGCGTCGGCGGTCGAACTAAAAAAGAAAGCGATTGAGCGCGGCATGATTACGTTACGGCGCAGCGGTCTGATCAAGGTGGCGGCAGGCGTTACCACTTTGGAAGAAGTTGCCCGCGAAACCATTCACTAGATTTTTCAAGCTACACAGTACGACTTAAGAAAGGGATCTGGATTATGGGCCTGTCGTTGAGCGATTTGCTGAAAAGGATGCTGGAGATGAGTGGCAGCGATCTCCATATCACCACCAATTCGCCGCCGCAAATCCGCGTTCACGGGCACCTGGTGCCGCTGGACCTTCCGCAGATGACTCCGGCTGAGACCAAGCAGCTTGCGTACAGCGTGATGACGGACTCGCAGAAGCATCGCTTCGAAGAAAGCCTGGAGCTGGATTTTTCTTTCGGACTCAAAGGCCTCGCCCGCTTCCGCGCCAACGTATTCAACCAGCGCGGCGCAACCGCGGCTGTATTCCGTTTGATTCCTTTCGAGATTAAATCGTTCAACCAGTTGGGTCTGCCCGCAGTGGTCAGCAAGCTGTGCGACAAGCCCCGCGGTTTGGTGCTGGTGACAGGACCGACGGGCTCGGGCAAGTCGACTACGCTCGCCGCCATGATCGACAAAATCAACAGCGAACGGCACGATCACATCCTCACCATCGAGGACCCGATCGAGTTCGTCCACATGAATAAGAACTGCGTGGTGAACCAGCGCGAGTTGCACGCCGATACCAAGAGCTTCACCGACGCGCTCCGCGCCGCTCTCCGTGAAGACCCGGACGTTGTGCTGATCGGTGAAATGCGCGATCTTGAAACCATCGAATCAGCGTTGCGCATCGCCGAAACCGGCCATTTGACCTTCGGCACGCTGCATACCAATTCTGCAACTTCCACGATCAACCGAATTATCGATGTGTTCCCGGCGCACCAGCAACCACAAATTCGCGCTCAACTCTCGCTGGTGCTCGAAGGCATTATGTGCCAAAGCCTAGTGGCAACGCCCAGTGGGAAAGGCCGCGCGATGATCATGGAAATCCTGATCCCGAATCCCGCCGTCCGCAACCTGATTCGTGAGGACAAGATCCATCAGGTCTATTCGGCGATGCAGTCGGGACAGGACAAGTTCGGCATGCAGACGTTCAACCAGGCGTTGGCCACAGCATATTTCCAGAAACAGGTAACCCTGGAAGTGGCGCTGCAGCGCTCGAGCAATCCCGACGAACTACAGGAAATGATCAATCGCGGCGCGAGCCTGCTAAGCAGGCCAGCGGCCGGCAGTGCGGGACTGGCCAAGGGAGCGGCGCCCGCAAAGCGCTAATCGCATGAATTGGCATTGCGAAGGGCGGCGTCCAATGCCATCACAAATTCGAATAGGCCGACCGAGTTAAACAGCTCAGCGACTAGAGCAAGGAGAAACCAAACCATGCCAGTGTTCACGTTTTCCGGCAAGGATGCTTCGGGACAAAAAATTTCCGGCGAGCGCATGGCGCCTAATAAACAGGCGCTAAGCCAACAATTGAGGCGCGAGCGCATTACTCCGGGTGCGATCCGGGAGAAGGGCAAAGAGTTTGCGATGCCCACATTCGGATCTGGCAAGGTCAAGGTTAAGGACATTGCGATTTTCTTTCGGCAGTTCTCCGTCATGATTGACGCCGGACTGCCGCTGGTACAGTGCCTGGAAATTCTGGCGGCGAACCAGGAAAATCAAGCCTTTCAGAAAACGCTGACCGGGGTTCGAACCACCGTCGAGGGCGGCGCTACGCTCGCCAACGCCATGCGCCAGTATCCCAACGTCTTCGACGACCTCACCACCAACATGATCGAAGCGGGCGAAACCGGCGGTATTTTGGACGTGATTCTTCAGCGCTTGGCGACTTACGTTGAAAAGGCAGTCCGCCTCAAGTCTGCTGTGAAATCGGCCTTGATTTATCCCATCGCCGTAGTCAGCATCGCGGTGCTGATTGTAGGCGCGCTACTCAAATGGGTGGTGCCGATCTTCGCCAATCTTTTCGCTGGACTGGGCGTTGCTTTGCCTCTTCCCACCCGCATAGTGGTGGGCATGAGCGCCTTCATTGGTACTTTCTGGTGGGTCATCATCGTTGCCGTCGGAGGATCCATCTACGGTCTCAAGCAGGTTCGCAAGCATCCGCAAGGCCGTTACTACTTCGACAAAGTTCTCCTGCACATACCGGTGATTGGCTCTCTATTGCGGAAAATTGCGGTGGGACGTTTCACGCGAACGCTGGGCACCCTGATCACATCGGGCGTACCGATTCTGGAAGGTTTGGCGATTACCGCCCGGACCTCCGGCAACGCCGTGCTGGAAGAGGCGCTGATGAAGGTGCGAAAGGCGATTGAAGAAGGCCGCACCATCGTCGACCCTCTGAAGGAATGCGGGGTGTTTCCCAACATGGTCACGCAAATGATTGGCGTGGGTGAAGCGACCGGCGCGATGGACAGCATGCTGCAGAAGATCGCCGACTTCTATGAAGAAGAAGTCGACGCCGCTACGCGAGACATGCTGGCCATGCTGGAACCCGGCATTATTGCGCTGCTCGGCCTCACCGTCGGCGGTATCGTGATTGCGCTCTACATGCCGCTGTTCGCTATGATTGCCAAACTGTCTGGATAAGAAAATCCGGCTGGCAGGACTTGATAATTGCCTCCTGCCAGCCTTACGTCAATCCTGCCGATTGCGAGCAGGTTGAGAGTGAGCCGGCATAGTGCAGCAGCACGCCGGATGTTTTCAAATTCTTCGGGACTGAAATGCAATCGACCTTCGACGAGCGCAACTGGCTGGCCTGGCTGGTTAAAGTACGAATTCTGATCCTGACGTTTCTGCTCGGAATTCAATTGGCCGTGGTGCAATTGACGCCATCGCGTTTGCCGATGCGTCTTTTCCTCGGTACTATCCTGCTTTGGTATTCGCTCTCGCTGTTTTACGTTCTCCTGCTCTCTCTGTGGAATGAGCACCGTTTGCAGGCGTTGCTGCAAGTGCTCACCGACCTGGTGATGGTCAGTTTGGTGGTGCATGAAACCGGAGGCTGGGACAGCTCGTTAAATTTTCTCTACCCTCTGGTTATCATCGTGGCGGGAATTCTGCTGCCGCGGGTTTGGTCGCGTCTGGTAGCGGCACTGGCGTTCATCCTTTACGGCTCCGTACTTGAACTCAACTACTACGGATTCGTTCGCTCCTACTGCACAACTCATCCCGGATTGAAATCGCTGCAGGGAATCATTTTTGTAAATCTGTTTGCGTTCCTCACCGTCGCCTATCTTTCCAGTCTGCTGGTGACGAAGTTACGCCAGGCGGAAGTGCAGCTGGAAGATGCCAGCGGAGCGCTTGAGGATCTTCAGATCCTGCATGAGAACATCATTCAGTCCATCAGCAGCGGATTGATTACGACTGGCCTGGATGGCCGAATTACACTGGTCAATAACGCAGCCGAGAAGTTGTTGGAGCGGCCTCATAGCCACCTACTCGCAAGACCGGTCGCTGAACTTTTTCTCGACACGCTGCCCAACGGAGAATCGCGCACTCATGCTGAAGTTCGCTTCGATACGCCCGGAAGTTTCCGGAAAACGGTTCGCGTGCGAGTGACAGCTTTGAGCGTGCCGGATCGAGGCGCGTTGGGTCATGTGTACGCCATGGACGATCTCACCGAGATTCGCCGCCTGGAGCGCGAAGTCCGCATGCAGGACCGCCTGGCTGCGGTAGGACGTCTGGCGGCTGCCATCGCTCATGAGATTCGCAATCCCCTCACTTCCATCGCAGGATCGGTGAGCATGCTCTCCGGCATACCCAATATGACGGAGGAACACCACCATCTGCTGGATATCGTGACGCGCGAATCGCAGCGGCTGAACGGCATCATCACCGATTTTCTGGCCTACTCCCGCGGCAAGCAGTATCACTTCGACAAGTGCGATCTGCTGCGATTATTGGAGGACACGCTCACCCTGATCCGGCATCGCATGACTGCGGAGAATACCGGCATCACCGTCGAGAGCCACTTTACTGTTCCCCAAGCATGGGTGCTCGCCGACGGGGACAAAATCAAACAGGTGTTCTGGAACATTGCCGAGAATGCCATCCGCGCCATGCGCGAGGGAGGCGTTCTAAAAGTGAGTATCGAACCATCGGGAGACGAGTGGCAAATCAGTTTCGCTGATACCGGCATGGGCATGACTCCACAACAGACAGAGAAGATTTTTGAGCCCTTCCAATCCAGCTTTGAAGGCGGCACGGGCCTGGGATTGGCCGTGGTTTACCAGATCATGCAAGCCCACGAAGGCAGAGTTTGGGCGCGCTCAAAGCCCGGACAAGGAACGACTTTCGTCGCGAGGCTGCGCCGCTTCGATGCGGAGCACAAGCGCGGGGGGCCAGCTTCGCAGAAAGAAAATGCTACTACGTCAATGCAAGACACAATGACAGCGCAACTCGCGACCACTGCAGCGGAAGGGAGGCCGCGTGGCTAATATTCTGGTTTGCGACGATGAGCGCTCTATCTGCGAAATGCTCGACATCGCATTACGCCGCGACGGCCATCGTGTGGAGACCGTGCAATCTGGCCAGGCGGCGAAAAACAAAATCGATGGCGCGCTTTACGATCTGATCATCACCGATATCAAGATGCCGAATATCGATGGCATCGAAGTTTTGCGGCACGCCCATCGCGTCTCGCCTGACTCCCCGGTCATCCTCATCACCGCGGTCGATGACTACGAAGCCGCCGTGGAAGCAGTAAAGGCTGGAGGAGCATCGGATTACATTCGCAAGAGCCCAGGCCTGGTGGATGAAATCAAGCTCGCCACCAACCGGATGCTTGAGAAACTTTCGCTGAGCAAACAAAATTTTGCTCTGCGCCGCGACGCCGCCTCTCACAATTCGCTCGACAACATTATTGGCTCAAGTCCGGCGATGGAGAAGCTGAAGCAAACTCTTCGCACCGTAGCCTCCACCGCGAGCACAGTCCTGATTCACGGCGAAAGCGGTACAGGTAAGGAATTGGTCGCGCGCGCGGTTCACATTTGTTCCCCTCGTGCCAGTGAGCCCTTCGTCTCGGTGAACTGCGGAGCTTTTCCTGAGACTTTGCTCGAGAGCGAACTCTTCGGTTATTTGAAAGGGGCGTTTACCGGGGCGAACCAGAATAAGCGTGGATTGTTTGAAGTCGCCGGCGGTGGAACCATCTTTCTCGACGAAATCAGCGAAATGACTCTCGCCATGCAGGTGAAACTGCTGCGCGTGCTACAGGAGCGCTCGGTGCGGCCAGTGGGCGGGACCAGTGAAATTCCGATTGATGTCCGAGTGATTGCAGCGACCAACCGCGATCTCGACAAGGCTGTCGCGGAGAATCAGTTTCGCGAAGATCTTTACTATCGACTGAACGTGATTCCGATTCGGGTTCCGAACCTGCGGGAGCGTCGCGAGGACATTCCGCTGCTGGCGAACCATTTCCTGAAAAAATATGCGGCTGCTGCCAGCAGAAGTATTATGCGCCTAAACAAGAATTCGCTGGACTCACTCTGCGGCTACGAATGGCCAGGCAACGTCCGGCAACTGGAAAATACTGTAGAACGCGCAGTAGCTCTGGAAATGACTGACGAACTGCACGTGGAGTTGCCCGCAGAGCGGCCCAAGGCTCGCGCTGCCGCAGCCGGCGCGGGAGCTTCCGAGAGCGTTTCCGAGATTGCACCCGGCGCTGTGCTTCCCGCGGGCGTAGGCATGGAGGGCTATGTTGCCGGCATTGAGCGCTCGCTGTTGCAAAACGCGCTAGACCGCTCCAATGGCGTGCAGACTAAAGCCGCCGATCTGCTGGGAATCTCTTACCGGTCGTTCCGGCACTTGATGAAGAAGTACGGGTTGTAAGGTGTCAGCGTTAGATGTGGATGTCAGCTGTCCGATTCAAGAGGCAAGCATCGAGAGCGGATGGCAGCGACTAGGTCTTCTTCAGTTGTTGCTTCCAACCCAGCACCCGGGCCTTCGCGCCTTCGGCTTCTGCCTCCGGAATCATTCGCTTTTTCTGATACAGCACCGACAAACTGGTATGCGCGAGTACGTCGTCAGGATCTAATTCCGTAATCCGCTGCGCTACACCGATCGCCTCGTCGTAGCGTTGCAGGTCCTGCAGAGCGCGGGCCAGGCCGTGCATGGCTTCGGTGAATTCGGAGTCAATCTCCAGCGACTGCCGGTAAGCAGCAACCGCCTCTTCAAGGTTGCCATCCGCCATCAAATCGAGTGCGGCGTAGTAACGGTCTTCGGCTTTCTCGCGGAGACTGGCGTCAGACATGGCTGGAATTCCTAGGCGGAGAAAGGATTCTAACATGAACGAATCTTACCGATTTCTTTGTGAAACTTCGTGTCCTTTGGTCAACGCTCTGTGCGCTAGCAGGTTCAAGTAACCGTAGTCGAAAGCGCCATGAGTGATTATGATGCTTCCATGCGCCATTCTCTTCGTTTTCTTTGGAATGCCACCAAAGGTCATCGCCTTACTCCGTGGCGCAGCCCATATCTGTTGTGGCGCATTGAAACCTACTGCGGCGTCAAGATGACACAGATTGGATTTCTGGAGTTTTGGGAATTTCTTTGGCGAGAGCGCACCAGTTTATGGCGTTTTCTAAAGTGGACTGGCGAGATGGATCGCTACGCACATCCGAAACCAAAAAGTTAGGTTTCAAGCTCGCACGCTCAAATTTTAGAGATGCGACTTGCTTCTACGCGCCCTTGCCTGCAGCCGCAGCCTCACCCAGACTGACGGTGACATCGGTTCCCTTGGCAGCCCCGGTTATTTGCGCCGCAGCACCGCGATTTGCGGCGATCTCGAGGAATCCCATGCTTCCCAGAATGCCGAACACTTCTCCGGGAGAGCCTTCGGCATAGGCATTGTGAATCTCGGTAATCTCACGGCCGCCGACCGTGATTTTGAATCCTTGCGCCCCGGCTGCGAAAAGCGCGGGAACATCCTGCGCGGTGAAATTGGTGATCAGATTTCCGAAGCGATCGACTTTCAAAACGACGCCGCGCATGCGGTTCTGGTCGACCGCCTTGGGCTTGGGCGCTGAGAAGCGCACATACTCCTGCACTTCGTCGCCAAACTTCAGCGAATCCACTTCTTTCGCCAGGTAAGCCGCCACCGGAGAAAAAATATCTCGCGCGTGGAAGGTATTGCTGACCGGCTGCAGAAAATAATGTTCGGAGGTGACGTGGCGCACGTGGATGCGCTCCTCCTTCGCGTAGATCAGCGAAAGCACGCCATTATCGGGAGCCACGAAGTGATACTTATCGCACGAGGCGATAATCGGCCGCCGCGCCGTACCTACCCCCGGATCAACGATCACCATATGTACCGTTCGGGTAGGAAAGTACGAATAGGCCTGCGAGATCGTCAATGCGCCATCGAGCACATCGAAAGCCTGCACCGAGTGGCAAATATCCACGATCTGCGCATCCGGAACGATCTCCAGGATGACGCCCTTCATGGCGCCTACAAAATGATCATTGGTTCCGAAGTCGGTGGTGAGAGTAATAATCGGACGCTGCGCCAAGTTTCCCTCGCGGATATAAAGACACTATTCCCAAAAACTCGAAGGTAACTGTTCAGCTACGCAGCGTCAAGACACGTAGGTAACGAGCCCTATTCGATGTGAATATCGCCCGAGCCGGTACGCACCGTGAGCAGCGGTCCCCCGCCGCGGACCTTGCCATTGATCGACTTATGCATTTCGTTGATGCGTCCTTGCACCGTCATCGTAATCGGCGCGTCTACGCTTAACGTTCCCGAACTGGTGGAGATGTTTGCGTCGAAAGCGGCTTCGGCCGGCAGCCGGACGTGTACGTTTCCCGATCCGGTTCGCACTTCCCAAGCGCCGGTCATTGAGCCCTCAGCCGTGATGTCGCCGCTGCCCGCATCTGCGCGCAACTCGCCTTGCACGCCACGCGCCGTAATGTTGCCTGATCCGGTGTGCAGATCAATATTGCCCGTCCCGGTTTCCTCGAGTTCAATGTCGCCGCTACCTGCACCGCCGCGCACTGGCCCCGAAATTTCATGCGCGCGAACATCGCCAGAGCCGGTCTGCAGGCGAATTTCTCCTGTAAGGTGGGAGAGCCTCACATCTCCCGATCCGCTTTGCAAGTCCACGTTTCCGGTAGTCCCTTCGATGGTCTGATCTCCCGATCCGCTGTGCGTGCGGATGGTGGTATCGGCGGGAACAGTAATTTCGTAGTTCACAGAAATATCGTGAGCGTTCACGTAATCGATGTGGATACTGTTGCCGTCCTGGCGCACTGGCGGGTTTTGCTCAATCTCGCTCACATCGGCGTGACGGCCCCCCAGGAGCCAGCGGTCGCCAACGTAAATTTTGCCGCGGATCGAGACTGTGCCCGCAGGGCCGTTGCGCACGGTAATGTCTCCCGAGTGCGTCTGCACTTCCAATTCCACCGGCCCAGAAACCTGTAACGTCTTTTCAAATTGTCCCTGAGGCGTGGAGGCGACGGCGAAAGTGGAAACAGCAAGCACAGCCACAATCAAGTTAGAAATTCGGAAGTCTCTGGGTTTAATCATGCTTTACTCCGCAGTGGTTTGATTGACCAAATCAAAGGTGGTTCCCGAAACCGGCGGCCGAGAGCAGCTTCGGACGCCGTTATTGCAACACTACCTGATCGCCTTCCTTCAGTCCGCTTAAGACTTCCGTCTTGGCGCCATTTGAGATTCCAATGTTGACGGCGATCTTATCCTTGCCCTCCTTGCCCTTTGGATCTGGAATTTCGACGGACGCCTTTTTGTCTTTGTCGTACAGAATCGCGCCTTCAGGAATCTGCAATACGTTCTTGTGCTCTTCGAGAATGATTTCCGCGTTCGCGGTCATCTCAGCCTTGAGTTCACCGCCGGGATTCTGAATCGATACCCGCACCTCGAAGGTGGTGACGTTATCTTTCTCCACTCCCATCGGAGATATCTTTGTGACCTTTCCGGTGAAAGTTTTGTCTTTGAACGACTCAACTTTAATGCGCGCCGGCTGGCCCAAATAGACCTTGCCGATATCGCTCTCATCCACCTTGCCTTTTACGTAGACTTCGCTCGTATCTCCGAGGGTCATCACCAGGGTCGCCGATGAGCCAAGTACAAGGATCGAGCTCACAGCATCCCCCAACTGAACGTCGCGCGACAGCACAATGCCATCGAGCGGCGAAACGATGTCGGTATAGCTGAGCTGCTCGTCAAGTTGCTTCAGGTTCGCCTGGTCCTGCGCTACCTGTGCCTGCGCCTGCGCAATCTTCGCCCGTAAAACGGTAACCTGAGCTTTCGATACGTTCTGTTTATTCAGCGCAAGCTCGTAGTTCTTCTGCGCATCGTCGAGCGCGGAGGCAGAAACCACCCCGTCCTTCGCCATACCGACCGCACGATCATAGGCGCGCTTCAGCAGAGGCACGTCCGGACCTTCGGCATCCACTTTCGCGCGTTCCAGATCAGCGTGAGTGCTGCTCAAATTGGCCTGCGCGGCTTCCAGCGAGGCGCGGGATTGGTCCACCTGCGCCTCAATCTCGACCTTATCGAGTTGGGCCAGCAGTTGGCCTTTCTTTACATGGTCGCCATAATCAACCAGCAACTTTTTCACAATGCCGCTGGCCTTCGACT
>Ga0307478_10002687_pt1 | contig 13730 bp, 9 predicted proteins | sample atmos_gasesECM4C_2_FD_203713 | JGI IMG/M metagenome (GOLD analysis project Ga0307478, IMG submission 203713) | Hardwood forest soil microbial communities from Morgan-Monroe State Forest, Indiana, United States - atmos_gasesECM4C_05 | ecosystem: Environmental > Terrestrial > Soil > Temperate...
CGACCGGCTCCGTGATCGTTATCCTCGCCTGGATTTATTACTCCGCCCAACTTCTGTACTTCGGCGCCGAATTCACCCACGTCTATTCCAAGCAGTGCGGCTCGCAATCCAAGCTGACGGCTTGACCGCTTCCCGTATGCGCGCGTCTCCCCGTAGGGGCGCAGCACGCTGCGCCCCAGCCAGGCATAATGTGTCCGTAAGGGCCGCGCACCCCACTCTCCTCGAAGGAAGGTACTCAGCCTAAAACCGATTTAGCGATGCTCGCGCCGCCGGTTGGCGTTACAATGCGCCTCGATTCCGGAGGCCGCATCCATGCTTCGCAAAGTGACGCCATTGCTCGCGCTTACGTTTTTCGTCGCAACTTCCCTGTGCGCGCAGGGCAAACTCTCCACCAAGTGGGAGGAGCTCACCGCAGCGGATTTTCGTTCCGGCATTCAGCAAGCCAAAGGCACATGCCTTCTTCCCTTTGGGATTCTGGAAAAGCACGGCCCGCATCTTCCGCTGGGCACCGATTTGCTGAACGTGCGCTACGCTTCGCTGCAAGCGACATCGCAGGAATATGCCGTGGTCTTCCCCGAATATTATTTCGGCCAAATCTTCGAAGCCAAACACGCGCCTGGGACCGTGGCCTACAGCATCGATTTGCAGTTGCGTTTGCTGCAGGAGACCACTGACGAAATGGCGCGCAACGGCTGCAAAAAAATAATCATCGTCAACGGCCACGGGGGCAACAATAGTTTGCTTCCGTTTTTCGCGCAATCGCAGATGGACAAGCCGCACGACTACGTCGTCTACGTCCTAGCCGGGGGACGCAGCCGAGACGGCGGGCCCGCAAAAAAGTCCACCGGACCCGATTTTCACGCCGGGGAAAACGAAACCTCCAACACCCTGGTTTCGCATCCCGACCTCGTGCATCTGGATCGCGCCGCAAGTGAATCCGGCGCGGATATGAAACGGCAGAATCTGCCGGAGAATTTGTATACCGGAATCTGGTGGTACGCGCGTTTTCCCAATCATTACTCCGGTGACGGCTCGGTGGCCACCAAAGAACTCGGCGAGTGGAACATGAAGGGCTGGATCGACTCGATCGTGGAATGCATTCGCTCGGTGAAAGCGGACGACGCCAGCCTGAAAATTCAGAACGAATTCTACGAGAAGAGCAAGCATCCACTGGACACTCGCCCATAGAATTGCCATTTTGGACCGCCAGTTGGGGCGCAGCAGTGCTGCGCCCCAGCTTGCCCGGGCGTAACGAAAAGGGCTACAGCGAAAACCCTGGCAAAACCAGAGAGGTTAGGTGTGATCGAGGATTGCAAAATAACGCGGCGTGATTTTCTTGGCTCGACGCTTCTCGGCGCCGGCGCCGCTCTTCTGGATGGCGTTACTCCCGCGCAGATTCTTGCCGCCGCCCAGGACGATTGGACCGGCTACGGCGGAATCGGCGACTACCGCTATTCCAATGGGAACACGCTGGAGGTGTTGCAGGCGGGGCACCGGATGCGCGATCGCGCGTACGGTTTTCTTGGCGATGCGATCGATACGGGAGAAATTTACGATTGCGCCGTTGTGGGCGGCGGCATAAGCGGGATTGCAGCTGCGCTTTTTTTCCAGCGCCTCGCCGGCTACGGAAAAACCTGCCTCATCGTGGAGAATCATCCGATCTTCGGCGGCGAGGCCAAGCAGAACGAATTTGCAGTGGATGGAAAGCGCCTGATCGCGCATCAAGGCTCGGCGATTTATCTGGTTCCATACCCGCACAGTTTCATCGCGCGCTTCTACGACTCGATTGGTTTGCACACGCCAAAACTTTCCTATCAGAAATGGTCGGGAGCGCAGCCGGAAATGATAGTCGGGCGGACTCCGTACGAATATGCGGGGCTGAGCCGTGGGCAATACGCATTCTGGTTTGGCGCGAAATTTGGGCAGAAGCCCGGAATGTGGATTGTCGACCCCATCGGCAAGAAGCTACAAGGCGCGCCGATTTCCGAAAACGCGAGGAAGGAACTCCTGCGTTGGTTTTCCGGGGAATTCTCCGGGGAATCGAAATTCGAGCCGCCGAAATATGAAGGCGATGAAATTTCACGGCAGCTGGATGCCATCACGCTCGAGCAGCACATCATGCAGCGTTCGGGCCTAAGCCAGGACACGGTCCGTACATTTTTGTCGCCGGTGGAGGGCGGCGGCTCCGGGCTGGGACCCGATGCGCTTTCTGCATATTGCGACTACGCCGCGGACTTGCTTCATCCGCTCGATGATGGTTCCGGTGAGGCGGTACAAATGTTTCCCGGAGGGAACACGACGATAGCGCGGCTGATGGCGAAAACGCTGATTCCGGATTGCATTGCTGGTCCCGGAACGGTCGAAGGCGTCAGCCGCAATGCGGTGAACCTGGCCGCGCTCGATACTCCCGGCGCCCCGGCACGCATGCGCCTTTCCGCTACGGTTATCTCGGTCCAGCACGACGGCGATCCCGCGAAGGCGGAGTTTCTTACGATTACTTACGCGAAGGACGGCAAACTATTTCGCGTCAAGGCCCGCTCGGCAGTGGTGGCAGGCGGAAGTTGGACCGCGAAACACATCATCACTGATTTGCCAGCAACCCACAGGCAAGCATACGCGCAGTTCTATCGTTCGCCTTGCATGATGGTCAACGTCGCGGTGCGCAACTGGCGATTCTTGCAGAAGATGGGAATCACCGGCTGCCGCTGGTTTGAAGGCGTGGGCAATTATATGGATGTTCGGCGTCTGGCCACGGTGGGCATCGACGATGCAACCATCAATCCTGATTCGCCGATCGTCCTCACCGTAAAGGTGTTGTATGCCTATCCGGGTTTATCGACCGAAGAGCAAGGACAGCGCGGCCGCGCGGAAATGCTCGGTATTTCGTTCCGCGAATATGAGCAGCGCATCCGCGAACAGTTCGACGCCATGTTTGCGCACGCGGGCTTTGACGCAAAGCGAGACATTGCAGCAATTATCCTGAACCGCTGGGGACACGCCTACTTGAATCCGCAACCAGGCTTTTTCTTCGGAAGCAACGGCAAGCCCGCGCCCCGCGAAGTTTTACGCAGCGCCCCATTCGGCCGAATCGCCTTCGCAAACACAGATTTAGCCGGCGCCATGGATCACCGCTACTCCATCCTGGAAGCCCACCGCGCCGTCAGCCAGCTCGTCGACCAAGTCCTGACCTAGTTTTGGGCTTCATTGTTGCCCCCCTTTTTGGTCCTTAGGGCTGCGATCCTGCCTAGATGGGGCGCAGCAGTGTTGCGCCCCTAGGTTCAGGGGAATTCAGGATGGAGAAGATAATTATTGAGGGAAGTAGCCTTCGCGGGCGCGGATGCGATAGTCCTTCACTCCGCGCACGGCTACCTCGATTTTGTGCCATTTGGAATCGCCGGTGCTAGCCGGCGGTTGGTAGGCGATCATATATAGGTGCTTGAGCTCTTCGGAGATTTTTTGGAAGACTTCTTCGATCTCGGCGGGCTTCTTCACCTGGTAGGCCGTGCCGCCGGTCCGCTCGCTTAGCTCGTCCAGGATTTTGCGCAGTTCGCGAGAGTGCATGGCTTCGCCTTCGGCGATGGCATACAGCGGGATGCCCAGTTTTTTGGCGCGAGCGATGGCCGCAGTAGCATTCAGGGCGCTGGCGTTGTCGTCGCCATCGGTAAATACAATCAATACTTTTTTGCCTGGACGGGTGGCCACCTCCTGCGCGGCCTCGGAAAGCGCGTCAAACAGCGCGGTCTGACCCTCCGCACGTGTTCGCAAGATCGCGCGCTTGGCGGCTTGCTTGTCGGTGGTGAATTCCTGGCGCACGGTCAGGCGCGAATCAAACGTGTATATGCCTACGGAATCCTGGGAATCAAGGGCGTCAATCAGCTTGACGATGGAATTCTTTACCCGCGGCAGCGCTTCCGCCATGCTTCCGGTGGTATCGAGCAGAATGCCGCAAGAAAGGCTTTGTCCGCTGGTCTCAAAGTTGGTGATATGTTCGGGCTGGCCGTCATCGAAGACTTGAAAATTATCGCGCGCCAGGCCATCGACGTATCCGCCCCGCTGGTCGTGCACGGTCGCATAAACTTCCACGAGGTGGACTTCCACCTTGATAGCCCCGGTAACTTGCTGAGCAGGGCTGGCGCGCGACACCATCGCCAGCGCCAGCGCCGCAACCGACAAGCAAAGAATTATGTTGGTCGGCTTGATTATCGTCGTATGCATCATTGTTCGAGGGCCTGCCTCAAGTCGTTAGTGGAAATGGACGCATAGGCGGCCTGCAAGGATCGCCAATCTCGAAAATCGGCCATTTTGGCGCCGCGAAAAGCCTTGGCCGCAAGCGCTTCCGCCACTTCTCCAAGGACCGGCGGCTGCACACCTAAAGCGTCGGCTTGCAGAACCAGGAACAGCTTGAATTCCGCGAAGCGCTCGGCGATGGCGTCCGGAAAGAAATGGCGTTCGTATTCTTCGTAGGGGGCATTCGGTTGCAGGTGCGGATGGCTGCAGCCGAAGGAATAAAAAGTGACCGCACCGAGGGTGGTCAACCGCGATCCGTCGTTGCCGGCCGAGACTTGGCGCAGGGCGGAAAAGACGGGCGACGGCTGCGAATCCGTTTTGAAGCGGTCCAGATATTTCGCACCTAGCGCGGCCAGATCAGGAAGGGTGACAGAATTCCAGACCTGGTTCCAGTCGCGGGACTCGATGCCGCTAAGAAGTTCGGACCGGCGCGACAGGGAAAGCAAACCCATAGTCTCTTCGCTCAGGGCGCGAAACTCCGTGGGCCGACGCGCCGACTCAACAATCCATTCGCGCGCCGCTTCAATGCGCAAAACCAGCAAGCGCTGATCCGACTCATCCAGGCGATTCCAGATGGCGCCGCGAATGGCCGCAATTTCGGCGGCAATGGCCTCATTGCCTCCATACCCTCCGCTCTTCCAACCCACGGCGGCGGCGGTGCCGGCGGCCAACCCAAATTGAGCGAAGCCGCCCGAAAAGTAGCTGCCGGCTCCCTCGCTCTGCTGATTAAAGTGCGATGGGGCAAGGAGTTCGACGCGACCGGCTTGCGGACCGAAATCCAGGTAGCGGTGCTTACGCAGGAGCAAAGGATCTTCGGAGACGACCAAATCCTTGGAGCGCAAGCAAAAGGCGTAAACGGGACCGGCGAGGGCCAGGGTTACCTGTGGCTCCAAGGCAGCGATGAGATCGCGAGCGATATTTTCGATCTCGTGCGGATTGGCTTTGCGGCGGCCGGCTTTCTCGCGAAGCTCGGCAACCAGCTTTTGAATCTGCGCCGGTTCGTAGCGGAGGATGGCCTCCTTCTCTTTGCCTTCAGCTCTGGCGCCTTTGGGCAGTGCGACCAGGGCAAAACTCGCAGCGCCCTTCTCGATACTTGCGACGTCTCCAACTCCTCCGTGGGAGAGCTTAGCGGCCGCCGCATAAACGGAGAACAACGAGTCCAAGCTGGGAACCTTTTGTGCGTCCAGCACAGCTTGAAAATCTGCCGCGCGCCGGTTCGATGATCCGTTGGACAAGCCAAGCAGACAGGACTTGAGCTTTTCGTCGACTGAAGCGGTGGCGGATGCGGGCGGCGGGCCGGAGGCCTTGCACGGATCAAGAATGGTGCGCGCGGAATCCAACGCGGCAGTGGTGTAGGCGGCGGCGCTATCGGCGGCGGCAAAGCGACTGGATACAAAGCGAAAGAGTTTGGCTGCCTGGCTGTCGTCGATGACGTGCAGGCGCGAAAATAGGCAGATCCATTCGATGAGGGAATGAAATTGGCCGAGGTGCAGGTTGGCATCGATCTGGGACTGGGAGCGCTCGTGGTCCACGGCCGCAAAGAATTGCCGGAAATCCGCGGCCTCCAATGCCCGCAGGTCGGTGAAGTAGGGATAACCAGGGTAGGAGTCGCTATAGCGTTGCGCCAGAAGGAACGCGGACTCTTCGTCAAGCGGAGTTGCGCGGTGGGCGTCGATGCGCGCGACAGCGAGAAAATTGTCCAACTCCGTGTGCTTTTCGATTTTTTCGTTGTAGTGGGTCTGCGCCAGCCGCAACAGAACTTCATCCTCAATGTCGGGGGCAGCCGACCTGGAGACGCGCTTGAAGAGCTTCGACTGCGTCTCGTCGGTTGAGCGGCCTTTGGCGACGGCCCAAATTTCCGGCGAGCCTGGAAACTCCACATGATTTTCAGCATCCAGGGGAACCGCGCGCAGGAATTCGCTGAATGGCGAGTAACCGGTCGAGGAGCGGCGCTGCATTTCCTGAGTAGCCGCAAAGAGCTTGAAGAAACGCGCGGCGCGCTGGGCATTGGCGGTGAAGAAAGCCTGGTGGGCGCGATCGAGCTGGGAGAGGGTGAAAAAATAGGCGAGCACCTTGCCGTTCTCGCGCTCCAGCAATGCGCTGAAGAAGGCGCCCGGTGTGGTGGGCGGAGCGCCGACCAGCTCGGCCCAAATCGCCTCCGCCGAGCGGCCGCCGGGGACCACAGCATGCGTGCCTTCCAACGCGAAAGCAGCGGCAAAATGCTGGAGCTGATCGGTGTAACGCTCGTACAGGGTTTGCAGGGGAACCGCGGCGAGTAACGCCGCAATGGATTTGCGGTCGAGCGAATTCAGCGCCAAATACAGAGTGGCCATCTTCGGGAGCCGCAAGACCGCGCCGGCAAAACCCGCGACGTCATTTTCTTTGGCATAGAAGGCGTCGCGCCACAGCTTTTCGCTGGGATACAAGGGAGCGCGCTCGGAAACGATTTCGAACGAAAACGGTTTGCCGGCCTGAAAAGCGTCTTGCATCCCCACTTCGTCGAGGGCCAGCGCGGAAACGGTGTCTTGCTTTTTGGCCTGATCTTTCTTCTCGCCACGATCGACAGCGACTTCGCCCTTGGAGGACTTCAGCTTGATGCCCAACACGTCGAGGATCCTTTCGGCGTTGTGCCGGGCATCTTTCGTGTTGGCCGAGAGAGTGATAACCACGCGATCGCCGTCCCGTTTCCCGTAGGTTTGCAGAGTCTCGATACGTTGAAAGTGCTCGCGAACGGTTTCCAAATACAGCTTGAATTCTTTGGGCGCTGACTGCGTATTCCGATCCGTAATTGCCCGGCAATATTCGGCAAAGAAACGCTCGGGCTTCACACGCTCGGCCACGTGCGCGGCAAATGCTAGAGCTTCCAGGCCACCGGGCACCATTGCGCCATCGTCGGAGCGTTGCTCGGCGCCGAGCAGCGCGCGGGCTTGCGAATTTCCCGCGGCTTGCAGGAGTGCGGCGAAGGATTGCGCTTGCTTGGAATCCTGCTCGCGAAGAGCGACAGTGAAGCCGCGTTCCAGCGCGCGCTGCCGATCCGCCGCGGAGCCGGCGGAGGCTTCCGCAAGGCGCGCGTAGGCGCTAGCGGCGGGGGCGCCGTAAGTGTCCTCGAGTTCCGCCCAACGCGCCAGCAACTGCGGGTCGGGTGCAACTTCGACGCCCTGCGCCAGCGCTTGCCGTGCGTCGTACATGCGGCGCTGCTTGGCCAGAGCGTCGGCTTTCACGAGATAGAGCGAGGAATATTTCGGCGCCACAGCCAGGCCGGCGTTGGCGGCTTCCTCTGCCGCGCGAGAGTCGCCGGATTCGAAGGTCAGCCGGGCAATACGGTAGTGAGCGCGAGGATCATCATTTTTTACTTCGAGAACCCGCTTCCAGGCCGACAAGGACTCGGCGGGTTGCTGCAAGCTATCCAACGCCTCTGCAAATTCAGCGCGAACGCCCGGATCGGGCGGCAGTTCGGCGATGACGCGGCGGGCCAGCTCCACGGCTTTGCCATTTTGTTTGGCGGCCAGGTCCAAACGGAGCAGCGAGGTCGCTTCCGCAATGTGTACGCCGCCAAGCGCGAGCCCTTGCTCGAAGGAATGGATGGCGAGAGGAGCGTCGCCGAGGCGTTCGCCCGCGTGGCCTTGCAAGAACCAGAGATCCTGGCGCTTGCCGTCTGCGCGAAGCGCCGTGTCGAGGTATAGCAGGGCGGCCCTGTCATTTTTACGAGCGAGGTTAATGCGCGCGAAATCCTCCGCCAGTTGCGGGGTGGTGGCGCTGATGGCTATCGCGCGATTCAGAGCTTGTTCGGATTTGTCGAAATCACCGGCCAGCAACAGGACGTGCCCCAGAGCGGAGAGGGCAGCCCCGTCCTTGGGACGAATCTCGGCCAGTGCGGCGCGATGCGTCGCGGCCGTCGAGTAATCCTGCCACTTCTCGTAGAAGGAAGCGGCCGTGGTCAGCGCCATGGGATCGCGCGGATTGATTTCCAGAGCGGCGCGCAAATCTTCGCGGATGCGCGCGGCGTCGACCGGAGCGGATGGCTGGGTCAAGAGCCCGGCCAGTCCTGCCAGTTTGGCTTGCATGGCGGAATAGTCGAGGAGGGTGGGAAGCGTCAGATTGGGCGAACCGGCCAGATCAGGCGATTCCATTAGCACTTGCCCCTGTGCATCGGCGAGCATCGCGCGCGACACGATGAATCCGGCGGAGGGTGAGGCGGAGGCCCAATCGACCTGAAACCAGAACTGACCTGGGTTGTCGAGCGAGGCGGCATACTCACGCAAGTCGCCGCGCAAGATGCCGCCGCCGGTTGCCTGCAGGGCTGGAAGCCAGCCATTATTTCCGCCGGAAAGGGCATACCAACTGGCCTGAATCCGCTGCATTCCGAAGGCGCGCGATAAGAGCGCCGCGGCGTACTCGGTGGTGGACGGGTCCATGGCGGGCAGCTCGCCGACCAAGAGCGTGTGAGACCAATCTGCGCCGAGTTGGGACGCTGCGGCACACAACGTGTCGACGATTGTTAAGGGGAGCGCGGCCGGCGGGTCGCTCGCTGCTTGCGCGGCGTCATCGAGGGCTGCTTTTAAACGGGCGCGTGATGCAAATGGCCCGGCCATTCCCAGCGATCCATTGTGTAGCAGCGCGATGCGCAGCGGGTGCTTGCGTAAGGCGGCGTACATTACCAGAAGGTCCTTCTCGATGCTTGCGTATTGCACGGGGCTGAGAGTGTCCAGAAGGACGACTACAGTCACCGGCGCGGAAGGCTGGACGGAGGTGACCAGCGCTTCCGTTTTCCCCGCATAGGTCTGTACCAACAGCGGCTCGGGAGTGGCTTTGGACGTGGTACGCAGAAGGACGGAAGAGGCGCTTAGGGCGGGAGAAATAGTCAATACGAGGGCGGATACAAAAGCAGCGGTGCGGAGGCGGCGCGTCATGTTTCCTCCGGAGCTGGGGCGCTCCTCGAACGACGTCCGAAAAAACGATTTAAGGCGAGGGTGAAGGTCTCTCGCTGCCAGAGAACACGGCGGGACTCGCAGGAGGTACGCTGCAAGGCCCCCAATGCGTGGAATGCTACCTCGCGAGGCTGTGAAAAAGCAAGCTGCGGGCGAGGCAAGCTATTTTTTGCCGAAGTGGGTGATTTTGGCGTCGCTTATCGCGGCGATGTAGCGGCCGGCAACAAGGAATTGCATAACTTTTGCGCCGTTGCGGGCGAGCTCGGCCCAGCGGGAGGAGGTTGCGGGATTTTGCTGGAGGCCGCGGATACGCTGGCCGGCAAAGTCGAAATCGACTTGGGCGAGCTTGCTTTTTGCGGTGTGCTGTACCGGGTAGGAATTGTCCCCGAGAGTGACGCGCTTTTTGCGTTCTAGGAGGACTTGGCGCCAGACGGAGAGCAGGACGTTGTCTAGATCGGATTTTTCGGCTTCTTGTGTCATCGGAAGTCGGTTCGCGACGATTTTGGCTTTGTAAACTCTCGAGTCTATCCGGTCAACGCCTCTGGTTAGGCTTAATGCGCTAAAGCGGGAGCCAGACTCCCGCACTCCAAAGAAATCATAGCGCACCTCTGTTAACATCTTGCGCGCCGTAGAAGAGGAGCGTCATGAGATCTGCGTTCTTGATGCGGTTGGCCTTTGTTTTTGGATTTGCGTCTGCTGCTGGTGCGCAGGCACCGCCCGCACCGGTAGTTTCGCCGGAGGTGCAAGCGGACAACCGGGTTACGCTTCGTTTTCGCGCGCCGAATGCGAAAGAGGTTGCGCTGTCGCTGGAGGGTACGTCAAAAGATTTGGCGATGCAAAAAGACGAGCAGGGCGTCTGGAGCGTGACGACGGGGCCGCTGGCACCGGACTTTTACGGATACTCGTTCGACGCGGACGGCGTGCACTTGATCGATCCTTCCAATCCATTGATGAAGCCAAATCTGCTGAATACTACGAGCCAGGTGCATGTGCCGGGCGCGGGGCTGCCGTGGGAAGTGAGCGACGTGCCTCATGGCGAGATTCATCATCATTTTTATAAATCCGGAGTGGTTGGAGACCAGCGCGATTTTTACGTCTATACGCCGCCGGGTTACGACGCGCGGGGGAAGCAGACCTACCCAGTTTTGTATTTGTTGCACGGATTTAGCGATGACGCGAGCGGGTGGACGGCGGTGGGACGAGCAAATGTAATTCTGGATAATTTGATCGCACAGGGCAAGACCAAGCCGATGCTGGTGGTGATGACGCTGGGCTATGGCGCGCCGGAAATTTTGCGCGGCGGGTTTTTACGAAGCCCGGAGGTGCGAGACCGGAACTTCGCAAAGTTTAGCGAGGCTTTACTTAGCGAGGTGCTTCCGCGCGTCGAGTCGGCGTACCTGGTAAAAAAGGATCGGAATTCGCGTGCGATTGCCGGGCTTTCCATGGGCGGCAGTGAGTCGCTGCTGACCGGCTTGAATAATCTGGACAAGTTTGCCTGGGTGGGCGCGTTTAGCTCCGGGGGCATTCCGGACGACTTTGAGAAGGATTTTCCGAAGCTGGATTCGAAAGCGAATGAGCAACTGAAGGTGCTGTGGATTGCCTGCGGCGTCGACGACCGGCTAATTGAATTGAATCGCAAGCTGCGGTCGTGGCTGGAAACGAAAGGCGTTCATAAGGTGGATGTCGAGACACGGGGAATGCATACGTGGATGGTCTGGCGGCGGAATCTGGTGGCGTTCAGCGGATTGTTGTTCCGGTAGACTTTTGCCGAATCTGAAGTTGGTTGAAAGCTAGAGTGGATGCGTACACTGCCGTTTGTGCATTAGCGTTCGCGCAATTGCTCGATCCATTTGGAAAGCATATCGTGGCCGGCGGCTTCGACGTCGATGAATTCGATGCCCATGCCGATGCGAGGCTTGACGATGCGGACGACAGCGAGACCCTTCACCATCTGACCCTTGCGCGAGAGAGTGACGCGGGTGCGTGATTTCAGGGGGAAAGGCTTGCTGGTACAAATAAAACAGCCGCCCAGAGAGATGTCCGAGGTTACCCCGGTGGCCTGGGCTCCAGTTTCCAAATCAATCAATTCGACGTCCGCGGCAAAGGGGTAGCGAATCGCGTAGCGGCGGTCGCGCACACCTGTTTTGGGCGCCGCTCCCTTGGTCGTTCGGTTATCCATGACGATGACGTTGCTCACAGTTGGCCCCCGTCCACACCGTTAGACGGAGTCGCTCGAGAGGGACAAAACCCCGCCCTTTTAGTGTGCCGGAAAATGGAAAAAACAGATGGAAATCCAGCGTTCTGAATGGCCAAAACGGCAACAGGCCGCAGCGGGGCCGGCGGAATGCAGTGCGTTATTAGTGGGTACGACAAAGAAAGCGCGCCCGGCATCCTTGCGTCCCGGAGGGCGTGCTAGGCTGAAAATTGCAGGATTTCGTGCGCGAATAATGACTACTCGTACCGATGGACTTCGGCAAAGCGACCGCGTGAGTTTCCGCATGCCCGTGGAAGCATCGTGGTTTGCGGCCGGAGGTGTGGCTCTAAAGCGCACGGCGCAGACGCTGCTGGTGAGCCGGAGTGGCGGCGTGTTGTGCCTGGCGGAAAAAGTGTTGCCCGGACAGGAATTGACGTTGCGGCGGCAGAACGGCGATGACTGGAAGACGGCGCGAGCGCGCGTGCTGGCCGAGTTCGACCGCGAACCGGAAGGATTTCTGTACGCATTTGTGATTTTGGAGCCGCGGGACGATTTCTGGGGGATCGAGTTCCCCGCCCCGCACACCGCAGAGGAAGCCCTGGCGCGCTTGCTGATGGAATGCAGTTTTTGCCAGCGTCGCGAGGTGGTCTATCTGAACGAGCTGCAACTGAAATCATTCGAGGTGCGAAAGTGTGTGGCGAGGCTGTGTACCCATTGCGACGCGCCATCGATTTGGATCGAGGCGCAGTCCGGCACGCAACAAGAGGGCGTGACGCCGAAACCGCCCCCGGCGGAAGAGCGCGTGAACCCGCACCGCAAAAAGAATCGAGTGAAGGCTCGAGTGCTGGCGTGCATACGGCGCCGAGGATTCCAGGAAGAAGTGGCGGTGTGCGAGGACTTGTCGAAGGGCGGGCTGAGTTTCCGTAGCCGGAATCAGTATGCGGAAGGAACACGGGCAGAAGTTGCGGTGCCGTTTACGCCCGGCGCGGGGGCTATTTTTGTGCCGGTTCGCATTGTTTTTTCGCAGGCGCTGCCTGCTGTGGGACTTTACCGGCATGGAGCGGCTTATGTGAAGCCGCCGACGGAGGGGGCTTAAACGGCCAAGTGGGCACTGCTGATCGCCCAGCCTCTAATCGCGTTGTGCAGACGTGGACAGTTTCCACCCGAGCGATGGACGACCGCATTGCTCAATACCTTCGTCTTGGCCTATTTTCGCTTCCGAACTGTCCGCTTCAACTTTCGTGACTCGGGCCGACACATAGAGGGTCGATGGCGAATAGAGATGAAATTCCATTCCTTCCTTCACACGTTGCGATCTGCCGACATTGAGCAGCACCGTAGTGATCCGCGCAGAATCTTCGATGAGACTTCCCTTGATTGAAGTGATCTCGGCTTTGATAGGCTTCTCGAGCAGGTACCCAGAATACTGGGAAGGCAGTTTAGGAGCTCCCTCCACTTCCTTGAGTTCATCTCCTTCCCTAAGGAGGAACCTCCTGCTGACTGAATTGTGCGTCTCAAATCCGGCATTAACGGCGTTCGCGAAATCGACAAACCGATCAGCCGGAATTAAGTAGTGGCGGTCGCCCCAAACGAGCGGAACTAACTCAGGCGCAATGCCTTGAAAAGACTTTCGCTCGTTGGAGTGTGTGAAGATGAGATGAAGCACTCCTTCTTTCTCAACGACGCTACCGTAGTTGAGATCATACAGACCCAAGCAGCCGTACCAAGTGAATTCAAAGCCGGATTTCGGAGCCAAGCTCAAATGCACATTTACCCCCAGGCCGTCGCCATAGTAGTACCTACCCGCCCACGGGAGGCCCTTCACAGTGTTGAGTTCCTGATTGATTAATGCCTTTTTTGATTCTGCAGTCGCCTGAGACCAGCTCGAGAACTTCCCGATCGGCAGATGACGGTTTCCTGCCGCCACAAGGACCACGAGAAGGGCCGCCGAGACAAACAGCGCAGACACACACATCAAAAATTTACGCATAATAGTACCTGCCAACTTAGGATGTGAGATGCTTTCATTTCCACATACGTTGGCACTTGGTTTTTTGACTCCTCGACAATAATTACAGACGGATGGGTTTAGTCGAGGGTGGAGGCGGCTTCGCGCTCTTGGCGGCGGCGATGCAGGTAGTGCATCGAGATATTGAGGTAGACCTGGCCGCAGGGCGTCTCGATACAAATGACCATGGCTTCGGTGTCGGTGTTTCCGGCGAGTCCCTGATCGTTCACGTGAATTTCCGGCGGGAAGACCTTGAAGCGAAAACCTTGGTCGTTCAATAGGGTCACCGAATTCCCGATGACCATGTTGGCCA
>Ga0307478_10002688_pt1 | contig 13726 bp, 14 predicted proteins | sample atmos_gasesECM4C_2_FD_203713 | JGI IMG/M metagenome (GOLD analysis project Ga0307478, IMG submission 203713) | Hardwood forest soil microbial communities from Morgan-Monroe State Forest, Indiana, United States - atmos_gasesECM4C_05 | ecosystem: Environmental > Terrestrial > Soil > Temperate...
GTAAAACACGGTACGAACGTACAGGTAGGCGAAAAGGACAGGGTAAAAGGACAGGTGCAAGGAGCTGCAAACTACTCAGATATTGCGGGAAACGCCCAAAAAGGCGAAGAAACGTGCGTTCGCTTTGCGTTTACTTTTTGTTCGGAGGTGCAATTCGCAGCTGTTGCCATATTGTGTCCACACGCTTTTTTGTTTCGCTATTCATTCTTATTTCGTCCGGCCAACGTCCAGCGAAACCTTCTTCCGGCCATTTGCGCGTGGCGTCTACACCCATCTTCGAACCGAAATCCTGGCGGCGCGCGGCGTGGTCGAGAGTGTCCACGGGACCGAGGACGAATTGGATATCGCGCTCGGGATCGATGGCGCAGAGAGCTTTCCAAACGATCTCGCGCGGCCAAGCGACCAGATCGCGTTCATTATTTTGCGCGCTTGGCCCGGGTAGCTCTTGCGGATCGAGACGATCATTAAATTCTGAAAGATGCCCTCCGCGGGCATGGCGACGTCCACAATTTCCGGGTACTGCATCTTCATCACCGGCATAAAAATGCGCTCGATGGCGTGGCCCATAAAATAGTCCTCTTGCGGCGGCGGCCCGACGATGGTGGTCAAATACAGCGGGTCTCTTTTGTGCGTGATGCACTGCACATGGAAGACGGGATATTGGCCTTCCAACGAATAGAAGCCGGTGTGGTCACCGAAGGGGCCCTCGGTGCGCAGCTCGCCGATTTCGACGTAACCTTCGAGAACAATTTCGGCGTTCGCGGGAACTTCCAAGTCAACTGTCTTGCACGCAACCAGCTCGACGGGATCTTTGCGAAGGAAACCGGAGAAGAGGAATTCGTCCATGTCCGGCGGGACCGGCAAGATCCCAGCGAGCGCCGCGGCGGGATCCGCACCGATGGCTACCGCGACCTCGAGCTTTCCACCGGGATTTTTTGCGCGGCTGCTGCGGTAGTGATCCGCACCGTGTTTCTGCGTTTGCCAGTGCATGCCGGTGGTGCGCTCGTCGAAAACTTGCATGCGGTAACAGCCCACGTTGCGTTTACCGTTCTCGGGATTCTTGGTGATCACCATGGGCCAAGTGATGTAGCGCCCGCCGTCCTGCGGCCAGCATTTCAGGATTGGGAAATAGTCGAGCGAGAAATCGTCCGTGCGGACTACGTCCTGGCAATCGCCGCTGCGGACGACCTTCGGGAAGAAAGAACCAATCTCAGCCAGCTTCGGCAGCATTTTTACTTTTTCGAAGAGGCCTTGCGGCGATTGCATGTCAATAAAGGAGTGAACCCGAGCGGCGACATCTTCGAGCGAGTCAACCTCCAGCGCCATGCACATGCGGCGTTCGGTGCCGACTAGATTCGTGACGGCTGGGACGCGCGAGCCTTTAGGACGTTCAAAGAGTAGGGCGGGGCCTCCGGCTTTTACGGCGCGGTCGGAGATTTCCGTGATTTCCAGGACGGGATCAACTTCGACGGAGATGCGGCGAAGCTCGTCATTTTTTTCCAGCTTCCTCAGGAAATCTCGCAAGTCTCGATACGCCACTGCCCCTCCTGGTGTCGCCGCGCATGCAACGCTCGCACTCTAACACGGAGGCTCGGGACGATGAAGGCAGTAACCACGCGGCAGGCGCGCGTGCCCGACGCACAGAAAAAAAGAGTCAAGAGATTCAACACAGACGACACGGAGATAAAACGGAAGGCACCGAGAATGGCGAGGGCTGCCGCTAAGACGCAAAGTTCGCGGAGACGCCTTGCAGGATTGTGAGTTGCTATTTTTGGCCGACGGCTACGGGGGAATCGGCACGAACTTCGGCATCGTTGGTTGCAGCGGTCGTTAGTCTCGCGGCTAGATCGCGGTAGCGCCCGACGAGCGGGTTGTTGGAACTAGCGGTCAGCGGAATGCCAAGGCTTACGGCTTCGCTGACTTGACGGAAGTCGTTGGGGAGGCGTGCGAAGAATGATTGATTCAGTTGCTTTTCGCATTTTGCAACTGGTTCGTCATCGTTCTGTCGCCAGCGATTCACGATAATCTGGAAACGTCTGCGATCGAGGCCGGCGGAATCAACCGCTTTCAGATAACGCTCGAGCATGCCCAGGGCGAGAGCACTAGGCTCGGCTACTAACAAGAGTGCATCGGCGGTTTCCAGGACGCGGGCCCATTCAGCGGCGTTCACAAAACCGAGATCGACGATCAGCAGATCGAAGAGGCTGCGAGCGAGCGCGAGGATGCGCAGCAGTGCTTCCAGTGTTACGAGTTGCCGCTGGTCGGCACGCAGCGCTGCGTGTAACGGGCCAGCGAGTATCTCGACGCCGGTCTTATGACGCATCACCAGGCTTGCGAGCAACGGTGCGTCGAGGCGGTCTACGCGCTCGAGCGCATCGAGCAGGGTGAAGCGCGGCTCGAAGTCCAGCATGACCGAGATTTGCCCGAAGGGACGCGCGAATTCGATCAGCCCCACCCGCTTTTTGGTCAATTGGGCCATGTGCACCGCGAGATTGAGCGCCACCGTGGTAGTCCCCACGCCCCCCTTGGAACCCGTGACGATGATAGAACGCTCAGCCACGCCGCTGGCTCCCGGGGAAACAATCAATGAAGAAATCGCGCGCGCCGGGTTCGCACACCGATAGGTCGGGCATATTGATTCTGCGGAGCATCTTCAATGCCAAGGTGAGGAGCCTCGGAAACCCCGAAAATTCATCGCCATACAGATAGCCAGCCGTCCATCACATTGAGTCATCGGCAAGCCACGAGATTTCCTTACAGAAAGCTTAGGCGGAGTTGCGTTATCCTTTCGCGGAAAACTCGTCCTCACCACAGACGCCAGGAGGCTCGATGAGCAAACAGCATTTCTTTATGAAGTTGATTCCCCCGCGACCGACGTTTGCCCAGGATATGACCGCCGAGGAACGAGACATGATGCAGCAGCATGTACAGTATGTCGGCGAGGCTTTCAAGCGAGGGTCGGTGCTGATCTACGGGCCAGTAATGGCGCCGGAAGGAGCGTATGGGATGGCTGTACTGGAGATGGCTGACGCGGCTGAAGTTCAAAAATATATGGCAGAAGACCCGTCAGTAAAGTCAGGATTGAATACGTTCGAGTTCTATCCGATGCGAGTGGGTCAAGCGCGCGGCAGCGCCTAATTGCCGGCCGAGCGCGCAGCCCTTTTCTCGCGGTCCCGCAGTTATGTATAATCGGGCCAGCAGGAATGAGCGGGCGTCGTACAATGGCAGTATAGAAGCTTCCCAAGCTTCGGACATGGGTTCGATTCCCATCGCCCGCTCCATTTCGTTCGCTAGTGCAGTGCCTGGTTTAAATGGCGCAGCAGCCTCCCGCCTTCATACAGCCCGACTGGAATACGTCCTCGCTTTTTTCCGCAGTGATTCGTCGGCGCGAGCTAGGCGCGTTTGGTGATGATGAAGTGGGTCGCGTAGGGAGTATAGACGTGTTTGGAGCATTCGTAGCCTAGCTTTGGAGCGTCGAGACGTTCGAAAAGCGACTCCCCTGAGCCGAGGAAGATCGGCGACATGGCCACATGCATTTCGTCAATCAATCGGGCGCGCAGATATTGCCGAATTGTTTCGACACCGCCGCCGAGCCGGATATCCTTGCCCTTTCCCGCTTCCGTAGCGCGGGTCAGCGCGGCGTGAATGCCGTCGGTGACGAAGTGAAAGGTGGTGCCGCCCTTCATTTCGAGAGACGCGCGCGGGTGAGTGGTGAGGACGAACACAGGAGTGTGATACGGCGGATTGTCGCCCCACCATCCCTTCCAATCGTCGTTGGGCCACGGACCGCGAATGGGTCCGAACATATTTCGACCGATGATCCAGGCGCCGACATTTTCGAAGCCACGCGCAACGAAGTCATCGTCAACGCCCGTGGCGCCGCCTTCCTGGCGAACCATTTGCCGAAAAGTGCGTGTGCCGAACATCCATTCGTGCAGCGCTTTGCCGCCAACGCCGATGGGATTCGCCAGATCCTGATTCGGCCCGGCGCCATAGCCGTCGAGCGAAATTGAGAAACAGCGCACGCTAAGCTTGGACATGAATGCCGCTCCTTGCTTGAGATTATATGACGACCGGAATTTCCGGCGTGGTTCTTAGGTGACGCCTTGCGCACAAAGGCGATGCTCTAGCGTCTGTTGGAATTTCTCTTATACCACGCACTATCAGACGCTGTTCGGGCCTCGTCGTAAGCTACTTAGCAATCGCTTGAATGAACGATTAGAATGGACGGCTTATGGGCAATATCTATGCAGGGACATCGGGTTGGGCTTACGCCAGTTGGAAGCCGGAATTTTGTCCGGCGAAACTGAGCGCGGCCCGTTTTTTGAACTACTATGCAGGCCGGCTGAATTCCGTGGAAGTGAACTACACTTTCCGAAGAATCCCCACCGCAGACCTGCTGCAACGCTGGGCAGATGCAACGCCGAAGGATTTCCGGTTCGCGATGAAGGCGCCTCAGGCGATCACGCACATCAAGCGGTTACGAGACGCGGCCGCGACTACCGAGGACTTTCTGGCGTCGCTGGAACCCTTGCGCAAGCTGAAAAAGCTTGGGCCGGTACTCTTTCAATTGCCGCCAAATTTCAAGAGCGATGTAGCGAGGCTGCGCGAATTTCTGACGGGATTGCCGCGAGGATTGCGCGCTGCATTCGAGTTCCGGCATGAATCGTGGTTTGTGGAAGAAGTCTACGCAGCCCTGCGCAAGGCCGGGGTGGCGCTGTGCCTTGCGGAGAGCGAGGACATCGTGACGCCAAACATCGAGACCGCTGACTTTTACTATTTGCGGCTCAGGAAAGAAAGCTATTCCGCAAAATCCGCCGCGCAAAGGGCGCAAGATCTCGCTCGAAACGGCGATGTTTTCGTCTACTTCAAGCACGAGGACACACCGGAAGGCGCCCTTAACGCGGAAGCAGTGCTTGCGGCAGCAAAGAATGCATGACCTAGGCAGCGTTCGTATCACCCGAATCACTGCACTAAATTCTCTTGAGACAAGGATTTTGCAATGACAGAAAAACACGCATGGCCGTTGTGTGCAGTTGCCGCAATCTTATGCACGAGCTTGGCATGGAATGCCTTCGGGGCTCCACGCGTGCCAGCGGCGAACCCTACCCTTGCGCAAGAAAGCACTGCGCGAGAAGTGGCCATTACCGTCGATGATCTGCCTGGCGCGTTACCGGGGAACGACTTTGCTTACGGCGATTTGAAGGAATTGCAGAAGATCAATCACGGCATTCCGGGCGTCTTGAAAGCCCACCACGCTTGGGCGATCGGGTTCGTCAACGAACGCAAGCTCCAAGTGCAGGGCGAACGTGACGCCCGCGCGGCACTGCTGCAAGTGTGGCTCGACGACGGACTATTTCTCGGGAATCACACGTACTCGCATGCAGACTTCAGCACTACGCCGCTGCAGGAGTACGAAGACGAAACGGTTCGTGGTGAAGTGGTGACTGAGGCTTTGTTGAATGCCAGGGGAGAAAAAGAACTCTACTTCCGTCATCCGTATCTCAATACCGGCATGTCTCTCGACGTGAAAAGCGCTTTCGACGCATTTCTGAAAGCGCGAGGCTACGTCATTGCGCCGGTGACGATTGAGGACGCCGATTATGTCTTCAACGACGCCTTGGCGCATGCGAACGAGACGAAGGATAAGAAGTTGGCGGCGAAGGCGAAGAAAGAATACCTGGAATATGTGGACACGGTGTTTAGCTACGCCGAGAGCGAGTCAGCGCAATTGTTCAGCCGGCAGATCCCGCAAGTTTTGCTGATTCACGACAACGCGCTGAACACGGAATGTCTGGATGCGCTTTTGACGAAGCTGGAGCAGCGCGGATACAAATTCATTTCGCTACAAGAAGCGATGACGGATCCCGCTTATGCGACGCCTGATTTGTGGGTGGGCACTGGAGTATTGTGGATGGAGCGATGGAAAATCGCGATGGGGCTAAAGCCGGAGCCAGACAAGGGACCCGATCCGCCGAAGTGGGCTTCGGATATTTTCGATCAGCTGCGGAAGGAACGACAGAAGGAATGAGTTGCGCTAAGCGAGTGCTTGCGGAATGGCTTTCTTCCAGCGGCCCTGTGCTTTCAGAATCAGCTCGACGACTTCGCGGATGGCGCCTTCACCGCCTTTAGCAACGGTTATGTAATGCGCGGCGCGTTTCACTTCCACCACTGCATTCGCGACCGCAACGCCCAGGCCTGCTCGTTGCAGAATCGGCAAGTCCGGCAGGTCATCGCCCACATATGCGACTTCTTCATCGGTGACTCCAGCGCGCGTGAGGACGGCCTTGTACGATTCGAGTTTCTTCGGCATTCCCTGAATCACGAATTCCATGGATGATTCTCGCGCGCGGCGGGCCGTGGCGGGAGAATCGCGTCCGGTGATGAGGCCAGTGCGGATGCCCATGATGCTGGCGAGTTTGATGCCGGCTCCATCGTGCGCGTGAAACATTTTCATCTCTGCGACGCTGCCATCGGGAAAAGTTTGCAGGCAGACGTACCCGGGCGTCATGGTGCCGTCCACGTCCATGAGCAGGACCTTGATGGGTTTGGCGCGGCGTAGGACCGGCGCGGGGAATTTTATTTCGCGTATGGCCATTTCTCGGATTCCTCGTCCGCGAATATTCTAGAACAACTGCAACGTCCACAAATCGTGCACGTGCAGCACGCCTTGGAGTTTCCTATCGGCATCCACGATCAGCACCGAAGTGATTTTCTTTTCTTCCATCAGGCGCAGAGCGCTGGCAGCCAGCTCCGTGCGCGGGAGCGTGGCGGGATTTTTTGTCATGCAATCGCCGGCCGTGAGATCCAGCACATTTTCGGAGCGCTTTTGCATCATGCGGCGCAAGTCGCCGTCGGTGATGATGCCGAGCAGCTTGCCGTCGGCTGCCGTGACGGCGGCGAGGCCCAGGCCCTTGCGGCTCATCTCGTAAATCACGTCCGGCATTTTCGTAGTGGGCAGGACGCGCGGCGCGGCGTCGCCCGCGTGCATCAACGATTCGACGCGGCGCAATTTTTTGCCGAGGCGTCCGCCGGGATGCAACGCCGCGAAGTCTTCTTCCTTGAAGCCGCGGCGCTCGAGCAATGAAATCGCGAGCGCATCTCCCATGGCCATGGCTGCTGCGGTGGAAGCGGTGGGGGCGAGATTCAGCGAGCAGGCTTCTTCTTTCACGGCGATATCGAGGACGATGTTGCTCGCGCTGGCAAGAGTAGATCGCGGATTCGCGGTGAGCGTGATCAATTGAACACCGAGACGCTTCACTGACTCGACCAGCTCGATCAGCTCCTGCGTTTCGCCGCTCGAAGAAATCGCGAGAAGCACGTCGTCCCCGGTCAACATTCCGAGGTCACCGTGCAGCGCTTCGGACGCATGTAAAAAAAGCGACGGAGTGCCGATGCTCGCGAAAGTGGCGGCAGTTTTGCGGCCGATCAGCCCGGATTTGCCGAGGCCAGTCACCACCACGCGGCCTTTACAATTGTAGAGAAGCTCGACTGCTTCTTCGAAACGCTCATCGAGTCGCGCGATCAAACCCGCGATGGCTTCGGATTCAATGCGCAGGACTCGTTTAGCGGTGGCGAGGCTCATCGAGCGTCCCACTCGCGCGCGAGTGCCGAGAGGCGCAGAATTTTTTCGAGCAGCGGCCGAAATTGTTCGAGTGGCAGCGCGTTGGCGCCGTCTGAAAGCGCCTCCGAAGGATTGTCGTGAACCTCGAGGAATATTCCATCTAGACCCACAGCTGCGCCGGCGCGCGCGAGTGGCTCGATGAATTCGGGCTGCCCTCCGCTAGACTTCCCTGCTCCGCCGGGCAATTGCACGGAATGAGTCACGTCGAAAACAATCGGATAGCGGAATTTGCGCATGATGGGAAATGAGCGCATGTCTACGACTAGATTTTGGTAGCCGAAGGAACTGCCGCGCTCCGTGAGGATAATTTTTTCGTTTCCGGTACTGGCGATTTTTTCGGCGGCGTTGCCAATTTCCCAGGGCGAGAGAAACTGGCCTTTCTTTACGTTGACGACGCGGCCGGTGCGGCCAGCGGCCAGCAGCAAATCGGTCTGGCGGCATAGAAAAGCGGGGATTTGCAGGATGTCGCAAATTTCCGCGGCGGGGCCGACTTGCGAAATATCGTGGACGTCCGTGAGGATGGGCAGGCCAGTGCATTTTTTTATTTCGGCGAGAATGCGCAGCCCCTCTTCGAGTTGCGGGCCGCGGAAGGAATTCAGCGACGAGCGATTGGCTTTGTCGTACGAGGCTTTGAAGATGTAGGGGATGCCGAGTTCGGAGGTGACTTCGCCGAGGCGTTCGGCCATCCTCATCGCGTGCGCTTCGCTTTCGATTACGCAGGGCCCGGCGATCAGAAACAGTGGCGCATCGCCGCCAAAGCGGATTTTTCCGGCCGAGAAAGTTCGCGGTGATTCCATTTATGCGAATGCGCAGATGGCGCGAGGGAACAGACTATGCGGGTTTGTAGTTGATTTCAACTTTGAATTGCGGACTACAAATGAATTCACAGCAGAGACGCAGAAGACGCGGAGAAATTCCGAGCACAAAGAAGAATTAATCGGTGGCGGGGTCGGCGGCAGCGACGCGAGATTCTGCAGAGACGCCTTGGCGGCGATGGCGATTTTCGGCACTGGCGCGGATGAACGCGGCGAATAGCGGGTGCGGGGCCAGAGGCTTGGATTTGAACTCGGGATGGAACTGACAGCCGACGAACCATGGATGATCCGGAGCTTCCACAATTTCAACGTACACGCCGTCCGGCGTGCGTCCAGTAATGCGGAACCCGGCCCGCGTGAGCGTGTCTTCGTATTCGCAATTGAATTCATAGCGGTGACGGTGGCGCTCGGAAATTTCCAGTTGGCCGTAGGCTTTGTGCGCGAACGAACCGGGCTCGATCTTGCAGGGCCACGCCCCAAGGCGCATGGTGCCACCCATTTCGTCCACGCCGAGCAGTTCGCGCAGTTTGTAGATGACGCGATTGGGAGTGGATGGATCGAACTCGGTGCTATCGGCGTGCTCGATGTGCGAAACCTGACGAGCGTATTCGATCGTGGCGCACTGCATCCCGAGGCATATGCCGAAGAACGGGATTTTCTTTTCGCGCGCGTAAGTAATGGCGTGAACCATTCCGGCGATACCGCGCTTCCCGAAGCCTCCCGGAACTAAAATACCGTCCACGTGCCGCAACATACGTTCCGCCGTCGCTGGTGAATCAATATCTTCGGCCTCGATCCATTCGATCACCACGCGCTGGCGATTCGCGAGGCCGCCGTGCCCGAGCGCTTCGCGCAAACTTTTATACGCGTCTTCAAGCTGAACGTATTTCCCAACTACGCCGATGCGCACTTCTCCCGAGGGATGCTCAAGCGTCTCCAACATCGCCAGCCAGCGGCTCAGGTCGCGCGGCGGGGCTTCGAGGCGCAGCAATCGCAATATTTGCTCGTCGAGCCCTTCGGCAGCCAGCGTCATAGGCACTTCGTAAATGTTGCTCACGTCCGGCGCGGAAATAACGCAAGCCTCGGCCACGTTGCAGAAAAGTGCGATTTTGGCTTTCAGGTCGGCGGCAAGTTGGCGGTCGCTGCGACAAATTAAGATATCCGGTTGAATTCCGATGCTTAGCAATTCCTTCACGCTATGCTGGGTTGGTTTCGTTTTCAATTCGCCGGCCGTGGGAATGAATGGGACGAGCGTGAGGTGCACGAAGATGACGTTTTCAGGGCCCAGCTCAAGGCGCATCTGGCGAATCGCTTCCAAAAACGGCAAAGATTCGATGTCGCCGACCGTGCCGCCGATTTCGACCAGCACAACGTCCACGCCTTCCGCTACTTTACGAAATGCGGATTTTATTTCGTCAGTGACGTGCGGAATTACCTGGACGGTCTTGCCGAGATAATCGCCGCGGCGCTCCTTGGTGATGATCGATTCGTAGAAACGGCCAGTTGTCCAGTTGTGGTCGCGCGTCAGATGCGCGGAAGTGAATCGTTCGTAATGTCCAAGATCCAAATCGGTCTCGGCGCCGTCATCAGTAACGAACACTTCTCCGTGCTGATACGGAGACATGGTGCCGGGATCAACGTTCAAGTAGGGATCGCACTTCTGGAGGGTGACGCGAAGGCCACGGCTTTCCAGTAGACAGCCCATGGAAGCCGCCGCTACGCCTTTTCCGAGAGAAGAAACCACGCCACCCGTCACAAAAATATATTTTGGGGCGGTCCGCAAGGTCCCTCGACTTCCTCCCGGAGAATCTGCGTACAAAACATTATGAAGAGAAATCGCGCGAGTGTCAAACTACGATTTCAAATTGCGAAAATTATTTTTGCTTACGCGAATGCGGGAAAGCTAGAACGAATGACCGGAAATCAAAGCGAATCATTCCAGACCACCGCAGAAACGGGCCCAATGAGGACAAAAACTACGTTTCAGGACTTTGCACCCGCACTTAGGAGCTTCTCCACGCGTTCAACGTCGGCGGGAACGTCCACGCTTACCGCATCGTATTCTGTTTCCACCATATGAATGCGGAAGCCATTCTCAAGCCAGCGCAATTGCTCGAGTTGTTCGATGCGCTCAAGTTCGCCCGGAGGCAGCGTGGGATATTCCAGCAACGCGGCGCGGCGATAACCGTAAAGCCCGATGTGTTTGCAATGGCTCGCGGCAACTTTCGCGCCCGTATCGCGCACCCACGGGATCGGCGCGCGCGAAAAATAGAGAGCATTGGCGTCGAAGTCCTGGACAACTTTGACGACGTTCGGGTCCATGATCTCGTTTTGGTGGGTGATCGCCGAGCAGGGCGTGGCGAGCTGAATGGATTCGTCCTCGGCCATGGCCGCCGCGACCGCGTCCACCGTGCCGGGATTGATGAGCGGTTCATCACCCTGCACGTTGATATATATCTCAGCCGGCAGGTGGGCCGCGACCTCCGCAACACGGTCAGTACCGGTACGGTGATCGTGGCGGGTGAGGATGGCTTCGGCGCCGAACTTCTCGACCGCGTCCTTGATCCTTTGGTCTTCGGTGGCCACGACGATGCGGGACGGGAGCTTGGCGATACGAACCCTCTCTACAACGTGCTGAATCATGGGCTTCCCGGCAATCACTGCCAGAGGCTTGCCCGGAAAACGGCTGGAGGCGTGGCGCGCGGGAATAACTACCAGTACATTTGGGGTCTCGGAATTAGCCATCGGGGTCGCTAACCTTTTGCCAACCGGGAAATCTTAACACGGAGATGAGACCCTGTTGCTCAGGCGCGGAGATTTGATAATGTGCCACTTGCTTTGCGTTGGTCCGGTGGTAGAATCCCTGCCAAGGGACACGTCAAGCAAGCCCGGCGCTGGACGGGTCACGCGGTAGGTGGGGGCCAAGTTGAGACACCGCGCACGGCAGCCGGTAGCACCGACAGCGCCGCCGCGAGTTTGCGCGCTTTTTCTTTTTTTCACCGCAGTTCTGATCGCTTCCCCTGTCTGGGCGCAAGTTGAAGGCCCCACCCGCGTCGAGAACCCGCAAAAAATTGAGAAGGGCAAATACCTCAAAGCTGAAACGGATATTGCGCTGGTAAACATTTCCGTGACAGATCCGTATGGGCGATTGGTCACCGGGCTCGAACAAGAAAATTTCCGCGTATTCGAAGACAACACCGAACAAGAGATCGTACGTTTCTCCAGCGAAGACGTGCCGATTTCCATCGGCGTGATTTTCGATATGAGCGGAAGCATGTCCGATAAAATCGAGAAGTCGCGGCTGGCAGCAGTGCAATTTTTTCGCACCGCGAATCCGCAGGACGAATTTTTTCTGGTGAATTTTAATGATCGCGCGGAGCTCGCCAATACATTTACCGCGAGCGTCGAAGAATTGCAGAATCATCTGATGTTTACGGCGGCGCGTGGAGAAACGGCGCTGCTCGATGGAATTTATCTGGGCCTGAGCGAGATGAAGGGAGCACACAACACAAAGAAGGCGTTGCTCATCATATCGGATGGAGGCGATAATCATAGCCGGTACACGGAAACGGACATTCGCCGATACGCACGAGAAGCGGACGTCCAGATTTATGCCATCGGGCTATACGAGCCTGGCGGCGGCCCGACTCCGGAAGAACAGTTGGGCCCGGCTTTGCTCTCAGATCTGACGCAGATGACGGGTGGCAGAACTTTTGTGGTGGGCAGCCTGAACGATTTGCCCGACATCGCCACCAAAATCAGCATGGAGTTGCGCAATCAATATGTGGTCGGATACAGACCGAGCAGTCACACTCACGACGGGAAGTGGCGAAAGATCAAAGTCAAGCTGCGGCCGCCCAAGGGATTGCCGCCTCTTACCGTCTACGCCAAAACCGGGTATTACGCGCCCGGCCACTAGGCATCATTTCCTGAACATTTTTCTGACGCTGCTGCTCGCGATGATCGTGAGTCCGCTTGCGCGCGCACAGAACCCTTTCCCTGCTCCCCCGCCACCGCCTCCGCCGCCTGGACAGCAGCAGAACGCGCAGGTTGATCAGCAGCATCGGCTTACTTCCACCGTGGATTTGGTGGTGCTCCACGCCACCGTGGTTGACGAGAAGGGACAATTCGACCCGGGGTTGACCGCCGACAATTTCCACGTATTTGAAGACAAAGTGGAGCAGAAGATATCTGTCTTCTCCAAAGAAGATATCCCCGTGACGATGGGACTGGTGATTGATAACAGCGGCAGCATGCGGGAAAAACGGCCGCAGGTGAACGCGGCGGCGCTTTCGTTTGTGCGTACCAGCAATACCGCAGACGAAGTCTTTGTCGTGAACTTCAACGACGAGTATTACCTGGACCTCGATGAAGACTTCACCAGCAACCCACAGGAATTGCACGACGCGCTCGAACGCATTGACACGCGCGGCAGCACCGCGCTGTATGACGCCATCATCGGGTCGCTGGACCATCTGAAGAAGGGGCACAAGGACAAGCGCGTGCTGCTGGTGATCACCGACGGCGATGACGACGCCAGCCGCAAGGATTTTCCCTACACGGTGAAAGCCGCGGTGGAATCGAACGCCGTGATTTACGCGATCGGAGTTTTCAGCGATGACGACCGCAAGAACAACAAGAAGATGATTCGCAAATCGAAGAAAGACTTGACTGCGCTCGCCGAAGCCACCGGCGGGCTTGCGTTTTTCCCGGACCGACTCGAGGATGTGGATCCGGTTTGCGTGCAAGTGGCGCACGATATCCGCAATCAATATACCTTGGGCTACTACCCTACCAACACCGCGAAGGACGGAACTTTTCGCAGCGTGAAAGTAGATTTGATTCCGCCGAAGGGCGCCGGGAAGCTAACCGTAAGGACGCGCACTGGGTACTACGCGCGGAGAACCTCAGCGGCCGACTAACGGCTGAGATCTCTTCAGGAGATCTGAGCCAGGAAGCTCGAGCCGTGAGGGATTTTCCCACCGAAATTTTCCGCTATTGTTTGGCCCATGTCGGCTAGGGTTGCGCGCGTGCCCAGGTTTATTCCACCTTGCGCGCTCTCTGTGTAGGCAAGGATTGGGACGTATTCGCGGGAATGATCCGTCGTCGGGTTCACAGGATCCGGATCGCAACCGTGATCCGCTGTGATCAGCAGTAAATCCGCAGGCGTAAGGGCATCGAGAAACGGCCCGAGCATTTCATCAAATTCCTCTAGTGAACGCGCGAAACCTTCGACGTCCTTCCTGTGCCCGTAGAGCATGTCAAAATCCACGAGGTTCGCGAAGAT
>Ga0307478_10002689_pt1 | contig 13723 bp, 3 predicted proteins | sample atmos_gasesECM4C_2_FD_203713 | JGI IMG/M metagenome (GOLD analysis project Ga0307478, IMG submission 203713) | Hardwood forest soil microbial communities from Morgan-Monroe State Forest, Indiana, United States - atmos_gasesECM4C_05 | ecosystem: Environmental > Terrestrial > Soil > Temperate...
AGAACCATTAACCATGAACACCCCTTTGCCAACCTTAACGCCTTTCCACGGCCCTTCGCCCAATTATCAATTTACTTTACGGATATCTCTTCAATCGGCCACCAGCCGAAGTTTCGTGATGCGCGCATGAGCTCAAGCCTTGTGGCAGCCGAGTGGCGCTGCATGTCTGATCCGTCTGTACCGCATTCCTGTACATTTGAGTCCCCCGATTTGTGTTTGAGTGACTGATTAGTAGGTTGAGTCACTGATTAGTAATCGAATTCCTGATTAGTATCTTCTGCGTTCCCCATGATCACGCTTTAGCCGGTTCGGCTTACCGGGCCGGTTGGAAGTAACCAATTTTACGTTTGTCTAAATTTTTAACCTATGTTGCTGGGTAAAACACCTCGCAGGATAGTAGCGGCCACGCTATTGACCATCCTGACTACCGACATCTTTGTTCCAGGGATCTGTTATGCGATCACTTCCGGCCCTACTCAGCCGGAGGCGATGAGCTTTGAGCCGATCGATACTACGGACATGGTAAATCTTCAAACCGGCGATTTCACTTACAACTACCCCTTGTTGGAGGTGCCCGGCCCGGATGGCGGGTACCCATTAGCGCTATCTTACCACGCGGGCGTCCACACCAATGACGATGCAACCTGGGTGGGATTGGGATGGTCGCTCAACCCGGGGGCCATCAACAGGACCGTCAATGGGTTGCCTGATGACTGGAGGGGATTGGCCACCGGTACGGAGACGTACTGGGCCGGAGACCAGGTCAACAACTACGGGGTTGGGGTCACGATAGGGCAAGCTGGCGGCGCGGACAACGTGTCCTTCGGGCTATCGGTTCAGACCGATACGTATAAAGGCTTTTCTTTTGGTTACAGCGTTTCCGCCGGGCCGTTCAGCTTCGGAGAAAAACCGTTTTCCAGGACGGGGCCAAGTCTTTCCATGGGATTGCCGGTGCCGGGAATGAGTTTGGGGGATATGGATAAGTATGGATTCAGTGCGTCCATGGGATTGAATCTGACCACTAATTTCAAATCGTTCACCGTAGGTATCAATGAATCGGTGAAGTTTGAGGGCGGCTCGGCGGAAGGGTCGATCTCGAGCGACGGAAAGTCCAGCTCCAGTGCGATGTTCAGCGATCATGGAACGACCTTCTTTCTCCATAACGGCAAGAGCAACCTGCTCCAGACTTCCTCCTGGGGGATCCAAAACTTCCCGGTCCCGATCCTTCCCTATCTGACGGTGAATCTTTCTTTCAGTAAGAAACGTTCCTGGATCAATTCGAGTACCGACCTGACGGCGGCGGGGAGCTGGTTTCAGACCTATCCCTTTCCTGTCAACCAGAACAACGTATTTGATAACTATGCACTGTTGGATGACCCTTCCACCTACAACATTTACGAATACCCGGATCCTTCTATCATGATGGGCGGCGGCCTTCCCGATTTCGACAATTATGCCGTCACCGCCCAGGGTATGAGCGGAAATTTCCGTCCCTATTATTATCAGGGACAGCTGAATGGGCAGGAAAGACTGGGGTCGAGCAACGATGTCTCGATGCAGTATTTCAGTCATGGCGTAGTTGGCGGGCCTACCGGCTTCCGGTTTAACGGGGACTTTTCGAACGCCTTCCTGCAGAATCCCGCGGCGCCCAATTTCTATACGACGGCCAATATGGGCAGCTTTTTTTCCAGCACTACGGTACCGCCTTTCGATCCCGCACCATTGTTTGGCAGCACTTCTGCGACGGGGGGATATGCGGCGGGGACACTGACTTCCAACTATGGCGCCAATATATCAGCGGGGGCCGCAAGTGTCGTGTCCCTGGCGGGTTCGCGGCATATCGATCTCGGGGTAAAGGTCAACCCATACAACTGTCCGACCAACTCCACCGGCCGGTATGCGACCGGGATGTTCAGCGGCTTTGCTATTACCAACGAAAGCGGCGTCACGTATAATTACGGGCTGCCGGCGTATTCGTATAACGAAGAGAACTACCAGGAAAAGATCGATCATAGCCAGGGGTTGTTCTTCAACCGGAATGCCAAGAAGAATGCCTATATCTACACGTGGTATCTGACTTCGATCACCGGCGCCGATTATGTGGATCGGAATAACGACGGCAAGGCCGACGCCGGAGATTGGGGATATTGGGTCAACTTCGAATATGGGGAGTGGTCGGACAGTTATACCTGGAGAAACCCGGCGGCGAGTTTCGACCGGGATGAGGACAACCGCTTTAAGGACTGTTCCATGGGGCAGCGCGAAGTATATTATCTGAATGCGATCCGCACGGCATCTCATATTGCTTTGTTCGAAAAGGATGTCAGGAACGACGCGAAGGGCGAGGATGTCGCTATTTTCAACAAGAACGGGAATCCGGCGATCCAGGATTACGCCTATGCGGATACGGTGGGCGTATTCGATGTCAATTCGAGCCAAAGCCTTCAATTGAGCCACATTTACCTGTTACCGATTGCCGCCGCGAACCTGGTCACCACGACTACGGGCCCCGGCGCCTATGCGCCTTCCGGGCGTACCCAAGCCTGCAATTGCGAATTGAGCTCGAATGTCCTCGATCGAACGGACGTCGATTATGCAGGACGTACAAACCTGGAATCGAATTCCCTGCGCGTCATCGATTTCAACTATGACTATTCCCTGTGTCCTAATACGCAAAACAGCTTTGCGCTTACACCGGGTACCAGCAACGTAGGTCCACTCACGGGTAAGCTTACCTTAAAGGCGGTCACTGTCAGGGGGAAAGGAGGGGTCTCCGGCCTGCCTGCCTTGCAATTCGGTTATGAGCTACCGACGGATCAGCAAAGAACCGCGGCGGGGACAGTCAGCCCCAGCACCTTTACCACTTCCTATAGTGGGTTCCAGGTGGGGGATATGTTGCAGGCCAACGGCATCTATTACGGCGTGGTGACCGGGCCGTATAATTCCTCAACGCAGTCCTATCCCCTGGGCAATTCATCGATGACCGGCTCGCCCATATCGGCGACGCTCACGACGACCAGTAATCCGCCCTATTTTTATAATGCCTATGATATGTGGGGCATGTATAAATCGGACTATGATCTTTGGACCATCGGAAGTGATGAGAACCTGGGGCGAAATACTTCCAATGTTTCTGCGCCGGGCGCCGACGCGTGGTCGCTTCATACCATCACCACGCAGCTGGGCGACCAGATCGAGCTGAACTATCAGCCGGACAGCTATCATACGGTGGCGATGGGGAATATCCCTTCACTTGTGATGAAAAACATCACGGTGGTCGCGGGAAGCAGTAACGGAAAGATCCAGTTCAATCTGGCCAATTTCGGATCGCTGACAAATCCCGCGTCGATCATCCAAAATGGCTCGGTATTTTCCGCGGTACAGTTGCTGGTGGATGCTACCTATTCCGGTTGCAATGGCTGTTACTGGAAGATCGCGCCCCCTACCACTTCCCTGACCATCAATTCGGTCACCGGAACCGGCGCATCGGCGACCTATGTAGGGACGCTCGGAGCTCCTATCACCACCGGCGGATTTACCGGAACCATCTGGACGGGGAATCTATACATCAACCAGGGGTCGGACTACTACGGCGGTGGCATTCGCGTGGGATCACTGGCTTTGAAGCACACGTTTGACAATACCGTCTCGACGGTCACCTATGCCTACAATACGCCCGGGAGCGGTTACAGCAGTGGCACGACCAGCTATTTACCCGTTGTGCTTGATGCTTATGACGCGACGCAGGTGAATTACATTCCACCCGGAAAGACCTACGAAACGCTGAATGGTGATGGCGACCTATACCAAAAGGCGTTGTACAAGACAGTGAGCGGCCTCTATCCCCTGGTTCGGGAGTTACCGTCGCCGGGTGTCATGTACCAGTATGTAACGGAGACCGATCAGTACACTAACGCCGATGAGCCAACGCCCCGGACCATCCCGGGGACGGCTCAATACCAGTTCGACGTATTCACGCCCAATATGGTAGGACGCGAGCCTGTGGATCCTACGAATCCTATCCTGGTAGACGGCGTGGTAAGCGCCCGCAACTGGGTGTTACGTTCTTTTGTCGGCAATGTCGGCAATCTCAGATCGGTCACCCAGTATGATGCGCAGGGAAATGTCCTGACGCAAACGGTCAACCACTATCTGCACGATGGGATAGCCACCCTGGATTTTCATGATTTCATGACCCAATATTATCCGTTGCTGTTGCAATTCAATTACCAGGGGTTGATCAAGGAGCGTTATTCGGAGATCAAGCAAGTCAATTTTGACGACCCATCCAACCAGGGGTCCATCAACCTGGGCGGGAAGGATCAGGAAGGGAGCAAGGCGACGATGCTGGACCGGGAACAGTATCCATGTATCCTGACAGGTCAGACGATCACGGATTATGTAAAAGGGGAGACGACGACAACTAAGAATCTGGCATACGATTTCTACAGCGGCTCGGTAAGCGAGAAACTGGAAACGGATCCTTATGGCAACAACTTTATGACCAAGACCGTACCGGCGTATCAGATCTATCCCTCGATGGGGGTTAAGATCAATACCGACGCCAATCTGAATATGCTCGCTCAGAATGCCGAAACGTACCGGTACAAGGTCGATGCCAATAATAACCCGCTGGGGTTGGTGACGGCATCGGTGACCACCTGGAGCAACGGGTTCAGCGCGATGGCTCCGGATGGCACGCAGCATATCCAGGATGGGCGGACGGAGCAGGTCAGCGGCGCCACGGTGCCGAATGGCAATATCTGGAGGCAGCAGTCGGTATACGATTGGATGTCGCCCACTCAAACGAGTGACGGGCTGACGCCGACTTCCAGCTTTGTGGATTTCAACTGGACGACGCCCGCTTCTTCAGATAGTCGCTGGGTGAATAATTCCACCAATACGCTCTACGATATCTATTCCAAATCCCTGGAGAACACCGATGTCAACGGAAACTATTCCGCCGCGCATATGAACTATGGCGAAAACAAGGTCATTCTGGCGGGCGGCCCGGCCAATTACTACGAGATCGCGTATAGCGGCGCCGAAGATGCCGCCATTAACAATCCCAGCACCTCATTCATCAAGGCGCAAGCCGGAACGATGACCACGGCAGCCGCGCATACCGGCGCTTCGAGTCTGCTGATGAATCCCGGCAGTAGTACAGCGTTTCTGTACACCGTTCCCATAGTAGCCTCCGGCAATGGCGGGGTGATTGCCGGCCGCAATTATACGGCCAGCGTTTGGGTGAAACCGGTAAGCGGCACAGCTTCCAATGTTCATATCTATTTTCAAATTAACGGGGCGACCATGGGGTCTTCGATCTCATCGGGCAGCAGCACCAAAACTGCGGGGAGTTGGACGCTGGTCAACCTGAGCATACCCGGCAGCATGCTGTCGGCAGGCTCGACTTTGGCAGTCTTTTGTGAGAACGACCATGCGACGGCGCAAGCCTATGCGGACGATTTCCGCTTCCAGCCGCTGAATGCCAGCACGACGGCCTATGTGTATGATCCCTTCAGCGGGGAGCTTACCTATACCCTGGACAACAATGACCTATACACGCAATTCCAGTATGACGCAGCCGGACAACTGGTGGACATCTACAAAGAAAAGCTGGGCGTTACCCCGTTCAAGACCAACCAGTACCAATACAACTACAGTGCATCGAAGTTCGGCAACGATCCGATAACCAATATCAACTATACGAGAAACACCTGCCCGGTAGGGTACCAGGGATCCTCTGTATCCGTCAACATTCCCGCCAATACCTATTACAGCTTCCTTTCGACTGCCGATGCGGATGCGAGAACGGCTATCTATGCGCAGGATTATGCCAATACGCACGGCACGTGTACTTGCTTGCCGGTTATCAATTGGGCGAGCGGTATTACACCGGTCCTTGACGAGCTTTCCATAAGCGGGGGCAACGTGCCCTTTACCTTCGTGTTCACCTATCCGAGCGGTCAGACGTCCTTCAACCTGGGAACGGTAAGCAATTGCGTGTTCCCGGCCATCCAGCAAACGATACCGATGACGATAAACTCGTCCGTTTACGACATTATCGTCTCCACGCTCGGGCTTGTCACGGTGCAATGGGTCTCCGGTCCGGTCCTTTCCGGCACCGTCGGGTTGACCGGTACCTATAGTCTCAATGGGACCCTGGCGTATAGTGCGGCAGAATCGGGGACTTTCCAGAAGTCCTGTCCGTCCGGGCAGGTGGGTAGCTATGTAACCTATTCCGTACCGGCCTACAAATACGCGTCGGACAACCAGACGGATGCCAACAATCTTGCGCTGGCCGACGTTGCCTCGAACGGTCCGAATTATGCGAATGCCAATGGCACGTGCAGCATCGTGTGCAGCTTCACCTTCTCCAGCAACTGGCCCAACAACTACACCGGGAGGATCACGATCACCGGCACAACGGCAAGCTATAATTTCGTGTTTGCGCCTACATCCAATCTGTATTCGGGCGGGGGGTCTTCGACGCTGGGAACGATCTCGGGGGGCTGCGATCCGTCTTCTTCGGCCACTTACAGTGTTACCGATGCCATTTTCGGAAGTACCTGGAATGTGACCATATACACGTCGGGACAGGTAACGGTGCAGTGTACGGGTGTTGGTCCGCGTGGGACCAATGGCTATATTCCGGCTGGCCAGATGATTAGTTTAAGCGGAACCTATATCGTTCCTTAATAGTAATTCGGGCTGTTGTTAAAACCTAATATATGACATCAGAAAATCTCCTGCGGATCAAACCCACCCTGCTGTGGATGTTTAGCTGTCTTTTTTTGACCGGAACGATCTTTGCCGGACCGGTTGATTCCGCGGTCGCGGCCGGTCGCTCGTGGAAGGGCATCCCTTATCGACTTGGGCTTCGACGGGCTACCGGGGAGGCACCCGCGCGGCAGCTCATGTTCAGCGGATTCGGCGTAGTTGCCGCGGATAACCAGACCGGAACGCCAGATCCCACTATCAACTGGATACAAGCCAGCGAATTCGATCAGAACGGCAACCTGGTCGTCGATTCGCGGGACTATTATGACAACGACGGAGCGTTGATCCAGTCACAGGTCAAAAACTTCTACCGGGCGAACCCGACAACCGTCTACACGCACGTATTGGCCTCGGCGGTGATCAAGGATGCTTACGGCAGGACTGCTGTCAAAACCCTGCCGGCGCCGATCGACTATGCCGATTTCAGCTATCGCGCCAATTTCCTCCAGCATAATGCGTCGGGGGCCATCTATAACCATCAGAACTTCGACGTATATACCAACGGGTCGACCAATACGAATAAGACCAACACGCCGGACCCGTTGTGGGATGCGACGACAGGCAGCCCGGGAATCGGTACGCTGGCGTGGTACTACAACACTCTGAACACGTGGGAGCCATATACCGCGACGACCAGTTATCCCTATATCAGGGCAACGACTTACCAGGACGGGACGGCAGCACCCAAAAAGATGGCCGCAGCGAGTGAGCCGTTGATCATGGGCACCGGTCATGAGACCAGCAACTATACGACACCCGTGGCTGATGAGCTTGACTTCTACATCCAGGTGCGGAACAAATACTTTCCGTCGACGCAAGTCGGCAATGGCCCCAGCAGTTTGATCGGCCAGGCAGTACAAACTATCTCACATGACCAGAACGGGTTGGAGACGGTAACCATAACCGATCAGGCAAGCCATGTGCTGGTAATGGAGCGCCCCGGAACCGGCCTGACAGTGAATAATACCGCGACGGTGTTTTCGCCGGGCTCCGGCCAGGGGACGGTCTACTATTTCAAACTGCTGGCGTCGGGTGCGGTTGGAATTGCCGGTGGGACATTTACCCTTTATGACATGAATGCGGAGCAGGTCTTGTCGTTCACCAGCGGCGGCACACTCCCGGCCGGATATTATAAAGTGATCAACACGGGCGGGACGAACCTAACCCTGACGTATAGCAACAGCTATATGGATATCGCCTATAATTTTTACGATCAAAAGGGGCAGATGGTTGCGTCGATCAGTCCCGAAGGGGTGAAGCGGCTGTATGGTTCGCCGGGGATCGCGAGCTATGCAACCTTGTCGGTTGTTCCTTTTGTAAACCAGTTTACCTATGACGCGCGGGGAAGGATGCTTACCAGCCAGTCGCCCGATATGGGGCCCGGTGGAAGCAACGGGATAACACATTTTGTCTACAGCAATGACGGCAGGCTTAGATTTTCCCAGAGTCCTCTGGAGGCCGGCAACGGCGCTTACAGTTATGCAAACTACGACGGGATTGGCCGGGTGGTGGAAACCGGTGAGTATGTGCCGGATGCCAATGGCATAACGTTTAGTAATGTCTCGACAATCGTCGAGAATACAAGTCCCGGCGGCGGCCTGACCACCGGAGTCAAGGTAGATGTCAGCACGACACAGTATGACCTTGCGGACTATAGTTACTATACCTATACCAACAATAGTGTGTTGGGGACATATGTGCAGGAGCCGTTCAATCTTGCCCGCGGCATCAGCGTAACGCGAAAATACAACAGCATCGTCAACAATAACCCGAGTAACAATAACCTCATCAGCGCAACCTGGTTCAACTACGATGAAGAAGGTAAGGTTGTTTGGCTGATCCAATACGTCAGCGGTCTGGGCAACGGCGTAACAGATGCGAACAGCTACAAAACGACCAATTACACCTACGACATGCGGAACAATGTCACCAAAAAGGTATTCCAGGCGGGCGTCGCGGCGGAGACCTTTGTTCACTATTACAACTTTGACCCGAACAGCAAAAACTTATATCAGGTCTTTACCAATACGGTGGACAACCCGGCTACGGAAAAGCTGCAGGCCACTTACTATTACTATCTTCAGGGCCGGCTCAAACGGATCGAGGTGGCCACCAACCTGCAGGGCATCGATTATACGTATACACTGCACGGTAATATAAAGTCGATCAATAACAACAACAATGGCAGCACCGCGCAGGATCCCGGCGGAGACGGTACCGCCAACGGGTTCTCTCCGGACGCTTTCGGGGAGGTGCTGGACTACTATACGGGGGATTATACCAATGCCAGAACGGGCATCGCCAATGTGGCCGGCGTGAATTCATCTGCCATATCGGCTTTCAATACTGGCGGATCAGGAGACAGTTATGCAGGGAGCGTCAAGGCGATGAGTTGGTTTACGCAAAAAAACCCGAGCTGGAGCCTTAGCGCCGCACCGACAGCCTATATATATCAATATGACCCCAAATATCAGTTGGTGGGGAGTACCTTCGGCACCGGTCTGACTTTTGGAAGCGGCCTGGCGACGTACTCAACCACTACCAACAATCAGGAAACGGTGGGCAATACATCCACCGGCGTAGTACCTTACGATGGCAACGGGAATATCCAGTATTTGACAAGGACCAATGCATCCGGCGCTGTGACCGATAAGTTCAGCTACCAGTATGGCAGTACCAATAACCAGCTGACCTCCGTAACGAATGTCGTCACGTCGCAAACATATGCTACGTATGGCTATGACTATAACGGGCAATTGGTTGGGGAAGTCCGGCCTGCAAGCACTCCGATGTACATCACCTACGACGCGCCGGGTAAGGTGACCAATGTATACCTGGATGTGGCGCATACACAACCGATTGTGACAATTGCCTATGGCGAGAACGGAGAACGGGTAAAAAAGGTTGATTACAACACGTCCACCCATCAGCCCATCCTGGTTACCTATTATGTAAACGACGTCATCTATACCCAGCCGGTTACCAACGGAACCTACGGTGCAGTGGCGCCGGCGGAATACGAGATCTCCGGGGTCAGCAGAATCGGGATCTACTATCCGCAGACACCGCTGTATGCGTATGAACTACAGGATCACCAGGGGAGCGTCAGGGCGGTAGTCACCGTAAATGCCAACACGCTGCAAATGCGGGCATATTCAGACTACTATCCATTCGGTATGCCACTGGTGGGGGGCCAGGCCGGCACACAGGATCGATATGGCTATCAGGGGCAGTACGCGGAGGCCGATGGCGAGACCAACTGGAATGCCTTTGTGCAGCGGATGTACGATAGCAGGATCGGCCGGTGGCTGGAGTATGATCCGCAGGGACAGTTTTACAGCCCATACGTAGGAATGGGCAATAGCCCGGTGAGCGGAGTAGATAAGGATGGGGCGTTTTGGGATGAACTCTATAATTTGATGACCTATGGCATGTTCATATCCACCCCAGCGTTACAGCGGTGGGGACACGATGCATACCTGCCGGGCGATCAGATGCAGGAACAATACGAATGGGTAGGCAACAAACTGACAGGGCATGGTCTTCTCACGGAGACCTCTGGGGAAAGGAGGTCGGATGGTCTTTATTATTCAACTCAGGATCGGGTGACATTCCAGGCTCAACGGGACTTCTTCCAAAAAATCGGTAATCAGGTTTTCGCGGTTTACCCGGATTTCGAAGCATCTGTCACCTTTGGAGCACAGGTTAAGTTAAATCTCTTCGAGCTCCTCGATCTTGAGGTCAATTTCGGCAGTGTAAATTTGGCGAAATACGACTTTATTGAAGGTGCTTCCTCCGTCTTTACCGACAAAGATAAGCGGATCACCACCAACTTTGGGATGGGTGTCGCTGAGATAAATATGGGCGTGAGTGCGGAATGGGGGCCAAAGGGAGTTAAATTTGAAGGCGGCGGCGGTGTGGGGGTAACGATGACGGCGGCTAAAGAATTGATGAATAAGGAGGCAGGCGCCGTGTTGGGGATCAGTAAAAGTTTCAGCGCCGCGTTGGTTGTGGGTGTTGAAGCCAAGTTCGGTGTCTACGCGCAGGCTATTCCGAACAACGATATCGATGCGTTCATGAAACGGGGAGAGTAAGTGAATTAAACTTCTGGAAGATGAACAAATTATTTCTTGTCGTGCTTCTTTTTCTGGCAGCCGGGTCAGCCCTGGCGCAGACATCCACTTATAAGGATTTTCTGGGGAAGTGGGGCGCTACTGATGAGGAGAAGCACGTCGGATCGCTGAATTTTCTGGATAGTTCCCGGCTATTGATGTCGATGATGGGAAGGGAACCGGTGCGGGTGTTCTATCGGCTCGATGTGTCCGGCACTCCGGCAAAACTCGACGTCTACCGGGACCCCTCCCGAACCGGGATCTCGCTTAAATGCCTGATCCAATTGGTCGGTCCCAATTCGCTGAAATGGCAAGTGTTCCCTGACGGCAATCGGCCGGATCATTTCAAGGATAACTCTGACGGGACGCTGATCGTTCTGAAGAAAGCAAATGGATAGGTGATTGATTGAAAAAACATTCAGTCCTTCACTTTTACATCGATCACCACTTTCTGTCTTGTTTTTGCAGCTTCATTGAAAGCAGGTATTTTATTGTCAATGATCGCTTTCAGTTTTTGCAATTGCACATCAACTCTGGCAGATAGTGAATTGTACGACTCATACATGGAAGCAGTTGGTTTAGCCTCCGAGCCGATGACATTTGCATTCAAGGCGCCGAGTTTTTCTTCTAACCGCATGGGATAGCGAAGGTCATCCTCGCCTGCTTTTATTTTATCATTGTGCAAAGCATCTTCAATAGCAGTCAATGAATCTATAATCGGTTTCGATGTCTCTTTGTATGGTTTTGCTTCAGTCGAATCTTCAATCGTGCCGACGAAAGCATTCAACTGACCTTTAATTGAGCGGATCTGTTTGGTAGCTTTCGCAACCTCATTTATTTTGTTGTGCACTTTTATTCCAAGATCGAATTGTTGCTTCAGATCTTCCGTAGCATAACCGGTTCTTGGATCTATCAATACATTAAAGCTCTTTGATTGCATCAGCGAGTCGCCTATGTAGAGTTTTACCAAATAAGCCCCTGGCACTGCCAATGGGCCTGCCAGCGTCCCTTCAAAAGTAGCGCTGAGATCTCCTTTTGCGGTGGGATAGCGCAAATCCCAGACAAACGTATTCATCCCGCTGTCTATGCTCAAAAATCCCGGACGCTTAGCTTTGCTCTCATAATAATCTTTGGATATTTTAGACGGTTCGCCTTTATTGTCTTTTATATCGGAATAAGTGATGATGCTATCGCCAGCAGCTGTATAGATTTTTAGTTTTACTTCTTTATCCGGTTTGGATTTCAGATAATAACGAATCATCACGCCATTCGGGGTATTCTGGCCTTCCTGCACCTTGGGGTCTTCAATGTATCCGCCGGGCATACGATAGGAATCGCGTGGTTTGAAAAGACAGGTAGTTGATTTTGCTATCTCATCATCCAACTGATACAATGGAGTTATATCATCCAATACCCAGAATGAACGGCCATGTGTTGCAATCACCAGATCCTTTTCCCTGGATTGAATTTGAATATCATGAACAGGTGTATTTGGTAAATTCAATTGTAAGCTTTGCCAATGTCCTCCGTCATCAAACGAAATATAAATTCCGGTTTCTGTTCCACAATACAGGATGCCTTTTTTATTAGGGTCCTCCCGAACGCAACGATTGTAAGTACTTTCCGGAAGCCCATTGGTAATCAATGTCCATGTTTTTCCATAATCATTTGTTTTGAAAATATAGGGTCTGGAATCGTCGCTTTTATATCTTGTAGCCGACACATAGCAAGTAGCCGGATCATAATGGGATGGTTCTACGAAACTTATCAAAGCCCAATCAGGCAAGGCTTTCGGGGTTACATTCATCCAGCTTGTTCCATCATCCATTGTTACGAATACCAGTCCGTCATCCGAGCCTGTCCAAATCAATCCTTGCTTCAGGGGAGACTCTGCCAGGGCAAAAACATCAGCGTAAACTTCTGCTCCAGTATTATCCAGCGTAATAGGGCCGCCGCTTGGCTTTAGTGTTTTTGGATCGTGCCTCGTCAAGTCAGGGCTGATCACTTTCCAGGTTTGTCCGCCATCCACGGTCCGCACAACGTAGTTGGATCCGGCATAGATCATCTTGTTGTTAAAGGGAGAAATAGCGATGGGGAAGGTCCAGTTGAAGCGGAACTTATAATCTTCCGCACCCGAACCCTGGTGCAATTCGGGGTCGGGTGAGATCGCGCGTCCCTGATCTATTTTTTTATTGTAGGTAGACAGTTGTCCATCGTATTCTCCACCATAAGTAATATCGGGGTTCATTGGATCCGGAACAATATAGCCTGCTTCACCACCTGCTACAGGATACCAATCATGCGTTCCAATCGTATAATTGTTCGTGCGGCTTGCAATCCTGATACTTGAATTGTCTTGCTGAGCGCCATAAACATTGTATGGGAAATCATTATCAAGATTAACATGATAGAATTGTGCTGTTGGTAAAGCGATATTGCTGAAATTGTTTCCCGCATCGAATGTTATTTGCGGGCCACCGTCATCGCCCATGATCCAATTATTATCATTGTCCGGATTGACCCACATGTCATGATTGTCTCCATGCCGGTTACGTACTCTTGACCAGCTGGCGCCCCCATCGATCGATTTCCAAAACTCCACATTTAGAATATAAACAATGTTCTCATTTTTTGTGTCTGCAAATATCTGGCTGAAATACCATGGTCTTTGTGTAAGGTCGTTAAGGGTACTCACTACCGACCAATTGGCTCCTCCGTCATCCGAACGGAAAACACCGCCATGTTCATTTTCTACAATAGCAAACAGACGCTGAGGATTGACCGGTGAGATGCTGCAAATAATTTTACCCATGGGTCCTTTTGGCATACCA
>Ga0307478_10002690_pt1 | contig 13718 bp, 15 predicted proteins | sample atmos_gasesECM4C_2_FD_203713 | JGI IMG/M metagenome (GOLD analysis project Ga0307478, IMG submission 203713) | Hardwood forest soil microbial communities from Morgan-Monroe State Forest, Indiana, United States - atmos_gasesECM4C_05 | ecosystem: Environmental > Terrestrial > Soil > Temperate...
GCGGATGGGTGTGGCGCTTGATTCCATCGTCGCGGGCGGCTCGGTGATCTCCGGCGGCCGGGTACAAAAGTGCGTGATCGGGAACAACGTCCGCGTGAACAGCTATTGCGAGGTCAGCGATTCCATCATCTACAATCATGTGAATATCGGTCGCCACTCGCGCATCCGACGCGCGATCATCGATCGGCACGTCAGTCTTCCCGAGCGCACGGAGATCGGCTTTGACACCGAAGCCGATAAACGGCGGTTCCATGTGACCGATTCGGGCATCGTCGTTGTCGTTCGTCAGGAATCTCTCATCGAAGAACCTGAATCCGCGTAGAAGCAATGTTAGCGGCCCATCCGCCTCATCCGTTCTCCGTTTCTCGGTAGCTCTGTGCCTTCTGGGCAAATTTCTGTAAAATCATCAGTTCGCATTTACCCAGGAGAGCAAACAAACATGTCCACGAATATCACTCGCGTCAACGCCCGGCAGGTCATTGACTCGCGCGGGAATCCCACGGTCGAAGCCGACGTGTACGTCGGAACCGGTGCGCGAGGCCGGGCCGCGGTGCCATCGGGTGCGTCCACCGGGGAACATGAAGCGCTCGAACTACGCGACGGGGACAAGTCGCGCTATCTCGGCAAGGGCGTGCTGAAGGCCGTGGGCAACGTCAACGGCGAAATTGCCAAGGCCGTTATGGGCCTGGATGCGGCAGACCAGCGCGCATTGGACAAACGCATGATCGAGCTGGACGGCACGCCTACGAAGTCCCGTCTCGGCGCCAATGCGATCCTTGCTGTTTCCATGGCGGCAGCACGCGGGGCCGCGGCGGCGCAGAACCTTTCCCTGTACAAATATCTTGCGCGTTATTCCACGGACAAGAGCGCGAATCTCCTCCCTGTTCCGATGATGAATATACTGAACGGGGGCGCGCACGCGGACAGCTCCGTCGATTTCCAGGAATTTATGGTCATGCCCATTGGTGCGCCGAGCTTTTCGGAAGCGTTGCGATGGGGCGTAGAAGTGTTTCATTCGCTGAAAGCCGCATTGAAAAAGCACGGGTATGCGACCGCGGTGGGTGACGAAGGGGGGTTCGCACCTAGCTGCAAATCCAACGAGGAAGCTATACAGATTGTGCTCGAAGCCATTGGCGCGGCGGGATACAAGCCCGGCGAGCAGGTGAGCATTGCGCTTGATCCGGCGTCCAGCGAGTTCTACGACAAAGCGAGCGGTAAGTACGTATTCAAGAAATCGGATAAGTCGGCGCACTCCTCGGAACAAATGGCAGCTTATTGGACTAGTTGGGTCGAGAAATATCCAATCGTCTCCATCGAGGACGGGATGGCAGAAGACGATTGGTCTGGCTGGAAAGCGCTGACGCAATCCGTCGGCGCGAAATCTTCAAAGAAAAAAATCCAGCTGGTTGGCGACGACCTCTTTGTGACGAACACCACGCGGCTTTCGCGGGGCATTAAAGAGGGCATTGCCAATGCTATTCTCATCAAACTAAATCAGATTGGCACGGTGACCGAGACGATTGATGCCATCGAAATGGCGCGCAAGGCCGGTTACAACTCCATTATTTCGCATCGCTCGGGTGAAACCGAAGACACGTTTATCGCCGATCTCGCCGTAGCCACCGGCGCTGGCCAGATTAAGACGGGGTCCGCCTCGCGGACGGATCGGATCGCAAAGTACAACCAGCTCCTCAGGATTGAGGAAGAGCTTGGTTCGGCCGCGCGGTTTTCGGGCCGCTCGATTTTCTCCGTCTAGAGAGGATTACAACTCCAGAATTGCGCGCAACCCATCTTCTACAGCCCTAAGCTGTTGCGTGTTGACAGTCTCGATTCGCCGTAGGAATCGTTCCTTCGTCACGGCGCGAATCTGGTCCACCACGGCGACCGAAGGGCGGCCTTCGCACGTAAGGAGTACTTTAATAGGAGGACTCGCCGTCGGCGCGCTCGAAAGCGGAATAACCACGACGGTCCGCCGATGATCATTTACGATATTGGTCGTCAGAACCAGGCAAGGCCGCGTCTTACGAATTTCTGCGCCGAGTGTGGGGTCGAGTCTTACCCACCAGATTTCGCCGCGCCGCGGAAATGCTCCACGATTCGGCGGCCTCGTCTGCGATCGCGTCGAACTCTTTTTCAATTTCTCGAACCTCCGGATCGTCGTTCGCGGCACGGCAAGATTCCATCAATAGTCTGTCTCGCTCGGAGAGTTTCTCGCTGAGCGCAGTCGCCAAATACTTAGAGCGCTCCCGGGCAGGAACTCGCCGTACAAACTGCAAGGCCAGATCTTCGGGAAACGTAAATGTCATCTTTCGTGTAGCCATACTGCCATATTACCATACTCATTCTGGAACAACGGCCCGTTCGTTTGCACTCGCGGAGAATGCAAGAACAGCTATATAAGGTAGGCGAGAAGCTGGCATGAACATCAGAAGGTTCGTTTTCGCATTAATCTCAATTTGCATGGCACACCCAGCAAGTTCGCTGGCCCAGACCGAAAAACCGGCGAGTGCAGCCGCCGCGCCGCCGAAAATACTCTTGCTCGTCCACCAGCAATTCAAGTTCGGCAGCGAAAGTGCTCGGCAGAAGCTCGCAGCCGGTATCGCGCGAGCCTGCAACCGGCTGGACGTCCCTAACTCGTGGATCGATCTGCAATCGATGACCGGCCCGCCAGAGTCGCTCTCCTTCGATCCGTTCGATTCCTTCGAACAGGTGAACGACTCCTATGTCGCCTGGCCGCAGCTGTTTAGATCCCATCCCGAACTCGCTCGTATGCAGGAGCAAATCCGGGCGCTCGAAACTAGCGAGAGCACGATCATTGCGGTTCGCCGCGATGATCTAGGCTACCGGGTGGACGACATTGACCTCTCGAGGGCCCGTTTCCTGCGCGTCCTTGAGGTACGCCTTCGCCCCGGCTACGAAAGCGATTTCGTCGATGCCTTCAAGCTCCTCAGCGCGGCTTACGAAAAAATCGAGGCGGATATGCCGTGGGTCGTCTATCAAGCAAACGTTGGCATGCCGGCGCCTTCGTTCTTGGTCTTTGTGCCTATGGGGGCGCTGAAAGAAAACGACGCCCTGCTCTCACGTGCGCCGAAGCTTCGCGAAGCGGAGGGTGAAGTGGGTGTGGATCGTATGCAACAAGTCGCGCGCGATGCATACGCCACCACGGAGAGCAATCTCTACGCCATTAGCCCGGAAACGTCCCACGTCACCAAGGAAATCGCCGACGGCGATCCTGATTTCTGGTCGCCAAAGACGGCCGCAAATGCCAGGGCTCCAGCCACCCGCGGAACTTCAGCAGCCCCGCCTCCAAAGGACAAGGGCGCAAAACAAGAATAATCCGTTGGCAATCTTGCCAGAATGTTTATGACCCAAGCACAAAAATCTCCACGACAAAGCGAGAGTATAAACTTCCGACCGGCGGTTATAGCGGATATTCCGGCGCTCGTCCGGCTGATCAACGCCGCATTTATCGTGGAACAATTTGTTTTCGATGGTGATCGCATCAATGCTGAGGAGACGCGGGCTTTCATGGAAACAGGCGGGTTTCTGGTGGCAGAAGACTCTGCTGCGTTCGCCGGGTGCGTTTATGTGGAAGTCCGCGAAGGCCGCGGCTATTTAGGCTTGCTCGCGGTAGACCCGGCGCGACAGGGCACAGGATTGGGCCGCAAGTTGGTCGCTGCCGCGGAAGATTATTTCCGCGCTGCCAGGTGCGGCGCGGTCGATTTGCGGGTCATCAGCCAACGCACTCCGCTTCCGCCGTTTTATCGCCGCCTGGGCTACGTCGAGGTCGGCACCGCCCCGTTTTCGCCGTCTCTGCAGCCAAGAGTGCCGGGCCACTACATCGTCATGTCTAAACGGCTCACATGATCAGACGATTCGATTCATGCGGGCTAAGCAGTCAGCGTGTTTCTTCGAGTGGCGGACCAAAATACCGGTAATGTCCCATAATTTTCCAGCTGAACAACACATCTTCCATCTTTGGTCCCTGCCCGATGTTGTGGACCATCAGGAGTCGCCCGCTCTCTCGAGACTTCACGTTGACCATGATCCCGATGTGCGGCACATCGCCGCCCAGATCCCATGTCACGATGTCACCCGGAGAATAATCTTCGGCGCGCTGCGTAACCGGCAGGCTTTCTCCCTGGCGTGTAAAAAACACCATCAAATTGGGGACGCGGCGGTGGTCGATGCTGGGATCCGGATGAGCTTGATGCCACTTCGACTTCGGCGGGTATTCCGCCCAATGCTTCACCATGTCCTCGTGAACTTCCTTTTGCAAATCCACGCCGACCGCTCTGTAGGCGCGAATAATTTCGTCGGAGCAGACGCCGGTGTCCGCGGGGACATCTCCGCCGGGATAATCCAGATGGACGTACTCGGAAACGTACTTTACAGAGTGATTCGTGCGTTCGATCGCCGCGGCTACAAGCTTTTCCACAAACTCCTGACGCGGATTTCCACTAGCGTGTCTGGTTTGCGCGACGCTGAGGACTCCTGCGACACACGCGCAAAGCATCGCCAGGCACGCTCTTTTTGATATAGAGCTCTTCACATGTCCATTTTATCAGTAGTTTCTTTTGCGTTTGCGAGCGGCTGGGCTGTTGTGCGCGGCGCGCAACAGCGTACGCTAGGGAATCGCTTCCAGAAGCGCCGTAACCGTGGCATTGTCGCCGAACGTCTGGCTGATGTGCGCGAACCGGTCCACATTTCCCGGTCCGAATACGAAACTGCCGCCGAGTTGAAACGGGTTTTGCCCTAATTTGTGCTGGTGATGGCCGCCGGCCCGCGCGCGCTTTCTTGCCGCGGCGTTCTCACTCCGCAGGAGATGCAAGAGGTTCGCGGACTTCAAGCCCGCCGCTCGATAAGCCTCGCGGTTTTCGTCGATCAGAAGAGGAAAGGCAATGCCCGTTTCTTCACGAAACATCCGGGCATAATTGCGGTCGCCCAATCCAACCGCGGCTAAAGCAACACCTTTGTCCCGGAAGGCTTGCTCGTGTTCGCGCAACTGCGCGACGTGCTCGCGGCAAAAGATTCATCCGTAGTGCCGGAGAAATACCAAAACGGCCGCTTGTCCGGCCCACAAAGAGCCGAGACGAATCTCCTTCCCATCGCAATCGGGAAGGCCGATCTCTGCGAGCCCGGTGCTGAGGGATTCTTCCATGGTTTTCCAGTCTTGAGCAGGGCTTATCGCGCTGTCAAGTGTCCTGCTTCCGGGCTCGTTCTCCGTCTTCCGATTGTTTTTCATCCTTTCTTCCAGAGCCAAGCCACAGGCTAATCCCTGATTGCGCACAAGGGTGGCTCTTCCACACGCGTTGGCGGCGATTTCAAGCTAGCTTGTAACTATACGCAACAGGGGGAAGACTTGGCGGATCAACCGATTCTTACGTCTTTGCCTGTACCCACGCAGGACGAACGCACGATGGCGTTCCTTGGGCACCTGCTCCAGATTTTTACGGGCTTTATGGGGCCGCTAGTCATACTGGTTATTAAGCAGAATTCGCCGTTTGTGAAATTTCACGCGCTGCAAGCTCTCATGTGGCAGCTGTGTTACCTGGCACTCTTTGTTAGCGGCTTCGCGCTTTTCTTTTTTGCGGCGTTCGTCGGCGTCTTCCACGAGCTATCCCGGCCTCACAATCCAAGCGCGTTTCCAGCCTTCTTCCTTTTCTTTCCTCTGCTCTGGCTTTTTGCGATGGGTGGCTGGGTTGCAAACGTCATCCTTGGTGTGGTGTACGGGATCAAGGCCAATCGCGGAGAGTGGGCTGGCTACCCGATTATTGGCAGGTGGTGTCTCCCCAAGCTAACTCCCGCTGCGGCATCTCCGTCTCGGCCGTGGACACCTTGATCTCCTCTCAGTCGCGTCCGTTCTTCCTGCGTGTATAATCCTGCTCCGCCATGAGCGAACAAACTCCTCGGTCACCGATCGCATCCGGCCCGCAGCGGCAACAACAAATTTACACGCTCGGTTTGACTGGCAGTGCGCTTTCGGTTCCGGTTTCTCTTTCTCTTCTGGAGCAAAAGGCGAAAGAAATACTTTCTCCGCCAGCGTTCGACTACGTAGCCGGCGGGGCAAGCGGCGAGGACACGGTGCGTGCCAATCGCGATGCTTTTTACCGCTGGCGGATTGTGCCGCGCATGCTGCGCAATGTCTCGCAACGCGACCTGAGCGTCGACCTTTTCGGTGCGCAATTCCCTGCGCCGGTAATTCTCGGTCCCGTGGGTGTTCAAGGCATTCTCCATGCGGAAGGCGAACTCGCGTCGGCGCGCGCTGCGGCGGCGCTTGGATTGCCGTTCACGCTCAGCACCGCCGCAAGCCGTCCCATCGAGGAAGTTGCACAAGCAACGGGCAGCGCGGGGACGGGCGTCCGTTGGTTCCAGCTCTACTGGAGCAGGAATCCCGAGTTGACCGCCAGCATGCTGCGACGCGCCGAGCGCGCGGGGTACAAGGCGTTGGTGGTCACTCTCGACACAAGCATGCTGGCCTGGCGGGAGCGCGATCTTCAGCACGCCTATTTGCCTTTTATACTTGGCCAGGGCCTCGGCAATTATTTCAGCGATCCCGTTTTTCGCGCGCTTCTTCCACAGCCGCCGGAGCAGAATCCGCCTGCGGCGATTCAACTTTGGAGCAGCCTTTTTTCCAATACCGCCCTCACCTGGCGCGACATTTCCTTTCTTCGCAAGCACACGGCTCTACCCATTATTTTGAAAGGCATTCTTCATCCGGAGGATGCCGCCAATGCTCTTGAGGCCGGGGTTGACGGCGTGATCGTCTCGAATCACGGCGGCCGACAAGTCGACGGCGCCATCGCCTCGCTCGACGCTCTCCCCGCCATCGTGCGCGAAGTGAATGGACGGGTTCCCGTGCTATTTGACGGCGGCATTCGGCGAGGGGCTGATGTTTTCAAAGCACTCGCTTTGGGTGCGCGGGCCGTTCTGCTAGGAAGGCTTTATACCTGGGGACTCGCGGTTGCCGGCGAGCAAGGCGTCCGCGATGTGGTTCTCAATCTTCTAGCCGATCTCGACCTTACACTCGCACTCAGCGGCCACAACTCCTGCCGGTCCCTGGATATTTCCGCCTTAGCTGATTCGAGGTAACTTTTCCCCGTGCAGGGCCTCTTTCAGTGTTTTGTTCACGGCTTTTCAGCCACGATGAGGCCGTAGACAAAGTTCCCCGAGTCGAACCCGTCTCTCATGACTTTGAACGCCTTTAGATAGTGAACAAACGAAAGGCCAAGCTTGGCGGCTAGAGCCCAGAACGCTTTGTCCTTGATGATGTCCAGGGCAAGGTCCCATGTCTTGGCGCAATGCTGGTTTAGGATTTCGGTTCTTACGACCTTCAAGCCGTTCTTCCTCATTAGAGTTTCGTACTTCTCCATAGTGTGCAGCTCGATGAGCATGCCTTTTTCGATGGGATGAATGAACTTCTTGTGCTCTCGTGATGTCAGGCCGTCTTTCTTGAACCAGTCCGTGATGGCCATCCTTCCATTGGGCTTCAGCAGCTTTGCCGCGCCGGCAAAGAACTTCTCGTTGTTGGGATAGTGCGAAATGGATTCCACCGACCAAACCACATCGAACGGTTTCTCGAACTTCATAGCTTCAGCGTCCATGCATAAAAATTTTGCCCTGGCGTTTGCTTTTCGCGCCGCTTCGTTTGCCATTTCCACTTGAACGGGAGAGATTGTGATTCCCGTCGCCTGGGCGTTGTATTTCTTGGCCAAGTAGATGCTGCTGCCGCCGAAGCCGCAGCCGACATCAAGAATGAGGCACTCCGACGGAAGATTAGCTGCGCGCGCGAGGTGCTCAATGAGTTGAACTTGCGCCTTTTCTTTTGGCTCGTCGCCGTGAATCCAATAGCCGTGGTGCAAGTGCTCGCCCCAGAGTGTGAAGTAGTAAGGGCTGATCAAATCATAGTGATTCCGAATTTTTTCCTTCTCGGTGTACGTTGGCATGGCCACATGATGCTATAAACCGGGGACTCATAGTCAATGGGAACAATCGGAGCGGCACCTTTTTTTGCTCGGGTGATGTATCCATGCCTCGCATCCCCGCCGATTTTTGCGCGACGCACCGCACAAGTTGCGGCACCTCTCCCCCGGTGCCATAATCCGAACTTACAACGCAGGGCGGGTGGGAAAAGAGAGGTTTCTTGCCCACTGCGTCATTTGGCGCGCTCATAGAGGGGGTTCCATGGCGATACGGGAGAGTTGGATTGCATCGAGAGAAGCAGAAGCCGCGGCGGCAAATGGGAATCGGAACATGTCTCAGATGCATTTCGCGCGGCAGGGCGTCGTCACCGAGGAGATGGAGTATATCGCGAAGAGGGAGAAGCTTCGGCCTGAGCTGATTCGCAGCGAAGTGGCGCGCGGCCGCTGCATTATTCCGGCGAATGTGAATCACCGCAACCTGGAGCCCATGGCGATTGGGATCGCCACGAAGTGCAAGATCAACGCCAACATTGGGAACTCCGCCACGAGTTCGAATATTGATGAAGAGCTGAAAAAGCTGCATCACGCCGTGCATTATGGCGCGGACACGGTGATGGACCTATCGACAGGCGGAGATATTCCGGTGATCCGCAAGGCAATTATTGATGCGTCGCCGGTTCCTGTCGGGACCGTGCCGGTGTATGAAGCGATTTCACGCGTGCGGCGTCCAGAGGACTTGACGATTGACCTGATGCTTGAAGTGATTGAAGAGCAGGCCGAACAGGGCGTGGATTATATGACCATTCACGCGGGCGTGCTTCACGAGCACGTACCCCTGGTTCGGAAGCGGATTACGGGGATTGTTAGCCGTGGCGGGTCGCTGATGGCGCACTGGATGGAACACCACAAGAAGCAGAACTTTTTGTACGAGAACATCGAGAAGATTTGCAAGATTTTCAAGAAGCATGACGTGAGCTTTTCTTTTGGCGACGGGCTGCGGCCGGGATGCATCGCGGACGCCAGCGATGAAGCGCAGTTCGCGGAGTTGAAGGTGCTGGGCGAGCTGACCAAGAAGGCGTGGGAACACGACGTCCAAGTGATGATCGAAGGCCCGGGACACGTGCCGATGGACAAGATCAAGGAGCAGGTCGAGAAAGAGATGGAATGGTGCCATGAGGCGCCTTTCTATACGCTAGGGCCGCTGGTTATCGACATCGCGCCAGGCTACGACCACATCACCAGCGCGATCGGCGCTGCGATGATCGGGTGGCACGGCGCGTCGATGCTGTGCTACGTAACACCGAAGGAGCACCTCGGCCTGCCGAATCCTGAAGACGTGAAGCAAGGGGTAATTGCGTACAAGATTGCGGCGCACGCGGCGGACGTGGCGCGTCACCGGCCGGGCGCGCGGGACCGCGACGATGCCCTGAGCTATGCGCGGTTTTTGTTTGACTGGAACAAACAATTTGAGCTCTCGCTTGACCCGCCGACCGCGAAAGCCATGCACGACGAAAATCTGCCCGACGATTTTTACAAAGAGGCGAAGTTCTGCTCGATGTGCGGCCCGAAATTCTGCTCGATGAACATCACGCAGCTCGCGGAGGCCGAAGGCGGACACGATCAGACGGAGCGCAAGCAGAAATTTGTAGAGTTGCTTGCCAAAGTTCAGGGGCATAACTGAGGCGGCGTAAAGGAAGAACGCAATGGGAATGTTTGAGGTGACAGTGAAGCTGGCGGGTTTGGACGCTCCGCTGCGGGCGGAGGAAGTCTCGCTGCTTGTTGACACCGGTGCGACACTGTCGTGGATCCCGCGCAGAATTCTGGAGAGGTTGGGTTCGCCGGTGTTCTCACGGCTGCCGTTTGAGCTAGCTGACGGGAGACGGCTTGAACGTGATGTGACGACTGTTTTGTTGACAATCGATGGAAGGAAAGCGCCAGTACCGGTGGCCTTCGGTGAGCCCGGCGAGGCGGCTGTGCTCGGGGCGACAGCTCTCGAGAGCCTAGGGCTCCTGGTTGATCCTGTTGCGCAAAAGCTTATTCCCCGCAATTTGCGATTGCTAGTTATCTTCCATCGCTCCAGTCGTAAAACCTCTGAAATTGCATGATGAACTTCGTTAAAAGCGGAGTTGCCGTCGTGACAGGGGCTGGCAGCGGGATTGGGCGCGCGCTTGCACAGCAGCTTGCCGCGGCGGGCTCCGCGCTGGCGATTGCGGATATCGATGAAAAGGGTTTGGCAGAAACGACGGCTTCGCTCCCAACGAAAGAGGCTGCAGTTTCAACGCACGTCCTCGATGTCTCCGACGAAGCGGCCGTCCGCAGTTTTGCCGAAGACGTAACGGCACGGCACGGCCGAGTGACCCTGCTGATCAACAACGCAGGCGTCGCGTTGATCGGCACCTTCGAAGAATTGTCCCTAGACGATCTGCGCTGGCTGATGGGCATCAATTTTTGGGGCGTGGTCTATGGAGTGACGTATTTCCTGCCGATTTTGAAGCAGCAGCCGCGGGCCCAGATCGTCAATTTGTCGAGCGTGTTCGGAATTGTCGCCCCGGTGGGGCAGAGCGCATACTCGGCGAGCAAATTTGCCGTCCGGGGACTCACCGAAGCTCTAAGACACGAGCTGGAGGGCACCACGGTCTATGTCTCTTGCGTTCATCCTGGCGGAATCCATACCCCGATCGCGAAACACGCGCGGTTGGGAGCGCACGCATCCCCAAGCAAGCACAAGGAATCGATCGACTTTTTTGAGAAGGTAACTCCCACATCTCCGGAAGCCGCCGCGGCCCGCATCCTGAAGGGCGTCGAGCAGCGCGAACCGCGCATCCTCATCGGACGCGATGCGCGACAAATTGATATCGTGCAAAGGCTGCGCCCCGCCACTTACTGGAAAATGATGGCAAAGAGGGCCAACGTGCCAGCCACCACGAAGTGAATTGGGAATGGTCCTGTTTTGACCCGGCATGGGGTGGAAGTTATACTCGGCGGCGAAAGACGACAATTCTTAGACGGTTTTTGCGTCGAGCTTTCATTCATCTTTTTTTTTGATTTACAAAGGAGCGAATATGCCGTTTGTGCGCGCCGCCAAGACTTCCGAAGTTCCAGCAGGAGCCATCCATGAGTTCCAAGTTGCGGGGAAAGCCGTGGCACTTGCCAACGTGGCGGGTAAGTTCTTCGCTATCAACAATACGTGCCTGCACAGGGGTGGCCCGCTCGGCCAAGGCTCGCTCCAGGATAAGATTGTTACTTGCCCCTGGCATGGGTGGGAGTATGACGTAACCACCGGGAAGGTCGTCCAGAACCCTAGCATGGGTGTTGCCTGCTACCCGACAGAAGTCCGGGGGGAGGAAGTCTTCATCGATATCGCTTAGAAACTCGTGTAAATCATTAAAAACAAATGAGATACATGCTGTGGTGTAGTTTTCTGCGTTTCTGAGCCCTATTCCGCATTCAGTGCCGAAGTCCGGCTAACCCCCATATTTTGTTTCGCTTTTTGGTCTTCCCCGTGTATATTGCTGCCGACTCGACGCCTCAATGGCAACTCCGACTTCGCAACGACACTACTGGATCTTTAGCGCCGACCCGCACCACTACCACTGGGATACGCTCTTCGTGAAGGGCAAGGAAATGTGGCACGGTGCCGAGTCGAAACCTGACGCCATTCGGGCGCTCAAACAGGTGCGTAAAGGCGACCGCGTTCTGTGTTACCACTCCGCGCCGGAGCGGACGCTCTATTCGATAGCCGAAATCACGCGCGACCCGTACCCCGATCCTCACGACCACAAAGAAAAGAACCTCGTTGCGGACCTGCGGGCATTTGACCGCTTGCCAAGGCAAGTCACGCTGGCGGAGTTGCGGGCCAACCCAGTCCTGAAAAAAATGAAGCTGCTGAAAAACGTGCGCGTACTGGTTTCGCAAATCACCGAAGCGGAGTATCAGGAAATCCTGCGCATGGCTGGAATTGTGGCTTCACCGGGGATCCCGCTTCCCTGACGCCATGTTCGAAGGGATTCTCTCCGGGAAGACGCGGGTCCTGGATCTCGCCTACGCCATCAACGACAGGCTGGTTCCCTGGCCTGGGGATCAGCGCTGGTTTGAGGCAAACGTCAATGCCCGCGTCGAGAGGGACGGCTACTTTACCCGCAGCTTTTGGATGCTGGAGCATTACGGGACGCATCTGGATGCGCCGGTCCACTTTCCGCCGGGGAAGACGCCCGTAGACCAGATCGCCGTAAGGCAATTATTTGGAGCGGCTGTGGTACTCGATGTTCGAGCGGCAGGGGCTGCGGACGCGGATTATCGGCTTCCGGCAGAGGGAATTGATCAGTGGGAAAGCCTACATGGGCAGATTCCAGAAGGAGCGATAGCGCTGCTCAGGACGGGCTGGGCGTCACGCTGGCCGGATGTCCGGAGTTACCGCAATCAGGACGCAGCGGGGCGCATGCATTTCCCCGGGTTTTCCGTGGAAGCCGTGGAACGGCTAATCGAGCGCAAGGTTAGCGGCATTGGATGTGACACAATGAGCGTCGATTGCGGCGCTTCAGAGGAGTTTGAGGTGCATCGCTTGGCGCTCGGAGCGGGTCTCTATCATCTGGAGAATCTGTCGGATTTGAGCGAACTGCCTGAATCGGGTGCGTTCCTTGTCGTGGCGCCGATCAAGCTCGAAGGTGGTTCGGGCGGGCCGGTCCGCGTTTTTGCGCTGCTGCCGTGAAGGATTGCGGAATAAACGCAAACATTTCCGGGTCCCCTTACGTCTTAAGAAGGAAGGGTTTGTCTGAGGGTGGGGTCATGAAAACAGTCAGGGACCGCAAGACGGCATTGCTGTTGTTGTGCACCTTGGTTGTTGCTGCGCCGTTGGTGCACGCGCAGTCACAAGAGTTTCCTGTCAGTGCCCGTACACTGAAAAACGGCATGAAGGTGTTGGTTCAGCCAGACCACAGCATTCCAAATGTGGCGCTGTATATTTTCTATCGGATAGGTTCGCGGAACGAGCATCCGGGGACGACAGGCCTTTCGCACTTTTTCGAGCACATGATGTTCAACGGCGCAAAGAAGTACGGGCCGGGCGATCTCGACAAGGTGATGGAGGCAAACGGAGGCTCGAACAACGCCTACACCACCCAAAATGTGACCGTCTACCAGGATTGGTTTCCCCGCTCGGCACTCCCGCTGATCTACGACATCGAGTCTGACCGCATTCGGGACTTAACGTTTGATCCGAAGAAGATCGCTTCCGAGCGCGAGGTCGTAGCTTCCGAAAGGCGGCTAAGCGTCGACAACAATAATTTTGGTTTGCTCGACGAACAGCTTTGGGCTTCGGCGTTCATCGCTCACACGTATCAATGGCCGGTCGTTGGATGGATGAGCGACATCGAGCATTGGACGATGGATGACCTGAAACACCACTTTGAAATGGGCTACTCGCCCAGCAACGCGACGATGGTGGTGGTCGGCGATGTTTCTCCGGAAGAGATTTTCCAGCTCTGCGAAAAATTTATCGAGCCGATTCCGTCTCATGCCCCGCCTCCGCCTGTAACCACTGTTGAGCCGGAGCAGCTCGGTGAGCGGCGGCTGGTGGTGCACAAGCCTGCGGAACTGCCTCTGGTCATGATTGGGTACCACGTCGCGCAAACCAACGATCCGGACTTCTATGCTCTGAATATTCTCCGCAGCGTGCTCTTTCAGGGAGAAAGCTCGCGAATGTACCAGCGGCTGGTGGACAAGGATCAACTGGCGCTCGATGTTTCCTCGGACGTGGAACCGGCCTTCGACCCCACGCTGGTCATCATTACGGCCCAA
>Ga0307478_10002691_pt1 | contig 13716 bp, 16 predicted proteins | sample atmos_gasesECM4C_2_FD_203713 | JGI IMG/M metagenome (GOLD analysis project Ga0307478, IMG submission 203713) | Hardwood forest soil microbial communities from Morgan-Monroe State Forest, Indiana, United States - atmos_gasesECM4C_05 | ecosystem: Environmental > Terrestrial > Soil > Temperate...
GCCGATGCGATCGGAAAGAGCGCCGCTCACCAGATCAAGACACACTCCGCTCAGACCGGCGACGATCGTCGCTGCAAAGGCGGCTTTCGCGGGCATGTGCAGTGTTGCGATCGCGTAGGTGGTCATATAATTTCTGATGTATGTGCCGATGGTCCCGCTTGCGAGCACGATCAAACCGAGCGCCGCGACCCCCAGGAAAGGCCGCATCGGGGTGCCTGCACGTTTGGCCCCCTCTCGGATTTGAAATGTCTCGGGGAGATTGCGCCGTATCAACAACCCAAAGGGAACGATGGCCGCTCCGATCAGAAACGCGATGCGCCATCCGAAATCCTGCAATTGCTTTTCGCTGAGAAACCTCGCCAATCCGAAGCCCACGAGACCGGAAGCCAACACGGACAGATCCTGAGTCCAGGCTTGAAACGACGCATAAAATCCTCGACGGTGAGGCGGCGCCGCTTCGAGCAGGAAGGCAGTCGACGGCCCCACTTCACCGCCAAGCGCGAAACCCTGGAGCAGGCGGAAGAAAATTACCAGGATGGGAGCGGCAACTCCGATCATCTGAAGAGGAGGCGTCAATGCGAGCCCTACAATCGCGACGCCCATCAGCGAGAACGAAAGGATCATTGCCGGCTTACGTCCTGCGGTGTCGCCCATCCTTCCAATCACCATGCTCCCAATCGGCCGCGTGATGAATCCCGCGCCGAACGTAGCGAGTGACGCGAGCAAGCTGCCCGACGGGGAGTTCGAAGGGAAGAAAGCGCGGCCGATATACACAGCGAAAAAGGCGTAGGTCAAAAAATCGTAGAATTCGAGGGCGTTCCCGACCACCACCGCGGCAATGTGGCGCGCGGGGATCGACGCGCGCCTCTCCGGGACTTCCTGTAATGAGCCTGGGATCGCCATTTTCCCCTCTCGTGCGGGCCCTCTTATACACCGTGGGACGCAGGAGGAGAATCACAACTATTTTTTCTCAGTGATGTCGATGGAGGCGCGGGTTGTTTCCCACTCCAGCTTCATCGTGCAGCTGGTTTCCGCCTGATCGAAGGAAATGGTGAAATTTTCAAGGGACGAAGGCAGTTTTGAAATTTTCATTTCCATTCGGGCGAAGTCGTACCGCTCGCCGGGATAAGGGATTCCCCACTCGCCCGTTTGCTTGCTGACGATCAGGGTCCACTTGGTGGCCGTGGGCAGCGTGAACAGAGTGTATTTTCCCGCGGGAACATTCTTTCCGCCCACGATCACATCCACGTTCGGAACAAATGAGGTCGCATCGTCGGCTCCGGCGCGCCAGACTTCCCCGAAGGGAACCAGGTCTCCAAAAATTTTGCGGCCGCGCATTCGCGGGCTCGAGTAGTGTACGGCAATCGTTTTCCCATCCGCGAATTTGCAGTTCGCCCGCGCGGGAGGGCTGGCCACTTGCGCCTCGGCCGCGATTGCGACCGCGGCAAGCGCCGCGAGAAGAATGACGAAATATGGCCCGAATTTGCGCATGTTTTCCATCCAATACGATCTATCAAGGGTTCAGTGGATGGTATTTTATCTGAACCACCTCGTCCCGCACCATCATCGATAATATATTTTGATGCCTGCAAGAATGTTTGTTGAAATTATCCGTGGGATGTATATGATGTGCCGTTCAGGCTATCCAAACAGATTTCGTCAGGCACGAACGTCTTAGTCTGAGATTTCGGGCCCGAGCAAACAGGCCCGCAAGACCCTGGAGCGGAGACGATGCTGAGTAGAAGACCGGAACGCGGTTCCACCGCTGTTGCTCTTGCCTTCGCTGTGTTCCTCGTACTCATGACGGTTGTTACGGTTTACATCTTCTGGGCCAAAATCTGGTGGTTCCCCCCTGCGATTACCGACCTCGGCCATGAGATTGACGCACAGTACGCACGCACCTTTCTAATTACCGGAATCGTATTCGTCGCCGCGCAATTTGGACTGGCCCTGGCGATTTTTAAATTTCGCGATCATGGGCAGAGAGCCAGCTACTTTGAAGGCAACAACACGATGGAAATTATCTGGACGCTGGCGACCGTCGTGCTCTTCGTCGGGCTGGGCTTGTATGCGCGGAATGCCTGGGCGGAAGTGCATTTCATTGGAGCCGCGCCGGGCGCGCTGCAAATTGAGGTCACGGGGCAGCAATTTGTGTGGAATTTCCGCTACGCCGGGCCGGACGGAAAATTTGGCCGCGAAAAGCCTGAGCTGGTTAGCGCTTCCACTGGCAATCCTGTGGGGCTCGATCCGACCGATCCGTCGTCCAAGGATGACATTGTTTCGCCTGTGATCGTTGTTCCGGCGAATCGCGAAGTGGAGTTGATCATCCGCTCTCAGGACGTCACTCACAGTTTCTACGTCCGCGAATTGCGGTTGAAGCAGGACGCCGTCCCCGGCATGGAAATCCACATGCATTTCAACGCGACTGTTCCCGGCGATTACGAAGTTGCCTGCGCCGAACTTTGCGGCCTCGGGCACTATCGCATGCACAGTATGCTAACCGTGATGAACGAACCCGATTTCGAGAAGTGGGAAAAGGACCAGGAAGCGGCGAACCAGTAGCACTCAAGTAGACCCAGGAGAGCCTCAATGGTGACACACGAAAACGGCGGCGGCCACGCGCACCAGCACCAGCCCCCGTCCGGTTTCATCCGAAAATATATCTTCAGCATCGACCATAAGGTGATCGGCATTCAATATTTGTTATTGGCCCTATTCTCTGTGTTTCTCGGGATGGCCCTCTCGCTGCTCATGCGCTTGCACCTGGGCTGGCCCACCGCGAATTTTTCAATTTTCAAGGGCGGCCAGATGACGCCGGAGCAGTACCTGGCCCTGATGACCATGCACGGCACGATCATGGTCTTCATGGTGCTCACCACCGCGCCGCAGTCCGGATTCGGAAATTATTTTCTGCCGATTCAAATCGGCGCGGCAGACATGGCGTTCCCCGTGCTGAATATGCTTTCGTTCTGGACCACTTTTGTTTCGCTGTGCGTCATGATCTGCGCGTTTCTTGTTTCCGGCGGTGCGCCGATCGGCGGTTGGACTTCTTATCCGCCGCTCAGCGCGCTCGGTGAAATCGTCGGCCCCGGCCAGGGCGGCGGCGAAACGCTCTGGATTGTCGGCCTCGCAATTTTTTGCGGCGCGTCACTCATGGGCGCGCTCAACTTCATTACCACGCTGATTGATCTTCGCGCCAAGGGTATGACGCTTGGCCGGCTGCCGCTGACGTGCTGGACATGGTTTGTCACCGCGATTCTTGGCTTGCTGGCGTTCGGTGTTCTCCTCGCGGCTTGCATCCTCCTCTTGCTCGATCGGCTCGCGGGCACGAGCTTTTTCATTCCCGGCGGTCTCGTTGTGACCGACCAGGTCATCACCTGGCACAAAGGCGGCTCGCCGCTTCTGTGGCAGCATTTGTTCTGGTTCTTCGGCCATCCCGAGGTGTACATCGCGATCCTTCCCGGCATGGGCGTGGCTTCTCACCTGCTTTCCACGTTTGCGCGCAAGCCGGTATTCGGCTATCGCGCCATGGTTGGAGCGGTCTGCGGCATCGGCTTCCTCGGCTTTTGCGTGTGGGGCCACCACATGTTCGTCAGTGGGATGAGCCCGTATTCGGCGTTCGCATTTTCAATTCTCACAATGACAATTGGGGTGCCTTCCGCGATCAAGACGTTCAACTGGTTGGGAACGCTGTGGGGCGGCAAGATTCAGTTCAATTGCGCCATGCTGTTCGCCCTCGGCTTCGTATCGTTGTTTGTCAGCGGAGGACTTTCCGGCTTGTTTCTAGCGCAGCCGGCCCTGGACCTCTATCTTCATGACGGATATTTCGTCGTCGCGCACTTCCACTTGATCATGGGTGTCGCCGCCATCTTCGGAATGTTCGCAGGACTCTATTTCTGGTTCCCGAAAATGTTCGGCCGCTTCATGAATGAGGGAATCGGCAAGCTCCACTTCTGGCTGACGTTCATCGGCGTGTACGCCATCTTCATGCCGATGCATTTCCTGGGACTCGCCGGGAATCCACGGCGCTATTCCGAAATGACGGCGGGGCCGTTCCTGATCGCCCTGCAGCCCGTGCATAAGTTCATCAGCGTCATGGCGTTCATCACGATTGGGGCGCAGCTGATTTTCCTCTACAATTTCATCGCAAGCGTCTTTTGGGGGAAGGAAGCGAAAGAAGAAAATCCCTGGCACGCGACGACGCTCGAGTGGTCGATCCCTTCGCCTCCGCCATTTGATAATTTTGGCGGGATAGAGCCCGTCGTGTACCACGGTCCGTATGAATTCAGCGTGCCCGGGACGGTGGACGATTTCATTCCGCAGCATCTCGCTCCGGAGCTCGTGAAAAAAGCGTAGGGTTTTAGAGTGAAACGATGCCTGGAACAATTGTTGACGATGTAGAGCTGATAGACGCCGGTCACGGTGGAGGCACACCTCCGCCGGCAGGGGGTGACGATGACGGGGATTCTTCCGGCTCGCGCCGCCCCGTTCCGCGCCGCGCTTATTTTACGGCGCTGCAGCTGGGCCTCGCGGCCATCGTCATGTTTTTCATGGCGCTCGCGAGTTCCTACATTGTCCGAAAAGGTCTTGGCACGGACTGGCAGCGCGCGCCGCTTCCTCCCGTGCTTTGGTTCAACACAGCGATACTGCTCGCAAGTAGCGTCACCATCATGGTGGCGCGTAAGAAGCTGGAAGGCGGCGAGCGAGAAGCATTCCAATCCTGGTGGTGGGTGACCACCGGGCTTGGACTGCTTTTCCTCGCCGGGCAGATCATTGCCTGGCGCCAGCTCGCCGCCGCGGGGATGTTGCTCGCGACCAATCCCAGCAGCAGTTTTTTCTATCTTCTCACCGCCGCCCACGGCGCGCACCTGGCCGGGGGGATTCTGGCTTTGTTTTACGTAACGTTCCGGCCGTGGAGCCGTTCGCGGATCACGCAATCCACGGCGGCGGAGTTGACTTCGATTTACTGGCACTTTATGGACGGGCTTTGGATTTTCCTATTCGCACTTCTGACTCTGGGACGGTGAACTGTGCATGATGTGAAAACCGATGTGGCCCTCGATTCGGCATGGTCCGGTGGTAAATCCCCCTTCGCGATCGGCTCGAAGAAATTGGGAATGTGGCTGTTCATCATTTCAGACACGCTCACCTTTTCGGCCCTGCTCATTACGTACAGTTATTGCCGGCTTACGAATCCTGACTGGCCGCGACCGTTCCCCATTTTTCCCGCGATCGCTTTCTCGACGACCATGACGGTTATACTTCTGGCCAGCTCGCTCACAATGGTTATGGCCGTAATGGCTTCGCAGCGCAATGACCGCAAGAAAACGGTCATGTGGTTGGTGGCGACCATGATAGGAGGGCTGCTCTTTACCGGACTGCACCTCACCGAGTGGATGAACATGATCTACAAAGAGGGTTTCACGATTACAGGAAATCCCGAAGGCACACCGCTCTTTGGCGCCGTGTTTTTCGGAATCACCGGCTTGCACATGACGCACGTTATGATCGGCGTGATTTACCTGGGAATCGTTGCGGTCGGCTACGGGCGTGGGAAGTTCTCCGCCGAAGACGTCGAAGTCAACGGCTTGTACTGGCACTTTGTGGACCTGGTTTGGATGTTTGTCTTCCCGATGATTTATCTCATGTCGGTGAAATACTAATCTTCGCGGTCCGGGAGAAAGCTATTCTATGAGTTCAGAAGCGCATGCGGTGGAAGCACACGCCGGAGCAAGTGTCGCGACCAATATTGCCATTTGGATCGGCCTCGTGGCCATCACGTTTCTGGAAGTATTTCTGGCGTACAAGGATCTCGAGCCCAGACTGATGCTGACGATCCTGGTGATTTTGTCCGTGGTCAAGGCCGCCATGATCATGTCGTATTTCATGCACCTGAAGTACGAGAAATTCTCGCTGGTGTTGCTCTTGATTCCGGCGACGATTTTCTGCCTGTGCATGATGTTTATTTTCTTCTACCCTGAAGCTTTCCGGCTGCTGCAAATGCGGCCACATTGAGGTAGCATAGGGGTGGAACAAGCGTCTCGTAGAAATGTTTTTTAGGTATATTCCCGGGAGAGAAAAAATATGCGCGTGAAATTTGCCGTAGCAGCCTTCGTCGCAATTCTGAGTTCAGCCCATGCCGCCTACGCGCAAAACTGCGCCCTCTGCTACACTTCAGCTTCCGCGCTCGGCCAGAGTGCGCAGCGCTCGCTCGATTTCGGAATTCTCACCCTGCTCACTCCCGCACTGGTCCTGTTTCTCGCTGTAATATTCATGCTCTACCGCCGCGCAATCGCTGCAACTGCCTAGCTTTCCTGCACAACCAATCTTCCAAATCTGGGGAGCAATGGGTGTCCTACTCGTGCGCGGTTTCGCGCACTTCGCGGGCAGCGCGTTCGACTTGTGCGGACGTCATTTCTGGGTAGAGAGGAATGGAAAGCACTTCGCGCGCGGCGCGCTCGCTGACGCGCAAATCCCCCGGCCTGCCGCCAAGAGAAGCGTAGAGCGGCTGCAAGTGCAGCGGCACCGGGTAGTAGACCATGCTGGCGATGCCGCGCTCCTTGAGGCGCTGCTGCACAAGATCGCTGCGCACTTCGTTTCCCTTTACGTTTGGCCGGCTGTGCCCGCCGGGTCGCCCCTCGACTCGAATCGTGTAGAGGTAGTAGACGTGATCCCTTCCTGCCGGCACGCGCGGCAGCAGGAGGCCGGGTACATCGCGCAGCAAGGAATCGTACAGCCCTGCATGCACTTGCCGCTTCGCCGTCCAATCCGCCATATGGCGCAACTTCACGCGCAAGATCGCCGCTTGCAATTCGTCCAGGCGACAGTTCCATCCACGCTCAGTGCTGAGGTATTGGCCCGTCTGGCCGTGATTGCGCAGGGAGCGCAAGCGCTCGGCTAGCTTGCCATCATTGGTGACGATCATCCCAGCGTCGCCATACGCGCCCAGATTCTTGCTCGGATAAAAACTCAGGCAGCCGATGCGTCCCATCGAGCCGGTCTTTCTTCCATGGTACGCGGCGCCAAAAGATTGCGCGTTGTCTTCGATGACGGAAATGCCGTGTTTTCCGGCAATCGCGAGAATCGGATCCATATCCGCGGAAAGGCCGAAGAGATGGACCACAACAATCGCGCGCGTCCGTGGCGTAATTCGCGCCTCAATCTGCTCAGGATCGAGATTGAACGTCGCGGGTTCGATGTCCGCAAACACCGGCCGAGCGCCGATCGCGCTGACCGCACTGCCCGTGGCGATGAACGTAAACGCCGGAACGATCACCTCGTCGCCCAGGCCGACGCCGCAGGCGTGCAGCCCCAATTCCAGTGCCTCTGTTCCGGAGGCCACTCCCACGGCGTGTCTCACGCCGCAGGACCGTGCAATTTCGTCCTCCAGCGCCTCCCCATGCGGTCCCAGAATAAATTTTTGCGATGTAAACACTTCATCGACGGCTGTTCGAATTTCAGCAGATATGGATTCGAACTGCGCCCGCAGATCGAGCATCGGAATCATTTCCATCGATGCGCGAGGAGGAGCATTCATAGCGGATTCGAATATTCCTGAAAGATGTTGGCGAATTTCACGGCGGAAATATGTTAACACGCGCGCGCTGCTCGCGAGCGCGTCACTTCGCCGGTCGGCCGGGAATCGCGCACGTATCGGTCTCACAGCGCGCGGGCGCCCCCGGTAGGCTGTAACGATGTCGCGCGATAAATGCGTAGGCGGAGGGCCCAATCCAGCGCATTGGAGGCATACTGGCGAAGCGTCCGAGCCACCGAAGCTGCGGCAAGACTCGCAGCAAAGCCAGCCACGCTTCGAATCCCTTGAGCCACGCGCCATCCGGCGTTCGAACGTGCATTTCGTTATCAAGGTCGGCGCGGGAAAAGGGGGCCTGCGCTGCTATGGCGGGATCGTTGTAGTCCAGAAATCGCAACCGCGAGCCGGTATCGTACGGTTCAACCTTCTCCTCGGTCCAACGGCAGAACGAGCACGAGCCGTCCATGAAAATGTCGTAAGTCGCATTCTGAGCCATAGGCAAGCCCTGACCTGACACCTTCATTATGCATGATTTTGTGGGACAGCCACTCATGGAGGTCCAGAATAGATTCAAACAGGGATAGACCGGACGGCCATGAGAGGCCGTCCCACAGGATCGTGAGAAGCTAGCGCAGCCGCCCTGGAGGATCGGCTGCTGGGGGAATATGCGGAGTCTCCGAAGGCGTGCCGGAATTTGCGGAGATCTTGTTGGGCGAGGGCTGCGGCAAACCGATGCCCGCATTCATCTCGAGGTGTTCCTTGGCGCAGCGAGGGCAAAATCCCTTGCCTGTGTCCTCATCGCGCAAGCTGGCAAATTCATAGCAGCCGTGAATGCAGTCACAGTATCCCGTCGTAGAAGCCGTCTTGATCGGCACCAGAGCCATTGTGTTTGTCCTTTTCTGCAGGATATCACAGGCGTCAAGCGATTTGCGCAAGGCCCCGCGACGAGATGACCGGCGGTGGCAATGCTCTTGTCAGGCTGGTTTTAGCTGGGTGAGCCGGTATGGTGTGCCGATGTTTTCCCGCAATTCCTTCCAAAGGGTGGAATGCATTGTGAGGAACACCTCGACCACCCTGGGATCGAACTGGGACCCAGAGCAACGCTGGATTTCTTCTTGCGCATACTGGATTGATAAGGCCTTGCGGTATGGCCGGTCTGAAATCATGGCGTCCAGAGCGTCGGCGACAGCGAAAATTCTTGCGCCGAGAGGAATTTCCTCTCCGCGCAAACCGCGTGGGTATCCGGTTCCGTCAAAATATTCCTGGTGCGAGAGGACAATTTCGGCGGCTTCGCGAAGGAAGGGAATTCGCGTCACCATGTTGTATCCGATTTCGCAGTGCGTGCGCATGATGTCGCGTTCTTCGGGAGTAAGCGGACCGGGTTTGCGCAGGATATTATCCGGAATGGCCATTTTACCGATGTCGTGAAGAAAGGCAGCCCTGGCGATTTGGGGAAGCAGCCCGGGCTCGACGTGCATCGCTTTTGCAATCGCAATGGTGAAGGCCGTTACGCGCTTGCAGTGGCCTTCGGTTTCGGCATCCTTCAGGTCCAGAGCGCCGCCAAGCGCCTCCAACGTGTCGTCATAGGACCGCTCGAGCTGTTCGAGTGCGCCTTTCAGCTGCCCCGTCCGCTCTTCGACGAGTTGCTCAAGATTGCGCTGATAATTTCGATTTTCGAGGACCAGGCGGCGGTGCTCCAGGGCGCGCCGCACGCTCATGTAGAGCTGATCTTTTTCAAAGGGCTTCAGGATATAGTCGTAGGCGCCTTTGCGGATGGCATCCAGCGCGGTCGAAAGATCGTGCACGGCGGTCACCATGATGGCTGGAATGTCCGGCTCGGCCCTGCGCAGCCAATCCACCAGGCTTTGGCCGTCCATTTCCGGCATCATCATGTCGCTCAAAACCAGGTCGACGGGATGTTGTTGCAGGAATTTCACGGCCAGGCGGCCGTTGCTCACGGAAGCGCACTCGTAACCCAATGCCTCGAGCAGAGTCGAAACGACTTCTCGAATTGCTTCCTCGTCATCAACGATAAGTATTCTGGTTTTGGCCACTGAAGACCCCAAAGAGCTAAATTATACGGCACGGTTCAGGCAAGATGGTTGAACAAGTGTCGAATTAAGAACTGAGGTGCTAAATTCGTAACGGGGACCCAGAGGAGGCGAACCGCGGGATTCGTCCAAAGGCTCACAATGGCATGAAAAGATGGGAATCGATTTCCTCGAGGAGCAACAAACTTGCTCTCTAAACCCCGAGTCCACTGGAAAGTCGGTCCGCCGAGAGCGCGCTGATTTGTGCCATCGCCGCATCCATTCGCGTGGCGAGCCGTCCCACTAAACCCGTCAGTTGTTCCAGCTGCTGAAGCGGCAAATTGCCGGCGGATAGCCGCAGCCACACCAGTACGTACAAGAGTTGGAATTTGAGGCTCAAAATCAGGCGTTCTGTTTCTTGTTCGCGGCTCACTTCCGGCGAGAGGGCGGCGATCACGCGGCCAAGCCTCGCGAGGTTTGAAAAGTCTTCGTGCAACCCCTGCAGAAAATGCCTGGCAACCGCGCGCCTCTCGCGAAGCGCCCGTTTGGCCACATCCGGAGGCGCGGTTTCCAGAAGGTATTGCGAATCTTCCGCCGAAAGGGCCCTGCGAATTTGTGGAAAATACCCATAGTGTTTCGCGGTGGGAATCGCGTCAGTATGACTGAAGGGGAAAGGTCCGGAACCCGCCTTTAATGATTTACGCCTCGGAATCAGGAGCAACACGAAGACCGCGAAGAGAGCAATCACCAGGGGAACGACGATGATTAGATCATTCACGGCTTCAACAGCTCCACAAGCCGGTTATTGAACGTGGCGAGGCGCATGTTGATAGCCGGCGACATTTCTCGATAGACCTCAGCAGGCAGCATTGTGGGACCTTCGGAAGGGGCGGGCAAAGGTCTTCGAAGGGCATAACACCAGATTCCCATCGCAGCCATGAAACAGAGGAGATGGATTGTGCCGAATAAATCTTTAACTCGCGCGATCTCAGGCTCCAGGGACGCCCAGAGTGGAGTTCGGTTGGCTGCAAATAGTGGGAAAAGGTACCCAGTGAAAAGTTTTTGGACAGTCGAGTCAACGATAACGTCGACGGCACAGATGAAGCAAATGCCGGCGGCAATGGTCCGCTGCAAGGGTTTGAGAGAAAGCCCGTAGTAATTGTGGATCAACAAGAGCACGCCGAGAATACCCACGGAGGCGATATCAAGATCGCGATCCAGCGTCAGCGAATAAATTGCCAGCCGATTCGGTTGTCCCCAGGTATCAAATGCCGCGTGGAAAAGGAAGAGCATCGAAACGCAGATTAACAATCGCCACACGAGCTCCCAGATCCCACGATAATCGTGCAGCTTGTACCAGCAAAGTTCCGCAATGGCGAGGCTACGAGCTACTGCATTCAGCAGTAGTGCAATCCAATACCAATAATAGGCCATTTGGGAATCAAAACCGAATGCCCGGTACACGATCCAGATCCCAATTGAATTGGCAAATAGCACCGCGGTGTATGCGGCGAAAAAAGGCAATTCTCTCTGCGCTCTCCTGGCGAAGACAAATCCGCACACCGCCGCCTCAAACGCCATGGTTGACCAAGCGAGGAGAGTTTCGAGTTGGTTCATGAGTTCGGACCGAACCTCGCGATTGTATCACAATCGTATTGTTACACGCGAGGTAACTAACCCTTGGTAGCTATTCGGTCCGAACTCGAAGCGCTAGTGCCCTCCGCCATTGCCTCCGGGCATGGGGCTGCCGCTCTGGCGCGAGGTGAAGTGTCCTCCGCCATTGCCCCCCGGCATAGGGCTGCCGCTCTGCCGCGAAGTGAAATGTCCTCCCCCATTGCCTCCGGGCATGGGGCTGCCACTCTGATGCAAAACAGAATAAGTAACCGACGCAGCGTTGACTTGCCTGGCAACGGGGAGTAGCATCACTAGAGCAAATGCCGCGACGAACGACGCGCTGATAATCTTTTTCATGGTGGATGACCCTCCAGAGTCGTCCTCTTGTAATCGAAACTGTACGGATTGAGATGGATTTAGATGAAAGAGTTCAGAAATCAGAACAGGTGAAATCTTGGAGTCCCTGGAGCGTTTCCAACAAAGCCGCGCGGTGATCGAGGATTTTTCCTCTCAAACCCTTGCTGCTATTTCCAGCGATTTTGGACGGCTCTACTACATCAGTTCTCTGAAGGATTCAGGCTCTGGCCGATACGAGCACGAAGGCCTAAACAGCATTTACTCCGACAACGCTGTGCAGGCAGCGCTTTCACACTGCCACGAGGAGTTATTTTCCAGGATTTTGGAAACCCCGTTGAAAGACCAGGAGCAGGACTTAGGAAAATGCCTTGGATCGGCGGGTGAACACTATTGGGACGTGATCGAAAGCTGGCGTGAAAATCGCGAATTTCAGAATATGTGCCCCGAAGGTTTGCCGGGGTACCTGACCGATTTGTTTTGTTCGAATATGACGGCTCTGCTATCCGTATTTGCTTCCAGTAAATCTAATTAGGGCCCATTCTCATCGCGACTCCCACGACCTGCCCCACAATTTCCGCCTCTTCGGGATACCTGTAAACCTCTGGTGCACAAGAAGATAGTGGGTGTGGGATCAAGATCGCCTTCCCGTTTTCGCACTGGCACCAACAGCATCGAAACTCACCGTGCAGCTCAATAAAATAGACCGGGCGCTCATATTCGTTCGTCCACCCGGAATTCTTCACCTGGCGCAGTTTGGGATCGACCAGGACCAGGCTCCCAGGACGGATCAGCGGGTGCATGCGCATGTCGTCCACCCCAACATATCCGTACAGGTATTTCGAGCTTTGGTTGAAGAATGTCCCTTCCAGGTCTCCCCAGCGCTCGACCATGCGCGTCAGGAACTCCGTGCGTCGAGGGTCGAACGCCGGATCAAAACGCAGAGGAACACGCAGCTTGGCCGGAGCAGCTGCAAGGTGAGTGTTTGGAGCGGTCAGCTGGGAAGCGTCTGAAAAATGACCCTCGAAGGGGACTTCGTACCACTCACAAACCTCCCTGGGGTCTAGATGATAGATAACCGCGAGGGCATAAAGCTTGTATAGACTGGGGGTTACATCGCGATTCTCAATGTCCGCAAGACGACTCAAGTGAACGATGAAATCGGGGCGGCCCTTTTGGCATGCCAGTTCGTAGCTTGCTCGCTCCACGTCTCGGTAGGTCAGGCCAAGGCGTTCGCGCGACCTGCGTAGACGCGTGCCCGGCTGCATGTCTGGAGCGGGAAGTTCTCCTGGATGACTCAAACTACGGATTGCCATGGGGAGCTACCTTTCTGTTATGTTTCCAGAACAAACTTTGGCGCATTTTGGAGTCGTCTTGGTCCAAAAAAAATTATTTGGACCCAGGGAATCGGGAACACCGTCAAATAGTACGGAATCAGAACTCGCGTGCAGGCGCTCGCAGATGGATAAAAATCATCAACGGCATTGTTAGAAAAGTATAACGTCTCTGAAACCCCCGCTGGTTGCGCCCTAAGTAGAGAGTGTATTAGAGTCGAGGCCCAAATGAACTTAATTTTTTCTTGCCCCCAAAAGAATCGTCCGGCGACCCGGACCGCGATTGGATTGGTTGCCGTTTCATTCGGCCTCGCATTTTTCGGATTCACGATTTTTTCGCGGCAGCTGACGGCGCAGACCGGCGGCGATGCGGCCGTGGAATTCAAACGAATTTCGGAGGGGCTTTCCGCGGACAGACAGGGCGGCGCAAATGAAAATGGAGCGCAGATGGAAAAAGCATTCACTTACCTGGACTCCATCGCCCTTTCCGTCTTGAACGCTTCCCCAAGTCCCGCCCTGGAGGAAGTGAATCGAAAGCTTGCCGGTCTTGCATCGCACACGCCCCCTGTCGGAGAAAATTATCGGCTGATGAAACTCGGTGGCGCTCCGCCGGCCTTTGCCATGGTGATCAATTTCGGCCTGGGCGGTCCGGCGGCCGTGCGGATTTACGCCGGACCAGCGGGGCAATTTGCAATGATGGCGAAAATCGATCATGTCGTGCAGAAGGATTTTTTCGACAGTGACGTCGAGCTGGCGAGCGTCTCGAACTCGGAGCCGGTGTTTGTCGCGATTTCAGGACGCACGGATGATTTATCCACCGGAATATTTTCGGCGTGGAAATTTGACGGAAATC
>Ga0307478_10002692_pt1 | contig 13715 bp, 11 predicted proteins | sample atmos_gasesECM4C_2_FD_203713 | JGI IMG/M metagenome (GOLD analysis project Ga0307478, IMG submission 203713) | Hardwood forest soil microbial communities from Morgan-Monroe State Forest, Indiana, United States - atmos_gasesECM4C_05 | ecosystem: Environmental > Terrestrial > Soil > Temperate...
GATGGGGCTCGCTCAGGGCTGCGGCGATTTGATTCCAACTCCGTAACACGGTATGCAGCGACAGGTGCGGGGCTAAGGCGGCTAGCACTTGGTGAAACGCAAACTGAAATTCACGCCACCGGCTGCGGGTTCTCGGTTTCGGGTAAGGAGTAGCCCCAGGGGGAAATCGTTCTTCCTACCCGTGGCTTCTAAAGGGCTTGTTCGGGCTAAGACCGGCGAGAGCGCCCGTGTGCGTATTGGTTACGAATAAAGGACTTAGGCGCAAAGGGTGCCTAGAAAGCAAAAACGCCAGCAAGGGATGCTGGCGCTACCAGAAATGAAGGACACTGTTACCTAATCTTTCTTATACGCCTAAAGTAATCATTTGTCAACCATCATTCTGAACGAGCACGGCACCACTGGAAAGGGGGAATAACCTCCGAGGCAAGGACGCTCTCTGAACGTCGAGGGGATAAAGAGCTCTGATGGCGAAGCTTAGGGGAGGCTAGAGGAAAGGGTTTCGGATGTGCAGATTGTCGAATTTTTGGCCGTGCTGCAGGTCTTCGGTGTAGAGGATACGGCAGTCAGCTTCGAGGGCGGCAGCTACGATGAGGGAGTCGTACCAGGAGTGCGAGAAGCGGCGGGAGAGTTCGAGGGCGCGCTGGTAGAGGTGGTATGAGGAATGGACGGTCCGAAGCGGGCCAAATGTGTTAGCCATAACCTCGTGGGCCTCGGGCACGGTTATAGGGGGATTGAAGCGACGGAAGGCGACACTAAAGAACTCCTGCACGACCTGAAAACTGATCGTTCCATTACCAGAGTTGAGAGCATCGGCTACCAGGCGGGCCGCCACAGCCTGCTTGGCAGGATGTTTTCGGCTAGCTTCGTAGACGAAAACGTTGGTGTCGAGAAAAAAGCTATCGTTCATTCATCTCGCCGCGAGTGTAGGGACCGCCAGAGTCAATGTGTTTCAGGCGTTCCATGAGTTCCCGGTGGGCGCGAACGGCTTCTTTGCGGGCATAGGAGGCGAGCCATTCGCGGAAGGCGGCGTTGAGAGTTGTGTTTTCGGACTTGGCAACGGCGCGGGCTTTTTCGATGAGGTCGGCGTCGGCGCTTAAGGTAATGTTCTTCATAGCGTTTAGTGTACACGATGCCGTGTACACTGTCCAGTGAACGCCGATCGGTTTTTGTGATCGCGATGGTTTTCAGGCGCAGTTTGTTGAAGTGCAGGTTTGAGAGATGGGTGGGTTGCGCGTTGGAGTGGTACCCGGGAGCACAGACTGAAGTCTGTGCCACGTTAGCGGCGGATAGCGATAACGGACATGAGGCGACCGGATAGGGGGCCTTGTTTACGGTAGGAGAAGAGGAGGTCGGGGCGGCAGGCGGTGCAGAGGTCGATGGTGTGGATGTTTCGGGGGCGGAGGCCGGCGGCTAACAGTTGGGAGCGGTTGGCTTTGCGGAGGTCGAGGAGGACGCCTTTGGGCGGGGGCTGGTGGCCGGGAGGCATCATGTTGAGCCATTGGATGGGGTTGGGCTCGTCGCCGGTGCGGAATTCGTCGAAATAGCCGGGGGCGTCTGGGAATTGGGAGAGGAATTGGGTAGCGACTTCGGTGCCGACTTCGTAGCAGCAGGGTCCGATGCTGGGGCCGATGGCGGCTAGTAGCTCGCGCGGGTTGGTGCCGAAGTGCATTTGCATTTTGCCGATGGTTTTGGCGGCGATGCGGGCCAGAGTGCCGCGCCAGCCGGCGTGGATGGCGGCGATGGCGCGTTTTTTGGGGTCGACGAGGAGGATGGGGACGCAGTCGGCGGTTTGGATGGCTAGGAGGAGGCCGGGACGGTTGGTGATGCTGGCATCGCCACGGCAGGGGTCCGTGGGGTTGGAGTCGAAGATGTGGATTACGTCGGAGTGGAATTGTTTTAGGGTGATGAGGGGGAGATCGGGGGCGCCTGCGGCGGTTTGGAAGCGGCGGCGGTTTTCTCGGACGTTTTCGCGGGTGTCCCAGCCGGTGAAGCCGAGGTTGAGGACTTTTTCGTTTTCTAGGTGGCTGATGCCGCCGGGGGCCGTGCTGAAGGCGTGGATCAGCCAGGGGAGTTTGGAGAAGGCAGGGACTTGGAGAATGCGAAGGCCCAGGGAGGAGCGACCGGTCCAAAAGGCGGGTGAAACAGAAGTATCTTGGCGTTTGCGCGCGGAGCGTTTTAGCGGACGTGATTTGGTGGTGGGCATGGAGATATAGGTTTGAAATTCGTTTTCCACGTCGAAGGTTACCGCATTGAAGGGCGGCTTCCTATTCGGAATCCCAGGGCAGAACCGAATCCAAGTACTGAACCGCTTCTGCAATCGTTAATCCCTTTAGCTTAGATGTGCCTTTAGCAGCCCTGTCTATTTCAAGTAGAAGACCTGGCACAACTTTACCTGAACTGAGATCCCACCATTTGTTCATACGGAAATATTCTGTCGTAGGGTCAAAGGTGCCCTGCAACAAATAGGTGCCGCCAGGCTGATAAGAGTGCCGCTCCGGGCGCACAGCAAATGAAACGATGCTACCATCCGGCTTCTTGATGCGGCCACCAGCTATTTCCGAAACGAGCAATACGCCAGGCGTCAGAGACAATGACGACGGTTTCCTCAAAACCTGCGTCACCCGAAAATTCACCTCGGTGTGGATCAGCTGATTCCCCGGATCGCTCGCGAACACGTGAAATGACTCGAATTTAGCGATGACCCAAATAGCATGCGGTATCGCGGGCAATTCCGGAGCATCTCCGAGGACAGCACCATCAAACACAACAACCCCTGCACCTGGTGGTAAGTCTTTGGGGCAACGGGCCTCCAGAGCACCTTCGAGAAGCGGCTTCAAATACGCATTGCGTTTCGCGCGAATGTCTGGAGTCACCGTATCTGCCTGAGATTCGACATCAACCGCAGCCGTCTGCCAACGATTCTCCGTGCCGGCGAATTCTGATCTCTCAGATTGCAAATCCTTCAGCGTCAGTGGCGCATAAGGGCACTGCGAGAAGAGACTGGGACACGATAGAAGGGTGCATGCTAAGAGAACGGCCAGGAAAATGTGACGTGACGGCGAAATGATTATGATCAGGCCCTCTAACGCAACCGTACTATTATTGTGACGCTTGAGTCCAATAGACGGTTGGATCAGCTGCCGGGCCTGCAAGTCCGCGACTATTCTTCGCGAAGGGCTATGACGGGATCTACGCGAGTGGTGCGGCAGGCAGGAATGATGGCGGCGGCATGACTTGGGGATTCGGTGGCGGCCAATTGCTGACGGAAGCGGACGTGGCGGAGGCGGGTCAATTCGACGAGGGGGCGCCAGGCGGTGTGGACGAGGTGGTGCTTAATGAGGAGGTGCCAGGCGCGGTTGGAGCGCTTGTAGAGGTAAGACATGGCGAGATAGGGGGCGACGGCGCGCCAATCGACGGGGCGGCGGCGCCAGATAGAAGCGTGGGAGAAGAGACGGCGGTACATCCAGGCGTAGCCTTGTTCGAGTTCCTCGGGAGACATGTTCTTGGGACGGAAAACGGCGTGGGCGGTATCGTAGAGAGACCATTCGCGATGCAGAAGGCGGCCTTCGGCTTCCATTTGGCGGAAGAGCGGCGTGGCAGGGTAAGGGGTAAGGATGTGGAATGTGGCGCACTCGAGGCCGTTCTCCTCAATCCAGTTGGCGGTGCGTGTGAAAACGTCTTTGCAGTCGTGATCGAATCCTAAAACAAACGAGCCGTTTACCTGGATGCCGTTGTCGTGGAGCATCTGAACGCGGCGGGCGTAGTCGCCAGCTTTGGGCGTTTTCTTTTTTGCGTCGGCGAGATTCTCGTCTGTGAGGGACTCAAATCCCACGAAAACGCCGGTACATCCGGCAAGAGCCATAGTACGGATCAAAGCCGGATCGTCGGTGACGTCGATGGAAACTGCCGCGCTCCAGATTTTGTTCAGCGGGCGAAGCGCCTGGCACAAATCGCGGAGATACGCGCGGTTGGAGCCGAGATTGTTGTCGATGAAGACGGCATAAGGTTGCCCATCCGCAGCGAACTCTGCGGCGACCTGGGCGGGATCGCGCATGCGATAGGGCATTCGCAAGCCGTCTGTGGAGAGGTAGCAGAAGCCACAGCGGTTGTGACAACCGCGGGTGGCGATCAGGCTAGTCGTGGTGAGAAAGCTCTTGTGGGGCAGAATTGATCGTCTTGGCGCAGGATCCTGGCGATAGTCACTCTCATAGGTGGCCGTGTATTTCGACCGGAGACAGCCCGACTCGACGTCCGCCAGAATCCTGGGCCAAAGTTGCACGCCATCGCCCACGGCAAGCGCGTCCGCATAAGGTGCGCACTCTGCGGGACACGACAGCACGTGCAGTCCGCCCAGCACGACCTTGCTTCCGCGGCTGCTGTACCATTGCGCAAGCTCGAATGCCCGATTCGCAAACGTCAGGTGGACGGTGATCCCGACCACCTCGGGGATAGGTGCAAAAGGCGGCCGCCCGTCGAGCAGGTTTTCGTCCCAATAGCGAACCTGCCAGTGCTCGGGTGTCGTCGCTGCGAAACTGGTCAAAGCGAGTGTCGGCGTAAGAACGTGCTTGCCGAAGCTAGCGTGCGGATCCTTCGGGTAGAAGGGATTGATCAGGAGCGCATACCGCGCCTGTATTGGTCCCGCGGGGATCGCGGGATCCAAAAGTGGCGGGCGGGACATTTCGGTGGGGAGCCATAAGCGCTTCGGAGATTGCACAGGGAGCCGAGAGGTGGGGTGCATTGGATCACTTTACAGAACAAAGTACTTCATGTCAAGAGGCGAATTAGGCGGCTATATACTGGCGGGGTGATAGCGTGATTCCGACGAGCAATAGATAAGGATAAAGACTGCGTCATCATTGGGATTGGCGTGGATTTGACGGAAGTGGGAAGGATACAGAAGGCGATTGAGCGGCATGGGGAGACGTTTTTGCGGAGAGCTTATACGAGGGATGGATCGGGAATACAGGCTGGAGATGACGGTTGGAACAGAGTGGACTGAGGGAACCGGAGGGAGTGGAAATGGGATGGAAATCGGTGATTGCGGCGGTGGGGGTGGTTGGAGTTGCGTTGAGTGCGCGGGCTTGGGCGCAGTCGACGGAGACGGCGACGCAGGCGAACCAGAATGGGAGCTCGGAGACGATAACGGGGCTGGTGAGTCGGCTGGAGCTGGAACGGTATAAGGCCACGATTAAGGGGTTGACACAGTTTGGGGACCGGCGGCAGGGGACGGACCGGAACCGCAAGGCGGTGGATTGGATCGAAGCACAACTGAAGAGCTATGGCTGCACGAACACGGAGTGGCTGAAGTACGACTATGAGCCCGGGCTGCCGCGAGCCCCGCGTACGCCGCCGCCCGCAGGGCAGACGCCGGTCGCGGCCGGCGGTGGACGCCCGAGAGGGAATCGCACGCCGACGGGAGTGAATACTGATGCGAACAGGCAGCCGGATGAGAAGCTACGCCAGCTCGATTCGCAGGAATCCACGCCGGGGGAACGCGAAGAGGTTTATTGCACGAAGATCGGGACGACGCATCCCGAAGAGATGTACATCATCGGCGGGCACATGGACGGCATTGGATGGGGCGAGGCAGCGAATGACGATGGGTCGGGAACCGCATTGGTGATGGAAGTAGCTCGTGTGTTGAGCAGTCCAGATGTGAAGACAGAGCGATCGGTGCGATTCATCCTGTGGAACAACGAGGAGACGGGACTGAATGGCAGCCAGGCGTATGTGCAGCAGCGGCAGAGTTTGCAAGGCAAAGAGGACCCGCCGGGCTCGGGGCGTTACCCGGAGCCGAAATGGCTGGGAATGATTACGCACGATATGATGCTCTTCGATCACGGGATGCCGCGGGCGGATGGAACGATCAGCAAAGAGCAGCGGCCGGAGGCGGACGTCAATATTGAGTTTCAGGTGAACTCGAAGTATGCGGCGGAGTCGCAGGCTTTGGCGTGGGTGCTGGAGCGAGCGGATGAGAAGTACGCGACGGATTATCCGGCGTCGGTGAGCAGCCACATGACGAATACGGATTCGAGTTCGTTCATGGACGTGGTGCCTTCGCTAAGCGTGCGGGAAAACGAGCGTGGGACGCAGATTGGAAATGGATGGGATCCGCAATGGCACCAGCCGACGGACTTGTACAAGACGTATTCGGATGCGGACTTCCGGCTGGGATTGAATGCGACGCAGACTACGCTGGCGGCGGTTGCGGAACTGGCGGGAGCGACTGTCAAGAAGTAGTGTTGGCGGGTGTCAAGCGGAAGCATTCTCAAACGGTGGATGGGCGAGAAGAAGATCCGCCCTTGGGTGGGGCGACCTACGGATGGCGGAGACGCTGGGTAAATGGGCACGATGTATCGTGCTCCTAATAGGAGAGGCATTGATCATTGGGATGGGAGTGGATTTGGCGGAAGTCGGGAGGATTCAGAAGGCGATTGAGCGGTATGGGGAGACGTTTTTGCGGCGGGTATATACGGCGGGGGAGCGGGAGTATTGCGAGAGGTTTAAGAATAAGTATGAGCGGTTTGCGGGGCGGTTTGCGGCGAAAGAGGCGGCGATGAAGGCGTTGGGGACGGGGTGGAGGCGGGGGGTGCGGTGGGTGGATTTTGAGGTGGTGCGAGAGAAGGGCGGGCGGCCTACGATTCGGTTGGATGGGGAGGCGCGGAAGATTGCGGAGGAGTTGGGAGTGAAGAGGATTGCGTTGAGTATTACGCACACGGAGGCGCAAGCTTTGGCGCAGGTGATTTTCGAGAGTTGACAGTCGACAGTTGAAAGTCGAAAGAAAAAGATTTACACAGAGGACGCGGAGAGCACAGAGTTCACGGAGAATTCGCTGAGAGCGGGTGCAGGCTTGCCTATTAAGTAGTTCCCTTCTTCGTTTGTGATTCCAACATCTAGCCAGCGATTTGATGGAAAGATTCCTGGGATTTGGACACGCAAGTAATTTGAGGAGAGCGCGGGAGTGTATTCGCTGTCGGAGGATTCGTCGCGGTGGAGGGTTAGGACGCGGAGGGTGCGACCGATTTGGGAGTGGCGGAAGGCGGCGGATTTGGCATCGCCGAGGGCGCGGAGTTCGCGGGCGCGGCGTTTGATGATGTGGCTGGGGACTTGGTTGGCAAGAGAGGCGGCTTTGGTGCCGGGGCGGGGGGAGTAGGAGAAAACGTGGAGGTAGGTGAAGGGGAAGCGGTCGATGAAGGCGAGGGTGGCGGCGTGGTCGGATTCGGTTTCGCCGGGGAAGCCGGCGATGACGTCGGCGCCGAGGGCGGCGTGGGGGAGGCGGTCGTGGATGAGTTGGACGCGGCGGGCGTAGTGTTCGGAGCGGTACCAGCGATGCATGGCGGCGAGGATGGGGTCGGAGGCGGATTGGAGGGGCATGTGGAAGTGTTGGGCGATGGGGTGGGTGCCGGCGAAGAGGTCGATGAGGTCTTGGGTGACGTCCAGGGGCTCGATGGAGCTGATGCGGAGGCGTTCTACGGGGGTTTCGTCGAGGATGCGGCGCAGGAGGTCGATGAACTCTATGCGAGGGGTGAGGTCGCGGCCGTAGGTGCCGAGGTTGATGCCGCTTAGGACGATTTCGCGGGCGGGGGACGTAGAGGAGGTGGAGGATGTAGAGGAGGTAAAGGACGTAGAGGAGGAGACAGCCAGGATTGGCTGTCCCACTTTTAAGTTCGCGGGCTCGGGTGGATGTTCTGCCGTAAGCTTTTGGATTTCGCGAATGACCTGGTCGGGGGGGAGGCTGCGGCTTTTGCCGCGGACGTAAGGGATGACGCAGAAGGAGCAGCGGTTGTTGCAGCCGTCCTGGATTTTCAGGATGGGGCGGGTGTGATGGGATTCGCCGCCTTGGATGGGGGCGGAGAGGAATTCGGGGTGGGCGAAGATGTTGCCGGTGAGGATTTGGGCGTGATTAAGGGAGTCGTCGGGATTAGAAATTTTGCCGAGATGGGGCGCAATGAATTGCGCCCCTACAAAGGAATGGAACGGAGCGTCGAGCGCATCTGGGATCAGTGCGGCGGTGGGGACGAAATTGTTTGGGGGGCCAGCCTGGGAATTGATTGAGGCTTCAGATAGCGAGCCGGTCGAAAGTGCGTCGATGAGATTGGGGATTTGGGGTTTGTGGGAATTGCCGACGACCCAGGTGACGCCGGGGAGGGCAGCTAATTCTTCGGGGGCGCGTTGGGCGTAGCAGCCGGTGACGATAAGGCGGACGGCGGGATTTTGGGCGTGGATTTTGCGGATGGAGTCGCGGGCTTGGGCGTCGGCGGCGGCGGTTACGGTGCAGGTGTTGAGGACGACGATGGCGGCGGAGGCGGGATCGGGGGCAGGGGTGCAGCCGCGGTCGAGGAGTTGGCGTTCGAGGGCGGCGCCATCGGCTTGGGTAGCGCGGCAGCCGAATTGTTGGATGTAGAAGGTGGCCATCGATTCGTGAGACGGCACAAAAGACCAAGAACAAGATTTTTACACAAAGATCACGAAGTACACAGAGAGCACAGAGAAGCGGAGGAGAAACACACTTCCTGGATAGATGCACTCCGCAAACAACAGATAGGATAACTGCTTCGCTGTTCGGCGGGAAGCCGTTCTATGGCGAAAAACGGATGTGACACAGGCAGCCTTTACTCTGTGCGTGGAGGGCCGCTACAATCTGTTGCTGAAAATGTGCGCTCTGCGGCGACACCCTTCTGCGTTGGACGACCCCAAGATTTCGGTGGTGATTCCCGTTTACAACGAAAAAGCCACGATTGAAGAGATCCTCCGGCGCGTTTCGGAGACAGGGATGCGCATGGAAATCGTGGTGGTGGACGATTCCTCGACGGATGGGACGCGGCAGTATCTGGAAGCGATGATGCAGGCGCAGGGGAAAGGCGAGACGTGGGCTCCGGCGCATGATGGCGGCGATCCGGTGGACGTGCGGGAATTGCGGATTTTTTTTCAAGCGCAGAATCAGGGTAAGGGCGCGGCGTTGCGGCGCGGGTTTGCGGAGACGACCGGGGACATTGTTTTGGTGCAGGATGCGGATTTGGAGTATGACCCGAAGGATTATCCGAGTTTGCTCGGGCCGATCATTGACGGACGGGCGGACGTGGTGTTCGGGTCGAGATTTCTTGGTGGGCCGCAGCGGGTGCATTACTTTTGGCACTATGTGGCTAACAAGGTTTTGACGCTGCTTTCGGATGTGATGACCAATTTGAAGCTGACGGACATGGAGACTTGCTACAAAGTGTTCCGCAAAGAGGTGCTGCAAGGGATTACGTTGCGGTCGGACCGGTTTGGGTTTGAGCCGGAGATTACGGCGAAAGTTTCGAAGGGCAAGTGGCGGATTTACGAAGTGCCGATCAGCTATGCGGGGCGGACATACGAAGAAGGCAAGAAGATTACCTGGAAAGACGGCGTGCAGGCGCTGTGGTGCATTTTTCGGTACAAGATCGCGGATTGATAGAAAGTGAGTAGTGGGCAGTGAATAGTGAGTAGTGCGGAAACCCAGCTGGGTGTTTTTTAGGGCGGAGCCGAAGAATTGGCGTAATAGACCGAAAGACAATCAACGACAATTTGATTTTGCGGTGACCGAGGAACTTCTTTTCGGGTCAGGGCTGGTGTGAGGCGGCTTCGGCGTAGCCGTGGGGGTGTTTTTGTTTCCAGGACCAAGCTGAGGCGATGATCTCTTCTAGGGAAGAGTGTTGGGCTTCCCAACCCAGGGCGCGGCGAAGCTTTTCCTTGCTGGCGACGAGGACGGCGGGGTCGCCGGGGCGGCGGGGAGAGACTTTGCGAGAAATTTCGCGGCCGGTGATCTTTTCGGCGGCGTCGAGGACTTCGAAGATGGAAAAGCCGCGGCTGTTGCCGACGTTGAAGGCTTCGCCGGAAATGGTTTCGATCGCTTCGAGAGCGCGGAGGTGAGAATCGGCGATATCGAGGACGTGGATGTAGTCGCGGAGGCAGGTGCCGTCGGGGGTCGGGTAGTCCGAGCCGAAGACTTCGACGTGGGGAATAACGCCTTGAGCGGCGTCGAGAACTTTTGGAATGAGATGGGTTTCGACGCGATGGTGTTCGCCGCGTTCCGCGGAAGCGCCGGCGGCGTTGAAATAGCGGAGGGTGGCGTACTGGAGGCCAGTGTAGGCGCGGTAGTCGGAGAGGATTTCTTCGAAGCGGAGTTTGGATTTGCCGTAGGGGTTGATGGGATTTTTGGAGTGGTCTTCGAGGATGGGGACGGTGTGAGGCTCGCCGTAGGTGGCGGCGGTCGAGGAAAAGATAAACTTTTTCACGCCGTGGCGAGTTACGGCGTCGAGGAGATTTACACCGCAGGCGATGTTGGCGGCGTAGAACGTGCTGGGTTCGCGGACGGATTTGGCGACCAGGGCTTCGCCCGCGAAATGCATTACCGCGTCGATCGGGTGCTTGGAGAAGACTTCTTCAATTTGTGCGCGGACGCCGAGATCGGCTTTACAGAATATTGCCTTGGGAGGGACGGCCGCGGCGTGGCCTTCTTGAAGATTGTCCAGGGCGATGACCTGGTAGCCGCGGGCTAGGAGAACCTCCGAGCAAATGCTGCCGATGTAGCCTGCTGCTCCGGTGACAAGTACGTTCAAGGAAGTGACCTCGCCTTAATAAGAAAAATGTGTGGCGCGTTCGCGCGGGTACTAAAAGTATCAGGAGGGCGAAGGATTGAAAAGGCGGTTTACGGGGCCGACATGCGGCGCTGGAAAGTCAGAAGGATCAGATCGGCACGGCGACGGACGCCGAATTTGCTGAGCAAGTTGGAGACGTGAAATTTTACGGTGCGCTCGGCGATGTTGAGTTTGCTGGCGATTTCTTTGTTGGAGAGATTCTCGAGGAGGGAGTCCAGGACTTCCTGCTCGCGGCGGCTGAGATTGGTGACGGAATCAGTTTTAAGACGGCGTCCCTGACTCGTGAGAACAGAATCCACGAAGCCGGAAAGGACGGAGCGCGGAACCCAGAATCCGCCGTTGGCGACGAGGGGCAGGGCGCGGACCAACTGATCGCGCGCTTCCGTGTAAGTGAGAAGGCCTTTAACGCCAAGGCGCAATAGTTGGTAGCTGTTGGCGTCCGTGTGCTGTTCACCGACGACGATAAGGCGCGCCTCGGGATGACGTTCGAGAAGGTTGGCCAAGAGAGCGCCCGTAGCGGGACGCGCAGCATGTCCATCGATGACGTAAACCTGTGCGACGGGCGGCTCGAAATTGCGCATGTCGGGCGCGAGAGTGGATTCGAGCTGCTTGACGACGACTTTGAATTGAGCCTTCGACAAGACGCGTTCGAACTCGCTCAGCACCAGAGGGTGCGGCGACAGGATGCAAACCGTCAGTTTTGAAGATGCGCGTTTGGTAGCCACTATGTGCCAGCGTAGTGAAAACTGTCCTTTGGGGCAAGTCCCTTGGAAGGGGCTGTTCTCGAATTGTTACGTAACAGGTAGGGTGCTTTTTCGGCGGGGGCTGAGGGGTGGATTCTTCAGCAGGACATCAACTATGCGCTCGGCGGCGTGGCCGTCCCAGAATGGGGGGATGCGGCCGGGCTTGCCGTTCCCGGCGAGGATGGCCTGAGCGGCTACGATAATTCTTGCAGGATCTGTGCCGATGAGGAGATTTGTGCCTTCGGAGATGGTGATGGGGCGCTCGGTGTTCTCGCGGAGGGTGAGGCAGGGGACACCAAGGGCGGTGGTTTCTTCCTGGATGCCGCCGGAATCGGTTAGGACTAACGTGGCTTTGCTGAGGAGGCAGAGAAAATCAAGATAGCCTACCGGAGGAATCAGCTTTAGCTGGGGGTGCGTTTTTATGCCGGCTTGGGTAAGGCGCTGCTGAGTGCGTGGGTGAACGGGAAAGATAACGGGGACCTGAGCAGCGATGGAATCAATGGCGCCGAGAAGTTCGGCGAGTTTTTCGGTGGAGTCAACGTTGGAAGGACGATGAAGGGTGAGGACACCGAAGCGGCGCCAGTCTCGACCGTTCTTTAGGGCTAGATCTTCGCCAACGGGGGACTTCTGTGCGATGGGTAGAAAATGGCGGAGTGAATCGATCATGACGTTGCCGACGAGATAGATGGACTCGCGGGGACGGCCTTCCTTGAGGAGATGGCCGACGGCGTCTTCTTCGGTGACGAAGAGAAAGTCGGCGAGAGCGTCGGTGAGGATGCGGTTGATTTCTTCGGGCATCCCGCGATCGAAGCTACGGAGGCCGGCTTCTACGTGGGCGACGGGAATGCCGAGCTTTACGGCGGCTAGCGAGACGGCAATGGTGGAATTGACGTCGCCGACAACAAGGACGAGATCTGGCTGATGCTCGATCAAGACGGGCTCAATACGCTTGAGGACTTCGGCGGTCTGGACGGCATGTGTACCGGAGCCGACTTCGAGATTGACGTGAGGAGTGGGAATGCCCATCTGGCGGAAGAAAATGTCGGAGAGGGCTGCATCGTAATGCTGGCCGGTATGGACGAGGATGGGCTCGATTTCCGGATGGCGCTGCATTTCGCGGATGAGCGGAGCAATCTTTGGGAGATTGGGGCGTGCGCCAACGATGTTGATAATTTTCAAATAGCGGCTCATGAAATAGTTGAAAGCTGTCAAAGGACAGCAGTATAGCATTTGAGTTCAGGCGATTCGGGGTGCTGGAACGACCGTTCGCACCAAAAAAGCACTAGTTCGCTGCAAGGCGTTCGATTCCAGGGTGGAACCTGCGTAAAATAGGGTGTACCGCAAACGCGGCCTTCTCTTCTGGTGTCCCCAATGCAAGAGGTAGTCCGGTAAGGAGTTGCGGCTTTTTCCAGATGCGCAATTTGAACGAATCGGCGAAGGCACTGCGAGAGTTGCTCTCGGAGCGGATACTTGTGCTCGATGGGGCTATGGGGACGATGCTGCAGCAGCGGCATCTGACTGCGGAAGATTTTGGCGGGGCGGCACTGGAAGGGTGCAACGAGAATTTGGTGCGGACGCGGCCGGATGTGGTGCTGGACATTCATCGGAAGTATTTCGAGGCGGGGTCGGACATTGTTGAGACGAATAGCTTTGGCGGGGCGCCGATTGTCTTGGCGGAGTATGGGTTGGCGGGCGATGCAAATTTCTTGAATAGGCGAGCGGCGGAATTGGCACGGCAGGCAGCGGATGAGTTCAGCACGCCTGGGAAACCGCGATTTGTGGCGGGGTCCGTCGGCCCGACGACGAAGGCGATCACAGTGACAGGGGGCGTGACGTTCGATGGTCTGATCGAGGCGTACTACGCACAGGCGAAGGGGTTGGTCGAAGGCGGCGTGGATTTGCTGTTGGTTGAAACTTGCCAAGACACGCGGAATATCAAGGCGGCGCTGCTGGCTATTCAGAAGCTTTCGAAAGAGATTGGGATGCAGGTGCCGGTGATCGTGTCGGTGACGATCGAACCGATGGGCACGATGTTGGCGGGGCAGACGGTGGAAGCGATGTGGGCGTCGCTGCGGCATGCGAAGCCGCTGGCGTTTGGGATGAACTGCGCTACCGGACCGGAGTTCATGACGGATCATATCCGGACGTTGAGCCAGATTTCGAGTGAGTTTGTTTCGTGTTATCCGAACGCGGGGCTTCCGGATGAAGAGGGTAAGTATCTAGAGACGCCGACTTCGCTGGCAGCGCAGCTTGAGAAATTTGTGGATCATGGCTGGCTGAACTTTGTGGGCGGGTGCTGCGGGACGACGGAGCAGCACATCCGCGCGATTACGCAAATGGTGGAAGGCAAGAA
>Ga0307478_10002693_pt1 | contig 13708 bp, 10 predicted proteins | sample atmos_gasesECM4C_2_FD_203713 | JGI IMG/M metagenome (GOLD analysis project Ga0307478, IMG submission 203713) | Hardwood forest soil microbial communities from Morgan-Monroe State Forest, Indiana, United States - atmos_gasesECM4C_05 | ecosystem: Environmental > Terrestrial > Soil > Temperate...
ATGAAGCCGGGCGAGGTCTCATGGCCAATTAGGCGGGACACCGCCTCCCAGATCGCGATCACGCCGACGAGACCGAGAATGCCGATCAGAAGGTTCTTGGCCGACGTCCCGCGCAGCGCGAGGTAGTCCGCAAAGGGCGTGTCGGTGAAACGGATGGCAAACCAGAGCGCCGCAACCACCGCCGGTAGGCCCATGATCACCGAAAGCGAGATGGTCAGGCCGCTGCCAGCGGCAGCACGGATGGTCTCGGCGATATCGGCCGTATCCCCGCTCCGCAGCACCTCATATGCGAGCACCAATGCCTGGCCCGCGAACAGCGCCGCGAAGGCAAACAGGCCCCACAGGGCGGTGCCCCAGAATTTCCAAACATGCCGCCTCGGCAACGCAGGAGGGACAAGAACGGGCGGATTTTCGCGAGTGAGGGAGTCCATCAAGAAGCCTTCAAGGGGGAGAAAGTTTTCACGGCAGCGCTCGCGCCAGAAGCGCGCGCATATCGTCATTGGCGAGATCGACCGCGCCATACATGCCGGTGTGATTGGTCGCAAGGCGCGTCGTCGCAAACAGCTCCGCACTGTGCGGCGCCACCCTGTTCAGCGCGGCGGCGGCCGCAAGCAATGCCAGTTTCTCGACCGCAAGACGCGCCACGCGCTCGCCGTCGGGCCGACGGAAGGCCTTGCCGATGCAGGCGACCGCCTCGCCTGCTCCGGGCAAGCCTTGCGTCTCATAAGCCAGCTCGCGCAGCACCGCGAGCGCCGCGTCTGCCTCGCGTGACAGCGCGCGCAGCACGTCGAGACACATCACATTGCCCGAGCCTTCCCAGATCGCATTGACCGGGGACTCGCGATAGTGCCGCGCCAAAATGCCCTCCTCGACATAGCCATTGCCGCCCAGGCACTCCATCGCCTCGTAGAGGAAGGGCGGCGCGCTCTTGCAGACCCAGTATTTGATCGCGGGCGTCAAGAGCCGCATATAGGCGGCCTCCCCGGCATCTTGCGGCGTGCGGTCGAAGGCGCGGCAGAGCCGCATCACCAGCGCAATCGTCGCTTCCACATGCAGCGCCATGTCGGCAAGCACCGCCTGCATCAGCGGCTGATCGGCGAGATGCTTCTGGAACACGCTGCGATGGCGCGCGTGATGCAGCGCATGCGCAAGTCCCGAGCGCATCAGGCCAGCTGAGGCAATCGCGCAGTCCTGGCGCGTCAGCTGCACCATCTGGATGATGGTGCGAATGCCCTTGCCCTCCTCGCCGACCGGCGTCGCATAGGCGCCCATGAATTCGACTTCTGAGGAGGCGTTGGAACGATTGCCAAGCTTGTCCTTTAGCCTCTGAAGCTGGATCGCATTGACCGAACCGTCGGGCGCAAAGCGCGGCATGAAGAAGCAGGTGAGCCCACCGCCCGCTTGCGCCAGCACCAGAAACGCGTCGCACATCGGCGCCGACATGAACCATTTGTGGCCGGTGATGCGGTAGCCGTCGGCCGTGCGCTCCGCGCGCGTCATGTTGGCGCGCACATCAGTGCCGCCCTGCTTTTCGGTCATGCCCATGCCGAGCGTCATGCCGCGTTTGGTCCAGTACGGCGCGAAGGTCGGATCGTACGCGCGCTGCGCGATCACGGGCATGGTCCTGGCAAGCAGCTCCGGCTGTGTGGCAAGCGCCGCAACGGAGGCGCGCGTCATGGTGATCGGGCAGAGATGGCCGGTTTCGACTTGAGATGCGATGTAGAATTTCGCCGCGCGCACCACTTCGCTCGGCGCGCCCGCAGGTTTCCCCTCGGCTGTCCAGGTCGAATTGTGCACGCCGGCATGCGCCGAATGCGCCATCAGCTCGTGATAGGAGGGATGAAACTCGACCTCGTCGCGGCGATTGCCGCGTGAGTCAAATATTCTCAGCTTCGGCGTGTTCTCATTGGCGAACCGGCCGCGCGCGGCCATCGCGGCCGAGCCCCAGTGCCTGCCGAACTCGGAGAGTTCCTGAGCCGCATCCGCGCCGCCATTGGCCGCCACCGCTGCGACCAGCGGCTGATCGAGGGCGAGGAGATCCACGTTCTCGAACGGCGGCGACTGGTTGAACACCTCATGCGTTGCGAAGGCGGGCTTGGTCATGGCCGTTTCCTGTCAGGTAATCACTGCCGGCGCGGCGAAATCGCGAAATCATAGGCTGCCCTTCCCGTGCCCGGCAGCGAAAAGTGCCACCACTCCTTGGCATAGTTCACAAAGCCTTGCCGCGCCATGGCGGCAACAAGCAGGCTGCGCCAGCGCCGTTGGGCTGACGTAATGGAGTTAGCTGCCGTATGCGCCTTGACGTCGGAACAGTCATAGCCCGTGCCCATGTCGACGCTACCTTCCGGCGCCCGCGCAGTCTCTGGCGCCGTGCAGTCGGCATAGTCCTTTTTGGGATCGAACGTGGCCGAATTGTCGGCCTTGAGATCGACCAGGGTCAGGTCCACGGCGGCACCGGTGGAATGGCCGGAATGCGTGGCGACATAGCCGAGACGGAACAGGTCGGGTTTGGACAAGGCCGGCATATAACGGTGCTCCGCTGCCGTCTCCCTGCCGGTATGCGACCAGGCCACCATGTCGGCGACCGCGCGGGTCGGCCGATAGCAATCGAACATTTTCAGCGAGAGATTTTGCCGGGCAAGTTCCTGCTGGACGGCTTTGAGCTTTAGCCCAACGTCGCGCTTCACCACGCATTCAGCGGCGTCGTAGCCCGAAAGATGCCGCCCGGTGAAGTTGTTGCTGGTGGCGTAGCGGATGTCCTGGATGATGGTGGGGTCGATGTCGCGGAGATAGACGAAGTTGCCGGACAGCTTCTGGGCGTGGACTTGTGAGAGAAATGCGACCAGCAGACAAATCGCTATTGCTTGGCCTCGCTGTAGCCACCTCGTCATGCCCGGGCTCGTCCCGGGCATCCACGTCTTTCCTGGTTCGCGGCGGCGCGTGGATGGCCGGGACGAGCCCGGCCATGACGACCGAAACTGGGTCCACATCTGCAAATCTCGATTCACCCTGTCCGCGACTGATCGGGGGATAACTTTTGTGACCACCATTCGCCCTTGCCCTGCCCCCCATCCCCGCCTATAGCTCTCGCTTTAATGACATCGCCAACGAAATCGACCTTTGTCCTCGGTCACCGGCATTTGCTGGGAATCGAGGGCCTTTCCGCTGCCGACATTACCGGCCTGCTCGACCTTTCAGAAGAATATGTCGAGCTCAACCGCCAGATCGACAAGAAACGCACCTCCTTGAGGGGACGCACGCAGGTCAACCTCTTCTTCGAGGCCTCGACCCGCACCCAGTCGTCATTCGAGATCGCGGGCAAACGCCTGGGTGCCGACGTGATGAACATGTCGGTCTCCTCCTCCTCCATGCGCAAGGGCGAAACCCTGATCGACACCGCGGTGACGCTGAATGCCATGCACCCGGATATCCTGGTGGTTCGGCACCATGCGTCGGGTGCAGTGGAACTCCTGGCGCGCAAGGTTGACGGTTCCGTGATCAATGCCGGCGACGGCGCGCATGAGCATCCGACCCAGGCGCTCCTGGACGCGCTCACCATCCGCCGCAACAAGGACCGGATCGAGGGGCTGATCGTCGCGATCTGCGGCGACGTGCTGCATTCACGCGTGGCGCGCTCCAACATCCTATTGCTCAACACCATGGGTGCGCGGGTGCGCGTGGTCGCGCCCTCCACGCTCCTGCCTCTCGGCATCGAGCGGATGGGCGTCGAGGTCGCGCGCGACATGCGCGCGGGGCTGGAAGGCGCTGACATCGTCATGATGCTCCGGCTGCAGCGCGAGCGGATGAACGGCTCCTTCGTGCCGTCATCCAGCGAATATTTCCACTATTTCGGGCTCGATCAGAAGAAGCTCGCCTACGCCAAACCCGACGCGCTGGTGATGCATCCGGGACCGATGAACCGCGGCGTCGAGATCGACTCCATCGTGGCCGACGGCGCGCAGTCGCTGATCCGCGAGCAGGTCGAGATGGGGGTAGCGGTGCGCATGGCGGTTCTGGAAGCGCTCGCCCGCAACTTACCCAACGCTTAGCGCATGATCCGGACCGATGCGGCCGCGTTAGCGAAAAGTGGGCACCGGTTTTCCGAAGAGATCATGCGCCAACAAAAGACTGGACCATGCCGATCCTGACCGACCGCCGCCCGATCTTGCTTGCCAACGCACGTGTGGTCGATCCGTCGCGCGATTTCGACGGCCCGGGCGACGTCTTGATCGCCGACGGGCTGATCCGCGAAATGCGGCGCGGCATCGGCGCCGCCGGTGTCCCCGAGGGCACCGACATCGTCAATTGCGGCGGCAAGATCGTGGCGCCAGGTCTCGTCGACATGCGCGCCTTTGTCGGCGAGCCCGGCTTCAGCCATCGCGAGACCTTTGCCTCTGCGAGCCAGGCAGCGGCGAGCGGGGGCATCACCACCATCATCTGCCAACCCGACACCGAGCCTGTGATCGACAATTCGGCCACGGTCGATTTCGTGCTGCGCCGCGCCCGCGACACCGCGATCGTCAACATCCATCCCATGGCCGCGCTGACAAAAGGCCTCGCCGGCCATGAGATGACCGAGATTGGCCTCCTGAAAGCGGCCGGCGCGGTCGCCTTCAGCGACGGCGCAAAAAGCGTGACCAATGCGCAAGTGATGCGGCGGGCACTGACGTACGCGCGCGATTTCGACGCGCTGATCGTGCATCACACCGAGGACCCCGATCTCGTCGGCGAAGGCGTGATGAATGAAAGCGAGTTCGCCGCCCGGCTCGGGCTGATGGGCATCCCGGATGCGGCGGAAGCCGTGATGCTGGAACGCGATATGCGCCTCGTTGGCTTAACCGGCGGGCGTTACCATGCAGCCTCGCTCTCCTGCATCGCCTCGCTCGATATCCTCAAGCGCGCCCGCGATGCGGGGCTCTCGGTCAGCGCCTCCGTATCCATCAACCACCTCGCGCTGAACGAAAACGACATTGGTCCTTACCGAACTTTCCTGAAGCTGGCTCCGCCGCTGCGCACCGAGCCCGACCGGCAGGCGCTGGTGCAGGCGGTGGCGTCGGGGCTGATCGACGTCATCATGTCCGACCACAATCCGCAGGATGTCGAGGTCAAGCGTCTGCCGTTTGCGGAGGCTGCGTTCGGCGCGGTCGGCCTGCAAACCATGTTGCCGGCGGCCCTGCGGCTGATCCACAATGGCGACATGGACTGGAAGACGCTGATCCGTGCTCTATCGACCCGCCCGGCAGAGCTCATGGGCCTACCATCCGGTTCGCTTCGTCCTGGTGCGCCAGCGGATGTGATCGTGATCGACCCTGATACACCCTGGGTCCTCGATCGGGCGGATTTGAAATCGCTCTGCAAGAACACGCCCTTCGACGAAGCGCGCTTCTCGGGCCGCGTGATGCGCACCATCGTCGGCGGCCGCACGGTCTATGAGCATGTGTGATGGGTAGCGAATAGGATTCGGGAGCCGCTTGCATGGGAGCTGAAATCGCCCTGCCCCTCGCCTTCGTGATCGGCTACCTGCTCGGCTCGATCCCGTTCGGACTCGTGCTGACCAAGCTTGCGGGAACGCCCGACCTGCGCTCGATCGGCTCAGGCAATATCGGCGCGACCAATGTGCTGCGCACCGGGCGCAAGGGGCTGGCGGCGGCAACACTCCTGCTCGATGCGCTCAAGGGCACCGCTGCTGTGATCATCGCAGGCTCTATCGGCGGGCCCGACGCGGCGATGCTGGCGGGGCTTGGCGCCTTTCTCGGCCACCTGTTCCCGGCCTGGCTGAAATTTAGGGGCGGCAAGGGCGTTGCCGTCTATATCGGTGTTCTGCTCGGCCTGTTCTGGCCGGGAGCCATCGTGTTCTGCGTGATCTGGCTCGCCGTCGCCTTCTTGACCCGCTACTCCTCGCTCTCCGCGCTGGTCGCAAGCGTCGTCACGCCGCTGTTTCTGTTGTTGCTCGGCCATTCTGCACTCGCCGCACTGTTTGCAGTGCTGACGCTGCTTCTGTTCTACATGCACCGCGCGAACATTCACCGATTGCAAGCGGGCACCGAGGGCAAGATCGGGCAGAAATCGTAGGGCGGATTAGCGTCAGCGTAATCCGCCCTGATGCACGGGACGAAGAGGGCGGATTACGCTTCGCTAACTAACTAATCTGATCCGCCCTACACTCGCCTTCGCCTCGCCGCGACAAAGTTACAACACCGCCGCGAATCCTGTTCGCGAATCACGTCGCACTCTGGCGAAACGTTTTGTCGCCTGTCATTTTGGTGCGGGGTAGTTCGAATCAATTGGTTTGCCGAAGATGAACGAGAACGATTCATCCGGCGCGCATCGGGGGCTTGAACAGAACGGCGATGCGTCGGCTGGCGCCGCCGTGTTTCGCAGCGGAACGAGCGCACTGCTCGCCGCTGTCGATATATGGTCGACGGCTGACAGCCGTCCGGCCGCAAGCGAGGTACCCGATAGCGCCAAACTGCCCGAGAAGCCGGCCGCACATGCGCCGCTTGCGCCACCGGTTGCAGAGGTCAAATCTGCAAGCGTGATGACCCAGCGCGCCGCGCCGCCTCCGTTGCCCGCCAAGCCTGCGCGGCGTGAAGCCAAGGCTTCGCCGCCGCAAAGCTGGCCGCCGCAAAGATTGTCGCTAGCCTTGCAGGGCGGCGGCTCGTTTGCGGCTTTCACCTGGGGCGTGCTGGAACGGCTGTTGGAAGAGCCCGTTTGCGCCTTCGACGCCATCAGCGGCGCCAGCGCCGGCAGCGTCAACGCCGTGCTGCTCGCCTCTGGCCTCGCCGAAGGCGGCCGCGAGCGTGCGCGCGCGCGGCTATCGCAATTCTGGAACCGGATGGTGAACGAGGCCTCGTTCCGCTCGCTGATGCTGCTCGGCGGCTTCTCGCCGGCGGGAAGCTCGGTCGCCTTCGGCGCCGCGCTGCGCTCCGGCCAGTTCGATCCGCTCGACCTCGATCCATTACGCCGCGTGCTGGCAAAGCACGTCAATTTCGACGCGCTGCGCGCGCCTGACGCACCAAAGCTCCTGATCGCCGCAACCCGCGTGCGCGACGGTGCCGCGCGCCTGTTCCGCAATTCCGAGATCACCACCGACGTCCTGCTGGCCTCGACCTGCCCGCCGCTGGTGCATTGTGCTGTTGACATCGACGGCGATGTCCATTGGGACGGCGGCTATGCCGCGAACCCGCCGCTGGTTGCGCTCGTGCAGGAATCATTCGCCGCCGATCTCCTCGTCGTGCAAGCCACGCCTTCGCGCGACAGCTACGTGCCGATCACGGGAGCCGCAATCGACCGGCGGCTCGACCAGATAACCGCGAATACGGCGTTGAACGCCGAGATCGCCGCCTTGCAATGGGCGTGCGGCGCCGGCGCGATTGCCCCGCGGATTGCACGGATCGCGGCGGAAGATGAGATCGAGGGGCTGGCCCAGCGCAGCGCCGTCGATCTCGGGCGCGCCTTTGTCATGGCCTTGCACCGGAGCGGACGGACCGCCGCCGATCGCTGGTTGCGGGGGGGCTCAAAGCCGGCCGTGGCGCCGCAGGAGTCCGTTCCGGTGCAGCCTTCCCTCGTGCCGGCGTAGGCCGAATGCGAGTGGCTACCGCCGCAGCGCGCCTTCGACAAAGCGCGCTGCGGCGAGCGCCTTTGCGTCTTCGCCGAAGCGCGCGATGACCTGGACGCCGACCGGCAGGCCGCCCTCGGCGACATCGGCTATGACGTTGACGCAGGGAACACCGAGCAGCGTCCATAGCCGGTTGAAGCGCGGGTCGCCGGTCGAGGCGAGGCCCTCTGGCGCGGTGCCTGGCGCCGAATAGGTCAGGAGCACGTCGACATCGGAAGCCGCGCCGTCGAAGGCAGCGCGTGCGCGGTTCGCGACCTCCAGCGCCTGGATATGCGCCGAGGCCGCGATGCGCGCCGTCTCGTCCATCTTGGCACGCAGCTTAGGCGCGATCTCGTCGTGATGCGTCTGGTATTCCCAGGCGAGCGCGCGGTGCGCCTCGAAATCCTGGACGATGGCCTGCGCCTGCCAGGCCTCGGCGAAAACTGCTGATAGCTTGAGCATGTGGACCGCAGCGCCAGCCTTCTCCGCAGCCGCGGCCGCGATGCGCAGGGCCGCATCACCAGCCGCTTCCACGGTGCCGGCAAAATCCTGAGTGACCACCCCAATCCGCAACGGCTCTGGCAGCGGATGTTGCGCGAGCTCCGGCCGTGCGGTCATGGCAGCCAGCGCGACCGCGAGGTCCTCTACGCAGGCGGCGAACAGGCCGACCGTATCCAGCGTCCACGAATAGCACTTGACGCCGACCGTCGGCAGCAGCTGATAGGACGGTTTGATCGCGGCGACCCCGCAGAACGAGGCCGGCCGGATCACCGAGCCTGCGGTCTGCGTGCCCAACGCCAGCGGCACCATGCCGGCCGCCACGGCCGCAGCCGACCCCGCCGACGAGCCGCCCGGCGTGTGGCCATGATTACGCGGATTGAGCGTTGCAGTCGGATCGAGCGCGGCAAAGGCGGTGGTCGTGGTCTTGCCGACGATCGTGGCGCCGGCTCGCTTGAGCATCATCACGACGGAGGCATCCGCGCGCGGCTGCCAGCCCTTGTAGATCGAGGAGCCTATTTCGGTCGGTAGCTCAGCGGTGTCGATGTTGTCCTTGATGGCGACGGCAATGCCGCGCAAAGGCCCCTCGCTCGTTGCGCGCGGAGTCGCGCTGCGGTGGACAAATGCGCCGATGGTCTTCTCTTGCGCCTCGATCGCGGCAAGCGACTGAGTCAGCGCGGCATCCGGTGACAATTCGCCGGCGTCAATGCGGCGCTTGAGGTCGGAAAGGGAGATCATGGCGGGCTTCCTCACGCTTGACGAATTAGTCTTACCGACCACGTTGGAACGAGGCCAGCAACCCACAACTCCGTCAAGCCCGGTTATGACGTGGAGAGAGCGTGCCCCAAAACAACCCCCTTCCCCACGCCCTCAGGTTGCTTCATGCTGATTGCACAAGAGGGACCTCGCGTGGACGCCGTCAATACCCAAATCGAAATCACCGGAGCCGAGCGGATCGACCGTCTCAGGCTGATCCGCTCCGAAAATGTCGGGCCGCGCACCTTTCGCTCGCTCGTGGCCCATTGCGGCAGTGCGCGGGAGGCTGTGGCGCGGCTGCCGGAATTGGCGCGGCGCGGCGGCGCCGGCCGCTTGCGCATCTATGGCGAGGCCGAGGCGCGCGCCGAGCTCGCGGCCTGCGAGAAGCATGGCATCAGACTGCTCGCGCCAGGCGAACAAGGCTATCCGGCGCGGCTCGGCGCAATCGAGGATGCGCCGCCGCTGCTTGCCGTGCGCGGCGCCACCGAAACCCTGATGCGGCCGATGATCGCGATCGTCGGCTCGCGCAACGCGTCGGCTGCCGGTTTGAAATTCGCGCAAGCCCTCGCGCATCAGCTGGGCGAGGCCGGCTTTATCGTGATTTCGGGGCTGGCTCGCGGTATCGACCAGGCGGCGCATCGCGCCAGCGTTGCAAGCGGCACCGTCGCGGTGCTCGCCGGCGGGCACGACCGCATCTATCCGCGCGAGCACGAAAGCCTGCTGGCTGCGATCATCGACGCCGGCGGTGCTGCGATCTCGGAAATGCCGCTCGGCCATGAGCCGCGGGCGCGCGATTTTCCCCGCCGCAACCGCTTGATCTCGGGCGCCTCGCTCGGCGTGGTCATCGTCGAGGCCGCGCAGCGCTCCGGCTCGCTCATTACCGCGCGCATGGCAGCCGAACAGGGCCGCGAGGTATTTGCCGTCCCAGGCTCCCCGCTCGATCCGCGCGCGGCCGGTACCAACGACCTGATCAAGCAAGGCGCGACGCTGGTCACGGAAGCCAATGACGTTATCCAGGCGGTGGCGCCGATCATGGAGCGGCCGGTGATGCTGCCGCTGCGCGAGGGCGACAGCGAAGACCTCGCCGACGAACCGGAAAGCGCCGAGCGGGCGCGCATCATCGTCCTGCTCGGGCCGACACCGGTGTCGATCGACGATCTGATCCGGATGGCGGAGCTTTCGCCAGCTCTGGTGCGCACCGTGCTGCTCGAGCTCGAGCTCGCAGGCAAGCTCGAACGTCACGGCGGCGGGATGGTGTCGCTGGTGTAGTTACTCCGCGGCTTCCTTGCGATCGCAGCGGCCGGCGCAACTCGAGCACGCCGGCCCGTGCGAGCCTTTTCAAAATGCAGCTCGCCGCTAGCCCCGGAAGACCGGCGCGCCGGCCGGAGAGCCTGTGGCGCCGCCATCGACAAAGATCTCTGCGCTCTGCACATGGGCTGCGTCATCGGACGCCAGGAACAGCACGGTCTTGGCGATGTGATCGGCCTCGGCAATCCGTCCCAGCGGCGTCACAGCCGCAATGCGCTTTTCCAGCACGGCGAAGGCATCGGCCGTCGGGGCCCGGCCCTTCCAGATCGGCGTGCGCGCGCCGCCCGGCGCCACGACGTTCACCCTTATGCCGCGCGGCGACAGCTCGGACGCCATCACCCGCGCCATGGCGCGAACGCCCGCCTTGCTCGCCGCATAGGCCGAGTAGCCGGGATTGCCGAGCACCGAGATCACCGAGCCGTTGAGGATGATTGAGGCGCCGTCGTTGAGATAGGGCAGCGCCGACTGCACGGTGAAGAACACCGAGGTGATGTTGGTCCTCAAAATCTTCTCGAAGGCTTCCAGCGAGGTGGCGCCGAGCGGCGTATCGCCGGGAATGCCGGCATTCGCGAACACGATGTCGAGCTTGCCGAACTTTTCAGCCGCCCGCTTGATCGCAGCTTCAGTGGCCGCGATGTCGGTAGCGTCGGCGGCCACCGCCAATGCATTCGGCCCCAACTCCTTCGCAGCCGCCTCGAGTGTCTCCTTGTTGCGCCCTGTGATCGTCACCTTGGCGCCCTCGGTTACGAACAGCTTTGCTGTCGCAAGCCCGATGCCGCTGTTGCCGCCGGTGATCAACGCAGTCTTGTTCGCAAGCCTCACGAATGCCTCCATCGGATGATTAGTTGCATTATTAAACTGGGTTCTTGCGATCTAGGGCATTTGGTTTTATAATGCAACTACACAAGGTCGTGATCGCGGCGATAGCGGTCGAAAGGCAGGCGCGAGAAGGACGATGGTGAAACGAACGAGCCTTGCGGGCGATGGCTGCCCGGTCGCGCGCGCGCTGGACGTGATCGGGGACTGGTGGTCGATGCTGATCATCCGCGACGCCCTGACTGGCCGGCGCCGGTTCGGAGAGTTTCAAAAGAACTTGGGGCTTGCCAAGAACATCCTTTCCGCGCGGCTGCGCATGCTGGTGGATGAAGGCATTTTGGCCACGGTGCCCGCCTCCGACGGCAGCGCCTATCAGGAATATATCCTCACCGACAAAGGCCGGGGCGTGTTTCCCATCCTGGTCGCACTGCGGCAATGGAGCGAGGAATTCGACGCGCACCCGGACGGCATCGAGACGATCTTGGTCGATCGCGAGAACCGCGAGCCGGTCCAGAAGCTTCAACTTCGCGCCAGGGATGGCCGGCTGCTCGCAGCCGGCGATGTCGAGCTCAAGTCGCGGCCTTCGGCAAAGCGCGCCCGCCACGCGGCGGCCTGAGACCGGTTCAGGCCCGCTGGAGGCCGAGCACATCAACCAAATAGCCCGTTAAAAGCACAACTTTTAGAAGGTATTTTACAACCATTATAAGGTGCGGTTTGGCCGTCCCGCCCTACTTTCAACACCTGGCGATTTGACAGAGTGAGCTGCTGCACCCATGTTCGGGCCGGAAGGGCGCGGCTCGAATCTTCATGGAACCGCCCCATATTCTCCCGTAAGTCACTGGAATTACATGAATATCGTCATTGTGGAGTCGCCGGCGAAAGCCAAGACGATCAACAAATATTTGGGCTCGTCCTATGAGGTTCTGGCCTCTTTTGGCCATGTCCGCGACCTCCCGGCGAAGAACGGATCGGTCGATCCCGAGCACAATTTCAAAATGATCTGGGAGGTCGACGCCAAGGCGGCCGGCCGGCTCAACGACATTGCCAGGTCCCTGAAGGGCGCCGACCGACTGATTCTCGCGACCGACCCCGATCGTGAGGGCGAAGCCATCTCCTGGCACGTGCTGGAGGTGCTGAAGGAGAAGCGCGCGCTCAAGGACCAGAAGATCGAGCGCGTGGTGTTCAACGCCATCACCAAGCAGGCGATCTCGGAAGCGATGAAAAACCCGCGCCAGATCGATGGTGCGCTGGTCGATGCCTATATGGCGCGCCGCGCGCTGGACTATCTGGTCGGCTTCACCCTCTCCCCCGTGCTGTGGCGCAAACTGCCGGGCGCGCGTTCGGCGGGCCGCGTGCAGTCGGTGGCGCTGCGGCTGGTCTGCGACCGCGAGATGGAGATCGAGAAATTCGTTCCCCGCGAATACTGGTCGCTGGTCGCGACCCTGCTCACGCCGCGCGGCGAGGCCTTCGAGGCGCGCCTGGTCGGCGCCGACGGGAAGAAAATTCAAAGGCTCGATATCGGCTCGGGCGCAGAGGCCGACACCTTCAAGAAGGCGCTGGAGGCGGCCGCCTATACTGTCACCACGGTCGAAGCCAAGCCGGCGCGACGCAACCCGCAGGCCCCCTTCACCACCTCGACCCTGCAGCAGGAAGCGAGCCGCAAACTCGGCTTTGCCCCGGCGCACACCATGCGCATCGCCCAGCGGCTCTATGAGGGTATCGATATCGGCGGCGAGACCACCGGTCTCATTACCTATATGCGTACCGATGGCGTGCAGATCGCCAATGAAGCGATCACGCAGGCACGCAAGGTCATCGGCGAGGATTACGGCAACGCCTATGTGCCGGATGCGCCCCGCCAGTACCAGACTCGCGCCAAGAACGCGCAGGAAGCCCACGAAGCGATCCGCCCGACGGATCTGACGCGGCGGCCCGATGCCATGCGCCGCAAGCTCGATGCCGACCAGGCCAGGCTCTATGAGCTGATCTGGAAGCGCACCATCGCAAGCCAGATGGAGTCCGCCGAGCTCGAGCGCACAACGGTCGATATCGCGGCAAAGGCCGGCTCGCGCATGCTGGAGCTGCGCGCCACCGGCCAGGTCATCAAGTTCGACGGCTTTCTCGCGCTCTACCAGGAAGGTCACGACGACGATGGCGACGAGGAGGATAGCCGCCGCCTGCCCGCGATGAGCGAGGGCGAGAACGTCAAGCGCAAGGAGCTTGCCGTCACCCAGCATTTCACCGAGCCGCCGCCGCGCTTCTCCGAAGCTTCGCTAGTGAAGCGCATGGAAGAGCTCGGCATCGGCCGGCCCTCGACCTATGCCTCGATCCTCCAGGTGCTGAAGGACCGCGGCTATGTGCGGCTGGACAAGAAGCGGCTCTATGGCGAGGACAAGGGCCGCGTCGTCATCGCGTTCCTTGAAAACTTCTTCCGTCGCTATGTCGAATATGATTTCACCGCGGATCTCGAGGAGCAGCTCGATCGCATCTCCAACAACGAGATCTCCTGGCAACAGGTGCTGAAGGATTTCTGGCGTGACTTCATCGGCGCCGTCGACGACATCAAGGAGCTGCGCGTCGCCGAAGTGCTCTCGGCGTTGGACGAGATGCTGGGCCCGCACATCTATCCGCCACGCGCGGACGGCGGCGATCCCAGGCAGTGCCCGACCTGCGGCAGCGGCAAGCTTCATTTGAAGGCCGGAAAGTTCGGCGCCTTCGTCGGCTGCTCGAATT
>Ga0307478_10002694_pt1 | contig 13703 bp, 7 predicted proteins | sample atmos_gasesECM4C_2_FD_203713 | JGI IMG/M metagenome (GOLD analysis project Ga0307478, IMG submission 203713) | Hardwood forest soil microbial communities from Morgan-Monroe State Forest, Indiana, United States - atmos_gasesECM4C_05 | ecosystem: Environmental > Terrestrial > Soil > Temperate...
GGCGAATTTGCGAGGATATGCAGGACCTGCTGATTCAATCGCTGCATGATCCCGCGTGAACCGTTCACATACCTCTGCATACTGTGGCGAAACGACTCGTTGATGATCCAGGCGCCATTCATTGGTTGCCCCTGGACTCGCTCGAATCCCGCCAGCAGACACGGCAGCTGCAATCCTGAGGGTCCGCTGATTTCAATGCGGTCCTCGCGGAAAAGTTCCATGCCGAACGGCCGCATCAGGTTGCGGAGCGACTCGATGGAAAAATGATTGATGTGTTCGGAATTGAAATCCTGAAATGGAGAATGCAGAAAATCGGCATAGCGAATCGCGTCCGGCACTTCAACAAGAATCCTGCCGGCAGGCGAGCAGAGCCGGACAAGCGAAGCAATGGTTGCGTGCACATCCTCAATGTGCTCCAGGACTCCGGTTAGTGTGATGAGATCAAAGGTGCCGATGTTCTCCGGCAGATCGCCGGCTCCGCCCTGATATGCTTCGATCCCTTTGGCGCGGACATGGGCGACGCAGACGGGCGAGGGATCGACGCCAACCAGGTTAGAAAATCCGCGAAAAGCCAGGTTCTTGAGCAGGCCCCCGCTGGAGCAGCCGACATCAAGAATGCGGCTCCCCTTCGACGGGGCACTGTTGGCGGTAATCTCCGTGAGATCCTGCAGGCGGGTGACTTCCCACACCGGGATATCCCCGTCGGCAGACTCTGCGGGGTTCTGATGTACGGAGAATCGCTCGTAGAAGCTGTCATAGTCCTTCTGCGTAGCAGAATTCCGGTTGAAAACCATCCCGCAGGCAGAACATAGAACGACGTCGAAGGAAGGAGGCAGGGGATAGTCGTCCATAACAACCAGACGCTGACTGTGCAGGATTTCGCCCTGCTCACCCTTGCAGACCGGACAGTTTCTCATCAGGCTCCCCCACCGGGATCTGGTGCATGTGGAGGCAGCACAGGGCTCGCTATTCCTGTTCCCGATCCAGGTCCAAACCAATTCCACATATCGGCTCCGATCTTACTTTGGTTCCGGGACAGATGGGCAGGAAACCTTCGCCAGCGCGCGCCCCTCGCGCGATGGGGTGGGAGCCCGCAGGCAAAATCCCAAGCGGTCGCGAAGAATCTCGTTCCTGAATTCGCTTGTTTTTCTGATTGGTGGACGCGGAAGGAATCGAACCTTCAACCTGTCGATTAAGAGTCGAATGCTCTGCCAATTGAGCTACGCGTCCACGGTATGGCTGGCAGGCAGCCGGGCGGAAAGTCTGCTGCCCGGTGCGGAAACAGGCCGCGAAAACACGCCGCGTCCGTGCTCTGCGCCTTTTTCAATATAGCACAGCGAAACCGGGCCTCCCGCGCTGCTGCGCGGCTTCCTAACCCGTTAGTTTTTGTTGGAATTGGCCGAGAATTTTGGCCTTAGAACGAAAACGACAATCCGCCTTCGATGCAGCGTGGCGCCTGCGCAAAATACAGCGTGCTGCCGTCGCTCGACACAAATGGGCGATAGCCTTCCGCCAGCAAATTGCGCACGTCCACCAGGGCTTCGACACCGTGCGGAATCACGCGGCGATAGCGGAGTGGCTGGCGTACCAGGAAGCTCAGATACGGATCCGGCATTCCCGTCGCAAATGCGTTTACCGATGTCACTGCATGCGGATCCTGCCAGCGGTAGGAGGCGCTCCACTTCGTGCCGGCCGCTCCGGCTACCTTGCCGTGAATGGCCGCGCTGTACATCGGCGTCTCCTGCGCCTTCATCCCCGCCAGTGCATGCTCGAGCGACTCCGAAGCCCGCGCAGCATTCGCCATCGCCAGGGCTTCGCCCAGCGCCACGTCGAAGCTGATCCACATGCTGCCGTTCAGCCGCCCGTCCGCTTCGCCCATAATGCCGTTGCCGGTATAGCTCTGGCCTGCCGCGCGCAGCAGACCGCTCGATTCGTCATAGAGCAGATTGCCGCCCGCCCAGTCCGCCGCGGCAATGGTGCCACCCCCGCTGATGATGGGGTTGCTCACATGCTCGTGCCACGCGGTCACCTTCACGCGCATCCAGCCCTGGTCGCGGCCCACAGCAACTTCCTGGTGAATGCCCTGCTCCAGCGCTACCGATCCGTTCCGCTCTGCGAGCTTCGGCTCGGCCGTCGCTTCCCGATCGAGATCCTCGACCTGCTGGATCCCCGGCGCGGTCGACACGCGATACCCATACGTGGTGTTTCCGTTGTGCAGAGCTACTGCGGCAAAAGGATGGTTGGCCAGTACCGTGTTGCCCATGTGAATGGCTTCGGTCTCGTCGCCGAACTGGGCCTGCACCGCTTCGCCAAATCCCAGTGTCTCGCCGCTGCGCATCTCGATTGCCTGCAGACCCTGGGCTCCCGGTCCTCCCGCAATGTCAGGGCGGTCTTCCACCGCGCCCACGGTACGGAAGCTCCGTCCCTGGGCTAGCTCCAGTTCGTAGCCCATCATCGCGTTCAGCGCCGGCGCATCGGCCTGGCTGAGATCGGCGCGGAAGATCATCGCGCTCTGGTCGCCGGGCGTCCGCTCCATCTCCACATCGTTGTGCACGCCGCCGTCGCCGAAGCCGCTCTCGCCGCCGCGCACCGTCACCCGCGCCTTGAGCTCAGGAACCGTTCCGTCGCCGTTCGTCACCACCACCAGCGGCCCATCCTGCAGTAAACGCAGCAGCGGGCGATTGGCGGAGAGCCGCAGCGTCCACGTCCAGTCGTCTTTCGGTTCATCCGCCGGACGCGTCTTGGCGGGCAGCCAGCGGAACGCCTCATACAGCGTATCCAGGGTCAGATTCACCACCAGCTTCGAGCCGCCCAGCACGCGCAGGTTCTCGCGCAGGGTGGGGAGAAACAGGTCTGCGGATGCTTTTACCTCGTAAACGCCGGGGAGGATGGTGGCGATGCGATAGCGGCCGTGATCGTCGGTGTAGGTTTCGAGGGCGACCGAGAAGTCAGGCCGCAGTAACTGCACCACGGCTCCCATTTGCGGAGTGCCCCGGCTGTCTTTGACCACACCGGTCAGGCTGGTGGCCTGCGCCTCGGCCCGTACTCCGGCCATGCACAGCAGGACTGCCGCGGCAAGAATTGATCCGGAAATGGAGACGCGTCTGATCACTGCATCAATAACGTGATATTTGCTTCCTGGCGCTGCTCCCTAAAATTCCGTTCAACCCCGCGGCTCTTTTGGCCGCTGAGGTTCCGCTCCCCGCCTTCGCCGGAAGCTCCTCTTCTCCTGAGCCTACTCCACTGTGAACGGCGCCGATTGCGCAATTTGCTGATGCGTCACGCCGTCGTCCACGCTGATCTTAACGATATACTTCCCGGGCTCAAGACTTGCAAGGGGGAGGGTTTTTTCGAGCGTTAGCTGGTCCGAGGTGGCCGCCAGTGTCTGCGATGTTTCCTGGGTATCCAGAATTGACTTGTTCGTGGTCGCGTTCAGGATCTGGTAGCTGATCTTCGCGTTGTTCTGCTTACTCTTCTCGTCCAGACCCAGGTTGTAGACCTGCATCCAGAAGTTCAGATTCTGATTGCGATGGAACAGGGCCGGCTGCGCGGGGTTCGAGGTCACGCGCGGACGAACGAAGGTGTTGCCGATGATGAACGAACCGGCCCCGATGTCCTTCGACGGCACGCGATGCATCTGGTCCGCGAGGATCAGGGACGATGCCGAAAGCTTATCGTCGTCGTAGCGCGGCACAGTGATCGAATGCGCCCAGACGCCTACGTGGTCCGGATTGTTCCCGTCCTTGATGGCGATGTCGATGCGGTACAGACCCGGGCGCAGGGGAAGCGCGCGCCAATAGACCTTTTCGCTCTCCAGCGCCCGCGGCAGCAGCTCGGCCGGCTCTTCCACTTCCACCGGATCCTCAAAGCTCTGCACCACGCGGTCGGTGATGGTCGAGACGCGCCCGATAATGTCCACATCGCCCTTCGAGACGCCGTCCTTCGTATTGAAGGTGATGTCCCGATTCCTGATCATCAGAGTGATCGGCACCAGAACGGTGTCGTCGGTGACCTTTACAAAATCCGTGCGCACTTCAAACGGGAAGATGGGGCCGGTCAGAATCTTGTGGCTCGACAGGAACGACGCCAGGTCCATGTCCTTGAACTTGATTGCCGGGGGAGCGTTCAGCTTCGCATACTGTTCAAGCCGATCGAATTCCTTTGCGCCTTCCGTCGAGCTGTCGGGTCCCGGGCCGAGGTCTTCCATCCCGCCCTTGAACCGGTCGCCGCGCTTCGCCATGCCCATGTCTTCATAGAGCGTGTTGCCGGCGTTCGGCACATGCAGCAGCGCATCCTTCTCGGAGCGGTCGATGGTCATGTGGTAGTCGCCGCACATGCAGGTATCGACAAACTCAATGTCGATGTTCTCGCCAATCCCCTCTAGGTAACGATAGTGCCAGGTTTCGAAGGGGAAGGTCTGAGTCTCGCCGCCGCCCTCTTCCATCGGGCGATCGTAGGAACCGCCGCTGGGATGGGAATCGGTGCTGTCCGGTGGGCCAAACGAGATGTACATATGGCCGCGATCCGTCATCCAGCCCGGCTTCCCGGCCGCATAGTGCTCGTTCGCGTAAGCAATGCGCCGGTAGTGCTCTTCCCTGAACTCATTTTCCGGAGAATCCGGGTTCGGATTGCGACGGCGCCAGAACTGCTCAATAAAGGCGTCCCGCTCCTCATCGTTGCTCAGGCTCAGGAAGGCTTTCTTTTCCTGGTCCGTGATGATCCACATCACGTCCTCGTCGAGCCACTTTTTGTAGGTCTCGCTCAACTCCTGGTGCAGAGCTTTTTGCTGCTTGAAGCGCTCCTTGTCGGAGAGCTGCCTCTTGAGCGGATCCTGATTATCCTGTTGGGTTTGCGGGGCCGTGGCCGGTGCCGAAGCGGCCGGGGAAGACTGGGCGGTGCTGGGCTGCGACGGGGTGCCTGGCTGGGGGGTAGCGGCCTGGGCCCCTGCTGCGACGGTTCCTGCGCCGGCGAGCATTGCAATCAGAATGGCTGAAAAAAGGGAGAATCGGTGCCTGTACATACGCGGACTGCTACTCCTCGGGGGCGTCTTCCAATTCTACGGGGGCGACACGGGCCTTTCAAGCAAATCCTCACAAATTCCCGCTCCGCCGAGCATCCCTGCCGGGCCTGTCCTGTATGACTCTTCAGGCAGGCAACCTGTTATCATCAAGTGGAAATCTTTTCCGGCAACTCACCGGTCGCCGCGGCGGGCGTCCAACTCCTGGTTCCTCTCAGAGCGTTCCTGTCAGGACGTGCCTGTTAGAACTTCCCCCGCAGTCTGCCCGGAGGGCTGGATTCCGATTCCTGGTCATTCTTGTGCTGCCTGGGAACCGCTGACGCCGGAACTGCGTAATCCTTCGCGAGGAAGAACTGCTTTGAAGAAAATTCTTATCATTATTGCTGTCGTCGTGGTTCTCGCCGGGATCGTTGGGCTCACCGTTGTGCGTGCGCAGTCGGGCTATACCAAGGTCCTCGAGGGCACCGTGGCCCACGAGAATCTCGTATCCGTGGTGAATGCCACCGGCCAGATTCGTCCCAAAACCTACGTCAATGTTGGCGCCAACGCGATGGGCCGGGTCACGAAGTTCAACGTGGCCGAGGGCGAGCACGTCAAAAAAGGCCAGGTGGTCGCCACCATCGAAAACGTGCAGCAGGAAGCCAATGTCGCCGCGCAGCAGGCCACCATCGCCTCCTACCAGACCGATATCGCTTCGTACATTGCCGCCGAAAAGACCCAGGAAGCCAACGTGGAGCACGCCGAGGCCGACCTCGAGCAGAAGAAGCTCGACTACGACCGCGCCAAAGCTCTTGTGGCCGCCCAGGTGATGTCGAAGCAGAACTATGACGCGGCCAAAGCGGCCTACGATCTCGATGTCGCCAGTCTCGATCAGGCCAAAGCCGGCCTTGCCCAGGCGAAGGCGCAAACCGCTTCCGCCCGCGGACACCTGCAAACCCAGGTTGCCGATCTGAAGGTCAATCAGGATCTGCTCGATCGCACCATCGCCGTTGCGCCGTTCGACGGCATTGTGACGAATGAGCCGGTGCGTCAGGGCGAAATGGTCGTTCAGGGCATTCAGAACACCGAAGGCTCCACGCTGATGACCCTCGCCGACATGTCGGTGATCACCGCCGAAGTCAAAGTGGATGAAACCGACATCGTCAACGTGAAACTCGGCCAGTTTGCCGAAGTCAGCGTCGACGCGTTGCCGGGCAAGACCTTCAAGGGCCATGTCACCGAAGTGGGCGACCAGGCGCTTCTTCGCTCCTCCGGCCAATCCACCAGCCAGTCCACCAGCGGCGTGGAAGAAGCCAAGGACTTCAAAGTGGTCGTCACCCTCGACGAGCAATCCGATGATCTCCGTCCTGGCCTCTCCACCACGGCGAAGATCGTGACAGCCAGCAAAGACAACGCGCTCGCGATTCCGATTCAGGCTCTGACCCTGCGCGACCCAAAGAACCTGAAGAACCCGACCACCCACGTTGAGACCGTCTCTGCCGCGACCAGCGAGCAGCAGAACACTCAACTGGTTCAGGGTGTGTTCGTCATCAGCAAGGAAAAGGGCAAGGATCGGGTGCATTTCGTAACGGTCAGCACGGGCATCACGGGTGCGACCGACATCGAAGTAACCAAAGGTCTGCAGCCCGGCGACCGCATCGTCACTGGCACCTATCGCGTCCTCCGCGACCTAAAAGAGGGTTCGATGGTCAAACAGGATACGGAACTCATTGCGCCGCAGAGCAGCAGTTCGTCATCCACTTAAGAGGAACGGGCAATTCGCGCGATCCGGCCGCGGGGAACCATCGCCTCTCCCGGTGCGTATACCACAAGCATGGCGACAGGAGTCCTGATGGCGGCAGAAACATCCACCGAAGCGGTTCACGGAACCAGCTCCAGCGCACAGCCGCGCGACATGATCGTGGTCGAAGACCTCTGGAAGACGTACGACATGGGCTCCGAACAGCAGGTCCACGCGCTGCAGGGCATTTCTCTCCGGATTCCGCGCAACGAATATGTGGCCATCATGGGACCCTCGGGCTCAGGCAAGTCGACTCTGATGAACCTGATCGGCTGCCTCGACACTCCCTCGCAGGGCAAGTACTGGCTGAACGGCCATCTGGTCAGCGAGCTGAATGACGATGAGCTGGCGCGCATCCGCAACAAGGAAATTGGATTCGTTTTCCAGACATTCAACCTGCTGGCCCGCGCCACCGCACTGCATAACGTGGAGCTGCCCCTGATCTACAACGGGACTCCGGCCGAGGAGCGCGTGGCTCGCGCCAAAGCTGCTCTCACCGCGGTCAATCTTGAATCGCGTATGAGCCACAAACCCAACGAGCTCTCCGGCGGACAACGCCAGCGCGTCGCCATTGCGCGAGCACTCGTCAACAGTCCGTCGATCATCCTCGCCGACGAGCCCACCGGGAACCTTGATTCGAAAACCGGCGACGAGATCATGGCGCTCTTTGACGATCTGCACGCCAAAGGGAACACGATTGTGCTGGTCACGCACGAGCCGGACATCGCGGAGTACGCGCACCGCGTGGTGCACATCCGCGACGGAAAGATCTTCTCCGACCAGCCCTCGTCGCGCGCTCGACAGACCTAACCGGAACGAACCGGGGGCGCTGGCCCAACCGAATCCAGTCTGGTTCAAAAAAAGAAGGGCAGGCACAAAGCCTGCCCTTTTCTCATGGAAAGACGCGGTTACTGTTGTGGCTTTTCTTTTTCAGGCCTGGCCGCTGGTTTAGGAGCTGGTGCCCGACGAGCTGCCGGCTTTGCTGCCGGTGCCGCCTTCGGCGCCGGAGCTGGACGGCTCTCTGCCTTCGGGGCAGGGGCCGCCTTCGGTGTTGGAGCAGGACGCGACGCCGGCTTCGGCGCTGGCGCCGGACGCGATTCCGCACGCGGTGCAGCCTCTGCCTTCGGTGCCGGTGCTGGACGGCTTTCCGCACGGGGTGCAGCTTCCGGCTTCGGCGCGGGCGCCGGACGGCTTTCAGCGCGTGGTGTCGCTTCTGGCTTCGGTGCCGGCTTCGGTTTCGCTGCCGGACGGCTTTCTGTGCGAGGAGCCGTTTCCGTCCGTGCTTCCGTCCGTGCCGGGGTCGCCGGATGGGTTACAGCAGGATGCGTTTTGGTGGCCGGACGGCTTTCTGTGCGAGGAGCCGTTTCCGTCCGCCCCGTTGTGGCGGGATGAGTGGCTGATGTGCGTGCTGTCGTCGTGCCACGTGTTGATTCCGGACGCGTGGCTTCGGTGCGCGCTGTTGCCGTGCTGCGCGTCGACTCCGGATGCGTGGATTCGGTGCGTGCGGTTGTCTTGCTGCGCGTCGATTCAGGACGTGTTGTGGCTGGCCGCGTCGGTTCCGTACGGCTCGCTTCCGGACGCGACTCTGTGGACCTCGTCGTTGCTGGGCGGCTGCTTTCCGTGCGCGCTGCCGGACGGCTTTCCGTTCGATTGGCTGCTACCGTGGACCGTTCGCCAACCTTCGCTTCCGCCGTCACTGCGGGACGCCCATGGTTCGTCGAGTAGCGTGCCTGCGGATCGGCCTTTGCCATCGAAATATGCTGCGTCTGCTCTTCCGTCCGCGGATAGTGATGCTCGTGTGCGGCCTGCTCTTCCTGCGGTGTCGGCCGCCGGTTCACGCCGCCTGGCCCGTTGAAGCTGGCCCGCGTCGACGTCTCAGTGCGTATCACTGTGCGGTCCACATATACGTTGTGGATCACCGTTGTGTTGACGCGCACCACCGCGGTGTTATACCGGAACTGGTTTCCCTCCCACCGGCCCCCGTAAAATCCTTCGCCGCCGTACCCGAACCCGTAATTCACGCCACCGTAGAACCCGACCGTCGGCCCCCAGTAGCCATCATTCCAGCCATACACACCGTTCGCATAACCCCAGTAGCCCGGTGTCCACAGCACGCCTGGTTCCGGTGGTGCCACCCATACGCCCGGCACCCAGTAATAACCATCGACCGGATCGTAGGACCAGTATCCGGGCGTCCACAGATAGCCCTCGGTCGGGCATGGTGGCTGCACATACACCGGCAACACCGGCGGCATGACGCGTGCCGTAATAGAAAATCCAACGCTGATCTGCGCCGGGGACGCTGCCGGAATCGCGCACAGCAGCAACGCGGGCAATACCGGCCCGACCGTTTTTACTATCTTCCTCAATATCCTCATGGGAAACTCCATCGTGGGTAATCGCCGGCGCAGGACTTTGGCGCAGGAACGCGCCTCAACCGGTCTCGATGAAGTACGATGCCCTTCCGCCCAATGCAGGTAGTGCAGCTTTTCGCCATATATTTCTTTTTTCGAGGTATCGAAAACACTGCCGACACGCATCGCGCACTCGATCACGCTCGTTTCCGCCTTCATCTTCCCCTCCCTTCTGCCGATACAGCATGCAGAAGGATGGAGCTGAGCCGTGGCCCTTGCACAAATCGAAATCTCAACCCAGGAAGACGCGCTGTTCCGCAGGACGAACGGCTTCGGCCTGGAATCGGTCCAGCCGGAAGCACAAATTGCCGAGTGGCTGGTGCCCGATCTGCTTCCCCCACAGGATTTGCCGGAAGCCTTCCGCCTGGGCGCGATGGCAGGGCGCAGCCCGGTCATGCAGCATCTGTTTGCGCGCATGCGCTGCACCGCGCCGCATTTTCGTCTCGCCACCGTCGAAGGCGAACCGGGCGCGGGAAAGATGCTCGCGGCCCGAACCCTGCATCGTCTTGGACCTTCGGCTTCCGGACCTTTCGCGCCGTGGGTCGCCGCTGAATTTCTCTCGAATCCGGTTTCGCTTTGGAAGGACGCCCGCGGCGGGCTGCTCTATCTCGCCCGCATCGAAGAGCTTTCCGCGGAGCAGCAGCGCCTGTTGCGCGACTTCCTCGAACGCGCTGCCCACGAGCGCATCCGCATCCACACCGCCTGTGGGCCCCTGCAGCTCGTCACTGGCTCCCTGCAACCTCTGCGCCGTCTCTCCGCCGCGGGCTCGTTCCGCGCAGATCTCGCCAGCCATCTCACCGCGATCCGTTTCGCGCTTCCGCCTCTGCGCGAACGCCGCGACGATATCCCGCTGCTCGCCGGTCTATTCCTGCGCCGGATTTCCGAGGAACACCACAAATCGCTGCGCGGCTTTGCCCCCGGCGCGCTCGCCCGTCTCACCGCGCACTCCTGGCCCGGCAATGTACGCGAACTCGAATCCATCATGGCGACCGCGGCCCTCGAAGCTGCTGGACAATGGGTCCGGCCCATTGATATTCCTCGCCTCGACTGGCCTCTGCCGACCGCTTCACCGGGCGCCGCTCAATTCCCCGCCGACGATCCCAACCTGGACCGGGCCATCCTTCGCCACGTCACGCGGGTTTTGGCCCGCGTCAACGGGAACAAAGTCCGCGCGGCCCGCATGCTCGGCATCAGTCGATCGACTCTTTACCGCATGCTTGAAGGCGGCAGCGTCGGTGACACCCAGGGCGCTCCCTATTGCACCGCCGGAAGTAATTCGTAACTGACGAATGCCACTTTCTGGCTGTCCGGCGACCATGACGGCACGTTGATGGTTCCCTGGCCGCCAAACAGCTTTGCCAGCGTTTTCACTTTGCCCTCCGCCAGCGTCATGAGCCGCAACTCCACATCCTGGTTCGGCGGATGACCCGTCACTTCCGGGCCATAGGCGATGAACACCATCAGCTTCCCATCGGGAGATATGTGCGGGAACCAGTCGTTGGTCTCGTCTTTCACCACCTGCTCCTGCCCGCTGCCATCTGCGTGCATCCGCCAGATCTGCATGTGCCCGGTGCGGACGGAATTGAAATAAATCCACTGCCCATCGGGCGAATAATCCGGCCCATCGTCCAGGCCTTCTGCTGTGGTTAGCCGCGTTTCCGCCCCACTCGCGGCCGGAATCGTATAAACGTCAAAGTTGTTGTTGCGTTCTCCTGTAAATGCAAGCGTCGTCCCATCCGGCGACCATCCATGCAGATAGGACGGAGAGAGCGTGGTCACCTTACGCGGTATTCCCCCTGCTATCGGCACCACATAGACGCTCGACTGGTGATCGGGCTGCGACGAATCGCTCAGCCCAATCCACTTCCCATCGGGCGAGAGCACATGGTCGTTGTTGCAATGGCTCTGCGCGCCCGTGTCGATGACCTGCGGCTCGCCCTGCGCCACTGGGTGCACCTCATTCGTCACCGCCAGCCGCTCCAGATGCCCGCTGCGATTGAAGATGAGCGCCGCCCCATCTCCCGTCCAATTCGGCGCTTCAAAATGTGTCGGTGAAACATAGGTCACATGCCGATCCGTCGAGGACACCGGCACCGTTTCCAGGACGCTCCACAGAACCGGCGTTCCCGTGGCTGCTGCCCGCGTTTTCAACTCCACATGGGAAAACGTAGCCGTCACGGTGGCGTCTTTGTCATGCGCGCAGACGCCGATCCCCACATAAAAATCCCCGCTGAGCGGAACCTTGATCGCGGCCCCTGCAGGCTGCAGCGGGGCGTCCGCCGTCTGCGCCACAAATAGATACACCGTGTCGCCCCGTTTCTCGATCCGCAACCGCACCGGCCCGGTCAGCGCTGATTCGATTTCGTGCGTTTCTGCGCCGCGCGCGTCGCGAAACTGCAGCGAGGTCAACCCGACGCCATGGACCGCGGCGTCGGCGTACACCGAGTCCGCATCCAGGCTCTGGCGGATCATCAGCACGGCTTTCCGGTGCGGATTGCCACCTATGGTCGTTATTGCCACATCCGCGCCCAGGGCTATATCGCCGGAAACCTTCTTCCAAACAAAATGAAAGGCATCTGTGGCCGCCCAGATATTTTCTCCGCTGCCGGTCACGGTATAGGTCTGCTGAGCGCCATCGTACGCCGCGGATCCCGGATGCAGGACCGTTCCCACATCCGACTGGCCCACAAAATCTCCCACCCCGGTCCCGTTCCCTGCCCCGTTTTGGGCGCTGCACGAAGCGGCCAATAGACTGCCTGCCCATAAAATTCCCAGAAAAATTCCCTTCACGAGTCCGCCTCCACCATCAAAAATTTCCTGCCGGAAAACCCATGCAACGGGCTCGTCGTCTTACAAAAATCCGTCCGTTGCGCGTCCCCGGCAACGGTAGGAGTCTGCCCCTCGATTGTCAATTGCGACCCACTTTTCCGTGCCGCAATATCGCACTCATCCTGGCGCTCAATCAAACAACCGGCGCCCTGCATTTCGCATCGAATTTTCGAGTTTTTCTCGGGTTCGGCTACCTGCCGATGCAATCCCCTTTTGGAGAACACTGACGTGAAAAGCAAGCTTGCAGGTACTGGGTCACGCGGCGCAGTTGCGTCCAAGTCCAGCGTTTCCCCATCCGCCAACGGTTTCGCCCCTCCGCGCCGCCTCAAGTCGGGCATCGACGGCCTCGACGACATTCTGAACGGGGGCTTTCCGCAGGGTCATCTTTACCTTATCGAAGGCGATCCCGGCACCGGCAAAACCACGATGGCCCTCCAGTTTCTGCTGGAAGGCATCCGCAATGGGGAGCGAGTCCTCTACGTCACGCTTTCCGAGTCCCACATTGAACTGGAACAGGTGGCCGAGTCACACGGCTGGTCGACGGAGGGCCTTGAAATTTTCGAGATGATTCCGCCCGATGACGACCTGACGCCGGAATCGCAGTACACCGTCTTCCATCCTTCTGAAGTCGAGCTCGCCGACACCATCGCGTCCATCCTGAAAAAAGTCGACGAAGTGAAGCCGCAGCGCCTTATCTTCGACTCCCTGGCGGAACTGCGCATGCTGGCCCGCGACCCCCTCCGGTATCGCCGCCAGATTCTAGCCCTTAAGCGCCAAATTTCCGGCGGCAATATCACCGTCCTCCTGCTCGACGACCGCACTTCCAACGGCAGCGACGACCTCCAGTTGCAGAGCATCGCCCACGGCGTGATCGTGATGCAGGGCATCGGCCGCGACTTCGGCACACGCCGCCGCCGCATCGAGATTCATAAGCTCCGCGGCTCCTCGTATCGCGAGGGTTACCACGACTACGTGATCCGCACCGGCGGGCTGCTGATCTTCCCGCGGCTGATTGCGGCGGAACACATGCCCGGCTTCGTTCGCAAGCCCGTGCCCAGCGGGCTGCAGGAAATGGACGACCTGCTGCGCGGCGGCATCGACACCGGGACCAGCACGCTGATGACCGGGCCGGCAGGCTGCGGCAAATCCACCATGGCCTTTCACTATGCGTATGCCTCCGCGATGCGCGGCGAGAAGGCCGCCATCTTCACCTTCGATGAATCGCTGGCGACGCTGCTGGACCGAGCCCGCGGCCTCGGCATGGATCCTGATTCGGTGATCGACAGCGGACTTCTTCAGGTGCAGCAAATCGACCCCGCCGAGCTTTCCCCCGGCGAATTCGTCGCGCAAATTCGCTACCTCGTCGACGAGCAGAACCTCCGCGTGCTCGTGATCGACAGCATGAACGGACTGCTCAATGCGATGCCCCACGAGCAGTTCCTCGCCATGCAGCTGCACGAGCTGTTCTCCTACCTCGGCCAGCAGGGCATCGCCAGCATCATCACGCTCGCCCAGGCGGGCGTCATTGGCGCCACCATGCACTCCCCCGTCGACGTCAGCTATCTCGCCGACACGATCCTGCTCTTCCGCTACTTTGAGCGTGCCGGAGAACTGCGCCAGGCCATTTCCGTCGTCAAGAAGCGCAGCGGTCCCCACGAACGCA
>Ga0307478_10002695_pt1 | contig 13694 bp, 14 predicted proteins | sample atmos_gasesECM4C_2_FD_203713 | JGI IMG/M metagenome (GOLD analysis project Ga0307478, IMG submission 203713) | Hardwood forest soil microbial communities from Morgan-Monroe State Forest, Indiana, United States - atmos_gasesECM4C_05 | ecosystem: Environmental > Terrestrial > Soil > Temperate...
TGCCGCGGGGAACTTTTTTCAGACCTCGAAGTATGCTCAAAGCTTGCGGGACGATAAGGGTGGCATCAGAATCGACCAGAACACCCGCTTCGGGACCATCTTTGCCTACTACTTTGTCGATGATTACCTGCTGAACTCACCCTACCCGAATGGAGGCGCTACGGTGCCTGCGGCCACCTTCGCCTATAACGCCGATACGAACGGGCGCGCCCAGCTTCTGAATCTCGGGGACACGAAAAACATCGGAGCGATGGCGGTGAACGAATTCCGGTTCAGTTATGTCCGGAACACGCTGGGGCTGGCCGAGCCTCAGGGCGGCGTGGGATCGAACTACACGTTGGCGAAGCTGGGATTTACGACACCGTGGAATGCGACCACTGGAGGCATCAGCCCCATCGCGCCAAAGCTGGAGGGCGTCCCTTACATTCAGTTCAACAACTTCAACATTGGAGTCCCGCAGGTCAGCACAGGTCAGTTCAATAATTCGTTCCAGGTGCTGGACAATTTCACCCGGGCGGTGGGAAGGCACAGCATCAAGTTCGGAGGTCAGTTCCACTACGACCAGATCAACGAGCGCAACCTGGCCGCGGAGAATGGTCAATACAGCTTCACGGGCAACGAGACGGGCATCGATTTTACTGACTTTCTGCTGGGAGCTCCTAACAGCTTGACTCAGGCGAGTCCTCAGATCCTTGATTCGCGCAGCAAATACTACGGGCTCTATGGTCAAGACAGCTGGCGCGCCACCTCCGACCTGGTTTTGAACTACGGCTTAAGGTGGGAAGCCAGCATGCCGTGGTATGACACGCAGAACAAGATCGAAACCATTATTCCAGGGGTGCAGTCGCAAGTCTTTCCTGGAGCGCCAAAGGGGTGGGTACTGCCCGGAGATCCGGGTGTGCCGCGGACACTGGCTCCAACCCAGTGGCACAACTTCTCGCCTCGACTGGGACTAGCCTATTCGCCGAGTGCTTCTTCTGGAATTATGGGAAAGCTGTTTGGCGGCCCGGGAAGGACCAGCATTCGAATGGGCGCCGGACTTTACTACACATCGGTCGAAGATCTGTCGCAGTTCCTGGAAGTCGGCGATCCGCCGTATGGGCTGTATTACGGGAGCGCCCAGCCGCCACTGCTGGAGGCGCCTTACATCGTTCGTTCCACCGGCGCCTCGGTGGGACAGCGCTTCCCTTTCCCGTTCCCGCCGACCAATGTCTCGGCCAAAAATCCGGATACCACGTTTCCGTGGGCGCAAGTGGAACCGATCTCTTACGGTTTCTCGTTTGATCACCGCAACAAGCTACCTTATTCGGAACATTACGAATTCTCGATCCAGCGGCAGGTTGGAACAAACACGGTGATCATGGCGAGCTATGTAGGGAACCAAGGACACCGGCTTGTGACTTCGATCGAAGCCAACCCGGCAAACCAAGCGTTGTGCTTGTTCTTAAACAATTCCAGCAATCTGGCCTCAAACAGTGCGGGGCCGTGTGGTCCGTTCAGCGAAACTCCCCCGTTCGATTCCAGCACCGGAATCAGCACTCCATGGGTGACCGCCTCAGGGCAAACAATCAATGCGGTGCGGCCTTTAGGACCGCTGTTCGACACCAATCCGTTCGTCTCGACGGTCGCCAATTCCCGCTACAATTCCCTGCAACTCAGCGCAACCCATACCACAGGATCGCTGAGCCTGATGGCTGGTTACACCTACAGCAAGTGCATGGACAACGCCTCGGGGCTGCAAGATTCGACGAACCCGTTTAACCCCAGGCTCAGCATTGCCCTTTGCAATTTCGACGTGACGCAGTCGTTTGTCTTGAGCTACAACTGGCTGATGCCGTTCGATCGGCTCGTCAGCCGTGGGTGGGCAAGAATGCTGGTTGGAGGCTGGAGCCTGTCGGGAATCACGCGTTACGCGACTGGGCTGCCCATCAGCCTGAGTGAAAACGACGACAATTCGTTGATCGGCGCAAATGCCGTTGGGGTGGATGTTCCTAACTTTGCCGGAGGAAAGGTGCTGGCTGATACGAATCCGCGGCACAACAATCCCTACTTCAACACTTCGCTTTTCAGTAACGAACAACTCGGCCAGCTGGGCAATTCGCGCCGGAGATTCTTTCACGGTCCGGGCCTCAACAACTACGACATGGCTCTTCTCAAGAACCTAAAGTTTACCGAGACGAAGCAACTTGAGCTGCGCTTTGAAGCGTTTAATGTCTTCAACCACGCTCAATTCAACAGTCCGACCGGGGAGATCAATTCCAGCCAGTTCGGGTTGGTGACCACGGCTCGCGACCCGAGGATTATGCAGATCGGAGCGAGGTTCGCATTCTAGAGCGTCCCGTTACGTCTGCGCTTAGAAAGGGACTGGCGGACTCCCTGGTTATGACGCTGCGAACCTCGATCCTCGGGTGGGTAACCATGTTGCTCTTGTCGGGAGCGCCTGGGTTATTGATGCAGGCGCAAGACTCGGAAGACGACTTCAAAACTGATTCCCTTCCAGGAAAGCGAACCTTCAATTCTGTATGTGCTGCGTGCCATGGTCTAGATGGCCGCGGTAGCGACAAGGCACCGGGGATCGTGGGAAATGCAAGGGTACGACGTCTGTCCAACGCAGAACTATCCCAAATCGTGTCGCAGGGCAAGCCCGGAACCGGGATGCCGGCTTTTCGTTCCTTGAGTGTGGCCGAGGTCCGATCGATCGTGAATTACGTACGGGCGCTGCAGGGCAGCTTCGAAGCTCGAATCCCCCCTGGTGATCCGGCGCAAGGCAAGAAAGTGTTTGTGGGCAAGGGTGAGTGCTCGACCTGTCATGCCGTGGAGGGTGAAGGAGGATTTCTCGGACCCGATCTGACAGCCTATGGCAGCAACAGGCCAGCGAAAACAATCCGGAGCGCGATTGCGAATCCCCTTCGAGTCGTGGCGTACGGTTACAGATCAGCTGCTGTAACTTCTTCCGACGGAACCCGGGTGGAGGGAGTAGTTCGCAACGAAGACAATTTCTCAATTCAACTGCAGACCGCGGATGGGGCATTTCATTTCTTTCCCAAGTCAGACTTGCAACGACTCGAATATTTGGAGCAGCCGTTGATGCCGACGAACTACGGTGAGCGGCTTACCTCCCAGGAAATCGATGATCTCGTGAGTTATCTCATGGCGGTGGGTTCACCGAACAAGGTTGCGCGGGGCTCTGCCGACAAGCATGGTAAGGAAGCTCCATGAGCGCGAGATGCGCTTTTGCACTCAAATGCGCATTGCTCTTCTGGTCTTCGATCGTTGCATCATCGCAGGAGCATCGCGAGTTTCAGCTGCAGGCGGACTCGCCGGCCTTCTGGAACCTGATCGACCGCGACGCGAAACTGCAAAGCCTGGCCACCGGTTTTGGGTTCACGGAAGGACCGATGTGGGATCCTGCCGGATTTCTTTACGTCAGCGACGAGACTCTCAACAAAATCTTTCGCGTCGAGGCAAATGGAGAAAAGAAAGAGATCATTGCGCTGGGCGACCCGGACGGCAACACATTTGACCGGGAGCATCGGCTCATCGATTGTGCCAGTGTGCTGCGAGCCATCATTGCGGTCACGCCCAAGGGCAACTACAAGATTCTGGCGGACCGTTATGAAGGAAAAAGATTCAATAGCCCGAATGATGTGATCGTCGGTCCTGACGGGGCGCTGTACTTTACAGATCCTACGCTCGACCTGGTGGCCGGCGAGAAGCAGGAAATCCCCTTCCAGGGTGTTTATCGTTTGGATCATGCGGGTAACGTGCGGTTGCTGGCTAAAGATTTGAGCCAGCCGAACGGACTGGCATTCTCGCCCGACGGCAAACGCTTCTATGTGGACGACAGCGACAAACGGAACATTCGCGTATACGACGTGGTGGAGGACGGCATTCTCGCCAACGGCCGAATCTTTGGTGAGGAGCCAGGCGGGAAGAACGAAGGAGTACCGGACGGAATCAAAGTCGATCAACGCGGCAATTTATTCGTCACCGGCCCGAAGGGCATCTGGGTCTGGGATGCGAATGGGCACCGTTTGGGCGTGATTGTCATCCCAGAGCAACCGGCCAACCTTACCTGGGGCGACAAGGACTACCGCACGTTGTACATCACCGCCACCACGTCGGTATACCGGTTGAGAATGAAAACAGAAGGCTACGTTCCCTACCTCAAGTAATCGTCACTTCGTAGCGGTGTAGGCCACTCGGTGGCCCTCCTTTTACTTAATAACTATTTACCCTCCTTCCAAGGTCAGGAAACTCAGTATTTCTGGGGATATTCCCACCTGTCGCGGCTTTTCCAGTACCAACGTAATGGCGAACGGAAGAAAACGGCTGAATGTTTTATTTGTAACCTCTAATCTTTTGGATTGGCATAAGTTGCCAATCTGTAAAGTCCCCGGTCTGCGTTGGCAGCAACTCTCTGCTAACCGTGACCAAGCATCTGCTCTAAGTCAGAGGAACCATGACTGCCAAAAAGATTCTGCTGGTGGATGACTCCAAGACCGCTCTGATGATGGAGCGCGCAATTCTGGAAAAACGCACGAGTTACCAATGTGTTACCGCCGGCGACGGCTTGGAAGCCGTAACGAAAGCGAATGAGGAGCATCCCGATCTGGTGCTGATGGATGTCGTAATGCCACGCATGAATGGCTTTGAAGCCTGCAAGCAAATGCGACAACAGCCTGCGACTCGTGAGATTCCGATTGTTCTGCTCACGACACGTGGCGAAGAAGACTACATGGAAGCCGGATTCCAGAGTGGGTGCAACGATTACCTGACCAAACCAGTTAATGGCGAAGAGTTGGTGAAATTGCTGCAGAGCTACCTCGGAGAGTAGTGCGGGGAACGGATGTCGAATCCAATCCCAGCCAGGATGAAACGATGAACGCAAGCGCCTCGCGAATGAAGCACCAGGACCCCCGTCTGGAGGCAGCGCGGAAAAGACTGAGGGAAAGTGTGGGTCAGGCCGACACGTTTGAGGCGATCCGCGAGATCGTTACCAATCTTCTGGGCTGCGAGGAAATTGGCCTGTTCACGCTGGAACAAGGAAAGAAACACGGCCATAGCAGACTGTTGTGGTCGTTCGGCATCGACACCGAACGGCATGCCACGCTGGAGAGTTTCGAAGCATCAGCCTTGGAACAGGTGCTGCAAGGCGAATTTCACGTAACGCGAGTTGCTGGCGAGAACCAGAACAGTCACGGACATCCGCCGCTTCGAGTCTTCGTTCCCATTCGCGTAACCGGGCGCACAGTAGCGGTTTTGGTCATGTTGACGCTGCTCCCGCAAAAAGTTGGTTTCAACGAGGAGGATCTTGCTCTAGTGAAACTGCTCTCGGACGAGACCGCACGTGCATTGTTCGACAGGAGAGCGAATGCCTACGCTTGATCCGATCAGGAGACAAGGATGAGCCGGAACGTTGAGAAATTTAACCCTGCGGCACTCCCGGCGGATGTCATGAAGGAGTTTACGCATGACGAAAAACCTGCTGCGGCGCCGAAGCATTTCTTATATCCAGGGCAATTGTTCGTCTCTCGTGATCCCGTAATCATTACCACCATTCTGGGCTCGTGTGCCGCACTCTGTTTGTGGGATTACCGGAAGAAGATCGGCGGAATGAATCATTACCTCCTGCCCGAAGGAACGGATGATGGGCCAAATCGGCTGCGCTACGGAAACTTTGCCAATCCAGCCTTACTGAAAGAGCTATTGGCCCTGGGATGTGACGTCAAGAACTTGCAAGCCAAGGTTTTCGGCGGTTCCAGTGCCTTCTCGGCCAATCCAACCCAATCCGTTGGAACGCGAAATTCGCAGCTCGCCGAAGAGTTCGTGCGAGCTCACGGGATTCGTTTGGTTGGAAAGGATGTTTCAGGCAAACACGGGCGGAAGCTCATTTTTCAGACGCAGGACGGAAATACAGAGATTCGGGACTTTGCTGAGCCACAGTAGGTCCGATTTTCGTAATGCTTACAGCCAGTTCGACGGAAGAGAGCGATGGATTTTGACCGCGAAGCAGTTTTAGCGTCCTTCAGAGCTGAGACTCAGGAAGGCCTCGATCTCATGGAGCAGTGTCTGCTTGCCATGGAATCCAGTTCCGGAGGCGCTGAACTTTTGGACGACATTTTTCGGGTCGCGCACACACTCAAGGGAAACGCGACTTCGCTGGAGTTGGACGATCTAAAGGGATTTGCGCATGCCATCGAAGATCTGCTGGATGTTCTCCGCGAACAGAATGCAGAAATCGGCGCCCAAGTGATCTCGCTGTTGTTGAAAGCAGTGGATGAACTTCGAGCTTTAGTCGCCGCAACCGACTCGGGAAATCCGCGGCTGACACCGGAACAAGAGGCGCTGAAAAAACAAATTGCTGACGAGGTTTTCGGTCGATCCCAGAAAGGCGGCGCCCCCCAGGCGAAGGGGGAGCGCTCGACGACTGCAAATGGAACAATGTTGCCTGGCCTCGCAGGTCGCACACTTCGCACCGATATCAGCAAGCTCGACCGCATGCTGAACCTCACCGGTGAAATCGTGATCGCCCAAGGCCGCCTGCGTCGCATGATCGAAAAAATCGACTCGGAACAAAGACGGGAGATCCTCGAAACCCAAAGTGAGACTGAGCGACTTTTCCGCGAATTGCAGGACGAGGTCATGCGCGTTCGCTTGGTCCCGATCGGCACCATGCTGCGGCAAAACCTGCGCATGGTGCGAGATCTTGCAAACAGCCATAGCAAATTGGCGCGCGTGGAAGTGATCGGAGGAGATGTAGAGGTCGATACAACCGTACTGGAACACCTGAAAGATGCAGTGCTGCACATGATCCGGAATGCCGTCGACCATGGCATCGAGAGTCCACCGATTCGCAAGAAGCACGGCAAGAATCCGTGCGGACTGATCAAGATTATGGCCGCTCACACCGGCGGCAACGTCGTGGTCACGCTGCAAGACGATGGCGCGGGGCTGAACCGAGCCAAGATTCTGCAGAAGGCCAAAGAGTTGGGGCTATTCCTCAACGCGAACCCCGCGTCAGATGCGGAGTTGTACCAGGTGCTATTCCAGCCCGGTTTTTCTACTGCAACGTCAGTTACCGACCTTTCAGGACGAGGCGTCGGGCTCGATGTGGTGCGGCGCAACGTTGAAGCGCTACACGGATCGGTGGAGATCGCGGGAGAAGAAGGCCGGGGCACGACCATCACGATCCGGCTTCCTTTGACACTTGCCATTATCGATGGGTTTTCGGTTCTGGCCGGAAATGACACGTTTATTGTTCCGCAGCAATACGTGGTCGAGTGCACCGAATTGTTGGCTGCGCGCGAGCAGGCTGGAACCAGCGGCATCCTTAACTTGCGGGGCAGCGCCTTGCCCTATATCCGGCTGCGAGAAGTGTTCGGTCAGTCCGCGGGAATCCGGTCGCGAGAGAACGTCCTCGTGGTGAAGGTCGGCGAATTTCGCGCCGGCATTGCGGTGGATCAACTGCTCGGTGGCATGCAGGCCGTCATTAAGCCGCTCGGCAAAGTGTTTCGCGGGATCTCAGGAATTGCAGGCTCGACGGTTCTCGGCGACGGGAAGGTTGGATTGATCATCGACGTTCCCGGGCTCTTACAAGGCATGATGCAGTCCGGTTTGCAGCCGCAGGCCGGCTAGCGGAGTTCATTTATTCACGGAAGGTTTAACGACATGAAGACTTGGCAAGATTGGAAGATTGGAACGAAATTCGGTGTCCTGTTCGGTTCGTTTCTCCTGGTGCTGCTCGCAGTGGGAGCAATGGGCTTCACCTGGCTTGGACGGCTCAATGCGAATACAACGGCAGAACTCCGCAACCGTTTCAATGTCACCAAGCTGACAAATGACACCATCGCCAACTCAACGGATAACGCCCGCATCACCATGCAATTGTTCGAGACAACCGATCCGGACGAGGAGAAAAAGCTGAACGAGCAGAACGATGCGATCAGCCACAACATCGGGCTGGCCGTCGCCGAGATCGAGAAGAGCTTGAGCTCCCAGCAGGAACGCGATCTCTTCCAAATCGTCTCGCAAAATCGTACGAACTACGTCACCGCCCGGCAGAGAGCCAAGAAATTACTTATGGACAAGAAGCGCGATCAGGCCATGGCAGCCCTGACCGGAGAGGTCATTCCGGCACTGACTGTGTACCGCGCGTCATGGGTGAAGTTTATTGATCTGCAGTCGGACGCCGTGCAGCGCAGCATCAAGGAAAGCGCCGACGCCTATGCTCGTGGGCGCCGTCTGGCTCTGTTCGTCTTTTTCTTTACCTTACTTCTTGCGAGCGGTGGCGCGATCGCCGTGACCAGGATGATTACGGTTCCCATCCAGCAAGCGGCCGAGCATGCGGAAGCAATCGCGGCCGGCGACCTGAATCGAACGATCCACGTGAACGACCGGTCGGAAACTGGCAAGTTGTTACAGTCCATGGCTGACATGAGTGCCAAACTGTCGTCGATCATCTGTGACGTGCGTGAAGGATCGTCTGCGGTAGCGTCCGCAGCAGCCCAAGTCTCCGCCTCCTCGCAGAGCCTCTCGCAAGGCACCAGCGAACAGGCGGCCTCGGTGGAAGAAACCAGCGCCAGCCTGGAGCAGATGAACGCTTCGATCACGCAGAATGCTGAAAATAGCCGGAAGGTTGAGCAAGTGGCGGAAAAGGGGTCGCATTCGGCGGAGGAAAGCGGCGAAGCCGTACAGGAGACCGTCGTCGCGATGAAGCAAATTGCCGCCAAGATCTCAGTGATCGAGGACATCGCCTATCAGACGAACCTTCTTGCGCTTAATGCCGCGATTGAGGCGGCGCGCGCCGGCGATCAAGGCCGAGGCTTTGCCGTGGTTGCGGTGGAAGTCCGTAAGCTCGCAGAACGAAGCCAGGTGGCAGCAAAAGAGATCAGCGATCTGGCTTCCAATAGTGTCGCCGTCGCGGAGCGGTCAGGACAGTTGCTCGCCGAGTTAGTGCCGGCGATCCGAAAGACCGCCGAACTGGTGCAGGAAGTCACGGCTGCATCAACCGAGCAATCGTCCGGAGTGACGCAGATCAACCGGGCGATGTCCCAGGTAGACAGCGTTACCCAGCGCAACGCGTCTTCGGCCGAAGAACTTTCCAGCACTGCTGAAGAATTGGCGGCTCAGTCCGAACAACTGCAGCAATTGATGACCTTCTTCCAAGTTGCGGAGGAGAAATCGATTGCCCGCGATGGTGGCCGGAAGTGGGGAACGACTCCGCAGTACAAAACTGTGAAGATGGGGCTCGGAGAGCTCAAGCCCTCCCACCCAGGCAGCAAAGCGGTTGAAGAGCCAGGATTCTCGCGGTTCTAACGACACCTGGATTGTTGAGAGACTCGCTGTAACCGCAGTGACTTGAGCCTGCGGTTGACATGGTGAAGGAGCAAATCATGGAAGCGGTTAAGGAAGTCCGGCCGCACTCGCACGGCAACGGTCAATATCTCACGTTCTTTGTAGCCGGCGAAGAGTACGCCGTCAACATTTTGAAGGTCAAGGAAATCATCGAGTACGACACAGTCACGACCGTTCCCAACACGGCTCCATGGATTCGCGGCGTCACCAACCTGCGTGGCAATGTGGTCCCGGTCATCGATCTCGGGGTGAAGTTTGGGCTGCCACCGAGCACGGTGTCGAAGCTTTCCTGCATCGTCATCACAGAGGTTTCCTATGACGGCGAGAAGTTGACGATCGGGGTCATGGCGGATTCCGTCAATCAAGTGCTTGATTTCCTGGAAAACGAGATTGAGACTCCACCGCCGTTCGGTACCCGCGTGAGAATCGAATTTCTGCTGGGCATGGGAAAGATCGGAAAAAAATTCTGCCTCATTCTGGACATCGATAAGGTTCTCTCCGCCGATGAACTGCTGGCTGTAAGCGATTCCAGAGCTTCGCAAAGTACATTGATCCCGCGCTCTTCCAGCGCACGCGCCGCCGATTCCGGAGCCTAGCTTTGCCCACAACTGCGGCCCGCGCCAAGAAATCGGAAGCCAGCCTCAATTCCGCCAGTTTGCCGCGGGAGGATGCAGCCTTTTCGGTATCTCCCGTGCTCTTCGGGAAATTTCAACGACTGATCCACGAGCAAACTGGCATCTGGCTGGGTGACTCCAAAATGGCGCTGTTGTGTGGCCGCCTTTCGCGTCGCCTTCGCACTCTGGGGATTTCGAAGTTCGATCAGTACTACGAGTTCGTGACGCAGCCTGGACATCAGGAAGAACTTGTATTGATGATCGACGCGATCACTACCAATGAAACCCGTTTCTTCCGGGATCCGAGGCATTTCGAATTTTTGGAGCAGCGAGTGATTCCCCGCTGGCGCGCGGAAGTGCAGCAGGGAACTCGTCAAAAAGCTGTGCGGCTTTGGAGCGCTGGTTGCTCGTCTGGAGAAGAGCCATATTCCCTAGCCATGCTGCTGGCTCGTCATCTGCCCGCCGACCAGGGCTGGAGTGTAACGATTCTGGCGACCGACATCTCGACCCGGATTCTCGCCGATGCCAGGATCGGACTTTACAACATCACGAAATCTACTGACATCCCTGAGGCCTTGCTGAAGGATCACATGCTGAAAGGCACAGGGACCAACGAAGGCAAGATGAAAGTCATGCCGGAAATCCAGGCGATGGTCGATTTCCGGCGGCTGAATCTCACCCAGGGTCCGTTTCCTCCAAGCGAACGCTTCGACTTGATTTTCTGCCGCAACGTGCTGATTTATTTCGATGTGCAATCGAAGCAGACGGTGATCGAGAACCTCACCCGTTGCCTGGCGCGTAATGGACTCCTGTTTGTCGGGCAAGCGGAAAACCTAAGCAGCGTGAACTCGCAGTTGCGGAGTCTGGTACCGGCCGTGTACGCGCGATCAGGAGATCAGAGTGGCTATTAGCCCAAGACAAACTCCACCCCCGTTCGCTGCCACCCAAACCAGAGAAGCCGCGAAGGACACACGGCTAGAAAAGCTGCATGTCTTGGTGGTGGACGATTCCGCCACAGTACGCCAAGTGATGCAGACGATTCTGCAGACCGATCAACGTATCAAAGTCAGCGTCGCCGCAGACCCCCTGATCGCAGCCGTGAAAATGCAGAAAGAACGCCCCGACGTCGTTATAACCGATCTCGAAATGCCGCGCATGGACGGACTCACCTTCCTGCGCAAGATCATGGCAGAGTCGCCGATCCCAGTCGTAGTTTGTTCTGGGTTGGCGGCTAAGGGCACGGATCTCGCTCTCCGCGCTCTCGAGGAAGGAGCAGTTGAAATCATCACCAAGCCGAAGTTGGGCGTTCGCGACTTCTTGCATGAATCAGCAGTTCTGTTACTGGACGTCGTCTGGAGCGCGGCGTCGGCCCGGGTTGTGCAGCGTCAACGAATTCCCACGCCATCGCGGTTGAGCGCAGATGTTGTGTTGCCGTTGCGCCCGAAGACGCAGGATTGGAGCCTGTCACACGGCCTGATTGCGGTGGGCGCCTCTACCGGCGGGACCGAGGCACTCCGGGTTTTCCTGACGTCAATGCCCGCGAACTGCCCGCCGATCGTCGTTGTGCAGCACATGCCCGAGAATTTCACCCGGGCATTTGCCGAGCGATTGAATCAGGATTGCGCGATCGCAGTAAGCGAGGCTCGCGATAATGTCCGATTGCAAAATGGTATGGCGCTGATTGCGCCAGGCAATTACCACTGCGTAGTCAATCATCGCGGGTCAGACTTGGTGGTCAACATCATGGACGGTCCCTTGGTATCGCGGCACCGGCCAAGCGTGGATGTCCTCTTTCGTTCCGTGGCGGTTTGTGCCGGGAAGAATGCAGTAGGAATCATCATGACCGGCATGGGAGACGACGGGGCTCAGGGACTGCTGGAGATGAAAGAGGCCGGAGCATTCACCATCGCTCAGGATGAAACCAGTTGCGTTGTTTTCGGAATGCCTCGCGAAGCGATCGCTCGGGGGGCTGTCGATTTGGTTTTGCCACTGGAGAAGATTGCGCGGCAGGCACTCGACTTAGTCAACAGCGACGGCAGGCGCGCCAGTCTGCGCAGTTAACTGGGTTGCTGGCAAGGCCGCGAATATGTGCCTTCGAGGTAGCGGATCTACACGAAATAGAACCCGAAGTCCTATGCCGAACGTGACCTGTCGGCAGCGACAGCAACTCGATAGCATTTGAACTCTGTGGGGGTTGTCGGAAGACCTGTATTCACATCTCGTATTCAATCAGTTTCTAGAAAGGAAACAGTCATGGCAGCTGGAGCTAAACCTGCGCTCGATCCAACACTGAACAGTGAAACGGAAGCATCTCAGGCGTCAGAAGTGAAGCCTCTAACCTTGAAAGAGCGCATTATTCGCAAGTTGACGCAGATCTTCGAACACAATGAGCGTCTTGGAGTAACCCGCCCGTAGACCTGCCGGCGGTCTCGGACTGCCGCAACCCGCCCCTGCATCGGCGTTGCGGCTGTCGCGACCACTGTAGCCCATCCCCTTTGGGATCCCCTTATCGCCAAGAACCTTCTCCATTCCACACCTGTGGCCCCGTTCTGCTTAGCCTGAACCGGGTAACCGCCGCAGAAGTGCCCGTTGGTAATTTGTCGCTGCGCTAAAGGAGGAGTCAAATCAGTTTGCCCGCCACTCCGTCGAAACACCAGGGGCCTGCTTTCTTGTGGAAGCCTGCCCCAACAGCGATCCGCTCTGGCCGAACGGGAAACCTGAGTTGTGATGCCTCGTCGAAAAGCGACCATACTCTGCATCGATGACCACTGGGGTGGGCTCATTGGTCGGAAGATGCTGCTGGAGAAAAGCGGGTACGAAGTGTTGGAAGCCACGGGCGGCGATGAAGGCTTGAAGTTGTTCCTTTCGCACACCGTGGATGCAGTGGTCGTCGACTACCAGATCCCCGGCACCGACGGCGCCGTAATTGCGGCAAAAATGAAGCGACTCAAAGCCAACGTTCCGATCATGCTGCTGTCTGCATATGGGCCGCTGCCGAAACGTAAGCTCCGCTCCGTCGATACTTTCCTGTCCAAGTCTCAACCCGCGAACATTCTGTTATCCAGGCTACATGAATTGGTGGACGGCCGAACCAAACCGTTCTTTCACCGGTGGCTCGATCAATGGAAGAGTCGAAATCAGGTGGTGAAACCATGAAATTTCTCAAGCAGCTTTTGAGCAGATCCTGCTCGCACCGATTCACGTGGCCGCGTTCAGACGCAAATGGCCGTGATTATCAGATATGCCTGAGTTGCGGCACGGCGTATGAATACGACTGGAGAAAGATGAAACGGACTGTCCGGTTACAGCCGGAGGTCCTGAGCCTGGGAACGGCGGATAAATATGCAGCACGTTTGCACTCGTAGATTGGATTGCTGATGACTAATCCTTCTCGAACTCGACTCTCAACCCGTGCACCGCGGGTAAACTTTTGGGGGAGCGTTTCTGCCACCATTCAACTCGAGAATGGCCGGTTGCTTCCCGCCAAGCTACACCGGGTGTCTGTGACCGGAGGACTGCTGGAGCTGGCCAACTATATGGAGGAGCGCATCAGTGTTGGCCTGACACTTCCTATAGGCTCCGGAGTTGTGCACGCTCGGGCCCAGATGTTATTTCCAATGCGGGGTGTGAACGGATATCTGCAACCCTTCCGATTCACGGATATTCGCGCCGAACAACTCCACATCCTCGATCGGGAAATCACTACACTGCTCAGTCAGACCA
>Ga0307478_10002696_pt1 | contig 13690 bp, 17 predicted proteins | sample atmos_gasesECM4C_2_FD_203713 | JGI IMG/M metagenome (GOLD analysis project Ga0307478, IMG submission 203713) | Hardwood forest soil microbial communities from Morgan-Monroe State Forest, Indiana, United States - atmos_gasesECM4C_05 | ecosystem: Environmental > Terrestrial > Soil > Temperate...
CTGGCGGATAATCTCACCCTTGTTGCTGATATCGGTACTCCTTTTACCCCTGAACATCCCCGCACAAGAGACTGCTCCGTGGCATGACCCTTCGCCGCATACCATACAGTTCGTCACGGCGGACAAGGACGTGAAACTGGAGGTCCTCGATTGGGGTGGTTCAGGCCGTCCTCTGATTTTCCTGGCGGGCCTTGGAAATACGGCACACGTTTTTGACGATTTCGCGCCCAAGCTAACTCCCGAGCATCACGTTTATGGAATTACGCGACGCGGATTTGGGGCGTCCAGCGCTCCTGCCCCAGATACGGCAAATTATTCTGCCGACCGGCTAGGGGATGACGTTCTGGCAGTGCTCGATGCGCTCAAACTCGAACGACCAGTGCTCGTAGGGCATTCCATTGCAGGCGAAGAGTTAAGTTCAGTTGGAACACGCCATCCCGACCGGATCGCAGGGCTGATCTACCTTGACTCCGGTTATGGGTATGCGTATTACGACGCTTCACTCGGAAACGAGGATATCGATTCCAGAGAACTGCTGGAGAAGCTAGAGCACTTGAAGGCCGCGAACACACCTCAGGATGAGAGACAAATCATTGGGGAGTTGCTACAAGAGAACCTTCCCCAATTCGAGAGGGACCTGCGGGAATGGCAAGCGTACCTAAGCGCCCCATGGCCGACACCTCCCGCCGCGACTGACGTCGACCGGGAGAATTTTGCGACGTGGCGTTCCCGGCAGAAGAGGGTCTTGGGCTTGAGCACGCCGGAGTCCGAAATACGCCAGACTCGCCAATCCACGCCGGACGGGCACGTCGACGGGTCACGCGCGAATCCAGCCGTTACTCAGGCGATCATCGCAGGCGAACAGAAATACACGAACATTCGGGTGCCCATTCTTGCTATTTACGCTGTTCCGCAGGATTACGGCCCTTACGTCAGCGAGAATCCTACTGTGCGTGACGCGATTGACGCCGTAGAGACCGCAGAACACGAGGCACATGCCAAGGCATTTGAAAAGGGAGTTCCGTCTGCGCACGTGATTCGTTTGCCCCACGCAAACCATTACATGTTCATGTCGAACGAAACAGATGTGCTGCGCGAGATGCGCGCCTTTCTCTCAAGTTTGCGCTAGTTCGTTACAGGTTCGTCTATACAAGCGAGGGTCAAGACCTGATAAGTCCTGTTCTCGCACACTGGCCCGACCCGAAATCCCACTGGACGAGAAGACCGTTTCACGGGACTTGAGAGCCCTTGGGACTTGGTTCGCCCGCCTTGCGCGATTCTCGTAGAGGGGTATAGTCTGCCGCAAACAGCCATGTGAGCCCAGTCAGGTGACAAACTCTGACACTAAGACACGGCGCCCTTTAAAGTTCATTCTGACTCTTCTTGGGCACCAATTTATTGGAACACTAGACGCACTTTTATTGGGTAGTATGCTCGCCACAACAGCGTTCGACTTCCCAAACCCTTGGGCACACACGGTCACGAGATATGAGCTTTTCCGGGCTCTGACGGGTTTTGCCCCCTACTTCCCCATACATGTAATCGTCGCCCTACTTTTGGGTTGGATACTCGCTGACCTTTTCGGTCATCAGTCAATGCGTTGGATTTGGGTCGGACCATATGCTTGGTTAGTTTTTGCTTTTACTCGACTGCCAACGGTGCTCGGACTATCTATTCAGGAGAGGCTGTCTCATTTTTTCGGGCACGGATGCCACCTGGAGAATTATTGCGCCGACCAACTGCTCGTTACGCTTCCTTTCTACGCTGCGGTTGCTTACTCGATCGGTGCTGAAGTCCAACAGAGAATCCCGATACGGTCTCCAACAAAACGAACGAAGGTTTCTGGCATTGTCTTAGCGGTGGGAATCATCATGCTTGCCGATTTGGTCGTTGCCATCGCGTCCAACCACGCTTATTTCTTTGGCTTGTGGCAGAGGCAGCGGTTGGCTTTCTTGGCAATGCTGGTCCTACTAGCCGGTGTGGACGTGTCTCTAATCATCGTCGCGCTGAAGATCAGACGAATCCATCACGATCCGGACACGCCGCGATTCGCTTAAGTCCTGAAAAGTTCTGTTCACGGAATGTGGCTCCTGCTTGAAAATCCCACTGGCCGAGAACACCGTTTCTCGGGAGTTAGCCTCGGGCGAATCGAGCTACCATGTAGCGCGTAAAGAAGAAGCCTGCAATACCTCCTATTGCAGCGCCCAACCCAATCATCAAAAGGTACACGCCTATCACAGCTATGCCAAACCACTTGAAGTGCAACCGTGGGCCAATCCTGGCCCCGATGTAGAGGACGGCAGTTGAGCCCAAGAAGGAAGTTATCGTAGCTGTTGTTGAAACAACAATGGAATACAAGCCCATACGGCGATGTTGGCGTAGGAAGAGCAAGACAATCCCGGAGAGGGCGAAGAAGAACCAGATCGGAACGATGAAGAAGAAGGGCATTTTCTTTGGTGACAATTGTGCCACAAGGATTCACCTGGTATTCCCTATCTCGGACTTGACGTGATCTTCGGGGCAACTCCCGAGAAGTCGCTTGGCCGATTCCCAGTTGGCGATAACAACGTTTCTCAGGCATTGAGCCCCATTCACGTTGGCTTCGTCATTCCACCTGATTAACAAAGCCTTTATTTATAAGTCGCTGACGCCGGGATTCATATGAGACGGGTTGTTCTCCCGTGAAATGATGGATTGTAGTGACCGTCCGTTAGGACCGAATTCTGAGCGTGGCTGGAATGATCAAGAACCTTTACGTCAGTGCGGCGTGTGGGGCTTTACTTACACTGCTTTCCCTTGTTTTGCTGAGTAGGCTAACTCGGCCGATGCATCCACCGCTTAGCTGGTTCTTTGAGCTCGTAGATGTGGTCGGCTTAGTCCTGGGCATGAACCTCCACTCGCCCAGCTATGGGTATTTGGTTCCGATAACGTTCTGTTTGTTCTTTCTATTCTGCCTCGCGGTATTGCTGCTTGTGTCGCAACTCAGGAAGGTAGCCACGTGATTAGCGGCTGCCCATGTCCGGACTGGTTGAACGTCTAAGGTGAGCTCTGATGTTCCTCTACATCGTAATTCTGGCGTTCGTACTTCAGACGACGGACGACCCTGATCCAAACATCTGGATCGACAACAATGAAGTCTGGATGCAGACGGCTACCGGCCCGCGACAATTGACAAGCGACAGCGTTCCCAAACGCCTGCCCTTGCTTGCGCCGGATGGCAAACGACTGGTCTATGTGGTCGACCAGCCGTCCCCAGACATCCGCCGCGAGCCAGATCAGGAATTCATTTTTGTGATCGATACCGATGGCAAACCGCTACGGCGGATAGTCCCGAAAGGTTACGTACCTGATCGGTTTGAGCGCCTTGATTGGATTGAGGAGCGCCGCATCGGAGCAATGGAATGTGGGCACGCGAACTGCATGTACTGGATCATGGACGCTGACTCAGGCGAAACAATACAAACCATGCTCGGCGGCTTCGATTTTATTTGGTCTCACGACCGCCGTTGGGTGGCAAGAAGATTTGTAATCGACACCGGAGTCGGCGAGTTCGAAACACTGAAGTTGAATGAAATGCAGATTTATCCGACACCAACAGATACCGACATGATCGCGTGGGCCTATGGGCGTCAACCGGAACACGCTCATAACCTCGGTCCGTTTACTTGGTCCCCGCACGATGCCTGGGTCGGCTTCACCGATGCTCAGTCATCAGACGAGGTTTATGTCGTCCTGGCGAGCCCGAGCGGAGTCATCGTCCGCGAGAGGCTCCCCATTTTCCCCACAGTAAATCTGCAAGTCGAATGGACCGACGACGCACATCTGCAATTAACAAGTGGAATCCAGACATTCAAGTTCCTCGTCAACGGAAGTAAACTCCAACAGGTTAAAGCTGAATAGGACATTCGCTATCACTGTTGGACGCGCATAAGTTGGGATAAGTCGGGTTCTCGTACTGGCCCGACCTGAAATCCGACTATCCGAGAACACCCCGTTTATCGGGAGTTGACATGAGCCCTTCAAACACCAGCCTTCGTCCAGGTGTCTAGAGCTATGATTGAAACAACTCCTGAATAGCAGAACTCAACTAGTGGGGAGATCATGAGACGCGGCTCCGTCCTAGTAGTCTTGACAGGCCTTTTCGCACTCGTAACGACACTCGACGCACAGCAGATTACGAAAGCTTTACCGGACATCACTCATTATGAAAATCCGGCCTATCCTCCTCTGGCACGTCAAGCACGCATTCAAGGAGACGTACGTCTAGCGGTCACTACTGACGGCCATTCGGCGGTCGGTATAGAAGTCAAAGCCGGTCACCCGCTTCTAGCCCAGTCTGCTGTAAGCGATGTTCGGACGTGGGCATTCGTTGATCATAAGCCAGACACTTTTGAAGTGACCTTTCACTATCGGATCGTCGGCCCTGATGTAGCCGTGTTTCTGAAAGAGTCTAATGAGGTTGAAGTCTCTACCGTTCCACCACCCGTAATTGCCAACTGCTCGGCCCTCGATCTAGGTACGTGGAAGGCACAGCTCAAAAGCGAGCGAGGCAATATTCAGGCGACCTTCCGACTGAGCCAATGCGGATCGTTGTACGGCGAAGTGATAGGCGCACAAGGTCAAGACGGAGAGATTAGCTATGGCTATGTGGACGGTGACATTATTGGATTTAACGCGACGCTCAAAGATTCCAAGGGTCAGCAAGTTAAGGTTTCTCTTCTCGGGAAAATGGCTAAAGATCGGATTACGGGTACTTACCTGGACTATTCGGGGATCATAGGTAAGTGGACAGCCGTGCGCGAACACTGATTCACTTCCTGATAAGTTCTCGTACATTGGCCCGACCGGAAATCCCACTGGACGAGAATGTCGTTTGTCGGGACTTGAGTCATACCGAGGAATGGGTCTCAGAACTGAACCGTCGGTCCTAGTGGACATGTCGTGATCGTGGCGACGTTTCCTTCCAACTTGAAAAAACGGAAGTCGCGAGCGAGAGGGCAGGCTGCTAGATCTGTCGCGAAGCGGTACACAACCACTGCCATGTTCCGAGAATTGGGCTGAAACTTCCACTTTTCGACGTTGGCGAGGGAATCCTTTATCAGTACTCCTTTACCGGATATGGCAACGGCTTTCACGACGTTTCCTTGGCCGTCAAGGAAAACACGAACCACTACGGCACCTTCGATGCGAGCCTGATTCGCAAGAGCTGGATAACGCAACGCCTCAGAATGAACTACGATGATGTCTTTATCGTCGATAGGCGCGTCGTCTTGTGCCGCGACGTAGCAGGACGAAAATGTAAGAACGAAACCAAACGCGAGAATCGTTAGCAATTTAGCTGCTCTCATCTTGTCGTCCCCTTTTTTACGGAGTCCAACATAACACTCGTCTTCTATTCGGGGCATCACGCAACGCTTACAAGTGCATGACTCGCTATCAAGGCTAAGTCTCGAAAAGTCTTGTTCACGGAATGTGGCTCCTGCCTGAAAATCCACTGATGTACGAGAACACCGTTTATCGTGACTTATCTGGATTGTTCGCCGCATTAGGCAATCGTGCATGCGATCACACTAAGATTCTGTTGAACCACCAGAACAAAGCCAACACCAACCCTCCCGCGGCTACCGATATGGCGCTGGCGCGACGCGAATAGGACATGAAGAGGCCCGAACAGGCGATTACAACGGAAAACATGGCCAATAGGTGAGCGAGCGTGGCTGACGAAGTTGGTGTCCATGCCGCCCCAAGCACCTCCTGCGGATCCACGCCGAAACCGAAGGCTGCAATGCCCAGAATAATCGGAATCAAGTTGCGCAGCTTTTCTGTGCTTCTTTTCCCAGATCGCAACTCGATGAACCCAGCAACCGCAAATGCAAGTACCGGGAAGAAGGCCACCACCAATAGAGCTTTCCTAATCGCCATATCAACCCTAATATCCATATCAACGACCTCGTGTCCGTAGTAGTGGACCCGCTTGGGCCCCATTATCGCGCCACCTGTTCTCGTACATCTCACTGGCTCGACCTGAAATCCCACTGGACGAGAACACCGTTTCTCAGGCGTTGGCATTCAACAAAGAAGGCTCCTCCATTAACTGATACGTGAGTTTTTTCTTCCGCTCCTTAAACGTACCCGAGAGTCCAGCTAGACTGGCCTCAGAGAGAGGAGGCCCCAATGTTTCGCTCGCCTGTTGGTCGTTTGCTATTAGGTTTTGCTGGCCTGTGTCTGTTTTATTCTCTGGGTGTCGCCCTGCGCCAGCTTTTTGGAAGCTGCGTGGACATCAGAAACGCGAGCACCGAAACGGTGCGAGATGTAAGCGTGAAAGTCGAAAGTGGCGGGAAGATTTACGATGTGCCGAACCTTGCTCCAGGTGACCACCGGCGCATCTACGTGCGGCCTCAGGCGAAATCGCAGATCACCTTGAAGATTACCGACGGCACGAACAGGCCGCGCGACATCATGGTCTTTGGCGGTGCCCAGCCGGGTGATTGCGGCGTTTCGATGGTCGCCATCCAGCCCGGGCACAGCACCGTATCAGAAGAGTTCCACCACCCTGTTTGCTGGAAGAGTTGGTTGGAGTTCATGTAGCTCAAACTGAGTGAAGCATCTCGGTCTTTCATGACGTTAACGACTGTCTTTCTCGGGATTCCCAGTTGCCGAGAACACCGTTTCACAGGAGTTATCCCTCAGAAACCCTTTCGTGAGAACTAAATTTACTCGTTCTGCGTCTGAGATAATTAGGTCATGTGCGGAAGCACATTCCGTGCCCCAAAGCGAATAGGACAAGCTCTATTATTTCTGGCGGTCGGCCTAACGGCTCTGATCCCGTTACAGGTAGCGCGGGCACAGAATTCCAATCCTTGCGCCGATAACAACCTACCAAGCCCAGTCATCGACCTCATTAAAACGAAGTTCGGTGGCTGGAGACCAAAACAGACAGAAGACCTCGATCCGGGAAATCGGCAGCTCTGGCTGAAGCCACACAGTAACGATTGCCCCGGAATAGCAGTCGGTCACTTCGAGAGCCTTGAAAGGCTAACCTACGCAATCTTGTTGGTACCCCAATCCAATCCGAGCGGTGGTTACAAGCTCCTGGTGTTCAATAAAATGCCCAGCGGAGATGTTTACGTTTGGAAACTTCTGGGTCACTCGGATGCTGGGATTTACTCTGGAACTGTCATCGAGACCGCCCCGCCAGGGCATTACGAAAACTATGAAGACGCGAGAATATCAGTCACGACCAAACTGGAGGGTTTCTATATGGAGTGGATTGAGAAAGGCGCGATTCTTTATTACTGGTCAGCAGGTCGATACAAGACCGTGACGGTCTCCGGGTGACAACAAGTGACGGCCAAGTCAAGAAGTCCTGTTATCGTCAACTGGCTTCTCCGCTGATTCCCAGTTGACGATAATGCCGTTCTCGGGACTTGGCCTACGGCACCAGTGCTGAAATACGCTAAATCGTGCCAAGTGAGAAGTATCGCGCTAGTTACGACATTGATTGGCGTGTCGCTGAGCCTCTCTGGGGGTCAGGCGTCCGTGAATGCTCCCTGTCCTCAAGGTCCGCATACGCTTTACTCGAAAAGGGCTGTTCCCTTCGGTGGCAACCGCCAAACGATCAATTCGCCTGATGGACGAAAGGCATTGACGATCAATTTCGCAAGTGACCAAAAAGATGCGGAGGAAACCCACCTGATTTTTAGCGTGCATGTCGGGAATAAAAGCTTTAGTGAGAGGCTGCTGGGGTTCAACGCGGAAGTGCTCTGGTCACCGGATTCGTCCGCGTTTGCAGTTACTCAGACCGAAGGTGGCGGTGGTATCGGCTATCGAGTGTATGTGTTCTACGTCAATGAGACCGGCCTCAGGAAAGTAGTTGTTTCGGACGTGGTTGAGAAAGCTTTTGGGACGACCGTGAAGTGCGAGGTGCCCGTCCCACCAAATACAGGTTTTGTCGACTGGCTTGGCAACCGAGCGGATAGGATGTTAATTGCCGCAGAAGTCGTGCCCGTTTCTATTTGCGAGTGCAGCGGGACATTCAAACTGTATGAACTAACTTTGCCAGAAGTGCGCGTTGAGAGGACTTACTCCCAAACAGAAGCGGTAAATCGATTCGGCAATCTGCTCGGATGCGAATTGCGTGACGCCAATACTGGTTGCGGCACCAACGGCCAGAAGTAGTGGTAAATCAAGCCCCCAAGTCCCGTGAAGTTCTGTTCACGGAATGTAACTGTTGCCTGAAAATCCCACTATCCGAGAAGACCGTTTCTCGTGGAAGGAGTTAGGATCATTGCCGAACATTTTGAGTCTTCTTGCGAATGTCGTGTAGCATACTCGCTGCAGCGATTTGTTCTCCTTCGGCAGCGGGAGGACTCCCATGGAAACTTCGAGCATTGCTGAAACACCATCTGTGGTGCGGACTGGAAGCCCAGATTTATGTCGAGTCATTCGTTTACGCTGCGCCGTATTGCTGCTGATCGTGACGATCGCAGCACTGAGCCAGGCCCAAACGCAGCAGCGAGTTAAGCCAGCGGGCGCAGAACCAACTCCGAACCCCGCCGTTTCTGCCATCCTTGCCGCATTCGACAAGTACGAAGTGGTTGCAATGCCGAGCAGGTGTTTGGAAGAAGCAAGTTGTGTTTGGAGAGCACTCACGTCGCTGTGAATCTTCGAGTACAGTTCACCGCTAGGCCTTCCCTCAGGGAGTTTCAGAGAGATCGAAAATTTCCACCTTCTTCCACGCTTAGAGCCCACTTTGATCGCACCGTTTTTTCCCAGACGGAATGAGGACACCGCTGCGTTCACTGTATGCAGCTTGACGCCTGAATCCCTTCTGGGATAGATAGCCCTCGTTGCCGCCTTGGATGAAAAAAAACTGGCGAGTCGAAATGAAAACGCTCTCAAAAGTTTTAATCGGGGCAGTGGCGCTATTGGTGTTGGTTTTGATGATCCTGCGTGTCACAGGCTTCAATCCCAAAGGCCCGCGGCCGGGTTTGTGGTTGTCAGGAAAGCTGATTACGACTCCCGTCGCGGACTGGTCTTTCGCAAACACTTATCCGACCATTGCTGTACAAACGAATACTTGGTATTTGATTCCTCATTCCGTGACGATTTGGGGCGTCGGGTATCAGGATCGTCTTTACCTGCAAGCTATTGGAAATTGGAAGCGTAACGTGATCCGCGATCCACATGTGCGGATCAAAATCGGAAACGAATTGTATGATCGAACCGCCGCATACGTTAACGATCCAGCCGAGTATTGGATTGTGGCCCAGAACATGAACAAGAAATATGGGAACAAGTGGCCGCTGCCGAAAGAAGTGTTTCCCGACGTATTTCTTCGAGTAGGGAGAGGTGCAAATGCGAAGGGAGATTAGTGAAGAGGAATTCCTGACTTGATGCAGACGCTTAAGGTCGCCGTTTTTTCTCGTCCACAATGAGGACACCCCGGCGTTCAGAGCAGGTGTTTCGAAGAAGCAAGGGTGTTTGGAGAGCACTCACGTCGCTGTGAATCCTCAAGCCTTCGAATTTCATTGGTCTCCACGAAAATTTCAGCTTCTTCCGCGCCTAGAGCCATTTTGATCTCACCGTTTTTCTTCTCCACGATGAGGGCACCCCGGCGTCCCCACGGGAGAATCCGTTTCTCAGAGTTAGGCGCTTTGCGCACCCGAGGGCACGGCTGGTTCGCGTGCCCAGTCATCATTGTATGACGACGGTGAACATGGAACTTGCAGTCGCATGGAGAGTTCCGGCGAAGTAGTAGTCGCCGGTTACCACTAGAGTGTGGGGTGTTGGAGGGAGCGAAATGCTTGCCGTCGCCTTCTGGTTTGCGTAGTCGATTGTGAAAGCTGAAGCTGGTCAACACCGTCAATCGTAAAATGAACGGCATTCATGCTCGAAGTATTCCATGTCACATTGAAGCTGACCGGATCGAGAACACCGCCGTTGTTAGGCGGCTGATTAATCGTAAAGCCGCCGCACCCGGTCAGTGTCCAAGCTGCGGCGAGAACTAGCAATAGATAAGCACGTGAACCGCGTAGTGGCATCTCTTCCTCCTGGCGGGGAGTACGGCAAGCGTAAAACAATTCCCAGACTCTAATCTATGAAAGTAGGCACGTCAACAGTTGGTAATATACATTTGACAAATCGGCGTTGGTGACTCTTGCACTCAGCCGACGAATCCCGATTAACTCGCTTCAGGTGACCGGGCTGGCCCCCGGCTAGGTAGAGCTCGCCTTTGATTCCTCCAACGCACGAACGCGGACGAGTTATTAAGCTCACCGTTTTTTCCCAGACCGAATGAGGACGCCCCTGCGTTTCTGGACGTCCTTAGCAAAACGGAACAGTTTTTCTGAAACCCGGAAACGAGGCCAAGTGGAGTCACGTGCTCGCCGCGATCCCAGTTAATGGGATGGTCCGCCGCCGAAACTCTTTGAGTGTAGAGAGTCCGGGGCCAGCATCCCGCTGAAGACGGAGAAGTCCCTGCGAAGGGTGGCCGTCTTGCCGTCTGACGAATCAAATAATTTGCCGACCTACGGACGAGCGTGTGTGAGCACCTCCGACCGGTTGGGTTGTGGGTGCGTGGAATTTCGCTTTCTATTCGCCATAGTGTATGCTTTTCAAGCTCGCATACTTGCCGCGACCGCTTTGTCCCGACAGCACGGATCGTTGCATGACACTGACTATCCGCATACGTCGCCCGACTATCCATTGCTGCTTACTGCGCTCACATGGTCGCGAAACCTAACCTTTACAAGAAAGCGGAAGACCCGAATCAGGAGCCAGGGGAACGGTCCGTCCCAATTTTCGACAAACTATTCTATGTCCTGTTCCTTTTTCTCCCCTTCGTTACACTGATTCAGAGCGTTTTAGCCCGACCTGGCGAACACACCGTCACACCACAAGTACAAACGTTAATTTCTGGCCCGCAATGGGCGTATACAGTACCGTTCGCGGTGAAAAACAAAGCGAGCATTGAAAAACTGATCCAGTGCGAGAGTCGAGGGATGAACATTTCCCGGCCTGACACGGATGGCATAATGTCCGACGGGATATTGCAATTTCACCGAGGGCCGACGGGCACCCTGGCCCGCGGCACGTGGGAGGATTTCTCGCGAGCGAGCGGAATTGTGGGATCGCCGAAAAGTCCGGCGGATGCGATAAGGATGACGGATTGGGCCATCAGCCACGGCCTAGGCCCTCATTGGGCTTGCTGGCAACTCCAGAAGTTATCCCCAGGTTTGTAACTTGCGTTCATGCCGGTTTCACTGCTAGGAACCTACCGAACTGTGCCTCCTAAGAATCATTGGTTATCGCGCTCTGAAAGAAACTAATCAGGGTCCTGCTCACGTCCGTGCCAGGGCTGATAGTCGCCTGATCCGAATGTGGCTTTCCTGCTCGAAATCGGGACTTGGCTTTGGGGTGAAGACGACGGTCGCGCAGCCGCCGATGCACTATGCGCTACAGCTAGGCCGACATTTAGAATTGAACGTGCGGATACTGAAGTATCCTTCCCAGTAGGGCCGTTGCTGCTGTCGGATCACTAGTTCTGATGGTCGTTCCTGGATCTATTTTGATGCCCAGAACTTCGATGCTTGATCCTAGATGGCGCCGGTTGGCGCGCGTGCGGTTGTATTGCAATGCGTCTTGTATTGCGGCCATCGTTGTGGGCTGCCTCGTTCTTTGCGGCTGGATTTCTCACATCGAACTTCTAAAGTCGGCCCTTCTGGGCACGGCCAGCATAGAAATAAAAACGGCTCTAGGCCTGATCTTTTTGGGTACGTCGTTATGGTTGCTGTTGCCGGATCCGCCTCGCCGGGCGTACCGCTATGCTGGGTTGTTTCTTGCCACTCTGGCAGCTTTCATTGGCGCAATCACGGTGATCGACCAACTCTTTTTCAGCCAGACCGTTGGCGTCCTCGCGACTTATTCGCGCACGCCGCCGATCACGGCCACGACCTTTTTGGCGCTTGGCTTGGCCTTGCTCCTACTGGATGAAGAGACACGGCAGGGGAGGCGGCCCTCGCAGCTGCTGAGTCTCTGGGGTGGGTTCGCTGCCACTATGTCACTGGGCGGCTACATTAATGGCGCTACGGCGACTTACAGAATCTTCTCCTACACGCCAGTTGCCGTGTATACTTCGCTCCTCCTGTGCATGATGAGTGCCGCCGTGTTCTTCGCGCGTCCCCGCGTGGGAATCGCAGGCGATTTGACGGGAAGATTTCTGGGAAGTGCGATGGCCCGCCGCTTCTTGCCCGCTGTGATCATAGTTCCGGTTCTTGCGGCGTGGATTCGGATGCGAGGGCAGCGGGCTGGCCTGTTTGGGACAGAGCTGGGCCTTACGTTGAATGTCACTACAAACGTGGTGACCTTGTCTCTGCTTGTGTGGCTAAACGCCCGACAATTGAATAAGGCAGAAGAGTCTCTGGAGGAAGTCCGAGAAGCGAAAAACATCCTCTACGACGCCTCGCTGAGGGATGAGCTCACCGGTTTGTATAATCGCAGAGGCTTCCTCACTTTCGCCGAGGGACAATTCAAGCTTGCCTGCTCGGGCCGTAGGGAACTTTTAGTGGTTTTTGCCGACGTGGACGGCTTAAAAGCAATCAATGACCGATACGGTCATTCTGAGGGCGATCAAGCTCTAAAAAAGGCCGCCGAGGTGCTTCTCACTGTGTTTCGCGATACGGACGTCGTTGCGCGCCTGGGAGGCGATGAGTTTGTAGTCCTGGCCTTGGATTGCACTCCAGCGGGCTTAGTGAGAATTAACGCTCACTTCGACAAACTACTTCGTACGCTCAACGATCTCGATAAGCCCTGGAAGCTATCCATTAGCGTTGGAGCCGTCCACGTAGATTCACGGCACCAACTCTCCATCGAGGAACTGCTAGGCAAAGCGGATGGAATCATGTACGACCAGAAGCGCGCAAAACGCGAAACGCTTGCTGTCGCGTCGAATTGAACCCGATAATCACCGTCAGCCTGAAATCGACTAGTTCGAACAACGATGAAGAGGGGAGTGTAGCACCGGCTCACGAGAGAATTCCGGAAGCGGTAAGCCAAGTTCCGTGAAGTCCTGCCAGCTCAACCGGTCGATGCAACACCAGCTAATCGGCTGATCGGACAAAACTTCTCGCAGGGAAGTGATCTTTCCAAGCTGCACTCAATTAAAACTAAACAGGACAGTATTTTCCGTCTGTATCAAAGCCCGAGGTCGAATGTAGCTCGTGAGGCTCCTGTTACAAGATTTTGAGCCTGTGTTGCGATGACCCATTGAATCCACCCCGTTTCTCGGGGACCGCCGGTTCAGGTGTCCGAAAGAGGACGCTCAACTGTGCGATATGGCACATAGTCCCTTTATAGCCTGTGTTAACGTGCTGCATGGTGAGGATGTTGGCCGGCGATGCAAAATAAGCGCGTCCAGCGATTTCACAACAAGATTACCAAGTTGAAGAACTTGCTCGCCCACCTCGCTAAAACAATTGTCGATAAAGATGCCAAAGAATTCCTTCTGCACACTGGGAAGAATTCATTGGGCGTGGTGGAAGGATATTTGTTACCGAATGGTCTTAAGGCGACAAACGATAACGCTGAGATGTGGTTCAGGCTGGTGGAATTTCAACTTGAAGTGGCGGAAGGAGAGTTGATCTACGCTGAGGGCGTGACCAGACGATTGTCGCGCAACCGTCACCGCACA
>Ga0307478_10002697_pt1 | contig 13684 bp, 9 predicted proteins | sample atmos_gasesECM4C_2_FD_203713 | JGI IMG/M metagenome (GOLD analysis project Ga0307478, IMG submission 203713) | Hardwood forest soil microbial communities from Morgan-Monroe State Forest, Indiana, United States - atmos_gasesECM4C_05 | ecosystem: Environmental > Terrestrial > Soil > Temperate...
CCCGTCGACGAATCGCAATTGACCGTGCTTCATGGCAACACGCATCCCCTGGCGCGTCCCCAGTTCGACCTCGGCACGGCGCCGGCCACACTCCCTCTGCAGCGCATGCTCCTGGTGCTGAAGCGCAGCCCAGCGCAGGAAGGCGCGCTCGGAAAACTTCTCGACGATCAGCAGGACAAAGCCTCGCCCAGCTATCACAAGTGGCTAACCCCCAACGAGTACGGCAAGCAATTCGGACCCACCGACGCCGATATTCAGACCATCACTTCCTGGCTGCAGTCGTACGGATTCCAGGTGGGCGCAACAAAGGGCCGCACCGTACTGGAATTCTCCGGCTCCGCCAGCCAAGTGCAGGAAGCGTTCCACACCACGATTCACAAATACATCGTTAATGGAGAGCAACACTGGGCCAATGCCAGCGACCCATCGATTCCGACCGCTCTAACGCCCGCAGTGGCTGGAGTGCTGACGCTGCATAATTTCCTGAAAAAGCCTCAGCTTCATCTGATCAAAGAACCTGCACCAGCCCGGATCGTCCCGGGGAAAAAGCCTCAAGTTACTTTCCCCGCGCAAAACGGCCAGCCCGTCACCAATGCGCTCGGACCACAAGATTACGCGGTGATTTATAACATTAATCCCTCATACAACCTCGGCATCAACGGTTCAGGAGTAACCATTGGTGTGGTTGGGCGTAGCGATCCATACAACGGAGGCGAAGACATTAGCGATTTTCGCAACTATGCCTTCTCCCTTTGCTGCGGAAATTTCAATATCGTCCTGAACGGCCCCGATCCCGGCGATTTGGGCGGCGGCGAAGAAGGTGAAGCCACGCTCGATTCAACCTGGTCCGGCGCGCTTGCCTACAATGCCAGCGTGGATCTCGTCGTCTCCGCCACGACCAACACCACAGATGGCATTGACCTCTCCGAACTCTACATCGTCGAAAACAACCTCGCCGACATCATGACCGAGAGCTTTAGCAGTTGCGAACTCTACGCCACCGACGCTCAGCTTTCGTTTAGTTATGGCCTCGCCCAACAAGCAGCAGCGCAGGGTATTACATATTTTGTTTCAGCGGGAGATAACGGGTCTGAGGGCTGCGATGATCCTTCCCTTCCGCCCGCTACTCACCCCATTTCAGTCAGCCTCCTGGCATCCACTCCCTTCAACGTCGCTGTGGGCGGCACCATGTTCAACGAGAATGGACAGACCAGTACGTACTGGGGAGCGGAACAACCGGTGCAAGAGTCGGCCATTTCTTACATCCCGGAAGATGTCTGGAATGAGAGTGGTCCCACCCTTGGCCTGTGGTCAAGCAGCGGCGGAGCCAGCGCCGGAAATGTGGGAAACGGACAAGGCGGCACCACGCATGGGATTCCCAAGCCTTCGTGGCAATCGACCCTCATAACAGGGGTCCCCAACGATGGAGTACGCGACGTGCCTGATGTTTCCCTGACCGCTGCGACTCATGACCCGTATCTCTTATGTCTGGAAGGCTCGTGCCTTCCCGATGGCCAGGGCGAGTTTTTCATTTACTTCGTCGGTGGCACCTCGGCTTCCGCACCCTCGTTCGCGGGAATCATGGCTCTCGTCGACCAACAGATGGCGGGCCTCAATCCGTCCCTGGGCCCTCGCCAGGGCCAAGCGAACTACGTGCTTTATGCTTTGGCCGCGTCCGAGGATGCCACGCTGTCATCGTGTAACGCGTCCAGCACCACCACCCCGCCCGCCACCGATTGCGTTTTCAATGACGTAACGGCTGGCAACAACGTTGTCCCAGGTGAGGTCGGCACCCAATACCAGGCGACACCCGGTTACGACCAGGCCACCGGCCTCGGTTCGGTCAACGTCACCAACCTGGTCAACGCATGGGCCGCGGCGATCTTCCGGCCGACTACAACGGAATTGGAACTGAACTCAGTCACCACCTCGATAACGGTCAATCACGGTGCCGCCGTTCCTGTCAGCATCTCGGTTGCTCCCATCAGGGGCACGGGCACGCCTACGGGCGGTGTTTCCCTGATCGCCGCTGTGGGCGGCTCCGCCGGTGGTCCTAACGGCATCAATGGATTCACTTTGACTGGCGGATCAACGTCACCGGCCGCAACCACAGCTCAACTTCCCGGTGGCAATTCCTATCTAGTGCACGCGCACTACGCCGGCGACTCGACTTTCGCTCCCAGCGACTCTAACTCGGTTACAGTCACGGTCATTGCCGAAAACAGCGCCACAACTGTGTCGGCTTTCAATGCTAGTCTCATCGGCAATCCGCAGATTGCGGCGGGATCCTCGCTGCCTTTCGGGACCTACGTGTTCGTTCGTGCCGACGTCGGCGGAGCGTCGCATCAAGGCATACCGACCGGGATGGTCACGTTTACGGACACTTTCGGCAATCTTCCGGGAATCATCTTCAACCCCGTTTCTAATCCCGTCGCTTTGAACAGCCAGGGCAACACATCGATCGGCGCAGGTGTCATCAACTTCGACGCAGGCAATCACGGCATTTCGGCCACCTACGGGGGCGACAACAGCTTTAATCCCAGCCCCGTCAGCAACTCGATACCCTTCACGATCCAGCCGGGATTCGCCGGAGTCTCCGGGCCCACGAATGTCACGATCGCCAGCCCCGGTCTTTCCGGTACCAGTACGGTGGGCATCATTACTTCCAGCAACTTCTCCACCGCTGTCAGTTTCACCTGCACGGGCCTGCCCGCGGAAGCCACATGTACGTCCACTCCGGTCACGGGGAGTGGACCAAACACGATCGCGAATGGCACCATTACCGTAACCACGATGGCGCCTCACGTCACGATGCTTCAGCCGAGCCAGCGGCCCTATTACTTCGCCGCGATTCTCGGCGGAGGATTGCCGATGGTCGGCATCTTTCTGCTCGCAGCGCCTAAGCGCAAGCGCTGGGGCGCCTTGCTGGGGCTGGCCACGCTGGCCCTGCTCGTAACACTACCCGCATGCGGTGGCGGGGGCGGGGGTGGAGGTCATCAGCAAGATCCCGGTACGCCAGCAGGAAGCTATACCGTGACCATAAGCGCAACCGCGGGTTCGCTTTCCGAGCAAGCGTCCTTCACGCTCACTGTGCAATAAGCAGAATCCGCGCCTCAGCCGGTTGCCCAGCCGTTTTTTTTAAGGTGGGATTCCACTGTCGTCTGCGCCTCGGGCTGTCTGCCTAAGGCCACGAGGACCAGCGGCACGTACCCTGTCCGCTAACGCAAGATCTCAAGAAAAATCGGCGTCAGTGTGACATCTGACCTTGTCATCCACAGCCTCAATCACCGATCCTATTCGCGGAGGAGTGCGGGCGATGCTTCATCCCCGTTCTGCGAGCGCTTAAGTCCCTTGTTTCCAAGATTTTGACCTCTAAGCCCTTTGTTATGCCGATTTTGCGAGGAATTTCTTGCTAACTCGATGATTCCAAAGATTGAAGGGGGGAGGGGGTGAGGGGGTACCCTGTTATAAAAAGGTAAACAGCGGCGGATGATCACCACTGGAACTGGTGTAGGATTTACCCGCGCCTATCCCTACACCATGAAACTCTCACAGATCGCATCTGCCCTCAACGCACGCCTCGAAAATGGCTCTGCCGATACCGAGATCACCGGCCTCAACGGCATCGAGCAAGCCGGGCCCGGGGAACTCACTTTCGTCGCCAATCCCAAGTACGCCGCCGCAGCCCGGCTAACCAAGGCCGCAGGAGTGATTGTTGCCGAGAACTTTCCCGCCATCCCCGCAGCCACGCTGCGCGTCGAGGATCCCTATCTGAGCTTCGCGCACGCTCTCGAACTCTTCCACCAGCCGCTGCTCTATGCTCCGGGAGTGCATCCCACGGCCGTCGTCCACCCCACGGCGAAGATTGGAAGCGGCGCGCACGTTGGCCCGTATGTCGTCGTCGATGAAGACGTCGAGATCGGCGACCACGCCGTGTTGTTGGCCCATGTCGTCATCTATCGCGGGGTTAAGATTGGCGACAACTTCTTCGCTCACGCGCATGCCGTGGTCCGCGAGAACTGCCGCCTCGGCAACGACGTGCTGCTGCAGAACGGCGTCGTCGTCGGCTCCGACGGCTTCGGTTTCGCCAAGACTCGCGACGGACATTGGTACAAGATTCCACAGCCTGCCCCGGTCGTCCTCGAAGACGACGTCGAGGTTCAAGCAAACTCATGTATCGACCGCGCCAGCGTTGGCGAAACTCGCATCGGGCGCGGGGTCAAGATCGACAATTTGGTGCAGGTCGGCCACGGATCCCAGGTGGGTGAAGATGCCTTGCTCTGTTCGCAGGTCGGTCTCGCGGGCTCCACGGAAATCGGCAAACGAGTGATTTTGACCGGCCAGGTCGGAGTAGTCGGCCACTGCAAGGTCGGCGAAGCCGCCATCGTTACTCCGCAAAGCGGAGTTGCCCACGACATTCCCGCCGGCGCTTTAGTCAGCGGAGCGCCCGCGGTCGATCACAAACTGTGGCTGAAGTATTCAGCAATCCTGCCGAAATTGCCGGAGATCGCGCGCGCTGTGCGCTCGAAGGTTGCGAAAAAGTGAGGCCCAAATTCGCTCGCGCGGTTTCAGTTCTCCGCACGCCCTCTATGCGTTCCTATGGCGTCTGTGGCTGCAGGGGCCTGTCGGAACTCTTCCGGCAACCCGCTATCAATCACCGCCCGCACCTTCTCCATCAAACATTCCCGATTGCCGAAATCTTTGGGTTCAATCGGAGAATGAAAAATCACCGTTGCCACTCCCGGCTTGATTGCGAATCTTCCCTTCGGCATGAGGTAATGCGTGCCTGCGATCGTCACCGGAACCACTGGCACTCCGCACTCTATCGCCAGATAGAAGGGTCCCTTCTTAAAAGGCAGCAACTTGCCATCAAACGAGCGATGGCCTTCCACATAGATGCTCATGTTGATCCCTTGCTGCACGACTTGCTTGGCGGCCCGTACCGATTCAATTCCAGCATCGCGATTGCCGCGATCCACCGGTACCAGCGATCCAATCTTCATAGCCCGCCCAAGAATCGGAACTTTGAACAGCTCCTTCTTCACCATCACCGAAGTGCGCCGCGGGATCAAAGGAATCGTAATCGGGGGATCCAGGTTCGACACGTGGTTCGACATGAATATATAGGTACGCGCCGGGTCGAGCCTGTCGAGCCCCACCGTTTGTACTCGCACGCCGGTCAGCCGCACACCATTCCACGCGCCAAACATGAACATGCGATACAGCAGGCTGACGTTGCCTGAAATAAACGTCCAGGGAAAGCCGATCAGCGCCGCCACAGGCGCGGCCACCGCCCAGAAAACCAGCATCGCGATGGTGCGGATCATATCGAGCGCCCCTGAAGCGCCAGTGCCACTAGTGAGGATGTTCCTCTTGCGGAATCTGCGCCTCGCCCTTCAGCCACGCTGCCCGGCGGGCACGCTGTTCCGGCGTAATGTTTTCCATGTCTTTTATTTCGTAAGAAACTTCTTCGCGGCTTCCCACCTTCCACTTCAACTCGCGCTCCGCACCGCGCCGTCCGCGGACCTTCACCGTGATCGTGTCGCCCGCCGTGAATCGAGCCATTTCCTCGGAAGACTCCTGTCCCGCAGCCTTACCATTAATTTCCAGGATCGTATCGCCGGTTTGCAGGCCGACTCGTTCCGCCTCGCTGCCGGCGGTCACGGCCGCCACCGCCATCGGACCGTCAAAGTTTCGCGAGGCCACAAAGCCCGCATCGGCTCTAGTGTTTTTTCCCTCCGCCAGTCGCAACCCGACTCCTCTAAGGAAATCGTTCCACGGGATTTCCTCGGTTCCGGCAACGTACTTCGCGAAGAACCATCCCAGATCCGCATGGCTTACAGCTTCGGCAGACTCGCGCACGCCATCCGAATCAGGAAAGAATCGTCCCTTCTTCGCATAATTCTGATTCATCCATTGAAAGACCTCGCGCAACGATGCCTGTCCCTGACTCGCCTCGCGCACCGCCAAGTCCAGCATGATTCCCAACAACTCGCCCTTGTTGTAATAAGAAATGCTGCGCTCCGGCCGCCGGTAGTACGCGTCACCCTCCAGCCATGCATCCACGCTCGACTCTTCCGCAGACTGCGTCAGGTGTGCGGGACGCCGCTCGAGTTCGCCGATTCCCGATGCCAGCTGCTGTTCGAAGTGGCGCTCGTCGAGCAGCCCTCCGCGCAACTGGATGATGTCGGCTGCCGTGCTCGTGCATCCCTCGCTGAACCAAAGCGCTCGTGTGTAATTCTCTCGCGTGTAATCCACCGGTTCAAGCGCCTGGGGACGGATGCGCTTTACATTCCACAGATGAAAAAACTCGTGCGCAGTCACCGAAGTCAAAACCTCGGGAGCCCGCGACAGCACCTCGGCGCTGACCGCAATCGCCGTTGAGTAGGAATGTTCCATGCCTCCGCCCGCCGGCCCTCGTGGAAAGTGATAGATAAACATGTAGCGGTCGAAAGGTCGATCGTCCATCCAACTGGTCGCGGCCACCGCGATCTTGCGAAGCATGGCCGGAATTGCTTCCATGTCGTAGTCGCCAGACTCAGCATCAACAATTATGCGATAGTGTCCGCCACCTTCCTCGAAATCAGATTCCTTAAAGTCTCCGATCTCAACGGGAGAATCGACGAGCCGGTCATAACTTTCCGCGCTGAACTTGTCCTCCGGCAATGCGGTAAGCGGCGTGGCGACATGCCAAGTGTCGGGAACTCGGCTGAAACGCACGACCATCGGCCCGTTCCGGGCGTCTACCGGATACATGAGAACCTGGGCCAGATTGAAAAAGGCGTGATGCGAGTTGAACTGCGCTCCGAACGGCCCGGGCGAATCTGCAAAGATCTGATACTCAACAACGGCACCGCCCGCAGCGCCTGTGATCTGCCAGCGGCTCTTATCCAATTCGCGCACCGCGAGTGCGTGACCGGCACGGTCTTTCGCACGCACCCAGTTCACGTATTGCGCGAAGTCGCGCACCTGATACAGCGCGTTCCAAACCGGAAGCTGCAACTCCCGTTGTGCCGTTCCTTCCGGCAGCAGTATCTGTACCTCAACCAGATGCTGCTCGGGATTCGCCAGAGAAATTGTGTAGCTGGTTACCGCGTTGCACCGCGCGACGGCTAGCGACACCAGCAGCCAAAGGAAAAGACTGCGTCGCGCCCGGACTCGTGTCACCGCCGAATACCTCATTGTTTCTCCGCCGCATTCGCGGAATTGATGGTCCCACTCTCGCCCACTAGCATTCGTAACTTCGCAGGCAGCTTCTCGTAAATGCCGCCGAATCCGCCGTTGGAAAGAATCGCCACCACGTCGCCGATGCGCATCTCCGGAGCGACCGCCTGCACGATTTCGTCCGCATCACCCATCAACCGCGCGCGGCCGCCGTTTTTCTGAATATCCCTCGCCAGGTCCGGCAAATTCAGCCGCTCACTCTCGGAGAGAGACTCCGAACGGAACACGCTCGCCACAATCACTTCGTCGGCCAGCGCCAGACTCCGCGTCAGGTCAGCCTGCAGCACGCTCCGCCGCAGCGTATTCGAGCGCGGCTCCAGAATCGCCCACAATCGTGCCCCCGCATACCGCGCCCGCAACGCCTTCAGGGTGCCCGCAATCGCAGTGGGATGATGCGCGAAGTCGTCAATGATGGTGATGCCATTGACCTCAGCCTTCACTTCCAGGCGCCGCTTGACGCTCTTGAATGTTTTCAGTGCAGAAACGATCTCCTCTTTCGAAATGCCATAGGCAGCAGCCATCGCAGCAGCCGCGGTTGCGTTCCAAACGTTGTATTCGCCCGCTAGTGGGAACTCCAGATCAGCCCAGGCGCGCCCGTCCCTGAGCACCGACCATGAAGTTCGCCCAGCCTCGAATTTCAGATTTGTGATTCGCCAGCCGGCGCGCGGTCCCGCACCGTAGCGCTCTACCGGGCAAAAGGACTTGCTCAGGCTGCGTTCGAGGCTCGCGCTCTCCGTCGCTTCTCCCGTCATTCCGTCGAACGCAATAATCCGCCCGCGGCGTGGAATCAGATTCACCAGACGCTTGAACGCCGTCTCCACCGCGTCCAGGTCTTTGTAGATATCGGCATGATCAAACTCCACCGAGGTAAGAATCACGGCATCGGGAAAATAATGCAGAAACTTCGGGCCTTTGTCGAAAAATGCCGTGTCGTACTCGTCGCCTTCAAGAATGAAATGCTTTCCCTGACCCAGATGGAAGCTGGAACCGAAGTTTTCCGCAATCCCACCGATCAGAAACGAAGGCTGCATCCCTGCGGTGTGAAAAATCCACGCCAGCATTGAGGTCGTCGTCGTCTTTCCGTGCGTCCCCGCCACCACCAGCACTTCCCTGCCCCGGAGAAATTCATCATGCAGCAATTGGGGCAGCGAGCAAAAGGGAATGCGGTGGTCGAGTATTTGCTCCAGTTCGGAATTTCCACGCGAAATTGCATTGCCCACAACCACCAGATCGGGACGAGGTTCCAGATTTCGCGCATCGAAGGGCTGGGCCACGGGAATCCCCAGCTCCGCCAGAAAATCCGACATCGGAGGATAAGCTGCCGCGTCCGAGCCAGTCACGCGAAACCCACGCTGCTTCAGCATCCCCGCCAGGGACGCCATCGCGGTGCCGCAGATTCCGATTAAATGAATGTGCTTTCCCTGGTCCATAACGTCGAAGCTAGCTCTGCCCCGAGACTGTGACCGCCGCTTCCAGAATTTTCAAACTTACCCTCCCACCGCTTACGGTCAACCCCGCCCGCACGCCAATCGGCAGCGTGATATTGCTTGCCGCCACGTGTCCGGACCGCACTCCATACGCCACCGGGACTCCCAACTCGCCCACAATCCGAGACACAACTTCTTCCAATGTGTATGACTGATTTGCAGTTTGCATGCACTCTCGCATCTCGCCAAACACGATTCCCCGCACCCCATCCAGCTTGCCGCCCAGCTTCAACTGCATCAGCATGCGATCGATTTGAAACGGTTTCGCCGCCAGGTCTTCAAGAAATAGAATCGTACCCGCTGTCTTGATCTCGTACGGAGTACCGATGGAGGCGACCAGAATCGAAAGGCAACCTCCGTAGAGAGTTCCCTCGGCCGAACCGTCCACCAGTCCGCTCGCTCCAGAACCGGCGCCCAGATCAGGTTCCCAAGGCTTCGTCTCTGCCAACGCCGCGTGCCAGGAGTCCAGATCGACGCCATCTTCGTGCAGCCAGTCTTTCGCAACCATCGGTCCATGGAAGCTGACCAAGCCAACCGCGTCGGCAAAATGGGTGAGCAGCGTTGTTACATCGCTATAGCCGACGAAAATTTTGGGGTATGCCTTGATCTTCTCCCAGTTCAGCGCTTCGAGCAGGTAGTTCGCGCCGTACCCGCCGCGCGCGCAAATAATCGCCCGCACGTCGTCGCGCACAAACATTTCTTCCAGCTCGCGCGCCCTGCGCTCCACAGAGCCCGCGAAGAAGAGATCCCGATCGAGGATGGAATCAGAATAAATCGGCTGGTATCCCGCGCGCCGCAGCCCTTCGCACCCAGCCTCCAAATCGGCACGCTTGACATTGCTGGCCGGCGCCACAATTCCCACGACGTCGCCCGGCCGAAGGGCAGGCGGCTTGATACGAGAACTGGTTGAAGAAGACATGTTTTCCAGAAGCCTGTTATGAAAAAGAAATGCAACCCCGTGCGGATGAGATTTCGAATCACTAAGCGTCCAGCAAGCTACGCCGCCTAACTCAAGTAAAATTCTCCCCGGCACACCAACCGCGCCGCCCCCCGCAAGAACACTGTATTCCCTTCCTTGCGCACGGTCTGGATTCCGCCAGGAGCATGCACCCGAACCGGCGATTCTGCCCTGCCCGTCACCATCGCCGCCACCGCCGACGCACAGGAACCCGTCCCCGACGATTGCGTTTCTCCCGCGCCACGCTCGAAGAAACGAGCCTTCACATCGTGCTTCCCGTCGACTGCAACTAATTCAACGTTGATGCCGTGCTTGAATTCAGAACTGCGCTGAATCTGGGCTGCCTCGCCCTGCCAATTCCCGGAAAACTCTCGCACAAAAACCACGTAATGAGGATTTCCCATCGAAACCGGAATCCCGCGCACCTCGCGAGTGCCCATCCTCAAGGTCAATTCCGCTCCCACCACAGCTTCGCCCATCTCGACTTCAAACTCATACTCGGATTCGCTCCGGCTGGTCAGCACGCAAGTCTTCAGTCCAGCCCCGGTCTGAATCGTGATCGTTTCCTTTCCCTGCTCCGCGCAAACATATGCCGCCACGCAGCGCGTGCCGTTGCCAGAAATTTCCGCTTCGGAGCCATCCGCGTTCACCAGTCGAACCTCCAGATCTGCCGAGGGATGCGGATACATCCACTCCACTCCGTCCGCTCCTACACCCTCGTGCCGGTTGCACAGGCGCCGCGTCAGGACTGCCATGTCCGCGGGGGCGGCGGAATCTTCAATGTTCATAGAATCGATCAGAAGAAAATCGTTTCCGCACGCACTTGCTTTCACAAAGGGAATCACTACGACTGGTGGGCTCACTCCAGTTCCACCGGCCCCAAACAAGTCACACTGCCCAGCACCGCTGATGTTTTCAATTCCCCCAACAACTCCTTCTGTTCACGGTTGGGTCCGGCCACCTCAAACTGCAGTCGGACGTGCTGACTGGTGCCGCCGCTTACGATGTTTTGCATCATGCGGTGTTTGTGTTCAAGGATGCGGTTGACCTCCAGCGTGATCTCTTCGACGCTCTTGCCCGTTACTTCGTAGCAGATCAGAAGCTTCTTCAGGTTGAAGGTTAGTTCCAGGTGGCCCAGTGTAAACAGCGCGATCAGAACGACGCCCGTTGCAAAAATTGCTGTCAGGTAAAGGCCTCCACCCGTGGCCATGCCTATGGACGCCACAACGAAGAGCGTCGAGGCTGTGGTCAAGCCGGTCGTCAGTCCACGCGTGTGCAGAATCGATCCCGCGCCGATGAAACCAATCCCAGGGATGATCTGCGCCGAAATACGAGTGTGATCTCCCAGGTACCTCACGGCGAGGGCATCCGACAGAATCGTGAACATCGCCGCGCCGAAACAGATAAACATGTTCGTGCGCAGCCCCGCCGGCCGATGCCTCAGTTCCCGCTCCAGTCCGATGAGCCCGCCGAGGATCGCCGCCAACACCAGGCGGACCAGGGAGCTTGTGACGATGCCGCTCGCCATCTCCCCGTGCAGCAAATCGGCGATGTGTTGCCAGTTCATCGGCTCAATCCGGGCCAAATGGATTTCGGATGGCCGGATTCTACCACCGGAACATACCGTCTTTTGCGGCCTTCCGCGTTAACCTGCCTGATTACCGCATCGGTTCTCATTTGGGCTCCTGCGCCCGTCCAGGCGTTTGCCCCAACGGTCGCCCTTGAAAGATTGCCGCGCGGGGCTGCCCCGTGGTGTGGATCTCGACCAACGCCGTCAAACGTTGGTTCTGCGCCACGGTCCACACGGGGTCACCCTCGAATGCGACTAAATAATTTGCGTACCCCGACGGATCCGACAACGCACGTTCCCACAAACCTTCCGGATCGACCGGTCGCTTCCACACCCGATGATTGCCTTCGTTGATCACGCGTCGCAGGGGAATCCCCGCCTGCTCGAGGGCGCCCACATGCTGACCGAAATACATCAGCAGCGTGGAATCCGCCGGCAGTGATTTAATCCAGCTCGCCAGTTGTGCATCGAGGGCAACGCGCCCGCGCATGTTGATCGCGGCTTCGCGATAACAAATCGGGTCCGAGCGCCAGATCCCGCCATAGGTCGTGACCGCCAGCGCTGCAACGCTCAAAAATGTTGCAGCGTCTGTCCAGCGACTCCAGGCAGCTTGAAAGCGCGGAATCTTTCCCACAGATTGCCAGAGAAAAGAAATCCCTAACGGCACAAACACTGTAAACGCCGGCAGCAGCTGCAATCCATAGCGAACGTTGTATTGTGAAAACGGCCACCACGTAGGGACGAAAAGCGGCACGCTGCCATACGCGATGGAAAGGGCGTAGAACGGCAGCGGCGTCCAGAGCAACAACGCAACCCGCCCACGCCGACTGAACCAAGCCACCAAGCTCCCCAGCAGCGTCAAGGCCAGCCACAACCTTCCCTGCCAGTTCCCCTCGCCCACATTCAGTTCGGCCGCTTTCAGAAAATACGAGCCCGCAGCCAACAGGTTTCCCTTCGCCGGATTCACTGTCGCGGTCTTTTGCTCGATCGCTTTCGCGGAGTAAGGACCGTTCGCAAACTCCAGTGGATTCCGGTAGACGACGGCGTTATACGCCATCCAAAGCAGTGGAGCAGCCACCGCGAGTAAAACAAATTTCAAAAGCACCGTCAGGGAAGGTGAAACCAAGGATCGAATTGTCCCGCCCTCAAGCACTTTTCGCGCGTAGGAGTTGACAACCACAGCTCCAAGCATCAACACCGCCGCCAGAAACCATCCGTCGTATCGCGTCAAACAAGCTGCCGCCACACACAACCCGCACTTTGTCAGTGCTTTCGCATTGCCCCGTGCAAACTCAACGAAGTACATCACTGCCCAGATGAAAAACGCCAGATACAGCGACTCGCCCATCGCCGTCGCCTGCATATAAATGAGGTTCGGATTCGCGCCATAAACGATCGCCGCAACCCACGCCCCAATCGTCGCCTCTCTCTCCACTTGCCCATCACGGCTAAACGCCGCGCGGACCAGCCGAAACATTCCCAACACGCCGAGTACGTACCCCGCCATCGACGGAATCGAGCCGCCAGCGCCGGTTTGCCACATTTGCTTCGACACGATGAACGGCATGATCAGGAGGTGCGGCAGCGGCAGCCATACCGTTCCCAACTGCAGCAGACCGGGAGTTTTCGAATCAAAGACGCGGCGTGCGATGTTGATGTGCGCCACGGCATCGCCATAAAGCAGCACATCTCCGTGCCGATAGTAAAAGAGGAAGGAAAATACCGAGACGAAGATCGCCAGCCATACCAGCCGCACGATCTCGACTTCGGAATGTGTTCTCAGCGGAGGAGGTTGCGGCTTCATTCGAGGTGAGTAAGCTCACGAAAAATCTGAAAGCGTTCGTCGATCTCTTCTCGGGTCAGCGACTGCAAGCGCTCCGTGCCAAAGCTTTCGACGGCGAACGATCCCATCACTCCGCCGTAAAACAGTGCCCGCTTCAAAACTTCGCGGTTCAACTCTTCCTGCGACGCCACATAGCCCATGAATCCCCCGGCAAACGAGTCGCCGGCGCCCGTCGGATCCTTCACTTCATCGAGCGGCAAGGTCGGCGCGCGAAACGGATGACGCCCGATCCCGAACGCCCCTTCGCGAAAGAAAATTGTCGCGCCATATTCCCCGTGCTTTATGACCAACGCCTTCGGCCCCATGGCGAGTACTTTCTGGGCTGCTCGTGGCAGATTCTTCTCCTCCGCCAGCATCTTGGTCTCGGTATCGTTGATCAGCAGCACGTCTACCAGCTTCAGGGTTTCGGCCAGCTCTTTGCGCGCACCCTGGATCCAGTAATTCATGGTGTCGCATCCGGTCATCCGGACGCGGTTCATCTTTCGACGCACATTGGCCTGCAGGGTCGGCTGAATGTTGGCCAGAAACAGGAACTCCGTATCTTCGTACTCCTTCGGAATCTGCGGATGAAAAGTCTCAAACACATTCAGATCGGTGAAGGT
>Ga0307478_10002700_pt1 | contig 13680 bp, 18 predicted proteins | sample atmos_gasesECM4C_2_FD_203713 | JGI IMG/M metagenome (GOLD analysis project Ga0307478, IMG submission 203713) | Hardwood forest soil microbial communities from Morgan-Monroe State Forest, Indiana, United States - atmos_gasesECM4C_05 | ecosystem: Environmental > Terrestrial > Soil > Temperate...
CTTCGCAAGGACATGCCTATCCTCTGCAGATTCCCGAACCCCAGCTCAGTGGTCCAGTCATTTTCCAGTTGCTACAGCAAAAAGGCGTCAGCTGGAAGATTTACATCCATCCCGACGCCTCCGGATGTGCGACCGCCAGCTGCTTATACGCGATGAGCTATGTGCAGAATTTTATGTACGGCAATACGATTCTTCAGCAGTTTCCTCAAAACATAGTGCCAACTTCGCAGTTCATTACCGACGCTCAGAATGGCACCCTCCCGCAAGTAGCCATGATTGAGCCCCCTTCCAACGTGGGTCTGGACGAGCACCCCGCGGACGACGACTCAGTCCCTTGTTGCAGTGTTCAGGCAGGCGCTCACTTTGTTTCTTCCCTGATCAATGCAGTCATGACCGGTCCCTCTTGGAAGGACTCAGCATTTATCCTCACCTGGGATGAGTATGGCGGTTTCTACGATCATGTGCCCCCGCAACCTACCGTTAGCCCAGACGGGATAAAGCCTTTGGATCTCATCCCGGGAGACGTCTGCACCATCGTGAACGGGCCAACGTGTGACTTCACTTACACAGGGATGCGCGTGCCGCTGATCGTCATTTCCCCATTCACGAAGAGGCATTACGTCTCCCATACCACCAGCGACTACACAGCAATACTAAAGTTCATCGAAACCCGTTTTGGTCTTTCAAATCTCTCAGCACGAGATGCGGCGCAGATGGATATGACGGAGTTCTTCGACTTCAGCAACCCTCCTTGGATGACGCCTCCGGCTCCACAGGTCCAGGACACAAGCAAGCCTTGCTACCTGGATCATTTGCCCTAGTCCCTCAGAGTTGCAAACAGGTCCTGCCACGTTCTCGTCCTGCGATCACCTGTTGTGGGACAGAAAGAAGAAGTTGGTACGGATAGATCTGAAAGGGACACTTGGCTTCTCTAATGGCTGGAATACACACCCAAATAATAAGGCGGGTTTGTTTAAACCTCAGGGGTCACCAAAAGCGGCCAATGAGGGTCACCTGAAAACCGGCCAACGAGAGTAGGAGTCTGGGACGTTGATTCCGACATGAGGGGTTGTAGCTTCTGTCGGCATGAGCAACGTCTTGAGCGAAGCGAAACGACAACAAGTAATAGCCCTGGGGCGACTGGGATGGCCGTTGCGGCGCATCGAGCAGGAGACCGGGGTGCGGCGAGAAACGGCTAGCGCCTATCTGAAAGCGGCCGGTGTCGGCGTGCGTCCGCCGGGTGCGTGGGGACGGCGGGCGCCGGCAAAACCGGCCAACGAAGTGACCACCGGGTTTGGCGTGGAGTTGGAAGCAGAAAATGCTAAACGGAGTGTCTGAGAGCCATTTCGTGAAGCTATCGAGTTAGGTCTGAGCCGGGGCCGTGATGCCACCGCAATCTGGCAAGACCTGGTATCGGAGAGCGGGTTCGTCGGTGGCTATCAGACGGTCAAGCGCTACGTGCGCAAGTTGCGTGGAAAGCAGCCACTGCAGCCACGGGCGGTGATTCGGACCGGACCAGGAGAAGAATCCCAAGTGGACTACGGCACGGGCGCAATGGTCCGTGATCCGCAGACAAGAAAATATCGACGTACCCGACTGTTCGTGATGGTGCTCGGCTGTAGCCGCAAGGCGGCACGCTTTCTGACGTTTCGCTCCAGTTCGCGCATCTGGGCCGAGTTACATGAGAAAGCATTCCGTCGACTGGGTGGCGCTACGCGTGTGGTTGTGCTCTGCGCTAGAGGCGAACAACACATCCTCGACTGAATCCGTGTCCCCCACGAAAGCCCGCGAGCTTCTTCCAGGAACGGCCTCCACAGGTGATGGAAGTGGCTCCCCAGCTTTTACGTCATTGGACTCGCCACGATCTTCTACTCTTCGGAATGGACGCGATAGCCGCGGTCGCAGTTCGTGGTTCTCTCTTGCCTCAGACGACACTCAAACGCCTGGGCATCATCCACGAACACAAGAACTGGCCGAAAAAGGAATGGCTTCTGAATAGAGCCCTGCGCATCGATGACGATGTTGCAGAGGCTCTGTATTCAAGAAATCGCTTGGTGCCCACTAGCGAATCGCGGATGGTCGGATTCCAACCTGCTGAGCGACTTCGGAAACGGTTAGATGCGCCATGTGTCGCATTCTAAAGCGACCGATTCAGATTTGCTGGGTCGACTTGACAGTGAATTTACAAATTCTCCTCTTGCCTTAAAGTCGGCTTTAGGCCGTTTTTATGGTAGGTAGAGCGTTTAAGCTCCGCCTACTGAGGAAGGAAACGTCGATATGCAGAAAAACTGTAATTTTATCTTGCCACTCTTCCTGGTGAGCGGAACCATCAGCATGGCACAGACAGACAAACCGAATAGAACGGCTGTGCTGACTGCCGTTGAGATCCACCAGCAGGATGCTGCAAAGACTGGTGACACGGTTGATGCTCAACGAGAAACGTGCGTTGACGAACCCTCCATAAGTGAAGCCGCAGGGGCCATTTGGGAAAGCCAGGGTTATGAGGTTCTCACGGTAGCGGACGGGGTAGATGCCTTAAACGCCCTCAACAGGGCCCCTGCCCGATTTGATTATTTCCGACCTGAATATGCCCCCGGATGTCCGGATTTGAATTCCTGCGGTCGTACGGAAGCGATTTCCCCGCATCGTCACAATAGTCATGAGCGGCGAGTACATGACAGGCGAAAATCACAGTGGGATTCTGGCGGACGCTTTCCTGCAAAAAGGACGCTACACGGTCAAGGAGCTTTTCGAAGAAGTCGCGAAGCTGTTAGCCGCTTCTCCTATCAGGTCGGGAAGAGAGAAAAGTGACATTGCCCCGCTCTTCGTGCCGAGAGACAACGCGGGATAAGTGCCTGCGTTCCAACAAACTGGAAGCAATGAGGTTAGAAGGCGGAATTCACCAAACGATTTGCCAGTCATGTAGCACGCCAGTGAAGTTTGAGATTAATCACGAAATCGAGCCATTGATCAAACGTAAGCACGCCTGAGTTGAGTTTTCTTCCGCCGAACGTCAGTTCTTGACAGACGATCCGGACCCATGACCGCCCCTCAGGGTCAGAAGTGGATAGTTGATGTTGGCTCCAACCGGCCTTCTCATGGAAGGCGACTATATTCAAAGCCATGGCCAATTCGCATGTCGCGCGCAAAGGTCAGTTCCAGAGCAGCAAGTGAGCTCTTTTGAACAGACCGTATCGAATCTGCGGTGCTATTTTGACTGCGCTCGTCGTTGCACGAGCGGTGTGGCGTTCGATGAGGCACCGAAACCTTTAAGGAGGCTTTATGAAAAGAATTCTAGGAATTTGCGCTGTCCTGATAGCCCTTACCGTACCCGTCCTGGCGCAGGACGCCGACGACAATCACCGCCAAGGCGATCGCAACGAAGCAGGCCGGCAGGACAGTCGCGGCTATGGGCAAGGGCAGTGGAGGGGTCGCTTATCGTCCCGGGAACAACAACAGTTCGACAGCTACTACTCGCATTGGCTGGAATATCGTCGCACCAACAACCGGAACGAAATTGCGAGCATGGAAAAGCGCATGCGGGATGTAATGTCTCGCAACAACATTCCATCGAATGTCCCTTACGATCAGATCGCGTCGAACGGTGACCGGGGGCATAGCGGCAATTACGGGCAAGAGCGGGGTCGCTTATCGCCCCAGGACCAACAACAGTTCGACAGCTACTACTCGCGCTGGCTGGAGTATCGTCATACCAACAACCGGAACGAAATCGTGAGCATGGAAGAGCGCATGCGGGATGTAATGTCTCGCAACAACATTCCATCGAATGTGCCCTTCGATGAAATCGCGTCCCAGAGATAGTTTTTCCTGGGTGCCAGTCTTTATCGTCGGACCAACAACCGGAACGAAATTGCGAGCATGGAGAAGTTTTCGATAAGGTCGGAGCACACAATCTTCTACTCTCGAGGAGACCATGCAGCCGAATGTTTGGCGAACTCAGAATGTTTCTGGAGAGGGACAGGTAGCCTGGCTACCTCCTTAACAGAGTGTGGAAGCGGTTACCACCACCGGCGCCAACTCCTAAAACAGGCGCTCCCTGAAGAATTCATAAAATACATCTAGCTGACAGGACCGGCCTTCCCTGCCGCGCCGGGCGGGTTCACCGCAGCGTCAGGTGCGCCACCTTCATCAACCATTCGCGACAAAGCCTCTTCGTCCAAGTGAGATGGTCAACAGCAACGCACTCTCTTCCAGCGCTTCGACGTCGTGCAGAACGCCGCAGTCCAGCACCAACAAATGGCCAGCCGCGACGTTCACTTTCCGATCGGCCAAATGTATGCGGACCTGCCCCCTTCAACTGTTGAATGGAGACCCTCCCCTCTGCTCTGTGTTGGCGCATTCGTGTGCCGCCCTTCATCAGAATCAGAACGATTCGGAAGTCCGGATATTTCGCGAGCGTTTTGGAACTCGGCCCAGTTGCCCGCTGCCAGGACTCTTCTCGCCGGAGTTGCTGCAACTCACGATCCAAGTCGATTTGCAGCAGATGTTCCGCCAACCCGGGCAATCGATTCAATGCTTCAATGCCATCGCCGAGATGGCAAGTGCTAAGATTCGTAGCCATGATGAAAACCTTCTTCCTGCGCAACTGTGCATCTCCGTCGTGATTACGTGCCAGCCACTGAACTTTAGTTACGGAGCGCCCAGCCGATAGCTAAAACCTCGGGAGACCCGAAAAGACAATGATCTACGATCCGTTGCCGGCAAAACTGGTCAACATTGCACAGGCCTCGATATATCTCACGCTACTGCATTCCGCCAAGGCGGCTCGACCGCCAAAATAGTGAACGGCAAAGGCGGCGGAAACTCTGTATGGAGCAATTGCAGTTTCAAGGCTTAAAATGTCACTGCGTGGTCCCGTGGAGTCCTTCCAGGTCTGGTGTGGGATGGGCCTTTCGATCCTCGCTACAAGTCTTGGTGCGTGGCCCTTCACCATTTGACAGCTGCCTGAGCGCAGGCCTAACTCTTCTTCTCCAAAAAGAGAAGGCGGCGCCCGACCACATTTATTGGGATGCGGCGGGAGATTCGCTGTAGTAACCCGTCCTGGTTCGCACTCGAAGCCTGTGGCGGCTCGTATCGTTGGCCTGAACATCGATCGCGTGATAAGCATGGCCGGCCATTGGGTTCGATGACTTGTACCCGATCACATACTGATCACGAATGTCATACGCAATGCTTTTTGTAATGGCATCGACCTGGTTGAGATCTTTCGGAAAGTACGCGGTTCCACCAGTGTTCTGGCTGATCGCCTGCAGCGCATGCATTGTGGAACGCGCGTCCTTCGTTTCGTCAACAAAAGCAATAACATAAATTACTGGCCCGTCTACCCGCTGCAGTTGCTGGACGGCTTCGTCCAGAGATTCCTGGCTCGCATTGTCTTTCCCGTCGGTTACCACCAGCAGAACTCGTTTCTGTATTTTCGCGTCTTGCCTTATATGCGCAGCGGAAGCCACAATGGCGTCGTAGAGGGCCGTGCTTCCCCAAGTCTCAACCTTATCCAGCGCGGTTTTCAGCTTGGCGATATCGTCCGTAAAATCCTGGTCGAGGTAATACTGTTCCCCAAAGTTCACCACGAACACTTCGTCATTCGCGTTGCTCGAGCGGACAAGATTGAGAGCGGCCTCATTCACTTTCTGTCGCTTGGGGCGCATCGAACCTGAATTGTCAATGAGAATGCCTAAAGCAAGCGGTACATTCTCGTGATGGAATGACGTCATCCTCTGCGGCTTCCCGTTCTCATAAACGCTGAACGCATCCTGCTTCAAGTTTGAGATCAAGTGGTTCTCGGGATCGACCACGACAGCGTGCAGAACCACCTCTTCAACTTTCTTTCTGAAGACAAATTGTCCCTCTTCGGTCTGGGGTTGCTGAACCGACGTAGGATCCTGAGAAGTTCCGCTTGAGGCTAGCGTCCCAGAGGAAGTGGGTTGTTGAGTCGATACCGAAGGCGTAGCCGGTGAACCGGGACGACTGTCCTGCGCCACAGCACCTACCACAAGGATCGCGGCTACAGCCAAACCGGCAACCAAGAAAACACTTCTCCTTTCGAAACGCTGAGTGAGCGAGGACCCATGATGGATATTGCTTGGTTTTGAGCGTTTCAACCACGCGCGAGGGATCTGGGCAGAATAGACTCTCATTTCAGTCTCCACCATAAAGCTCCGAGCTTTATGGACGACGCATGGATGACGAGACCCCACCATGAGGTTGTCTGAAACGGCTCTGGGGACGGGATCAAGCACGAAGAGGTGCCAACGCGGGTTTTCGGTGACAATTCTGCGGGTTTTGCCCGACCACGTTGTCACCGTCGCATGCGCGAAGCCCAAACCCGTGATCGCCGCCAGGTTTCCGTCAGAAGCAGGCGGTGATCGGTGTGGTCTGCCCGGAAACTACCTGGTTGAAGTACGTGGTGTTGTCAGGTGGATTGTATGTTCCGTTTGCTCCCATGCTCTGATGCTGCCACTTCACGAGGCCATAAGGTTTCGCGAGGTGGAACTCCTCCTTATCGCCACAGCTGGTGTAGTTTGCGTCGCAGCTGTAGCGGTAGCTCACGACCAGCGTTTCCAGGTTCGCTGGAAGCTGTCCGCCCAGCGATTCCTTGTACGGTCCCCAGACTTCGTTGATGACGTGACCCAGATTCTTTGTGACAAACGAATTGCAGTCAGAATGGATCTCGTACGTAGAGTCGCTGATCTTGATGCTCGACCCTGGGTATCCCGCCTTCGCGAATCGCGGGGCAAACGGAAGATTGAATTTTCCGAGCTTCGGACTTTTGAATGCTTTGAAGGTTCGGGGATTTTGCCAATCGAGTTCGGTTACCCACAGGTTACACGTAGTTTATGTCGTACAGCTGAATGTCCCAGGGGTAGCCACTGCCCGTTTTCGTCCAATAGAAACGATCCGGTGTGACGCTTGTATAGAGGGGATTGGCCGTTCCCGTCATGTGATGAACTGCCCTAATATCCGACCGCATGGTCATCCATGCCAGCATGTCGTAGGTCATTGGTGCAGTGGAATTTGAGGTTCGCGCCAGGTTGGGCTCGGCAGAATTGTTCGGATTCACCCCGCAGCCGACAAGGCACACGAGGAGGGTAAAAAGAACAAGGGAATTCCTCATGAAATGGATCCTTATAAGGACAGATTAGGTCGTGCCGGTGCGCAGAGTAGGGGAGCGGATGTCAATACACAAGGTTACTTATCACAGTAAGGAGAAATACTTATTGCTGGGGGTATCTTTAAGGGAATACCTGAGGTGCCCCATCGTTTTTGCACAGGGAGGTGGCGATTAGGAATCTGTATGCCGGCAGAGCGGCAGCGCGGTGAGCGGCCATCCGCATCCACCAGTGCCCTGGAGCCATATGAACGCGAGATGGCCGACAGAGGGACGAGTCGTTGGGGGGCGAGGATTTACCAGTAGGTGAACGTCACCTTGTCCAACCAGATCGAATACGGTTGCTGCTTGTAGTTGCCGTCCTGCTGGTAGTTGATCGTGATGCCATACCAAGTGGTAGGAGTTGGAGTCTCGTAATAGTTCAACGTTGCAGCCTGACCGTTCAACGAGATCGATTGAAACAGAAGATGATTGTCAGACGTTCTCTGTGCTTGAATGACAAGGTGGTTCCACGAGTTGTTCACGGGATTGCAGGGTACCCCGGTGGGATGCCACTTCTGGCCTGGATTATCCCAGATGTCCCATTCATTCCCTCCGGCGATGCGGCATTCGTGTCCCCAGATGAAAGATTGGCCATTGACGAATTGATTGATATCGAACTCCAGTGCCTGGGAGGAGCCTATATCGGTCGCGTAGAAATAAACGTCATAAGTGAAATTGTGGACGTTGGGAATGATGGAACGATCAGTATCGGGCAGACCTTGCGATGAAAAATCTCCAATCAGGTGATTGTTCCAGAGCACATCGGAATAAACCGTCTGCCCTCCCACATCCATGCGAGTAGATTTTCCGCTCAGGGCCGGAGAGGAGAGATTTTGCGTCATCCCCCATTTGGTCTGAGGCCCGCTGGGCACACAGGACGGGCAGATGTTATAGAACGGTGGAAGCAGCGCATAGCCCGTCCACCCCGACTGCTGATGCAGATTAGCAAATGTGCCAGCATTGCCCAGGGAGCCCACGGTCACCGCGATTGGCGTGGTGGCGGCGCCGCCACAGTTGTCCCATTCCTCCACGACGGTATGATAGGCTCCCGCCTTGAGGGCCAACAGAGTATTGAGCTTCGCTCCATTGACCTTATACGCCAGCACGCCGGGAGCTGTGTAGATACCCATGGCTGCCACCCCAGCCGTGCAGTTGGTTGTGGCGGATGCAACAAACTGAACGGTGGAACCAACCGCACTGTTATTCGCGGGTGCGGTCACATGAACCGAACCGCCGGACTGGGATCCAGTCACCGCGATCGCGACAGGCGTTTTCGTCGATCCGCCGCAGTTGTCCCATTCCTGGACTACGGTATTGTACGTACCCGGACTGAGCGTGAGCACGGTATTGAGCTTAGGGCCGCTAACGGTGTAGGCCAGTACGTAGGGAGCTGTGTAGATCCCCATTGCCGAAACCCCCTTCGCGCAGGTCGTGGTCGCGTTGGCCACGTACTGAACGCTGATGGCAACATTGCTATTGTTAATCGGGGCTACGACAGAGACTCCTGCGACCGCTGGGGTTGCGATCGCCAGCGCCGCCGCAAAAAGCGGCAACATCTTCATTGGGGGGGACCTCTCCTGCCTGGACTTCGACAAAGGGATTTGAGGGTCAAATCGCAATGATTCTAAAGTGCCTTTGTGAGGAACCCAAGGAAATAGGGGGCCAATAATTACTCAAAGGTTTTAGAACCTTCGGCCTCTTAAATGGCCGGCATTTTCAGCCAGTTCCGGCACCAAGTTCCGATGATCAACCGCCGTTTCTTACCTGCATTCGCAACAGTCAGGAGTCTCCTGCATATCGCGAGGAGTCTGTTCTCTCCAGGATGGTGGACGTATGGGCGGCGTTCCTGCCGAGAGGCAATTTGTCGTCCTCGAATCTGAAGAGGCTGTCAATCGCAACCGCCTTGCCCATACTTTAAAGTCTGTAAATCTCACCTAACGACAGACACCTCTAAATAAGGTCCAGCGGATCCTTGCATTTCGTTCTTGCCGATGCTTTGTAGCCAGCCCTGACATCGATCGCTCGACTCCCTTGGCATCAGTACTGCGATAGCTAACCTGAAAGTCTTCCTCACCCTACAGGAAAGCCCCTAAGCGAACGCGGGTTGAACCGAATACACAGTACCCAGTCACGCGACATACGCTATTTCTGGCCAAATAGCCGACTAGGAGAAACCAGACGTGAGTATGGGTGCCACTGCCACCGTAGCCGACAGTTCAGATCTGGGTCTTGTGCGACGAGCATTGGATGGCGATGGGGAGGCATTTGCCTCGCTGTTTCACCTCCACAAGCACCGGGTCTATGCAGTAATCCTCCGCATGACGAAAAACACGGCAGAGGCGGATGATCTGACCCAGGACGCCTTCATTCAAGTGTTCCGCAAGCTCTCGACGTTTCGTGGAGAGTCTGCTCTGTCCACTTGGCTGCACCGTATCGCTGTAACCACAGCCCTTATGCATTTTCGAAAACAGCCATCACATCAGGTCTCTTTGGATGAGCCTGGTGACCAAGATGGCTTGTCGCTGCCAAAGCGTGAATATGGTCGGCATGATGATCAACTCAGATTCTCGCTCGATCGCATTGCGCTTGAACGAGCGCTGGAGACTCTTCCCCATGGCTACCGGACCATTTTTGAGTTGCACGAGATCAAAGGCTACGGACATCGAGAGATCGCCAACCTTCTGCACTGTTCGATCGGCAATTCGAAATCGCAGTTGCACAAAGCCAAGGAGCGAATGCGTGAATGTCTCTCGCTGAGGCACCAGCCGACTCGGCCATTACGAAACTCGCGCAAGAGGCGCGGCCCCATGCACCGAAAAAACGTTTCTATCGCCAGGGACTTTTCCCGTCCGTGTCCCGGTCAGGCTGTTCAACGTGACTTGACCGACCCCGTTTTGCGGGCAACTCCAACGATTTTGGTAAGTGGGCCTTCGACCCAAAGGTTTGCTGACAGGGCGGTCTAACAGGGGGCAGTTCACGTGGAAATGGGCGTACTAGTTACAGCGGGCGGTGGCGCAGACAGCGCTTTAGACGAATCCGGTTTATGGACTCCCTCATGGCCCGTTCTTGGCAAAACTGTTCTACAGAGATGGGTCGAGAGGGTGCAATGCCTGGGTGTCGGCCTGGTGTCAGTGGTGGATCGGAATCCCCACGAGCGGCACCGAGTTCACACCATGGTCGAGTGGGCCAAAGAGGGGGTTGAACAGATCCTCCTCATCGCTCTTGGCTCGTACGCGGAAATCGATCTGCTGGATTTGATTCGTTTTCACTCTGAGAGACGGCGGCAAGTGACCAAGGTATTCGACCAGCAAGGCCCGCTCGGAATTAGCCTGCTGGATCGTGGTTGCATCCTCGCGAACCGCGAGCAGGCGAACCAGGATGGCGACCTGCCCTCGTCCCGATACGATTTTCTAGGGTATGTCGTGCGTCTTTCGTCCACCGCCAAATATCGACAACTGGTGGAAGATGCGTTGGAGGGACGTTGCGGGATCCAGCCCCCAGGATCGCAAACTCGGAAGAGTGTCTGGATCGACGAGACGGCTCAAGTGGACGCCTCGGCGCAGATCCAAGCACCGTGTTACATCGGCCCGGCAACCAAGATCAAAGCCGGCGTTGCCATCAAAGGCTGCTCGTCGGTGGAGCGCAACTGTGAGATTGATCTCGGAACGAGCCTCGATCACACGAGCATCCAACCAAACACTTACGTTGCTCCGGGTCTCTATTTTCGTGAATCGGTTGTCGACGGAACCCGGCTGGAACACCTGGCTCGCGGTGTGACTCTGGACCTTGGCACCGCCGGGCTGTCGGCGCGGATTGGCACACACGCCCATCGGTCGCCGAAACTCGCTCTCGTCTCCCCGTCGGCCCGTCCAGACGCCAAGGCAGGCTAAGTCCGATTTGCGTGTTTTGCACAAAGTCCAAGACACAGGAATTTAAGGAATAGGAAGACTGCTTATGACGAAGCCCCCGCCCATGACGGTAAAGCGATTGCCCGAGCCCTGCGACAAAGCATCTCGCAGATTCTTTCTTCGCGAGATTAAGGGGTTTGTCGATAACTCGCACCGTCCTCGCCTCATCGTGGACCTATCGGCGGTTGAGCAAATAAGTCCGGAGTCAATCGATCTACTCCTGGAATGCGTCGGCCACGCGGAACGTGGTGACGGCGAGGTTTCCGTCGCGGGAGCCTCTCCCGAAACAGGGGTGATTCTTGAAATAACTCAGGCGGCGTCTGTCCTCAACATGTTCCCTTCTGTCTTGGAAGCTGCGAACGGGCGCGAACTCCGTGATTTCGAGTTTTGGCAACCGAGATACCCGGGAGATCGTGCAGCTTAATAGCGGGGGACGTGAACAGGGCTAGCTCAAAAAAGGAGGCCCCGGACCAATTATGAATAAGAGAATTCAACGATTCCTCAATCTGAGCTTGGTCGGACTGTTGACGTCAGCGGTCAGTCTGTCGGCGGAACCTGCTCCACAAAACACACAGGAACCTGCTCAGAGTCAGCCGTCGCGGGCACTTGATAATGCTCAGAGCTCGCAACAGACCGCCACGAGTCCGAACAGTACTGAACTGCCGGATGCTCCAACGACCGCACAGGCGAGTTCGCAAGAGCGGAGCGATCCCTCGCAAGCCCAAAACCCTGGCTCGGTGCCTTCGGGGGCCGCTGGCGCGAAGATGCCTCATGCGAAAGGTGCCCCAGCCGCTCGGCCATTAGGTGCTGCAATCGCACCTGCGAAGCAACGGGGCAGGCGTTCCCTACTAATCAAAGTCGGGCTGGTCGCCGGAACATGCGTTGCCGTCGGGTCTGTTTTTGCTTTATCAAAAGGATCTTCCGCGAAACCACCCGGTGCACCATAGAAAGAATAAGGACTGCCCGTCGGCACAACTGGATTTCGGAGGCGGTGTGGGCTCTTGGAAAATCATGACTCGTCATGCCCCACAGGTAATCACTCTTTCAGGGATCGATGGCGCGGGAAAGACGACGCAAATCGACTGCATCTTCACGCAGCTCGTCCATCGAGGCTACCGTGTTGCACGCGTGAGCTTCTGGGATGATGTCGCCTTTATGTCAAAGGTAAGAGCGGGCGTAAGTCTCACCATGTTGCGGAAACAACCCGCGCCACCGGGGCACGCTGTGCTGCGAAATGACAAGAACGTCCGAACCTGGTATCTGACGCTCCTACGAACCGTCTTCTACTTGTTCGACACTTTGCGCCTCCGCACCGTTGTCTCACAGCTACGCGCCCGGGGCCACGACTTCGTTATATTCGACCGATACTTATACGATCAGCTAGTCCAGATTCGTTCCCGGAGTTGGTTGACGCAAGCTTACATTCGGTTGCTATTGCGTTTGGCGCCCAAGCCTGACTTCGCCTTTGTGTTGGACGCCTTGCCGGACGAAGCATTCACAAGGAAACCCGAATATCCTCTCGACTTCATGTACGGCTACCGTCGGGCGTTCCTCGGACTGTCCACTTTCGTTCCTCAGCTTATCGTGATTGGACCCTCGACGGTCGACCACGTGGGCCGCCTCATTTTGCAGTCCCTGTCAGAAGGATCGGACGTGTTTGTAAACGCCCCTGCCGTCGGATAGGTTCCGGCTGTACAGGCCGAAAAATGGATTCACAAAGAGAAATTCGAAGCATCACCGCGCAAAGTACAAACTTTCTCACGCCGACACAACTAATGTCCGACTAACGACATCTCAGACGTACCTTCGGAAGAACAATATGAGAGTTGATCCGGGCTTACCCTATCCTGACTCCGCGTCGCCAGATGCACTTGTGGGACGATTCAAGGGCAAGCCACGGCTCGAACTGGGCGAACCGGAGAAGGTCTTGAACGGCAGCAGCCCCGTCCTCGCCACGGAGAATGTCGGCCGACCCTTCGACGGCCCATGTGTCCCCGAGATCGCTGGCCGTCCCACGGACAACAACGAGCGGCAGGCAAAGCAGCCCGTCCGTCAGTCTCATAAAACGTCACCATTTCATATTAAGGCCTTTCTCTCGAAAGCTGGTATCGGCAGGACAATTGTGTATGCACCGGGGAAACAGATTTTGTTTGAGCAAGGCAAGCGCGCTGATGCTGTCTTCTATATCTTGGCGGGCACAGTGAAGCTGACTGTGGTCTCTCGGGGTAGAGAAACCACAATCGACTTACTTGGGCCCGGTAACTTCGCAGGCAAGGAGTGCATCGCGACCGTTTGCCCTCGACGCACGACGTCAGCCACAGCGCTCACAAATTGCACCATCGTCAGGATTGCGCGAAAAGAGATATTGCGTGTTATCCAGCATGAAAAGGCCTTTACAGCATTTTTTCTCGATTACCTGCTCGCGTGCATCGGACGAAACCAGGAAGTCATCGTGGACCAGCTCGTAAACTCCAGCGAAAAACGGCTGGCCCGGGCTCTTCTTTCAATCGCTAACTTCGGGCCTGGCGGCAAACCGGAGGAGGTCGTCCCACAAATCCATCAGGAAGAGCTTGCGGAAATGGTTGGCACCACCCGATCCCG
>Ga0307478_10002703_pt1 | contig 13675 bp, 13 predicted proteins | sample atmos_gasesECM4C_2_FD_203713 | JGI IMG/M metagenome (GOLD analysis project Ga0307478, IMG submission 203713) | Hardwood forest soil microbial communities from Morgan-Monroe State Forest, Indiana, United States - atmos_gasesECM4C_05 | ecosystem: Environmental > Terrestrial > Soil > Temperate...
GCGCTGCGCCGAGCCCTCGCCCCACTAGAAGCCTGGAAGGTGTAATCCGTGGACGACAACTCTGTCATCACCCTGCTCGCGTCCATCACTGACCCTCCAGAGCCCGCGTCGCGGGTGAGCATCGCCGCGGCCCTTCGCCGAGGCCGCCGCCAGCGGCGGCTCCAGGTCGGGGCCAGCGCCTTCGCGGTGGTTGCGGTCGCCGCGGCGGTGGCCGTCCCGCCCATCATCCTTTCCAATAACGCCGAACGATCCCAGGCGTCTGCGCCCCCGTCCAGTTCCCCTACTAGGCCGGTCAAGCAGTCGGCCATGCCCGCCTCGGCCCCCGCGACGTTCAACGTGCTCCTGCCGTACGCCGCGTTCGGCTGGCTGCCCGCCGGCTACTCAGAGGCCAGCATCGCGCTTAACGACAGTGGCCTGCTCAACTCCGGCCCGACGGAGGTGGACCGCACCGCGGTCGCGGCAAACGGCGCGACGGTGAGCCTCGCCGTCGATGCTCGGGCCGCGTGCGCGGCGGGTGCCGGGGCATCTGGCGGGTGCCCCCCTACCGCGACCAGCGGTAAGGCCCCGGACGTCAACGGCAGGCCGGCGTTGTGGATCCTTGACGGCCGCGGCATCGCTTGGGAGTACGCGCCCGGCGCGTGGGCCGACGTCCAGGTCACCGCTGGCCGTCAGGGACACGGCGCCGCCCCCAGCAGGAAGGATGCCGGGGGCCTCGGCTCCGCCGCCGATGAACGGACGGCCGTGCAGACTCCGGCCGCGGCCGGGACGCGGGACTTGGTCCTCAAGATCGCTGACGCGGTCAAGTACGCGCAGCGGACGCCGCTGGTCTTCGACGTCAAGCTGGCCAGCCGGCTGCCGGCGGGCTGGTCGCCGCAGGAGATGGGCTTCCACGTCGTCGACGGGCGGCTGCTCGCCGACGGCTTGACCGTGGGCCCGGCCGCCGACACGTCGGCGCTATCGATCAATGCGACCAAGCCGCTCGGTTATGGCTGCAGCTACGTCAGCGGGCAGTCGTCGTACGTGACCATGTACGGGGTGAACTGGGAATACCGCGTCCAGGACGACCACATCGCCAAGAACGTGCAGATGCTCTGCTCGATGCAGCCGATCGATGGGCTTGACGTGAACATCAACCTGGACATGGCTCCGGAGGAGGCCGGGGCAGCACCGCTGCCAGGCAGCTACCAGCTCGGCGGCGCGTTCGGCGTGTACACGAGGATGCACCTGCTCGGCCTCAACCCGGCCAACTGGACTGCCGACCCTCTGGGGTAGCAGGCCGGCATGCGGCCAGAGAGCCGGTTTAACATCATGATCAGCGAACATGACCAGGCCGGTTCCCGACTGAGGAGACGGAGCCATGACTCAAATACGGCCAGCCGCCTGGCTCGTGGCCACGGTCGCACTGTTCCTGCTGGCCGTGGCCGGTTATGCCCTACTCGTCCACGCGTACCCGCAGTACTACTGGTCGCAGATCGACACGGCCGTCTACCGGGATGGCGGCATCGCTGTGCGGAACCAGCCAGCGATGCTCTACGCGCTGGGACTCGGGGCGGTGAAGCTGCCATTCACCTACACGCCGTTCGCCGCGCTCCTGTTCGCTGCGGGGGGTGGTGCGTCGTTTCGCGGCCTGGCGGGTTGGGCTGGTGGTCCTCACGATCGGGCTGCTGCCGGTGGTGGCGTACCTTTCCCTGGGACTCGCCGGGCGGCCCGCCGGCTTGGCCAGGGCAGCGGCGGCGTTTGCGATCGCCGCGGTGGGCCTCTGGCTCGAACCGGTTGCGATGACACTGTTCTTCGGGCAGATCAACCTCATGCTGCTGGCCCTTGTGGTCGGGGATCTCGCGCTGCCGGACCGCATGAAGGGCAAGGGCATCGGAATCGGGCTGGCGGCGGGGATCAAGCTCACGCCGTTGATCTTCATTCCGTACCTGCTGTTCACTGGGCGAGCAAAGGCGGCGGTTGTCAGCGCGCTGACCTTCGCGGTCACGGTCGGACTTGGGTTCACGCTGCTGCCGCACGCCTCCGCGGTCTACTGGGGAGGGAAGGTCACCCGGCCGGGCAACACAGCCTTCCACCTGCCCAACCAGTCACTTAACGGCGTCATACTGCGCCTTACCCACGCCGGGCCCGACGCGCACGCGTACTGGCTGGTCGCGGCCGTCGTCGTTGGCATCGCCGGACTCGCTACCTCGATACTGGCAAGTCGGCGCGGCCACGAGCTACTCGGCCTGGTCGCGTGCGCCGCGACCGGCCTGCTGGTGTCGCCGGTCACCTGGTCGCACCACTACGTTTACGTGGTGCCGGCACTTGTCCTCGCCGCATGCGGGCCACGTCGCATCGGCTACCGGATCCTCGGCACCGCGCTGGTGGTGGGCTTGTTTGGCTGGTGGCCCTTGCCTATTGGCAACCAGGGCGGCTACGACCCTAAGGCCCAGCTGCTGCCGCGCGGGTTGCTGCTTCTGGCCCCGAACCGGGGCAACAACGGGACAGTCGAGTTCACCTGGCGCGGGCTAGAACTGATTGTCGGTAACTACTACGTGCTCACCCTGCTCGTGTTTATCGCGGCCACCGCATTCGCCCTGGTGCTTGCCCGTCGCCTCAGGCCTGAGCGGGCAGTCCCCGCACCTCTTACCGATCTCCCCCCGTCTTCCTCCCAGGCGCCGAATCCTTGCGAGTAGGTGCAGGGCCGCTGGACCCGGCAGCGAGGAAAGCGGTTCCGAGGAACAACTCGGTCCAGGTGAAGTCGGATAGTTCTTCCTGCATGGCCGCGCGAATCGTCTCCCACGGACGGCGCATGATCCACTCCTCCGCGGAGGCGAAGGGCCGCACAATTGCGGTTCCGAGCTGCGCCAGCCACTCGGGCGTGCGGCCGGGAACCTTGAGATCCAGCACGGCCCAGTGTCCGCCTGCGGAGAGGGCTGCGGCGCCGTGGGCGATGACCTCTGCGCACTCGGGTACCTGGGTCAGGGCGTAGGTGGACAGGATCGCGTCGACCTCGGCCGGGAAGTCGAACTGGACCGCGTCGGCTTGCACGAGGCTGATATTGCTCCAGCCGTTTGTCTCTATCCGGTCCTGGGCACGGGCGAGCATCGCATCGGTCAGGTCGACGCCGACGATCCGGCCACCGGGACCGACCGCCTGCTGAAGCAACGGGAAGTTCAGACCTGTGCCGCACGCGATGTCGATCACGCTGTCACCCGCGCGAAGTCCGAGCGCTTGTACGGCCAGGAGGCGTTGTGTCCGCTGGGGGTATCCGGGCGCGGGGTACAGCCGGGAGGTGATGTCGTAGTGCTTTGCCTTCTTGCGGTATGTCTCGATCAGGTGCTCTCGCGTACTGTCGGTCTGGCTCACCGTGTGTTCATCGAAGCCGGCCGCGTCACGCCGCCTCACCTAGGACACCGCGCCTTCCTGCGCAGCGGCCTCGACCGCAGCCTTGATCGCGGCCATCTCGCGATCGCTTACCCGCTGAATTCTGCCTTTGAGTATGCGGGCGGGGATCGCGCGCATGATGCCCGCGAGGTCGACCTCGATCCACATCATGGCGTCGGTCTGCCCGTCGTCCACCGGCTCGAGTTCCATTCCCCAGCGCGCCGCGGACGTGCCCATTGGCCCGGCGAACGCCACGTAGCGGGGCGCCTCGACAACGGTCACCTCCTGACTACGGCTGCGAGACAACCCGAACATCAGCTTCGCCCGCTGCTCCACCCGCGAGCCGGGCTGAAGCGGCCCTCCTCCGCGGACCCGGCCTTCGAGAACTGTCGGCGCCCACTGCGGCCAGCGTTCGACGTCACAGACATACGCCCACACGCCACCGACGCTGCCGGCGATTGTCATACGGCTCTCGGTTCTGAATGTCATCGGACGGACTTCCTCTTCGTTGTGATCGTTGGCACCGGAACAGCTAGGCGGTCAGAGTCCCCGGACGCATTGGTCATAGCCGAGACGCGTGCTGGTAACCACCACGCCGACGGCAACACGAAGCACGGACCAGTCACAGGACGAGTTGTTCGGCCTTGCGCCAGGCCGGGTGCCTCGTCGGCGGCGTCTGATCAGGCCCGCTCCACTCGCGCGGGTGTTCACGTTCGCGGCGGCGGCGAACGGCGTCTTTCAGCAGCAGACCTGCGCCTGGGGTGACCGCGGCCAGCATGAGCACCGCATAGAGGGTGGAGACCGTGACGCCGTTGGCCGCACCGAGCCCGGCTACGGCGAAGGCCCAGGCGGCAGCACCCTCCCGCGGCCCCCATCCGCCGATACTCAAAGGGATCCCCGCGGCAATCTGGATGACCATCAGCAGCGCGATAAGTTCGCCTAGGGGTGCCGTCGAGCCGGCGATCCTGGCCGCGATGACGAACGTCGCCGTGTGCCCCGCGACGACCAGCACCGAGGCCAGCGTGAGCTGCGGCCAGACGCCCTGGACCAATAGGCCACGACGCAGGTCAGCGGCAATGACCCGGGCGGCACGGGCCGGCCGCGACTGGCCGAGACGAGGGGCGACCTTCACCGCCAGTGCGGCACACCCGACTACGCCCGCGATGCCCGCCAGAATGTAGGGCAGCGCGGGCCGGACCGGCGACGGCAGGGTCAGCAGCACGACGGCGGTCACCACGGCCTGGATGACCTGACCGTACAGCCGTTCCCATCCCACCGCGCGCACCCCCTGCGCGACGTCTCCAGCGCGCCGGCCTTGCGTCACCGCCCGGTGCACGTCGCCGAGAATTCCGCCGGGGAGCACGGAGTTGAGGAACAGGGAACGGTAGTAGGCGCCCGTCGCGCGGGACAGGCCGATGTCGGTGCCCAGCGCGCGGGCCACGACCTGCCACCGCCACGCCGAGCAGATGGTGGTCAGGACAGTGAGCGTGACGGCGGCCGCGATCCCCTGCCAGGTGACCGCGCGCAGCCCGTCCTCGAACGGGGCCGCGCCCAGCTCCCGCCCGAGAAACCACAGCACGGTGACGCCAGCGGCCAGGCGCAGCAGCAACGGGCCGACACGACGGACGGCCGGACCGATCCGGGCCGGAGCTGAGTGCAAGGACGTCACACCTGTTGTACGGGACGATTTAGCAAACAGATTGCCTGTACGGACGCAGGGCAAACCAAAAGTGACCCGCGATACGTAGTAGGGGTGGGCCGTCGTCGCAGGGGGATGACAGCAGATGGTCACGCAACGGAGGTCAGCCATGACACTAGGCTGGGATAACCCCACGGCAGACCCAACCACCACCATTCTGCTGAGGCACGGTGATACCCGGCTGTCACCTGAGCACCGGTTCAGCGGACAGCGCGACCTCCCGCTCAGCGCCAGCGGAACCCGGCAGGCCAAGGCCGCCGCCTGCCGCCTGGCGGCTGGTGCCCCGATAGACGTCGTGGTCAGCTCATCACTGCAGCGTGCCGTCGACACCGCCGCCATCGCGGCTGCTGAGATGGGTCTGACCACGGTCATCGATGATGATCTCCGTGAAACCGACTTCGGTGACTGGGACGGCTTCACTCTGGCCGAAATCCAACAGCGATGGCCCGCGGCCGTGGCACTCTGGCGGCGTGATCCCGAACAGTCCCCGCCGGGCGGGGAAAGCTTCGCCGACACCGCACGGCGGGTAAACCGGGCCTGTGACCGGCTGCTGCGGGACCACAGCGGCCAGACCGTCTTGGTGGTGAGTCACATCAGCCCGATAAAGATCCTGCTGTGCCGGGCTCTGGGCGTCCCGCTCGGCACCATTTACCGGCTGTATCTCGGCTCCGCCTGCATCAACAAGATCGAGTGGCACGGCCGCGAATTCGCCGCCGTTCACTGTGTCAATGACACCAGCCATCTTCCCTGACTCAGAGGGTTCAGCCAGCGAGCCGAGCGCGGTATCCGCCAAACGCCTCGGCCGTCTCCCACACCCGTACCGCCAAGGTCTCGCCGCCTGCGGCGAGGACGGTGGGCGAGAGACTGTCGTGCACCCAGCGGGCGAACACCTCGACGGTGACCGCCTCAGCCTCAGCCGGGCGTATCTCCTCCAGGCTGCGTCCATCGACCCGGCTGGTCAGCTCGGTGAGCGCCGCTTCCAGAACATCCAGGTCACAGACCATGCCCCGCTCATCGAGCTGCTCGCGGTCCACGACGATCTCAATCCGGTAGTCGTGAGCATGGAGTTGCCCCTCTGGCCCAGGCATGCCCGGCATGATGTGGAAGGCACGGACGCTTCGGCTCAGCCCGACTTCACAGGTCACCGTCAGCACTCCTGTCGTAGTTGAGAACGGCATGCATCAGTCCGGGCTTTCCCTGATCCACGGCCAGGAACGCGTCGGCGGCGTGGTCAAAGTCGAAGACGTCGGTGCACAGCTGCGCCAACGGTAGTTCGGTGATGAGCGCAACGGTTTCCTGGCGGCGCCGGGACCGATTCCAGGTCCCGGACTGGCGAGCTGGCACGGTGGAGACCTGAGTGCTGCGGAGCGTCAGGCGCCGCCGGTGGAAGGCACCGCCGAGCGGCAGCACCACGGGTTTGGTGCCGAACCACGACGCGATCAGCAGGGTCCCCTCGTGGGCCAGCATGTTCAGCGCCATCGCCGGTGCATCCGGGTTACCGCTGGCGTCAATGACCAGCGGAACCTCTTCCTTCAGCAGTTCCGCTGGTGCTGCGGGGGAGAGACCGACGCTGCTGGCGATGGCACGTCGCCAGTCCTGCGGCTCGGCAATCAGCGGCCGCCACCCGGCACGCTGGAGCAGCAGGCCGGTCAGGAGCCCGAGCACGCCCGCGCCGAGCACGATGACCCGGTCGCGATAGCCGCTCCCGGCGTCGAGCGTCACTTGCAGCGCCGTCTCGACCAGGGGGAACAAAGTCGCCGCGGCGGGATCGACGGCGGGCAGCGGAACCAGTTCAGCAGCCCGCGCCGTGAACACATCCTGGTGCGGATGGAACGCGAAGACCAGCTGGCCGGACTCCGCTACTTCGCCAACGCATGCATATCCATACGCGAAGGGATAGGAGAAGGTGCCGCCGAGTGCATCGATCGTGTCGTCCAGCGCCAGGTCGGCGGGGACCTCGCCGCGGTACACCAGCCGTTCGGTGCCGCCGCTGATGCCGGAGTTCAGCGTGCGGACAAGGACCTCGTCGGCTGCAGGACGCGGTGTGGGCAATTCCCTGATCTCCACACAGCGCGGGGCGGTATGAAACAGCGCCCGGGCCGGTACGTCGCTCACTTACCCACCAACTATCTGTACAGGACGGTTGATCAGTCCACCTAGATGCATTGGTTGGCCTTTCACTACCTAGCCGCTGGCTTTGCCGATTTGGGCGTGGCCGTGCTGAAGGTGTCGAGAATCTGGTTGCGCAAAGCGCTCATTTGCTCGAGCGGAGCGCTGGGAGCAGGCACCAGCCCGTTCTGCCAGCCCCAGGAGGCACTCTGCCGGATCACGGACGGGTCGTGGGCGATGATCGAGATCGGCACCTCGTGAGTGGCTTGTCCTGGGCTGTTGATGGGGCTGCCGGGCTGCTCGTCGCCGAGGAGGATGAGCACGAGGTTTGGGTCGTTGAGCTCGGTGACCCATGAGGTGAGGGCCGTCATCGTGTACTGGATCGACCTGCCGTAGGCCTGGCGCACGGTGTTGGCGTTGCGGTCGATAGTGACGGCGGATGGGCTCTTAGCGGGCATTGGGTCGAATATTGAGCCGTCGCCAACCTGGTTCCAGGGCACCATGGACGGCAACGGGGTCCACGGCCAGTGCGAGGAGACCAGGTCGAGCTCGGCCATCACAGGCTTGTGACCTGGGGCAAGTTCGAGCCGCTGGAACTCGGCGAGTGCGTACTGGTCGGGCATCGAGGCGTAGCCGAAGGTCGGTCCGTGATAGCCAACGTTGTAGCGGTACAGGAGCTGGTCGAAGTGGTAGAAGGACGTACCGACCGAGAAGCTGGGCTCGTCACGGGGGTCGTCGGCGACCGTGTGCCACCCCGCCTTGTCGAAGGCATCGCTGAGGGTGAAACGCTGGGTGGCGGTGAGCTCGGCATATCGCTGCAGGGTATCCACCCACACCCCCGACTGCAGGGTGGAGTGGGCGAGCTGGCTGGTCCCGCCGTAGCCCGGGGCGTTGATCCAGGCGCTCTGCGTGGACCACCCCGCGCTTGCCAGTGATGCGTTGTCGCCGCGCAGGGAGGCGTCGATGCCTGGGGAGGCCGCGCCCTGGATGGAAACCTGTCCGTAGCTCTCGACGAAGGCGATGACGACGTCCTTGCCCCGCAATCCGGAAAGCAGGTCAGAGGCGGGGATGCGGGCTTCGGGGTCAGAGCCGTGGATGGCCTGCTCGAAAATGCCCTGGTCGCGGAATGCTGCCTGGGTGGCCTGCACCTCCGAGACGGCTTCACCGACGGCGCTGGTCGCGGCGACTGGAGATCCCTGGAATTGCAGGGACAGACCCGCGCACACTGCCCAGACCGCTGTGAGTGCGGCCAGGCCGCCACCCGCAGCACGGCGATGGCGGGCGGCCACGGTGGTGATGTGAATCGTTGCCGCGGTGATCGCGCAGACGAGGAGGATGAGACCGAGGACGAGCAGGCCGAGCACAATGTCTGTGCGCTTGGGGCCGAGCACGTCGCGGACCGTGCCCAGAGCTGCGCCGATGCTGCCCCAGTCGAACACCGGGTTGAACGGCTGGTCGGCGAATTCGTAGAAGGCCATGTCGAGGATCTTGGCGATAGTGAGCACGCCGAGTAGGAGCCCAGCGACGGCGGACACGATCCGTCGCGGCCGGGGAGGTAGCACGAGCGCGACAGCAACCAGGACCAGCCCCTCCAAGGGGATGCGGACAAAGGCGGCGGTGGTGAACTGCCAAGCACGGTCGGGCGCAAGGAGGTCAATCCACACGAGCGCGACCGCAAGCACGGCAGTGCCCAGCCGCAGTGCCAGGCGGGCGCGCGGGCCGGCGCCGGTGCGGTACAACCAGATCACGTCGCGGCCGAACGACTCGGCCAGGAGCAGCAACGCGACACCCACTGCGATCGTCCCGGTGAGAGGGTCGAGCAGTCCGGATGCGGCGACGGTGAGCACGACGCCTTGGACCGCGGCCACGACCTTGCGCCAGTACCGGGGGGGCAGCGGCGCGCGAAGCCACGGGATCAGCCAGCCGGCCAGCAGGAACGCGTAGCGGGCGGCGCCGATGAGCAGCACCCACCAGCCGTAGTCCCGGGACACGGCGATGCTGAGCAGCAGGATGAGGAAGGCGTCGACCTCCCCGTCGATGCGGCCGCCCAGCGAGGTGACTGTGCCGGTCCTGCGGGCTACCTGCCCGTCCACGGTGTCGAGCGATAGCGCGACGGCAGAGAGGGTAACCAGCGCTGTGATCGACACCGGGCGGCCGAACGAGGCGGCGACCAGGCCCGCGACCCCAGCGCACAACACCGCCCGGGTCAGGGTGACCCAGTCTGCCGGGAGTATCGCCGGCTGGTCGCTCCGCACGCGGGCGGTGACGATCAGCGCCGTCGCCGCCGAGCCGGTAGCCAGCCCGGCGATCCAGCCAGCGACGCCGAGAACAGTCGAGACGGACACGACGCCGAGTAGAGCGGCTGCGAAAAGCGCCCCCAGGATCGCCGCGAGCCGAATCGTGCCCTGATCCGCCGGGCGAATCGCCCGCGCCACGCCTTCATCCGCCGGGAGAACCTCACGCATCGCGCCTCCATCTACGTAACCGGCTGCTGCGGGCCGAAATCGCCTTCTGGAGTGGGATCCACCCAGGTCATAGTAGGTACTACGGATTGAGTAGGTTCTACGGATTGGCTGGGCACACGGCCAGCGAAGTCAAGCTGGTGAGCGATGTAGACCAGATCGCCTGCAGCCAGCTGCCAACAGCGCACGGCCAGCCAGTCGGCCAGGTCCTCCGGGTCCACCCAATCCGGGCGATTACGCAACGCGTCCCGGATCGTGTCAAGGATCCTGCGCATGAAGTAGGCCTCATTGGCCGGGTAGATCCCATCCGGGCCGGCGCTTATGACCCAGTCCGACGACCCCGCGGCCAGCGCGGGCGCCCCCGCCGCCCGCAGATGGTGGAACAGGAGTCGGCCCGTCCGGCTCTCACCGGCCGGCCGGCCGTAGCGGACGCGCTCGTCCATGTCGCGGTGGTAGGCCCGCATGACCTGGTCGTCGCGGGGGTGGCCAGGCTCGAAGATGGTCTCGCCGTCGTAGTTGATCGTGAACCAGTAGACACCGCCGGGGACCAGCAACCGCAACAGTCCGGGCAAGATGGCCGGCACGTCCAGCAGGTCCAGCACGGCGTTGGCGATCAGCACATCGGCCAGCGCCCCGTGAGCGGCCTCCAGGTAGCTGCCAAGCTCGGCGTGCACCAGGCGCACCCGCAGGTCACCCACCTGCAGGCCATCCGGCAGCAGGTCGCTGCGCACACCCCGCGCGGCCGCCCAATCGCGCAGCCACCGGCGCGAGCAATCCAGCAGCTGCGGATCCGCATCCAGCAGGACGTACTCGCCTGCACCGACGACTCCCCAGTCGATCAGACGGGCCACCATCGTCCCCAGCCCGGCGCCGACCTCCAGCACCCGCGGCGCGCCCGCGGGCATCAGTCGGCACAGCTCGGCCAGCACCGGCCGATTCAGCGCCCGGTCATCCACGGTTGTCTTCGCGGCCAGGTAGCGGGCATAGTCGGAGGTCATCGAAGCCTCATCGAAGTGAGTCATTGCTTCTCGGCTACGATCGCGAACTTGCGCACCCGCCCGCTGCCGAGCCAGTCACTCCACAGCTGATGGGAAGTGATCAGGTCGGCGGTAGCCTGCGATCCGATCTGGCCGGCGATCTGCGCTGAATCAGCACGGTAACACCGAAGCAGCGATGTCGCTATCGCGTGATGGGCGGAGCTGTACTCCCGCTGCCAGGTCACGGCTAGTCCCGCGTTGCGCAGCAGGCCCGTCAATTTCGCCAGCTCGATGGGCCAGACCGTATCAGCGCCGGGCATCCGCGCGCGCTCCTGCTGGGTGAGCGGCTGGCCTTCTTCGACGGTGAATGCGAACCGTCGGCCCGGCTCCAGCACGCGCGCGACGTCCCCCACCAGGGCCTCCTTGTCGGCGAAGGCCAGCATCGTCTCCAGCAGGAGCACCACTTCGAAGCGGCCCTCGGGCAAAGGCGGGAGATGAGCCTGCTCGAAGCGGCAGGGAAGATTCCCGGTCAGCTGCCGGGCCGTGGCCAGTGCGCTGGCAGAGTGATCGACCCCCAGGTAGCGGCAGCCCGACTCCGCCGTGATCATCCGACCGGGCCCGGCCACCCCGCAGCACAGGTCGAGCACCGCGACGTCCGGGCCGACCTCGGCCTCGTGAGCCAACCTCCGGACCTCGGCCGCCCGCATGAAACTCTCCTGGCCCACATACTCGCCTGCGGGGTAGCCGGTCGCCCTGGCCCGCTCTAGCGCCGTCAGCGATGGTGTTCGTTGATCCTGTCTCACGTCAGATCCCGTACCCTGTTTACGGCATGCCGGATCGGCCGCTCTGGAGGGCCGGAGTATGGTGCGGGTCCACGTAGTAGTTCCCGACGGGTTCGACAACCCCGGCCAGCCCACTGGCGGCAACATCTATGACCAGCGGGTCTGCGCCGGACTGGCTGAGGCCGGCTGGGAGGTGCTGGTCGCGACTGTCGCCGCGGCGTGGCCGGCACCCGACCGGGGTGCCCGGGCCGAGCTTGACCGCATCCTTTCCGCCATCCCCGACGGTGAGATCGCCCTGATCGACGGGCTGATCGCCTCGCCGACCGCCGCGCAGCTGCTACCACACGCTGGCCGGATATCAATGACAGTGCTGCTCCACATGCCACTGGCCACCGCCCTCGATCAACGCCATGGTGCCAGCGCGCAGCGCTCCGAGCAGGTCGTGCTCAGTGCGGCCGCCGGCGTGGTCGTTACCAGCGAATGGACCCGTCAGCAGGTCCTGACCCGATACCCGATCCCGGCCGGCCGCGTGCACGTCGCCCGGCCGGGCGCCGATCGGGTCGCTGCCCCTGCCCGGCCCGTCCGCGGCCACCTGATCTGCGTCGGAGTCCTCGGCCACCACAAGGGGCAGGACCTCCTCGTCGAGGCGCTCGCCGGCCTCGCTGATCGGGACTGGCATTGCGTGCTGGCGGGATCGCTCGACCGCGACCCGGATTTCGTCGATCACCTCCAGACCCGTATCACGCGCCTCGGCTACGACCACCGCGTCCGGCTCACCGGCGTCCTGACCGGCGCGGCGCTCAGCCGCGCGTACACCACCGCCGACCTGCTCGTCGCACCGTCCCGCACGGAGACCTACGGCATGACCGTCACCGAAGCGCTCGCCCACGGCGTGCCCGTCGTCGCTGCCGCCGTCGGCGGGCTGCCAGAAGCCCTCGGCTCCACCGCCGACGGCACTCGCCCCGGCCAGCTGATCCCGCCCGGCGACCCGGCTGCCCTCGCCGCCGCGCTCGGGGACTGGCTCGGCGACGAACGCCTCCGGCACCGGCTACGGGTCGCCGTACGACAACGGCAGCCGACCCTGCGCGGATGGGAACAAACCACACAAGAGATAGCTGACGCACTGACCGCCTAGCTGTTCCAGTGCCAACGAGCACGGCCGGGAGTACCAGGGACGGCCTGGGCTTGGCAGTTGCGGTAGAGGAAGGCCAGGGGCATAGGGCATAATAAGTGCGCATCGGCTGTCGCTTACCCAGCCAGCTGGGCCAGACATCAGTAACCCAGTGGTCATTCATAGCCTGTGCGCAGCCATATTGTGCGCTCTTTCAGAAGAGAGGCCTTGTAATGACTGAGGCTACGCCAGCATCGGTGGGCGATCACGGTGATGACATGGACAGCGGTAGCAGGGCCACTTATTTTGACACCAACAAGGCCCATATGGCCCGGGTATATGACTACTGGCTCGGTGGGAAGGACCACTTCGCTGCTGACCGGGCAGCTGGTGATGCGGTCATCCAGGCCTATCCCGGTGTCATCACAACCGTGCGGGCGAACCGTGCGCTGCTGGTCCGGATGGTGCGTTACCTAGCCGGTGAGGCGGGGATCGTACAGTTCCTGGACATCGGCACCGGCATCCCTTCCGCGAACAACACCCACGAGGTGGCGCAATCGGTAACGCCCAATTCAAGGGTTGTCTACACGGACAACGACCCGGTCGTGCTCGCACACGCACGGGCGCTGCTCACCAGTGGTCCAGCGGGCGTCACGACCTACCTTGACGCGGACCTGCGTAATCCTGGGCCGATTTTGGACCAGGCGGCGGACACGCTGGACTTCTCCCAGCCACTGGCGATCATGCTGATGGGGGTCATGCACTTGATCGGCGACGCGGATGACCCGGCCGGGATCTTGGCAACCCTGAAGAGGGCTATGCCGCCAGGCAGCTACCTAGCATTGTCCCACCCGGCGGCCGACATAGACTCCGACGCGATGGCCGACGCGCAGCAGCGCCAGAACCAGATGCAGGCCGAGCAGGTGACATTCCGCCGCCGCGATGAGGTGGCAGGGTTCTTCGAAGGCCTCGAGATGGTCGAGCCAGGGCTGGTCCGGGCCCCGGAGTGGCGTCCAGACACCCCCGTCGAAGCCCGGGCCCAGGCTGCCCTATGGGCCGGCCTCGGCCGGAAGGTCTGAGCGAATCCACATCTTGCCGCGCCAACACCCGGTCCACGACCGTGCAAGGACCACTCCCTGGTCAGCCTGCTGACCAGCTCCTGAGTGCGC
>Ga0307478_10002704_pt1 | contig 13674 bp, 14 predicted proteins | sample atmos_gasesECM4C_2_FD_203713 | JGI IMG/M metagenome (GOLD analysis project Ga0307478, IMG submission 203713) | Hardwood forest soil microbial communities from Morgan-Monroe State Forest, Indiana, United States - atmos_gasesECM4C_05 | ecosystem: Environmental > Terrestrial > Soil > Temperate...
ATCAAGCCACTTATAAGTGCTTCAGCCTCGCTGGACCAACGATAGATTACATTGAAGTCATTTTCCAAAACCAGCCCCGCATCCAGTGCAACGTAGAGATGGGATTTTACCTCTGTGCATGAACCGCGCGCATTGCTGAGAAAGGCAACAAACTCCCTGTTGCCTCCACGGCCGAACCCTTCGGCGATGTTGGCCATTACTGATACTGCAGCCCGCCTGAGTTGATCGCGCAGGCTGAAATCCCGGGCCAATTGGCCACTTGCAGAAATGCGGTAAATTTCACCTGCGAGTTGCCGGGCTTTTTTCCAACTATCAATATCCTCGAATCGTGTGAATGTTGCCATGGCGTATCTTAGCAGCGAACTGTGACCGACTAACCGTGAACCGTGAACTGTGAACCGTGAACTTCCTGCAGCACTCCTTCATGCAGAAAAAGCTGCCGGCTCGTTTTTTGCGCGTGCGCGGCGTTGTGGGTGACCAGGACGAGCGCAGTGTTGGTCTCGGCGCAAAGGCCGAGGAGCAGGGCGATAACCGCGTCGCCCGTGTGCTCGTCGAGATTGCCGGTCGGCTCGTCGGCCAGGATCAACGGCGGCTGGTTCATGAGCGCGCGGGCCACGGCCACGCGCTGGCGCTCGCCGCCGGAAAGTTGCGACGGCAAATGATGCGTGCGCTCCGCCAGGCCGACGCGCACGAGAAGGTCCTTGGCGCGGGCGCGGGCCGCGGCGTCGGGCCGGCCGATGATGCGGCGCGCGAGCAGCACGTTGGCCAGCGCGTCGAGTTCGGGCACGAGATAAAACGCCTGGAACACCATGCCCACCAGGCGCGCGCGGCGCGCGGCCACGAGCGTTTTTTCTCCACGCCAGAAAATTTCGCCGCCGTCGGCCCCGTCGAGCCCGGCCAGAAGATGGAGGAGCGTGGATTTGCCCGAGCCCGATTCACCGCGGATGCTCACGCTCTCGCCCGGCGCCACGGCGAGATCGACGCCATTCAAGACCTCGATGCGGCGGTCGCCGCTGAGGTAGGTCTTGCGCAACGCGCGGGCGGTGAGCAGGGCGTCAGACATAAATAACCTCCATGAACATCCAACACCCAACATCCAACGTCCAACGCCCAAGTAGGACAAAAGGCAAAGTCTCTACATCCGGGCTGATTGAAGTTGGAGGTTGGAGGTTCAATGTTGGAGGTTGGGCGTTCGCAGCGAGTTCACTCGCTGCGCAGCGCCTCCACGGGTTTGAGCCGCGCCGCCCGCCACGCCGGCAGCAGTCCGGCCAGCGTCGAGATGACGACGGTCAGCACGATGATCCGGGTGATGTCGCCCGTGGACACATGCGATGGCAGTTGGCTGAAGTTGTAAAACCGCTGCAGCACTTCCTGGCGCTGCGTCACCCGCGCCAGGCCGAGCACGACATCGTTGCGAAAATACAGCGCGACAAAGCCCAGCCCGAGGCCGAGCAGCGTGCCGAACACGCCGATGAACAATCCCTGCGCGCAGAAGCACGCCGCCACCTGCCGCGGCTCGCCGCCAAGCGCGCCGAGCAGGCCGATCTCGCGCGTCTTGCGCACGACGGAAATGAGCAGCGAGCTCATCACCGAAAACGCCGCCACGATGACGATGAAGAGCAGCAGGAAAAAAATCATGTTCTTCTCCAGCTGCAGCACCCAGAGAAAATCGCTGAACGTGTCCTCCCATGAAAATGCGCGCACGTCGAACGGCAGCACGGCATTGAGTCGGCCGGCGGCCTCGTCCTCATTCACCCCCGGTTGCAGGCGGACGTTGATGCCGTGCACGTCCGCGCCGAGTCCGTAAAGTTCCTGCGCGAGGCGCAGCGTGCAATAGACCATGGCGCTGTCGAGCTGCTGATGGCCGATCTCAAGGATGCCGACGACGCGCACCTGCCGTGGCAGAAACATGTCATCATGTTCAAGTTTTTTAATGATGAGCGGAGAATAAATCTCCACGGTGTCACCGACCGACGCACCAAGGTCGTGGGCGAGCTCGGAACTGAGGACCACCGAATCATCGTCAAGGTCGTCAAACGAGCCGGCGATCAGGTAATGGCTGAGATGGACGACCTTCTCGACCGTGGCGAGATCGAGGCCGCGCATGGCCGTCCCCACTGGCTTGTTCTTAAATTCGACCATCGCCTGCCCGCTCGCCGTCGGCGTGGCCGCGGCGACACCGGGCACCGCGGCGATTTTTTTCAGCAACTCTGAATAATCTTCGATCACGCCCTGCGCATGAATTTGCACCTCGCCCTCGGTGCCGACAATCATCTGCCGGATTTCGTAACCGAAGCCGCCCATCACGCTCGTCACCACGACGAGCAGCATTACACCCAGCGCCACGCCCAGAACCGAGATGAAGGTGAAAAACGAAAACCGCCGCCCGCTGGGGAAAAGCTGCTTCAGGGCGAGGTAGAGATACCAAGGCATGGGAAGAAAAAGGCTGAAAGACTGAAGAACTGAAAGACTGAAAAATGCGGCTGTTTGGTATTTCTGTTTTCAGCTTTTCAGCCCTTCAGCCCTTCTATGTTCAGTCCTTCAGTTCTTCAGCCCTTCAGTCTTTCGCGTTCCCGGAGCGCAACTGCGGGAACAAAATCACGTCGCGGATGCTTTCCGCGCCGGTCAGCAGGATGACGAGGCGGTCGATGCCCACGCCCATGCCGCCGGCGGGCGGCATCCCGTGCTCGAGCGCGAGCAGGAATTCGTGGTCGATGTTTTGCTTCTCCTCCCCTGCCTGCGCCTCGAACATCTGCCGCTGCGCGTCGGGATCGTTCTGTTCCGAGAAGGCGGGGGCGATTTCCATGCCGCCAATGCAAAGTTCGAACACGTCCACCGTGTCGGGATCGTCGGCCGAAAGCTTGGCCAGCGGCACGAGCTGCTTCGGCAGGTGCGTGACGAAGGTCGGCTGGATGAGCGTGGGCTCGATTTTCTTGGAGAAAATCTCGTTGGTGACTTCGAACTCCTCCCAGTGCGGCTCGGCCTTGAGTCCGAGTTTTTCGGCGCCGGCGAGCTTTTCGGCCTTGCTGCGCTTGAACCATTCCGCATCGCCCGTGGTCGTGCGGATCAGATCCTTGTAAGGCACCTCGCGCCACTCGCCGCCAAAATCGATCTCCTGCCCGCTCGCGGCATGCTTGATTTTCATTGCGCCGAGCACGTCGCGGCAGAGCGATTGGAACATGTCGCGCACCAGCGTCATCATGCCGCGGTAGTCGCTGTAAGCCTGGTAAACCTCGAGCATGGTAAATTCGGGGTTGTGCTTGCGCGAGACGCCCTCGTTGCGGAAATTGCGGCCGATCTCGAACACGCGGTCATAGCCGCCGACGAGCAGGCGCTTCAAATAAAGCTCGAGCGAGATGCGCAGGAAAAAGTCCGCCCCGAGCGCGTTGTGGTGCGTGGTGAACGGCTTGGCCGCCGCGCCGCCCGCGATGGTTTGCAGCACCGGCGTTTCCACCTCGATGAACTGGCGCTCCTCGAGGAACCGCCGGATGTGCGAGACGATGCGCGGGCGCAGCATGAGCCGCTGGCGCGACTCCTCGTTGACGATGAGATCGAGATAGCGCTGGCGGTAAACCTGCTCGGGGTCGGTCAGGCCGTGCCATTTTTCCGGCAGCGGGCGCAGCGCCTTGGCGACGAGCACGAAGCGCGTCACTCGCACCGTGACCTCCCCGCTCTTGGTCTTGAAGAGAGTGCCTTCCGCGCCGAGGAAATCGCCGAGATCAAGTTTCTTCCACGCCGCGTAGGCCTCGTCCCCGATCACGTCCTTTTTCAGGTAGAGCTGGATCTGGCCGCGCTGGTCGAGGATCTTGGCGAACTGGCTCTTGCCCATGTCGCGGATCACCACAAGCCGCCCGGCCACGCCGACGGTCACGGCGTTGTCCTGGCCCTCCACGTGGAGCTTGAGGGCGTCAGCCGAGAAATGCGTGGGCGCGAAGTTGGCGCGAAACGGATCCGTGCCCGCGGTGCGCAGGTCGGCCAGTTTCTGCCGCCGCACGGCGTGCTGGTCGTGGCTGATGTCGGTCGGGATATCGCTCATGAAACCCGCAAGCGTGGCCCGCCCCCGCCCCGGCGCAAACGGAAAACTCCGTCGGATTTTAACCACTAATGCATACTAATCGTCACTAATCCGAACCGAGCCATTCCTCATATTAGTGTGGATTAGTGTGCATTAGTGGTTAAAAATGTTATTCTCTTTTTTGATGGATACGACCCGCAAACCCGCCTGGCTTCGCGCCAAACTGCCCAGCGGCCCCGGCTATGCCGCGGTGCGCAGGCTCGTGGACGAAAATGAGCTTCACACCGTCTGCCAGAGCGCGCAGTGCCCCAACCTCGGCGAGTGCTGGTCGCGCGGCACCGCCACGGTCATGATCCTCGGCAACATCTGCACGCGCTCGTGCAACTTCTGCGCGATCCAGACCGGCCGGCCGACCGAGCTCGACCTCGGCGAACCCGCGCGCGTGGCCGATGCCGTCGCGAAGATGCGCCTGCGGCACTGCGTCATCACCAGCGTCGCTCGCGACGAACTGGCCGACGGCGGCGCCAACGTGTGGGCCGCGACCATCCGCGCCATCCGCCACCGCAATCCCCACACCGCGATCGAGGTGCTCGTGCCCGATTTCAAGGGCAGGTTCGAGGACGTGGACACCGTGCTCGCCGCGAAGCCCGACATTTTCAACCACAATTTGGAAACCGTCGAACGCCTGCAAAAACCCGTGCGCGTGCAGGCCCGCTACGACCGTTCGCGCTCCGTGCTGCGCCACGCCAAGAGCCGCGGCTTCACGACCAAGACCGGCATCATGCTCGGCCTCGGCGAGGAACAGCATGAGATCGAGCAGACGCTCCGCGACATCGCGGCGGACCAGACCAACATCCTCACCCTCGGCCAGTATTTGCAGCCCACGCCAAGGCACCTGCCGGTGAACCGCTGGGTGACACCGGAGGAATTCAAGCGGTGGAAGGAATTTGGCCTCGGCCTCGGCCTCGGCGTCGTCGAAAGCGGCCCGCTCGTACGCTCCAGCTACCACGCCGACGAGCAATCGCTCAAATACACCGGCGAAGAGCACCTCAATACGGCGAACGCCTTTGCGAGCGCGTGAGCGTGGGCAGGACAGGTATGAACATCGAGGCGAAGCGGGCTTTCGTACTGGCAGACTGGATGAAGGCCGCGCAGCGCTGCGACAGTGAAGAAGAATTTCTGTCTCTACTGAGCTCGGAGAAGCTGCGCGTCACGAGCCTTGGAGAACACGAGCTAAATCAAATCATCGTCAGAGATACGGATCGATTGAATCGTTTTGAAACGCTCGCATGGACGCTCGATAGAGTATCTCTCGGCGATTGCTTTGTCTACGATCGAATGGGAGCACGACCGTGGGCGGTCGGTACGGTAAAGGAAGTTGGAGAGAAATTCGTGCGAATGGAACCGTCTGGAAGCCGAATCTGGAAAATGAAGTTCTTTGCCGATATCTTCAGCTCGCAGCTTCCATTGATAATCATCCGAGAAGAAGGCAAATTAAAGATCGACGACGGCTCTCATCGTGCAATTGCGATGTATCTTTCTGGGATTAATGAAGGAAGCGCCTACATTGGAGGCGTTCAATCCAGGCCATAGCTAAACGTTCATCATTTTTACTGCTCTGCGTCGAACCTGAGCGGCGCGCCCGGCGGTTTACCCGCCTATGGCGGCGCCGGAGGCGACCGGGGTCGCGCCCTACCCGCTTCGCGCTTGCATACACATAAAAATAGGTCATTGTGTGTATGCCATGAAACGAACCAACATCGTATTGGATGAGAAGCTGGTGCGCCAGGGGCTGAAAACAACCGGGATTAAAACCCGCCGTGCCCTGGTCAATCATGCGCTGACGGAATTGGTGCGAAGGGAAAAGCAAATGGGCCTGCTCGAGCTGAAAGGCCGGGTTTCCTGGGATGGCAATCTTGACGCCATGCGTCGCACACGCACCTTGTGAAGTTGCTGGTCGATACGACAGTCTGGATTGATTTTTTCCGAGGCAGCAAATCGGAGAAAGTCGCTGCCTTGGAAGAATGCATTCGGAATCGGGAAGATATCTGCTGCTGCGGGTTCGTGCTGACCGAGGTGTTGCAGGGAATCCGGGATGACAAGGAACTTTCCGACGTGAAACAACTGTTCGAAGGACTTATCTATCTCGAAGATGATCGCTCCACCTTCGAGCTGGCCGCTGGCATTTATCGGGATCTCCGACAAAAGGGCCGCACCATTCGAAACTCCATCGACTGTTTGATTGCAGCCATTGTCATTCAAAACAAAGTCTCATTTCTGGAAAACGACCGCGACTATCAGCATATCGATCAGCACTACCCGCTGAATCGACTATGAAGGAGGATAAATAGAATAAACCAGCGACTTCCGAAGAAAATATTTCTGCCATTCCGAGCCGCGCTCCACCACTAAAAGCCTTCTCGTTGTCCCCCTACTCCACATCGAACCAGAACGGCGCGAAGATTTCGCGGCCGGAGATCAGTACCTGGCTCCAGATGACGTAGCGGCCGGCGCGCGGCAGCTGGAGCTTGAAAGTCAGCGCCGGATGCACCGCGTCGGGCGGCTTGGTGATGTCGTATTCCTGCGGATGCATGTGGGCGAACCCGCTGCGCTGGTCGTCGAAGGCCACGAGGTGCGCGAAGGCATTCATGATCACCTGCAGCGCCACCGGCCCGCCGCCGATGCGTTCGATTGTGAATTTTAAATCGACCAATTTGTTCGCCCGAACGGGCTGCGCCGATGGCGTGAGCGTGAAGCGATAACCATCGCGCTCAACAGGGTGGAACCCCCCGACTTGTCGGGGCTCCACCTTTGTGTCAGCGGACGCACCGCCCACTGCCATATCCGCCCACGCATAGAGGCCGTTTCCGGTGACAATCGGCACGAAGTCGGCAAAAAAACGATAGCTGCCGCCCGCGCGCGGCGTGAAGGTGAAGGCCCACGCGCCCGGCGCGCCAGCCGGCACGGGATGCACGTGCTGGTAGTCGGTGAGCGTGGGATCGATGATGAGCAGGTGGAGTTTTTTGGCGTGGGCGGTGGCGAGATCGTCCGGGCCGAGGGGTTTGCCGCTGTAAGTTTTAAGCGTGAGGACGGCCTGCACCGGCTGGCCGGCCACAACCGGCCCGGCGGTGGCGAGCGTCATCGTCACCGGCGACTGCACTTGCGTGGCCGGCAGGAACTGCGGGTTGCCCGGATCGCAAAACTGCACGGAGCTCTGGCCCGCCGGCACATAATCGTAGTGCGGCATGTTGGTCCCGGTGGGCAGCCGGCGCACAACGACAAAGAGCGCCACCGCGCCAAGCGTGATGAGCACAAACTGCCGGCGCTGGGTTTTGGTCAGGGTGGCGGACATGTCATCTTTTCTGTCATTCTGAGCGAAGCGAAGAATTCAGTGCGATGCCGTTTGCCATATCCAAGTGAATTCTTCGCTTCGCTCAGAATGACAAACATTCCTTCCAAAATCATTTTCTCATTTTCCCGACAAATTCCGACGGTTCCCATTCGCCGCCGTCGGCGCGCCAGACGATGGTGCCGTTTTCGTTGATCAGCAAGGTGGCGAGCGTGTGGTTGAGAATGCCGTCCTTGAATTCGGCGATGACACCGAACTGGGCAAGCAGGTCCTGCACGGCCTGTTGCGGGCCGGTGAGAAACGAATAGTTGCCCAGGTCGATGCCGCGCGCCTGGGCGTAGTCCTTGAGGACGCCGGGCGTGTCGTAGGCCGGATCCATCGAGATGGAAATGAGTTCGAGATTTTTCACGCCGGATTCGCGGGCGAGTTTCTGCGTCATGACCATCTTCGCGGTGGAAAGCGGACACATCGTGGCGATGGGGCAGCGCGTGTAGATGAAGTTCAGCATGATTTGCTTTCCGCGAAAGCGGTTCATCTGCACGACGCGGCCGTCCTGGTCGTAGAGCGCGAAATCGGGGGCGGTCTCGCCCACTTCGCGGAAAGGATGCGGGCCGCGCACCATCGTGTCCTGGCCCAAGGACTTGGCCGCGGCCTCGATGGTGGCGTTGGTGGACGCGTCGTCGGGGAAAATTCTCTCGAGGCGGAAGTCGCCGCCGTTTTGCACGAGGTCGGCGCGGATGTGTTCGCCCGGTTTGGCATTGGCCAGGTCGCCCGGGCCCACGGCGTAATCCATCGTCATGGCGGGCATGAGCCCCACAATTTCCTCGTGTTGAACGCGCAAGGCCTTGTGCGCGGCGTCAATCGACACGATTTGCCCGTGCAGTGGCCAGCGTTTTTCGCCGGGAGCGTCATCGTCGATGGTCGCGGTCTTCTCCGAACGCGAGCAGCCCGTGCACAGCATAAGCAGGCCCGCGGCGAAGGCGGTAGCAAACCGGCTCATGCGGGCATTAGTTTCCATGTAATTACAGATTTCCCTGCGGAAAAAATTGTCAAAGGCTTTGCGACGTCTATAGTGAACCCTTCTACGGTAAGATTTCAAACTTATGGACGCCTCCACCGCTCCTGCGCGCACCCCGGCCTACAAGCCCGGTATCGCCCGGCTGGCCGTCGCCAGCATCGTTTGGGCTTTTGTGCTCATCTGCCTCGGCGCCTTCACGACCAGCATTGGCGCGGGCATGGCTTTTCCCGACTGGCCGTTGTCGAACGGTTCGCTCAACCCGACGGGCTGGCTCCAAAATCTTTCGATGTTTGCCGAACATTCGCACCGGCTGACGGCGGGCTTGATGAGTTTGATCACGATCGCGGTGGCGGTGGGGACCTGGCGGCGCGAGTCGCGGGCCTGGCTGCGGATCCTGGCCCTCTTTGCGGTCGGGCTCGTGCTTGCGCAGGCGGTCGTGGGCGGGTTGCGCGTGCTGCTCGACCACTGGCAAGTGGCGATGGTGGACACGAGCGTGGGCCGGCTTTTTGCGATGCTGCATGCGTGCCTGGCCCAGGGATTTCTCTGCGTGCTGGTGGCCGTGGCGTTGGCAAATTCGCGCGCGTGGCTGAATGGTGTAAACCAAACCGTCTTCGCGCACAACACCCGCCGGCTGGGCCTGGTCTGTTGTGCGCTGCTGTTCCTGCAACTGGCCATCGCCGCCGTGATGCGGCACAGCTTCGCCGGGCTGGCGATCCCGACCTTTCCGTGGTCCTCGCCCGACCACGGGTTGCTGCCGCCGGTGTGGAGTTTCCGCGTGGGGCTGAATTTCGCCCACCGCGTGATGGCAGGCATCATCACCGTGGCTCTCGTGATCCTGGCGGGAAAAATCTGGGCCGATCGTGCGGCGACCGCGACGATTCGCAACGTGACGGCGGGACTGATGTCGCTGCTCGCGCTGCAAATTTATCTCGGGGCCTCGGTCATCTGGACGCAGCGCGCGCCTTTTTTCACGACGGCGCACGTGATCGTGGGCGCGGCCACGCTGGCCACGACTTTTGGGCTGACGTGGTGGATGCACCGGGACATTTTTGTTGAGATGCCAAAATCTGCGACGTCCTTGCCGCGCGCGCGGGAACTGACAAAGGTTTGAAGATGCAAGCCCACTCCGTCACCTCTCCAGCCGTGGAAGCCGCGCCCAAGGCAGCGATGCACGATTATCTTGAGTTGACCAAGCCCCGGCTGAGCGCGCTGTCCGTGGTCACGGCGCTGGTTGGCTACTGTGCGGCGCGACCGCCGTGGAATTTCCTGGAAATGAGTTATCTGCTGCTGGGCACGATGCTGGCGGCGGGCGGCGTGGCGGCGCTGAACCAATGGATCGAGAGCGAGACGGACGCCCGCATGCATCGCACGGCGGACCGGCCCATCCCGACGGGACGCATACCAGGCGGTTCGGCGTTTGTGCTGGGCGCGGGGATGTGCACGGCGGGGCTGGGGCTGCTGTTCGGAAAAATCAACGGGATGTGCGCGCTGCTCGCGCTCATGACCTATGTGTGCTACCTCGCGCTTTACACGCCGGCAAAAAAATGGTCGCGGTGGTCCACCGAGATCGGCGCGGTGGCCGGCGCGCTGCCCCCGCTCATCGGTGCGACTGCGGCGGACAACGGCATCTCGCCGCTGAGCTGGATGCTTTTTGGCGTGCTGTATTTCTGGCAAATCCCCCATTTCATGGCCGTGGCGTGGACCTATCGCCGCGACTACGCGGCCGCGAACTTTCCGATGCTGTCGGTGCTGGATGCGAGCGGCCGACGAGTGGCGCGATGGGCGTTCATCAATGCGCTGCTGCTCGTGGCCGTGAGCGTGCTGCCGGCGCTGACCGGCTGGTGCAGCCGGGTCTACCTCGGCGTGGCGCTGGCGCTCGGCGCCTGGCTGCTGTGGCGCGCGGCGGTGTTTTTGCGCGCCGGGAAACGCGACGCCGGGGCGCGGAAATTATTTTTTGCCACGATCATTTATCTGCCGCTGCTGCTCGGAGCCCTCGTCGCGGACCGGTTGTTTATTTATTAATTTGAATACGCTCCCCAATGCGATCCGCACTCCCGGCACCGTCGTTGCCGCCATCGTGGCCGTCAGCGCGGCGGCCAGCCTTTTTCTCTGCTGGCTCGTTTACTACCATGAGCCCACGGACATTGCGGGAACCCACTTGGCCTTTCTTCCCGCGCTTAATTCAACGCTCAATGCGCTCTCGGCCATCGCCCTCGTCACGGGCTTTCGCTACATCCGCGCGGGCCGGATCGGCCCCCATCGCGCGGCGATGTTCACGGCGTTTGTTTTTTCCAGCGTTTTCCTCGTAAGCTACATTGTGAACCATGCCCTTCACGGCGACATGCGCTTTCACGGCCAGGGCGCGATCCGGCCCGCCTACTTCGCCCTGCTCATCTCCCACATCGCGCTCTCCATGATTGCGCTGCCGATGATCCTGATCACGTTTTTCCTGTCGCTCAGCGGCCGTTTTCCGGCTCACCGCCGTCTCGCGCGCTTCACCTTTCCCATCTGGCTCTACGTCTCCGTCACGGGGGTCATCGTCTATTCGATGCTCGCGGCGTACCGGTAGGGCGGCGCACACCGCCCAATCGTCCTCGTTCTCGTTCTCTCGGACGCATTGAAGATCGACCAGGAGAACGATAACGAGTATGAGAACGATACGCGTTACTTCACTGTCAGAACCCCTTTCATGCCGGATTGGTAGTGCGCGGGGAACGAGCAGAGATAGGGATATTCGCCGGGCTTCGCCGGCACGGTGAAAGTGACGTCGCCCGTCTGCCCCGGGCCGAGCAACGGGATCGATGCGAGCACTTCGTAGGCGAGCGCCGGGGGTACGTAGTTGGTGTCCTTGGCGGCGACGGCGGCCCGGGAGTAAGCCTCCGCGTCAGAGCCGGCCTGCAAAAGTGTCCAGTCGTGCCCCATGGCTTCCTTGGGCAGCGTGCCGGTGTCGGTGAGCGTCACATGCAACACCTCGCCCGGGGCGGCCTCGATTTGCGTGATGTTGTACCGCATGTTGTCACCAGCCGTGAGCTCGATGGTGCGCGGGCCGGAGGGCGCGGGGGCCACGGCGGCAGGCTCCGATTTCGAGCAGCCGGTCAGGAGGAGGGCGATGAAAAGCAGGATGGGCAGGAGCTTCGAGTGCATGGCGTGGGAGAAGGCAGCTATAATTACGATGCTTTGGCTGCGCAACCAAGACAAGAGATCGGTACGCAAACTTATACCTGGCATAGTTTTTTTAATAACATGCGGCCCGCTTGCCCCGGCGCGAGACATGCTCTTTATGACTTGAACTGCCTGCCGATTTGCCAACGCTGGCTTTGAATTGCGGTCTCGCATGGCCGCGAAAAAAATTGACCGTCTCCATGAAGTTTTCCCCGTTTTTTCGCACGATTTTCCGCCATCGCAGCCTTCTGCTGGCGCTGGCCGCCAGCGTCTTCCTGTCCGGCTGCTGGTGGAACATGGACGGCCACCAATCGACGATGGATGTCGAGGGCCCGGTGGCCCGCACGCAATTGCAACTTTTTTATGTGACGGTGTGGGTGACGCTCGTGATCTTTATATTCGTGGGGGGCGCGCTGGCCTATGCGACCATTAAATTCAAGGCCCGCACCGAAGCCGACGAACACGCCGAAGTGCCGGAGCAGAAGCACGGCAATCCGCTCGTGGAAATGAGCCTCATTGCCGGCTCGGTGCTCGCGCTCGTCATCATCGCCGTGCCGACCCTGCGCGCCATCTGGTCCACCTACGATGTGTCGGTGGAGGACCAGCCCAACGAATATAAAATTAATGCCATCGGTTTCCAATGGTGGTGGAAATTCGAGTATCCCGGCGAGCAGACCGCGCCGGACAAGTACGGCGCACGCAGCCTCGTGACCACGGCCAACGAAATGGTCATCCCCGCGGGCCGCCCCATCCATATCGAGCTGCGGACGATGGACGTCATCCACAGTTTCTGGGTGCCGAAACTTGCGGGCAAGGTCGACATGATGCCCAACCGCGGCAACCGCATGTGGCTGCAAGCGGATCATCCCGGCTACTACTGGGGCCAATGCGCGCAGTATTGCGGCGACTCGCACGCGGTCATGCGTTTTCGCGTCATCGCGCTCAGCGGGAAGGATTTTGCCGAATGGCTCGCCAATCAAAAACAAAACGCCCGCACCGTGCCCGTGCTATCTGAGGCGAACATGGTAAAACCGCGGGCCATCTTTGCCTCGTGGAAAACCAACCAGTTCGGCTTTTCCGACGACGAACTCGAAGTCTCGCCGCTCGATGCGTGGCGGGCCAAGCAGTTTCCCGAGAAGGACGAGGATCCCGCGCTCGTCGCGGAAGGCCGCAAACTCTTTCAGGCCAAGACCTGTATCAGCTGCCACAATATCCGCGGCCACGAGGGCGTGGGCATCGCCTACCCCGACCTCACGCACGTCGGCGCGCGCACGACCATCGCCGGCGGCCTGCTCGAAAACAACACCGAGAACCTCACCCGCTGGATCACCAACCCCCTCGCCGTCAAGCCCGGCAACAAGATGTGGTACGATGGTTACGTCAAAAACAACATCCATCTCACGCCGGATGATATTTCCGCGCTTGTGGCTTACGTTCAAAGTCTGAAATAATTTTCCCATGGAAGACGCACTGGTCAAAAACGATTTTATCACGGAGGGACACCCGGCGCCCGCCAAGCACCTCGTCCTCTGGCGGCCCACGGCCAAGACCGGCCTCATGGGCTGGCTGACCACGGTCGATCACAAGCGAATTGGTTTTCTCTACGGCATTTCCGGGCTGTTTTTCTTCCTCGTGGGCGGCGTCGAGGCCCTGCTCATCCGCCTGCAGCTCGCCGTGCCGAACAATGACTTCCTGACCGCACAGCAATACAACCGCATGTTCACCATGCACGGCACGACGATGATCTTCCTCGCGGTCATGCCGCTCTTTGCCGGGTTCTTCAATTTCATCATGCCGCTGCAAATCGGCGCGCGCGACGTGGCCTTCCCGCGGTTGAACGCCTTTTCCTACTGGGTCTTCCTGGTCGGCGCGATCATCATCAACCTCGGCTGGTTTATGAAAGACGGCCCGCCCAACGGCGGCTGGTTCGGCTATGCGCCGCTCACCACCAAGACCTACATCCCCGGCCACTCGATCGACATGTGGGTCATGGGCCTGCAGCTCCTCGGCGTCGCCTCGATCGCGGCCTCGCTCAACTTCATCACCACCATTATCAATCTGCGCGCGCCGGGCATGACGATGATGCGCCTGCCGGTCTTCACCTGGATGACGCTCTTCACGGGGTTCCTC